>OOBO01000053.1_pt1 | contig 90047 bp, 79 predicted proteins | sample 1671031 | NCBI WGS metagenome assembly OOBO01 (sample SAMN06348115, study PRJEB24527) | human gut metagenome | biome: human gut; feature: ankylosing spondylitis patient; material: feces | host: Homo sapiens | place: China | collected 2015-10 | reverse complement strand
TGATCAGGATCGAGTTGGCGCAGCCCATTTCGATACCCTTCTTCAGGAAGTCCACGTTGGTGACGAACAGGTCGTCGCCCACGAGCTGGCACTTGTCGCCGATCTCGGCGGTCAGCATCTGCCAGCCTTCCCAGTCGTTCTCCGACATGCCGTCCTCGATCGAGTCGATGGGGTATTTGGCGACGAGTCCCTTCAGGTACTCCACCTGCTCCTTCGACGTACGCTTGGCGCCCTTCTCACCCTCGAACTTGGTGTAGTCGTAAACGCCGTCCTTGTAGAACTCCGACGAAGCGCAGTCCATGCCGATCGACACGTCGCCGCCCTCGCACTTGCGGCCGGGCTTGTAGCCGGCCATCTTGATGGCCTCGATGATCGACTCGATGGCATCCTCCGTGCCGTTGAGCGCGGGAGCGAAACCACCCTCGTCGCCTACGGCCGTCGAGAGGTTACGGTTGTGGAGCACCTTCTTCAGGTTGTGGAACACCTCGGCGCCCATGCGGATGCCCTCCTTGAACGAAGGAGCGCCCACGGGACGGATCATAAACTCCTGGAATGCGATCGGAGCGTCCGAGTGCGAACCGCCGTTGATGATGTTCATCATCGGAACGGGCAGCGTCTTGGCGTTCGCGCCGCCGATATAGCGATAGAGCGGCATGCCGAAATAGTCGGCGGCAGCGCGGGCAACGGCCAGCGACACGCCGAGGATGGCGTTTGCGCCGAGCTTCGACTTGGTGGGGGTTCCGTCGAGGGCGATCATGGCCTTGTCGATGCCCACCTGGTCGGCTACGTTCATGCCGATGACGGCCGGAGCGATCACTTCGTTAACGTTCTTCACGGCGTTCAGGACGCCTTTGCCCAGGTAACGGCTCTTGTCGCCGTCACGAAGCTCAAGGGCCTCGTTCTCGCCCGTCGACGCTCCGCTCGGAACGGCAGCGCGGCCGAATGCGCCCGATACGGTACGAACTTCGACCTCGATGGTCGGATTGCCTCGCGAGTCGAGGATTTCCCTTGCGTGAATCTCTACAATCTGCATAGTTGTAATAATTTGAATTTTATGGTGTTTGAATGCTAATTCCCTGAATCGGCACGGCAAAGGTACAAAATAATTGTGAATTGCAGTTTCATTATTGTTATTTTTTTCACGACAACAGCATTCGTTTCCGCGGATTTTTCTGCAAATATCGTATCTTTGTGCCGCGGCACAGACGCATAACCTGTAAACGACTTTCAATCAATGCGAAAAGTTCTTTCGTTCTCGCTCTTTCTGATGCTGGGCCTCGTCGCCTCGCAACTGCTTCCCGGCGCACTCGGCACGGCCTATCCGGGTTTCAAGGCGACTGCCGACACCCTGCTCTACATCTGCCTGGGATTCATTATGATCAACGTCGGACGGGAGTTCGAAATCGACAAGTCGCGCTGGCGCTCCTACACCGCCGATTACTTCATCGCCATGGCCACCGCGGCGCTGCCGTGGCTGCTGATCGTCCTCTACTATATTTTCGTACTGCTGCCCTCCGACCTCTGGACCGACTCCGCGGCGTGGAAGGAGAATCTGCTGCTGAGCCGTTTCGCGGCCCCGACCTCGGCCGGCATCCTCTTCACGATGCTCGCCGCGTTAAGCCTGAAAAACAGTTGGATATACCGTAAGATCCAGGTGTTGGCGATCTTCGACGACCTGGACACCATCCTGCTGATGATCCCGCTGCAAATCCTGATGATCGGCCTCAAATGGCAGATGTTCGCCATCGTGGGCGTGGTCGTCGTACTGCTTATCGCAGGCTGGCGGTGGCAGGCGCGGTGGAACGTCCGGCAGGACTGGAAACGCATCCTGGGGCTTTCGGCGGTGGTCTGCGCCCTGACGCAGGCGCTCTACATCGTCACCGCGCGGTGGTACGGACCTGAAAACAGCATACACATTGAGGTGCTGCTTCCGGCCTTCGTGATCGGCATGCTGATGAAGCACAGGGAGATCGACACCCCGACCGAACGCCGCGCCGCAACGGGCATCTCGTTCCTGTTCATGCTGCTTGTCGGCATGAGCATGCCGCTCGTGACGGGCGCTTCGGCGGCAGACGCCGCCGCGGCCGCCACCTCCATCACGGCGTCGCAGCCGATGATGCCGTGGGGCGTGCTGATCCTGCACGTCGTGGCCGTTTCGGCGCTCTCGAACATCGGGAAGCTGGTCCCGGTCTTCTTCTACCGCGACCGGAAACTGAGCGAGCGGCTCGCACTCTCGATCGGCATGTTCACCCGCGGCGAGGTGGGCGCGGGCGTCATCTTCATCGCCCTGGGATACAGCCTCGGCGGCCCGGCGCTGATCATCTCGGTGCTGACGCTGGTGCTGAACCTGATCCTCACGGGCGGCTTCGTCGTCTGGGTCAAGAAACTGGCCCTGAAAAGCTGCACACCCGAAGCATAATTTCATCGACCTCCATGAAAAGATACGCATTCATCCTGCTCGTCCTGCTGTCGGCGGGAGCCGTCCGGGCGCAGCGGTATGAGAAGAACATCCTGGGCGTCCGCGCCGGCGTCAACGTGTCGACCTGCGCCATCTCGATCGAAGACGTGCGGATAAACACCGGTTCGCGCGCGGGATTCCACTTCGCCGTGACGGACCAGATCCTGCTCCACCGCAGCCTGCCCCTCTACCTCGAAACGGGCATCGGCTTTTCGAGCCGCGGCGGCAGGGCCGCCGCCGAAATCTACGGCGACATCTACAACATGACCATGCGTCCGTTCTACATGCAGGTCCCCCTGCTCGTCAACTACCATTTCCACATCCGGGATCTCCTCACGATCCAGCCCTTCGCGGGCATATACGGCGGCGTGGGCATCCGGGGCGCGATGAAGACCGAATACGGCAACGAGGATATGTTCAGCGCCCCGGGCTTCCTCTCCCGCATGGATTTCGGCGTGCGCGCGGGCGCCGGGTTCGTCATCAGACGCATCTACCTGGGCATAAGCTACGACATCGGCTGCCGCGACCTGTTCCGGGGCGGCGAATTCTTCGGCTACGCACTCCAGCCCGAAAGCGCCGAAATACGCAACAACTGCCTGACCGTAAACATCGGTTACAATTTCTGACATCCGACAGCTATCCAGCTAAAGCAAAAGCATTTACGGATATTTTTTTTTATTATCCGTAAAAAATTTCGGGGGGGGGATTTTTCGAAAAAATTATCCTATATTTGCCACGTATACAAACCCAAACCCATTCATTATGAAAAAAGTATTGCTTATCATGGCCGCCATCCTGCTGGCAAATGCCGTTTCGGCGCAAAACTACGAAAAGAACATCCTGGGCGTCCGCGCCGGACTGAACCTGTCGAGCTACTCGATTTCGGCCGGAGGTGCGTCCATCAGCACCGACTCGCGGGCCTCGTTCCACGTCGCCGTGACCGATCAGATCCTGCTTTGCAACAAACTGCCCTTCTACCTCGAAACCGGGCTTGCCTTCTCGAGCCGCGGCGGCAAGGTCGACGGCGTGAGCTTCCGCCCCTCCTACCTGCAAATCCCCGTGCTGGTGAACTACCACTTCAACATCAAGGACATCGTTACGATCCAACCCTTCGCAGGTCTTTACTACGGGCTCGGCATCGGCGGCAAAGTGAAGGTCGGCGACGAGAAGGGCGACATCTTCGGAGACGAAGGCGGGTTGAAACGTTCCGACCTGGGCGTGCGTCTGGGCGCCGGCGTCGTCTGGAAACGCATTTACTTCGGGCTGGGCTACGACATCGGCTGCCTGAATCTGGTCAAGGAGAGCGACGGCGAGGGCACGATGCGCAACAACTGCTTCACGATCAGCGTCGGATACAATTTCTAATCCGCCCCTGCGCCAATAAAAAAGGGACGTCCTCGTCGGGCGTCCCTTTTCCGTTCCGCATAAACGGTCATTCCCGCAGCAGCACCGACGAATCGCCGTAGCTCAAAAAGCGGAAGCCGTGGCCGAGGGCGTAGTCGTAAATCCGCCGCCACCCGTCGCCCACAAAGGCCGAAACCAGCAGCAGCAGCGTCGATTTGGGCTGGTGGAAATTGGTGACGATATTGTGCACGATGCGGAACTCGTAGTCCAGCGGCGTGATCATAATCTGCGTCGAGGCTTTCAGCCGGTCCAGCCCCTCGCGCTCCATATACCCCGACAACTCCTGCAACGCCTCGCGGCCCGAAAACTCCGCGGGAATGTCGTACAGCTCCCACTGCCCCACGACCCGCCCGGCATCGGGCGTCCCGGCCGTGCGGATGCGCCACGCAAGGGCCGCAAGCGATTCCAGAGTACGCACCGAGGTGGTTCCCACGGCGGTGATATGCCCCCACTTCTCCAGCAGGCGGACCACCGTCGCACGGCGCACCTCGAAATGCTCGGTGTGCATCGGATGCCGCGCGGCGTCCTCGTCCTTGACGGGCAGGAACGTGCCCGCCCCGACATGGAGCGTCACCTCCTCGAAGGCGAATCCGCGCACCTTCATCTCCCCGATCAGCTCGGGCGTGAAATGCAGCCCGGCGGTCGGTGCGGCCACCGAACCTTCGAACTTCGAATAGACCGTCTGGTAGCGCGTGTTGTCGATCTCCTCGCTCTCGCGGTTCAGGTAGGGCGGAATCGGAATCCGCCCGAGGTATTCGAGCAGCTGCCCGAAGGTCATCGGGGCCGTCCACTCGAAACGCACGACGCACTCGCGGCCGTGGTCCTCGACGATCCATGCACGAAGGTGCTCGGCGCAGCCCCCGCGTTCGAAATTGATCTCCACGTACCCCTCTTTCCACTTCTTGCGGTTGCCCACGATGCACGACCATGTGCAGCCGCCCGTGACGGCGAACGCCCGCTCGTAGTCGGCCGGGTCGTGCGGCTCGAGACAGAAGACCTCGATGCGCGCCCCGGAGAGCTTGTGCATGACGATCCGCGCCCGGATCACCTTCGTGTTGTTGAAAACCAGCAGCTCCCCGGCCGGCAGCACGTCGCCGATGTCGGCGAAACGCTTTTCCGCGATTTCTCCGCCGCGCCAGACGAGCAGCTTCGAGGCGCTGCGCTCGGCGAGCGGGAATTTGGCGATCCGCTCGTCCGGAAGGTCGTAATCGAAGCGGCTGATGTCGATATGTCGTTCCATATTTTGCCCGAAATTATGCGGCAAAGTTACTATTTTTTGTAACTTTGCGGCGCTGCAAGGCAATAGAAAAAGGAAAAACCCATGAAAACCGACTTTCTGGTTATCGGTTCCGGCGCCGCGGGCCTTTCGTTCGCGCTGAAAGCCGCAGCCCACGGACACGTTACGATCGTCACCAAGGGCGCGATCGAAGAGTGCAACACCAATTATGCACAAGGCGGCATCTGCTCGGTAACGTACGCTCCCGACACATTCGAGAAACACATCCGCGACACGCTGGTCTGCGGCGCAGGCAAATGCGACGAGAAGGCCGTGGAACTGGTCGTGCGGCGGGCCCCGGAACTGATCGCCGACCTCATAGCCTGGGGCACGCGTTTCGACAAGACCCCCGACGGGCGTTTCGAGCTCAACCGCGAAGGCGGACACTCGGAGCACCGCATCCTCCACCACGAGGACCTCACGGGAGCCGAGATCGAACGGGCGCTCGTGCAGTCGGTGAGGGAGCATCCGAACATCACGGTTCTCGAACGCCACTTCGCCATCGACCTGCTGACGCAGCACCATCTGGGCGAATTCGTCACGCGCCACACGCGCGGACTGGCCTCGTTCGGGGCCTACGTCCTGAATCTCGACACCAACGAGATCGAGACCATGCTTTCGAAATTCACCGTCGTGGCCACGGGCGGCTGCGGCAACGTCTACTCCACGACCTCGAACCCCGTGGTCGCCACGGGCGACGGCATCGCCATGTGCCACCGCGCCAAGGCGATGACCGAGAACATGGAGTTCATCCAGTTCCACCCCACGACGCTCTACAACCCCGGCGAGAAGCCCAACTTCCTGATCACCGAAGCCATGCGCGGCTTCGGGGCCATCCTGCGGCTGCCCGACGGCAAGGAGTTCATGGACAAATACCACCCGATGAAATCCCTCGCGCCGCGCGACGTGGTGGCCCGCGCCATCTACCGCGAGATGACCAAACGGGGTTCCGACTTCGTCTACCTCGACGTGACGCACAAGGACCCCGAGGCCGTGAAGAGCCATTTCCCGAACATCTATGAAAAATGCCGCTCGATCGGCATCGACATCACCAAAGACTGGATTCCCGTGACCCCTGCGGCGCACTACTGCTGCGGCGGCGTGAAGGTCGACACCAACGGCGAAACCTCCGTGAAACGGCTCTACGCGCTGGGCGAGACCTCGTGCACGGGGCTGCACGGCGCCAACCGTCTGGCCTCGAACTCGCTGATCGAAGCGGTGGTCTACGCCGACCAGGCCGCGCGCCACACGGCGTCGCTGCTGGAGAAAGTCGATTTTCAGGAGGGCATTCCCGACTGGGATTTCGAAGGCACGCAGCACACCGAGGAGATGCTGATGATCATCCAGTCGAAGCGCGAGATGCAGACGATCATGTCCAACTACGTGGGCATCGTGCGGTCGAACCTCTCGCTCAAGCGCGCCATGCACCGGCTGGAAATTCTCTGGCAGGAGACCGAGGAACTTTACAACAAGACCAAGCCCAACCGCGAACTGTGCGAGCTGCGGAACATGATCGCCATCGCCTACCTGGTCATCAAGCAGGGCCGCGAGATCAAGGAGTCCGTAGGCTGCCACTACAACGCCGATTACCCGAAAGAATAACGCATGACACAACAGGAAGAGATAACCCGGCGGCGGACCTTCGCCGTCATCGCCCACCCCGACGCGGGCAAAACCACCCTTACGGAAAAACTGCTGCTGTTCGGCGGCGCCATCCACGTGGCCGGAGCCGTCAAGAGCAACAAGATCAAGAAGGGCGCCACGTCCGACTTCATGGAGATCGAACGCCAGCGAGGCATCTCGGTGGCCACGGCCGTGATGGGATTCGAATACCGGGGCTGCAAGATCAACATCCTCGACACCCCGGGCCACGAGGATTTCGCCGAGGACACCTACCGCACGCTGACGGCCGTCGACTCGGTGATCATCGTCATCGACGGCGCCAAGGGCGTCGAGGCCCAGACCCGCAAGCTGATGGAGGTCTGCCGCATGCGCCAAACCCCCGTGATCGTCTTCATCAACAAGCTCGACCGCCCGTCGAAAGAGCCGTTCGACCTGCTGGACGAGGTGGAGAAGGAACTGCATATCCGCGTGCGGCCGCTGGCTTTCCCGATCTCGAATGGACCCACGTTCAAGGGCGTCTACAACCTTTACGAGAAGAACCTCTCGCTCTTCACGTCGGACGAAAAGCTCACGGCCGACGCTTCGACGGCCGAAATCTCGGACCTCGCCTCGCAGGAACTCGAAGGCTACATCGGCGAGAAGTTCGCCGCCCAGCTGCGTTCCGACGTGGAACTGGTCGAGGGCGTCTACGACCAGTTCGACCGCGACGCCTACCTGCGGGGCGAACTGGCCCCGGTGTTCTTCGGCTCGGCGGTGAACAATTTCGGCGTGCGCGAACTGCTCGAATGCTTCGTGCGCATCGCCCCCTCGCCGCGCCCGGCGCCGACCGAAACCCGGCAGGTGGAGCCTGCGGAGCCGAAAATGACCGGCTTCGTCTTCAAGATCCACGCCAACATGGACCCCAACCACCGCGACCGCATCGCGTTCCTGAAGATCTGTTCCGGCACGTTCGAACGGAATAGGAACTACCTCCACGTACGCAGCGGCAAGCAGTTGAAATTCTCCTCCCCGACGGCCTTCATGGCCGAGAAAAAGTCGGTGATCGACTTCGCCTATCCGGGCGACATCGTGGGTCTGCACGACACGGGGAACTTCAAGATTGGCGACACCTTCACCGAAGGCGAGAAGCTCCGCTTCACCGGAATTCCGTCGTTCGCCCCCGAGCAGTTCCGCTACATCGAGAACGCCGACCCGCTGAAATTCAAGCAACTGGCCAAAGGCATCGACCAGCTGATGGACGAGGGCGTGGCGCAGCTGTTCACAAGCTCGCTCAACGGCCGCAAGATCATCGGCACGGTGGGCGCGCTCCAGTTCGAGGTCATTCAGTACCGCCTGGAGCACGAGTACAACGCCGCGTGCCGCTGGGAGCCGATCTCGATCTACAAGGCCTGCTGGATCGACAGCGACAACGCCGCGCAACTGGCCGACTTCAAACGCCGCAAGCACACCAACATGGCCGTGGACAAGCACGGCCGCGACGTTTTCCTCGCCGACACCAGCTACGGGCTGGCTCTCGCGCAGGAGAACTTCAAGGATATCCGCTTCCACTTCACCTCGGAGTTTTAGGACGCCCCCTGACACTAAAAAACCGCCGGAGCATTCGACTCCGGCGGTTTTTCACATCAGGCTGCCGCACATCAGATCATCGGGACCTCGATGACCAGCAGCCGTGCGTTTTCGAAAGCGCGGATCAGGAAATCGTCGGCGTCCGATATGCCCATGCCGTCACGGGGACCGAGCGGTTCGCCCGCGACCTCGGCCGTGCCTTCGATCACGAAAACATAGGCCCCGTTGCCGTGAAGGTTCATGCGATACCGGGCTTCCCGCCCGGCGTCGAGGTCGAGCGTATGGAACCATGCCGTCTGGTGAATCCATCCCACGTGTTCCCCGCCGCGGCCTTCAGGAGCCACGATCAGCCGGAACTCGTTGCGCTTCGCGGGCGCGAGTTCGATCTGGGTGTAACGGGGCGTATGGCCCTCGGCGTCGGTGATGACCCAGATCTGCAGGAACTTCACCGGCTCCTCGCGGCTGGCGTTCATCTCGCTGTGCGTGATGCCCGTACCGGCGGTCATCACCTGCAATTCGCCCGGCTTGAGGAGCTGCATGTTGCCCATGCTGTCGCCGTGCCTCAAGGCGCCCGAGAGAACGAGCGAAACGATCTCCATATTCTCGTGGGGATGCGTTCCGAACCCCTCGCCCGGGGCCACGGTATCGTCGTTGAGCACGCGCAGGGCGCCGAAATGAATCCGCCCGGGATCGTAGTATCCGGCGAAGCTGAAAGTATGGTGGGTCCGGAGCCAGCCGTGATCGGCATACCCGCGGGTCGCGGCTCTGTGAATCGTCTTTTTCATAATTTGCATTCATTCAATAATCATTGAATACAAACGCAAATCATATGCCGGTTATTGCGTCACTCCAACTCCAGGTTGCTCACCCGGTCGGTCGTCGCGAACCCGAAATCGGGATAGACGTAAAGCCCGAAACGCGGCTCGGTCTCGCCGTGCGTATAGGCCCAGATCGAAGCGTAGTCCTCGGGGTCCTCGCCCATCTTGCCCAGCTGGCGCAGGTAGGCGGCCAGCGACTTGTTCTCGACGATGAAGATTTCGCCCATACTGTCGATGATCGGGCTGTGGCGGCGCGTCCGGTCGTGGTCGAAACGCAGCAGACGCTTGCCCTCGGCCGTGATGCCCACCAGCCGGAACGACATGCTCTTGCCGATGGCCGGGAGGTTCAGCACGCTGCGGTCCGTGGCCAGAAACGGCAGGTGGTGACGACGCATGAAGCAGCGGATTTTCGCAGCCGTATCCGTCCCGTCGGCCAGCAAATCGTCGAGTTCGGCCGCCTGCTCCGGAGTGAGCCGCCCGTAAACCTTCTCCTCGACCTGCTCCTGCATCGAGCGGCTGTTGGGGGTGAAAACGGCGTAATTCTCCTGAAACCCCTTGACCGAGAAGGTGTAGTAGCAGACCACGCCGAGCGAATTGAGCACCTGGCGCAGGCGTGTGGTGTGCCCGCGGCGCGAAGCGGCCACGGTGTAGACCAGCTGGTTGGTGATGAGCCACCCCGCCGAAAGGATCTTCCGGATGGCCTCCTCGGCTTCGGGCGTCACTTCGAGCGGCGTCTGGAAATGGGTCTGGATGATGAACTGCTTCACGCCGACGGCCGAGGCCTTCTCGCGGAATTCGCGGAGGATTTCGACCAGTTCATCGTTGACGCGCATCGGCAGATAGGCCGGCAGGCGCGACCCGAGGCGCACACGCTGCAATTCGGCGTACTTCTCCCCGTCGGGGCGTCGGGCATTGGCCCGGCGCTTGCGGCCGGCCATGCGGCAGACCGCTTCGAGAATGTTACGCAGGGTTTTGTTCTGGCTCATCAGGGCGTCGCCGCCCGTGATGAGGATGTCGCGCAGCTGGGTGTCCTCCTCGAAATAATTCATCAGGCGGCGCAGCTTGTGGTCCCAGCTCTCCTTGGGGCGCAGGGTCTCGAATTCGAAATTGAGGCGTTCGCTCTGGAAGTCGTACATGCGCTGGCACGAGGCGCACAGCCCGCCGCAGGCGCGGCCCATCGTGTCGGGAATCAGGATCGCCACCTCCGGGTAACGGCGGTGGATGTTGTGTCCGTCGGGCAGCAGCCACCCGGCGGCATTGGGTCGTCCGGCCTCGACGACGTCCTCGCGCTCCCAGGCGCGGATCTGCCCGTAGGTTTCGACCAGCTGCGGCGAATAAAGAATGTAACTGCGGATGGCGGCATCGTCGTAGCCGCCGCCCGTGACGTCGAGCAGCGAAAGGTAATAGGGCGTGGCGAAGAAGGGCATTCCCTTCTTGCGGGCCTTCGAGAGCAGATACATCGTCTCCGACGAGAGCGAGCCTGCCAGAAAGCGGTTCAGTTCCGAGGGGCTTTTCACGGCCATCGCCAGCTGGAAGCGGAAATCGCCCCACCAGGCGGCCACCTGCCGGTACTTCTCCTCGTAGGTCATGCCGTCGGCGAACTGGAAGCGCGACGGGACCTTCGACTTGCGGTTCTCGATCTTCTGGATCAGCAGGTGGAGCATCCGTTCGCGGTTGTCGGCGCGGATGGCCCGCACCCCGTCGTCCTGTCCCGAGAGCCAGCGTTCGGTGCGGCTGCGCACGCGCTGGGGCGAAGGCAGCGGAATCTCCGGAGCATCCAGCAGGCGGAAGAGATGGTACAGATCGACGAACAGGTCGGAAGGCATTTCGGGGTTTTCGAGCCTTCCGGTAAGAAACTGCCACAGCAGCGTAAGGGTCCTGACTTCCAGCTGCCGGTCGGTGGATAATTCGCGGACGCTGCGTCCGTCGTAGTCGATCAACAGTCGAATCTGCTCCGCCGCTTCGCCTTCCGCCGCCCGGTGTGCGTCCACGAACTCCCGGAGGCCCATGCGAAACCGTTCGCCGTCGCCGCTGGCGTCGGCAAGGGCCGCAAGGCCGGGAAACTCCTGACGATAAAGCAGTACGAGTTGGGAAAGGGTCAGTGCAAGCATTTTCTTTTGTTTCATAAGCATTGTCTTTTTAGAAATGGAACCATTCAAAACAGGCCGGCAGGAGCGGGGATATTCCGGCCTTCGGGTTATATGCGGGGCAACAATATAGTAAAAATTTTTAAGATCACAAGGAACCTCCCCGCAAATTCCTGCACTTTCGGCCGAAAATCCGTCAAATTTTCAAAAACACGCCCTTGAAGGCCTCTTCACCGGGTAAAAACGAAAGGTTTCGTTATATAACTTGCGAAAGTTTCGTTTTTTTATTATTTTTGTTCCGACACAACATTTGCCACCCCCAAACCACCGAAAAATGAAAAGACTGCTGTTGCTCGCACTCTTCGCCGCCACGGCGGCCTCGGCGAAAGCCCCCGCCGAACGCTGGCTCGATCCCGAATGCTTCGAAGTCGGCCGCGCGCCGATGCGCACGAGTTTCATCGCCTTCCCCACGGCCGCCGAGGCCATTCCCGAGAACGACTACACCCGCTCGCCCTTCTACCGCACGCTCAACGGCGAATGGTCCTTCCTGCGCGTGGACCGACCGGGAGCCGAACCCGAAGGGTTCTTCCGCTCCGGACACGACGACTCGTCGTGGGGTACAATGCCCGTGCCGGGAATCTGGGAGCTGAACGGCTGCGGCGACCCGGTCTACACGAACAAACCCTACCCGTGGCACAAGTTCTTCGAGGTGAAACCTCCGCTGATTCCCCATGAACAGAATTACACGGGCCTCTACCGCCGCACGGTGACCGTTCCCGCCGACTGGAAGGGCCGCGACATATTCATCCACATCGGCTCGGCCACCTCGAACGTGACGCTCTGGGTCAACGGCCGCGAAGCGGGTTACAGCGAAGACAGCAAACTCGAAGCCGAATTCGACATCACCCGTTACCTGACGCCGGGCAGCGACAACCTGATCGTGATGCGCGTCAACCGCTGGTGCGACGGTTCGTTCCTCGAAGACCAGGACTTCTGGCGGCTTTCGGGCATCGGCCGCGACTGCTACCTCTATGCCCGTGACAAACGCCGGCTGGCCGACGTACGGCTGACGCCCGATCTGGTCGACGATTACCGCAACGGCACGCTCCGCGCCGAAATCGCCACGACGCCGGGCATCGGCAGCGTACGGCTGACGCTCCGCGACGCGGCGGGCCGCACGCTCGACGCGCGCACGCTCCGCCCCCGCCGCAACGCAGCCGAAACGACGTTCGAAGTCGCCGCCCCGAAGCAGTGGAGCGCCGAAGCCCCGAACCTCTACACGCTCACGGCCGAAGCCCTGGCCGCCGACGGCTCGGTGACCGAAGCCGCGGCCTTCCGCGTCGGATTCCGCAAGGTCGAGATCCGCGGCGGGCAGCTGTTAGTCAACGGCAAACCGATCCTCATCAAAGGCGTCAACCGGCACGAAATGGAGCCGAACACGGGTTATTATGTCACGCGCGAAGAGATGGTGCGCGACATCCGCGAGATGAAACGCCTCAACATGAACGCCGTGCGCACGTGCCACTACCCCGACACGCCGCTGTGGTACGACCTCTGCGACGAGTACGGTCTCTACGTCGTGGACGAAGCCAACGTCGAATCGCACGGCTACCACTACCGCGACAAGTCGAAGAACCTCGCCGGCAACCCCGCCTTCGCCGCCGCGCACCTCGACCGCAACCGCCGCATGGTGCTGCGCGACTACAACCACCCTTCGATCATCGTCTGGAGCACGGGAAACGAGGCCGGAAACGGCCCCAACTTCGAACGCTGCTACGACTGGATCAAAGCCTTCGACCCGTCGCGCCCCGTGCAATACGAGCAGGCCTCCTACCACGGAGACTACAACACCGACATCGTCTGCCCGATGTACTGGAGCTACGGGCAGTGTGAGAAATACCTCGCCGAGAATCCCCAGAAACCCCTGATCCAGTGCGAATACGCCCATGCCATGGGCAACTCGATGGGCGGATTCAAGGAGTACTGGGACATGATCCGCCGCGAACCCAAATACCAGGGCGGATTCATCTGGGACTTCGCCGACCAGGCCCTTGCCTGGCGCAGTCCCGAAGGCCGGCTGACCTACCGTTACGGCGGCGACTACAACGACACGGACGCTTCGGACAGCACCTTCTGCTGCAACGGCGTGCTGGCCTCCGACCGCTCGTGGCATCCCCACGCCTACGAGGTGAAGCACCAGCACCGGCCGATTCACACCACGCCCCGCGACCTGAAAAACGGCGTCGTGAACGTCTATAACGAGAATTTCTTCACAGACCTTTCGCCCTACCGCCTGCTCTGGGAGATCACCTCCGACGGACAGCCCGTGTTGAGCGGCACGGTCGAGCGTCTCGACGTGGCTCCGCAGACCACCGCCGCCGTGACGCTGGGCTACAAACCCGAACAGGTCTATGCCTTGGGCGGCGAACTGCTGCTCACGGTGCGTTACCAGCTCCGCGAACGGCAGGGACTGCTCGACGCACTTTATGAAGTCGCCGCCGACCAGTTGACGCTGCGCGGGGACGACCCCGCGGCACGCTTCGCCGCGACCGCTCCCGCCGGGACGCTCCGCGTGGCGGACAAAACCGTTTCGGGCGAAGGATTCTCGGTCTCGTTCGATCCGAAGAGCGGCTTCATCCGTTCCTACCGCCTGCGCAACGTCGAGCTGCTGGCCGGTCCCGTGCGGCCCAACTTCTACCGCGCAGCCACGGACAACGACCTCGGCGTGCGCCAGACCGGGAAATACCCCGACAGCCAGATGTGGGCCAAAGCCGAACCGCAGCTCACAGGCTTCGCCCTTACGCCCGGCGACAGCGAAGTGAAAGCCATCGCAGACTACACGCTCCCAAACGTCGGTGCGAAACTGAATCTGACGTATTCGATCGCTGCCGACGGTTCGGTCCGCGTCAGCGAAACGATGACCGCCGACCCCGCGCGCAAGGACGTCGCCGACCTGATGCGCTTCGGCATGGCCTTCGAAACCCCGGGCATGTTCGACGCCGTGGAATATTACGGCCGCGGCCCGATGGAGAACTACGCCGACCGCTCCGGCGCCGCCTTCGTGGGGCGCTACGCCCAGCGTGTCGCCGACCTGTTCCATATGAAATACGTCAGCCCGCAGGAGTCGGGAACGCGCAGCGGACTGCGCTGGTGGCGGCTGACCGACGACTCGGGCCTGGGCGTGGAGATCTGCTCCGACCGCCACTTCTCGGCATCGGCCATCCCGTTTGCCATCCCGCAGCTCGACAACGGCTCGCCGGAATATGTCCGCCACCCGGGCGACCTCGTGCCCGACGGCCGCACGCACGTCAATATCGAGAGCGTCCAGTCCGGACTGGGTTGCGTCAACAGCTGGGGACGGCTCCCCCGCCCCGAATACCTGCTGCCCTACGGCGACTACTCGTTCAACTTCCTGCTGCGTCCCGTCGCCGGAGGACGATAGCCGACGGACAACCAACGCAAAAGCCGCAACCTAAAAAGGTTGCGGCTTTTGCGTTTACATATAACGAATAAGTCCCAAAGCATAAACTCCGGGACCTGCCAATACACCGCCGTTACTATTTTTACCTTTTCGTTTTAAGATATGCTTCGTGAAGACAGTAATATTTCATCGCAATTATATAGTATTTTGACCTAAACACATAGTGTAGATAAATCTAAATAAGTCAAAGATTTTCACCATCTTGCACTATATTAAATAGTGAAAAAATATGCAAAATCACGGTTTAATCTACTTCATGCACCGCTTCCCCGATGATCTTACATGCTTAAAACATTTGGAGAAACGACGTTGGCCCGATGGAAACACAGTTTGCCCACATTGCGGACATCAAAAAAAAAGATTTACCGCTCTAAGGATGGTAAAACGTTCAAATGCAGTTCTTGCAGTAAACGATTCAATGCCAAAACTGGGACCTTGTGAAAATAGCAACATTCCATTGCAAAAATGGTATATTAACAACTATTCCTCCAAAAAAAAGGAATTAGCTCCGTAGAACTTAATAAATCGGCATATTCCAAAATATGTCACTCGTCATAGCAAATGCTGCATCACAGCGTCGATTTAGCTGTTCTCAAACGCACCTAAATATATCTGGGTGGTCTTTAGACTGTGATGCCCCAACGCTTCCGATATGATACCGATATTCACACCCGATTTCTTCAGCACGGTTGCGAAACTATGCCTTGCACAATAAGTCGTCACCTCTCCCGAAATATTCAATCTGCGGGCTAATTGGCGCAATTCGGTATTGACTTGATGGCAGACTTTATGCACCCGATTCCGTTTCTGCATCGGCATCGTATGCCTGCGCGAATCAAGTATCGGAAACAGATAGCCCGACTGTTCGCAGGCTTCGGCATAGCGGTTTACAATCCGCATCGCCCTTTCCGACAGCGGAACATGGATTGCCCCGTGCGTTTTCTGATGATTGTACGACAATCGCCCGTCCACGATATTATCGGATGTCAGATTCGCCACATCGACGAACGAAATTCCCCCGCACAAATAAGAGAATGTAAAAACGCTTTGCGCCAATCGGCAAGAATCGCTCTCCGCCGAGCAATCCGCATCGACGATTTTCATTACATCCGTCTTGCTCAACGCCCGTTTCGGGGTGCGGGTGTTGAATCGGCTAATCTTATAGTCGGTGAACGGGTTCTTCTCGCGGGCAACGGCTTTCAACTTAATCGCCCGATTGAACACGGCTCGCAAAGTACGCATCTGAAAACTCATCGACGTATCTTTGTTTCCCCGCGCCCGCATCCACTCCTCGAATTTTTCCAGATAATCGGCGTCGATACGACTGAACGTGAAATGAAGCGGTTTGTCCCGATTAAAGGATTTCAGTACGTTGTAGGAGTTCAGATAGGCATAGGCATTGCCGGCACTCCCCCGTTCTTTCAACTCGGCGATAATCGCTTTGTAGACCTCCTCAACGGTCTGCGCCTTGATGCGCTCCTTTTGTTCGGCTACAATCGTCTGCGGGGTAAATTCTTCCTCGTTGATTTCTTTCGTCAGAATCTTGCCGTTGTATTCGGTTTCGTATTTCAATACGATTTGACGAATCAACTGCCTATTCGGACAGTTGGGTTTGGGTTGATTGGTGTCGAAATTCCAGAATTTAGGATCGACCGACACGCCCAGACTTTTCATCGTGCGGCGGCCCTCTTTGGAAATGCGGAGCATCAGCGGGGATTCTCCGTTTGCAAGTACCTTGTACCTGTAACAAACGACGGAAACGGATGTTTTCATCGGATTCGGCTGACTTCTTGGTTGACTTTTTCGCGTCAACCGTGGCGTCAACCGCTCATTTTCGGCAGGTGCGGATAAAAAAGAAAAGCACCGATAACTGTTGAATTATCAGTGCTTTTCGGTTAGTCGGGGTGACTGGATTCGAACCAGCGACCACACGCCCCCCAGAATTAAATTTTACTTTTTCCAATAAATTTAACGAACTATATTCCAGCGGATTTCACACACATTCAAAGAGTTGCAGTTTGCCATTATCGGGAGTTGTTGCGATTTCGCGTGTTCCACCTGTGTTCCACGCGCCGTCCTCCTACCCGATCAAAATTGAAAAGTGAATCCCCGACATCCGAAAATGCCGGGGATTATTCATTCGGACAACCGACCCAAAGTTCCTATTTCAGATCACGGGCCTTGATGCGCACGACCTTTCCGTCGCGCACGACAACCAGTTCGCTGTCCTCCTTCTTGGCCTTTTCAATCAGACGCTTTTGGGCAAGCAAAATGCCTGCATCGATTTTCTCCTGCATTTGCTTAATCTCAATCTCGCTCATAGCCTACGATCTTTTGATAAGATAACGGATCGACAATCTCTTTTATTTCATCCTTGACACCCCAAACAACCTTGTGAATACCATCGGCAGCACTATTATCATAGATTGTCCAATAGTCACAAATCGGGGTATAGAGGGTCGTTAAATTCCTGATGCCGTTCGCGTAACGCCGCCGAATCACATCCGACGGAATATTGTGTCCGCCCTCGCTTACTCGTGTTGCAACACGCTCGATAGCCTGTTCGGGTGTCGGCAACCAAAAATAGAGCAACGTCACAAAATAGCCTTTCGCCTGCGCCCGCTCCACGAATTTCACATAGGAGCGGGTCGCCAACGTCGTTTCAAACGCAAAATCCTCGCCTTCGGACAAAAGATCGTCCATTCGTTGCAGCATCAACCGTCCTGCCTCGATCGCCACGCTTTCGGGATTGAACGGCGACAGTCCTTTTGCTATTTCGTCGGCATTGACGAACTCTCGGCATCCCAACATTTCAGGCAACACGGTATAGGATGCAGTCGTTTTCCCTGCACCGTTGCAACCCGCTATGATATAGAGTTTCGGCATACTTCGTAACAAAGGTACGAACAAGCCGCGCATAAAAGCAAATTTTATTTGCGTTTTGTCGGGGCGGAGTACCTTCGACAAAGTCAAAGGTAACTATTTCAGCCGATTTACGGCCAAATACCAGTCTATAAAAATCACATTATACCGAGCAGCGACATTAAAAATCCGGATTTTTCCCATATAATTTATTTATCCACATGGCAAATAATCGGTCGGTTACAGAAAAAACCTTGTTAATTTCGGTGATAAGATCCTTTTCGAGTAGTTTCTTTGCGGCCGACTGTACCGAACTGGCCGAAGTAAGACTGTGCCGTTTGATGAAATCGGCAGATGTAATACGCTCGGCTTCGCCCTCCTTGGCGATGGCATAAAGCAACTCCTTCTGCTTTTCAGGAACGTTCGACAAAATCTCCCGGAAAATCGTATCGTTCGAAGCAATCATATTATCGATGGCAGCCCGGATCGTCTCCAACGTACATTCGTCGCCTTCGGGCGTATCGGCAAACGATTCGTTGAAGGTCTTTTGGATATAGTAGGTGTGCCCCTGAAAAAGTGCATAAACCTTTTCCACATCGACGGCGGCTATCGAACGGTTGCGCCGCTCGAAATGCCCGACGATAAACGGAATGTAAATCTCCGCAGGAATGGCTTTCAGCTCCAACATGTCGGCACTATGGTAGAACGGCCGGGCGGCTGATGCAAACATCTCCTGCATCATGTGGCGTTCGCTCCCGGCAAAGATAAAATGGCTGTTCTCCGACCTTTGGATGTGAGTCCGCAACAAAGCCTCTATGTTCTTCTCCGGATATTTGGCAATTTGCTGGAACTCATCGATCGCTACGATGCAAGGCTTGTCCGCATGAGACAAATATTGAAAAATCTCATCGAGCGTATATTCGGGTCGCTCGATATCTCCCAACTCGACATTGAAAGTGGGAAGATTGGAGATGGGGTCGAACCCGAATTTCCCGCTGATGGACTTAATCGTCTGAATGAAAAGAGTCGCCATTTTACGACTGCGAGGCAGGAGTGTTTCGTAAATCTCCCGACCGAGCAGATAGGTAAATTCGCGGAGGCTCGACGTATGCAGAATATCGATGAAAAAAGTATAGTACTCCTTACCGATTTCCGGCTTGTCGTAACAGAACTGAATCAGCCCTGTTTTACCCATACGGCGCGGTGAAATGACAACCAAATTATTGCCGTTGGTAACCGACTTGACAAGCCGGGCTGACTCGCTTACCCGATCGCAAAAATACTCCGGAGCGATCTTTCCGGTCACGATGAATGGATTTATAATCTTCGCCATAGGAATATCATTTTTGCAAAAATAATTATTTTATTCAAATTATGCAAATCGAATAATCATTTAAGTAGCCTCTCTCTCCGACACAAAAGCCAATTTTATCCACAAATTGCAATTATTTTCATCCAAAATCAAAATTGACACATCCGAACTATTCAGATTCAACGGCAAATTCAGAACACACAACTATCTGTATCTATTGCGATTAATCAGTGTTCAATTTCAAAATTCAAGATACAAAATTTTAAAATACTTGGAATCCCTTAATTGCCGTTTTATTTTTGCAATGCCACATGCGAGTTATTCTGTAATCGTATAATTGGAATCGATAATCCCGCGTATACGATTAGTGCTGAGATAGTTTGTTGCCATTCTATTGCAAGTAACTCATAACTCGTAACGCAATGTCGGTGGCGCAATCATCTTTTTATTAACACGAATGCAAATAGAATGGCACATTCAATTCGATTTCCCCGTCGTCACGACAAGGCCGACCGCAACGGCCGTTATGCGGTCAGGCTGTGTATCACCAAAAACAAGCGGCGCAAATATATCGCACTCGACCTCTACGCCGATCCCGCATATTGGGATGAGGCCGGTGAGCAATTCATCATCCTGCGCAACCTGAAAGGAGCCGAGCAGAAAGCCGAGAATAAACAACGCGAGGCCGACAATGCGCTGCTGGCGAAGTACAAGGTTCGCGCCCGCGAGATCGTCGAACGCTTCGAGATCGAAGGTATCGACTGGACGCTGAACCAGTTCGAGGACGCCTTTCTGAACACCTCCAAACAGGGCAAGTTCAACGCCTATTTCACAGACCGTATCGCGGAACTGCACGCAACGGGACATATCGGCAATTCCCAAACCTATAAGCAGACGCAGGACATATTGAAAAGCTATGACCGGAAGCTGGATCAACGTCTCTTTTCCGACATCGACCTGCGTTATGTCCGGGGATTCGATATGTTTCTTCAAAAGCGGGGCTGTTGCGGCAACACGCGCAAATTCTATTTCAAAGCGTTACGGGCCATTCTGAACCGGGCCAATGCGGAGGGTGTCGGCTCGGTGGCGACCTATCCGTTCGGACGGGGCGGATTCGAGGTCTCCAAACTCGAAGAGGCGACTGCCAAACGCTACCTGCCTGCCACCGAGCTGTCGAAACTCAAAAGCACCACGGCCAGCAATCCGCAATGCGAATACGCCCGCAAGCTGTTTCTATTCTCCTACTATTGTTACGGCATTTCGTTCATCGACATGGCGATGCTCACGACCGCCCATATCAAACAGATGGAGGACGGCGACTATATCGTTTACAAGCGGCAGAAGATCAAGCGGCAGAAAGGGGTCAAACCGATTTCGATCAAAATTACGCCCGCGATCCGGCAACTGATCGGGAGCCTGCAAGCGGCCTCGCCGACCGTGGACGATTTCCTGCTGCCGATCGTCACTCGCTCCGGCTATACGGGCGAGCGGCTCTACATGCACATTCGAACCCGTTACAGCAAGTACCAGAAATACCTGCGCCTGCTCGCCGAGGAGCTCGGAATCGATTTCCACCTGACGAGCTACGTCTCCCGCCATACGGCGGCCATGACCTTGCAGCGCAACCACATCCCGCGCGAGGTGATTTCACAGATGCTTGGCCATGCCGATCTGGAAACCACGAACATATACCTCGACAGCTTTGACAACGAAGTGATCAACGAGGCAGCGAAAGTTCTCTAACGGCCATCACGGTTTAATTCTGCTCGCCTTTTTACGCTATTAGCACAAATATACAACTCAAAATAAGCTACAATGAAAATTCCTTTCAGCTACCAAACCTTTTCAGCATTACTCCCGAATGAAACGACCGCCATTGCCTACTATACAGAACGGCACTCGACCTATTGTCCCGGCTGCAACATCCGGCTTACACGACCTTTGAGGAGAAGAAATCCGCTGCTGTTGCGTTGCCCTCAATGCGGGAAAACCGTCTCCGTTTTCACGGGGACTGTCTTTCAAGGGACACGGGCAGACCTCCGATACTGGCTCTATACCGGCATGCTGTTTTATTTCTGCAAGAGTCATTTCCCCCAGTTCCAGCTACCTCATCTGTTGTCCATAAAATCCATAAAGCAGGAGGTCGGAGCCACCTCGGATCAGACCATGCGCCGGATATACACGACCCTCAGGCAGCTTTTCGATAGCACGGATGAGGACGACATAAATTTTCGAAACCTCATATTCCAACCCCTCTATTTACGCGCCCAGCAACACCGACCATTCTCATTGACCTATACGGGCTGTAATCGTTCATTAAATTCATTATTTTCATTAAGTACCCCTGCGGAATAGCATTCTCACAGGGGTGCTTTCATTTTAGACCCTATGTATATTCCATTATCATATTTCAGTATTGAAACTCATATAAAATAATATCGATTATGACAAAATTCACAGACGACACCCCGATCGCAATGCTGACCGTGGGACAACTGAAAGAGATTCTCGGCATCGACCGAATCTTGGGTAACCTTACTGCGAATCAAGCTCCGGCCGAGCAAGTAATGACCATCGAGGAGGTCGTGCGCCTGACCGGATACAGCAAGGCGACGATCTACAAATTTACAAGCGAACGAAAGATCCCGTTTCGCAAGCCGGAGCATGGCGGAAGGCGGCTCTACTTTCAGCGTGAGGAGATTCTCGACTGGTTGCAAAGTGAATCACACCCGACGATCGAACAATACTGTAATAACCATATTAAACACTAAACAATCAAAGTTATGAAACCAAATCAAAATTTAGACCCGTTGGCGGCATTGAACAATGTAACGGAAGAAGAATTGAGCGCAATTCAGGAAGAGGAGGCTGCGAAGCCGCGAAAGAGGAAACCGAGAGAGGGCTTTGTATTCCTCATCTCATTTTACGAAGCTATCGAACTTATGCCTGGACGTCTTCAGCATAAAGCTTATAAAGTTTTAACGCGTTATGCGCTATACGGTGAAATGCCCCCAAAAGGAACTCCGACCCGAATCATGCAATCTTTCGTGGGGTGGAAACGACTGATCGATGCCAGCTCCAAGAAATACGATAAAGCGATCGGGGATCGGTTCGCAGGAAAGACAGAGAGTAAAATCAAACGATGACACGCGCCATTCAAGTGCCGAATCGAAATGTCTGACAACTGAACAATAAGCAGACAGAAAGTGTACAGGAACTCAAAATGTAAAATGTTTATTATATGAAAGATAGCAAAAATTTATCACAACAAATCTTAAATACGAACAAAAGTAATTCCAATAACTCATGCTCAAAATTTATGACAAACACCGTCGTTCGGATTCCAGCGGGGATCCCATCGCCTAAAGTATCTCTTTTCGAGAACATGACCTCGGTCGTTCCAATCGAGGAAATATCTCTCTGGGAATTTTTATTAAGCTCGGATTACCAAGACATCGTGCATATTTATCGGGAAACGCAGGATCCGGCGGTCCGCAAAGAGATAAAGAAGTTCCGCCTCCCTTGTGTGACCGTTTCCGGAATATTCGATACACGAGCCCGAAAAAGGCTCGTGCATCGGCATAGCCATTACATCTGCGTAGACATTGACGGCAAGGATAATCCCGGGGTCAAGGGAAGATGGCCACGCGCTAAAGAGTTATTAGCTGAAAAGTTCAGTAGCCTGTGCTACGCGGGGCTATCCGTCGGAGGTAACGGACTATGTCTTGTTTTCCGGATCGCATATCCAGAAAGGCATCGGGCACAGTATTTTGCACTCATAAACGAAATCCGGACAAAAATCCATTTGTACGCAGATTCAACTTGCTGCGATGTCACCCGTCTGCGTGTCGCAAGCTATGATCCCGAACCGTTCTTTAATCCGAATGCCGTTCCGTACCTAAACCTCATAAACAAAGACTACGGAGTACCCTGCAAAAACGACAGGTCGGCCTCCATGGATGTAGATACCAAAATGAGAGCATATGCGTGTATAAAGATAATATCAGACCGACAAATAGACATCACATGCGGCTATAAAGTATGGAGGGCTATCGGGCAGGCACTTGCCAACGAGTTCGGACCGGAAGAAGGGCGACGGCTATTCCACTTGGTGAGCCAATGGCACTCCGATTACTACCCGACTGAATGCGACCGGTTATTCGACTGGTGCATAGCCAACCATGACTTTATAAACATCAGCACGTTTTTCCACTATTGTCGGGAATACAATATTACATTCAAATAACCGTCTCAGAATACGTTTACGGGGATCGACTGATAGTCGATCCCTTTTTCGTAAAGGTCAATATGTGGAGTTTACCTTAAACATAGCAGAAGGTCAATATTGATTTTTCAGAATATTTCGCTCAAATTTGTACGACAATGCCCCGACTGAGTGTTGCACTAAGCAAAACATTTTTTTACCTTTGTAGGGCCACGAGAGTGGCGTACATATAGTAAAAGTGTTCGCTTTTATTCCGTGTAGGGAAATCTGGTAAATTTCACACAACAGACACAGGGATAAAACAGCGCGCTCATTGCTTGTATGGTATGCGGTCATCACCGCCTACTATTACAGGTGTGGGGCATTGTTTTATTGGTGTCTAAGGCTTACCAGAGCCTCCCTACTCAATAAGACGACTGTTCCACACTTTTTTTCATGTAAATCAGCCATATCGGAACAGGATGGCAACAAAAACTTGTTGCTATGAAAAAACTAATCACTTGCGGGCTTATGTTCTTCATATTGGCCGCACCCGGTATGTACGCCGCACCGCAAACACAGGAGACCGACAAGAAAGCCCTGCGAGAACAACGCCGGGAAGAACGGAGGCAAAAGCGAGAAGAACGCAGAGAAGAGCGCCAGCAAAGAAAAAAAGAGCAGAAAACCCCGCAATCCCCGGTTTCTGTACCCCCAACTAATCCTGCCCCGGAAACTATTCACGAAGAAATCGAGACTCCTCGTGAGCCAGTCATTATTTCAAAGCAAAAAGAAACGAAACCGCAACCTACTCCGATCAAAGATCAAACGCATTCTACATCTCCGAAAATCATACAATCATCCAAACAAGCCGTATCTCCAATTGTGCTCGCGCCTGAAGCTCCATATCCTGATACAAAATCAGAAAAAGGGAATCCAATACTATGGCTTTTACTCATCATTGGATTATTTGTATTTCTAATTTTACGCTGGCTGTTTTCACGCCGCTGCGGGAACTGCGGAAGATTCTGGGCGATGCGGGTAATTGATGAAGCATACCTCGGCCGAGTTAAAACCGAGCGAGTTAAAAACGGAACTCAATCATATCTCGTCCACTATAACCGCATTCAGGTTACCCGCCAATGCAAATATTGCGGACATCAGGACTGTTTCAACAAAACCGTAAAAGGAGATGCCGAATAACGACTATTTGTACCTAATAAACTATTAAAAATGAAACGGATTCTTTATTTATTATTCGCTGTTTCCATTCTATGGAGTTGTAATAGCGATTACGACGATTCGGCCTTGACCGGACGTGTGGACGACCTCGAAAACAGGGTCGCCAAACTCGAAGAATTATGCAAGCAGATGAACACCAACATTTCATCCCTGCAAACCCTTGTCAATGCGCTCCAAAACAAGGACTGCATTACCAGCGTCGTCCCCATTACCAAGGATGGAGAAATAATCGGTTACACCATTTCCTTTACCCAAAGCGCACCGATTACGATTTACAACGGACAGGATGGTAAAGACGGTCAGGACGGCAAACCCGGCGAAGACGGGAAAGACGGCTCTACCCCGGTTATCGGAGTAAAGCAGGATGCCGACGGAATCTATTACTGGACGCTTAACGGCGACTGGCTGACGGATGATTCCGGCAACAAGATAAAAGCAGAAGGCCGCGACGGTCAGGATGGAGAAGATGGTAAGCCGGGACAGGATGGCAACGATGGACAAGACGGCAAACCTGGCGAAGATGGCGAGGACGGGCAGGATGGCAAGCCCGGAGAGGATGGAAAAGACGGCATAACGCCTCAATTGAAAATCGAGGACGGCTACTGGTACATTTCCTATAACGACGGTGCATCGTGGACACAGCTCGGCAAGGCAACGGGCGATAAAGGAGAACAGGGCGAGCCGGGACAAGCCGGAGGCATCTTCAAGGATGTCGAAGAAACCGATGACAGCGTTATATTCACCTTGAATGACAACAGCACGATTACGATTCCGAAAGCAACGCCATCCGAAAAATTGGATATCACATTCAGCAATACGGAATCCATCAATGTCCTGCCGGGAAAAACCTATGAAATCGAATATACGATTATCGGAGCGGATGAAACAACACAAATCGAGGTGGTAGCGCAAGACCTCTATAAGGCGTCTGTTTCACCGACAGATTACCGATCCGGGAAAATCATCGTTACAACACCGTCGGCCGACCTCGAAGCAAGCCGCATCTTGGTATTTGTCTCCAAAGGAACGAATACCATCATGCGCATTATCAATTTTGTCGAAAGCGTCATTATCGTTTCGACAGATACCGTGGAGATTGCCGCAGAAGGTGAAACCGTGCAGGTCAAAGTGGAAACCAATGTAACCTATACGGTGGAAATTCCGGAGGCCGATCGTGTTTGGCTGTCTGTTGCCGAGACACGTGCAGCGACGCATACGGAAACGCTTACCTTTACCGCCCAAGCCAATCCGAACACGACCTATCGTTATTCGACCGTCAACCTGAAAGACGATAGCGGATTGGTAGCACAAAGCATTCTGTTCGCACAAAAGGCCTCAGGATATAAAACGGTCCATGTCGAAACGGCAGGAACATTGGAAAACTACATTTCCGCCGATGAAAAAGAGAAATTGATCGGATTGAAACTGACGGGCAAACTCAACACGTTCGATTACGATTTCATGCGCACCATGCCCGCATTGGAATCCGTCGATCTGGCACAAATCGACAATACGACCATTCCATCCAGTTGCTTTAAGAACAGCAAAATTAAGACGGTCATTCTACCGCTGAATTTGGAAGCCATACCGGACAATGCGTTTTATCAAAGCCAAATTACATCTATCGATATACCATCAAGCGTTGTTTCGATTGGCGTTTCAGCCTTTGAAAGCTGCACGTCATTGGCTGGCGACTTAATATTACCTAATGGATTACAAAGTATAGGTAGTAAAGCCTTTTATAGCTGTTCAAAACTAATCGGGAATCTTATTATCCCTGATAATGTTACATTTATTGGAAGTGAAGCTTTTTACGGATGTAGCAGATTCACCTCATTAACATTAGGAACGGGAATAACGACTATCTCAAGTGGCTGTTTTTATCGGTGCCTTGGTTTTTCTGGCAACCTTATTATTCCCGATCAAGTAACTAATATAGAAAAGGAGGCTTTTTGTTATTGTACTGGTTTTAATGGGTATTTGACCATTGGAAATGGAGTAAAAGAAATAGGTGAACTCGCTTTTGCAAATGGCTTCAATCGTTTTTATGCGAAACCTTTGCTCTTCACTAAAGTATATTGCAAAGCAATTGCTCCTCCGGTTATTCTATCCACCACATTTCGTGGTATGGATTGTACTGATAAGTACAGCTATCTTGGAGTGCCGATTGATTGCAAAACTACATACGACACGAAAACTTGGAAAGAATTATTCGAAATTATCGAAGAAATCGAATTTTAAGCTATGGCACTAATCTATTTTGGTGATAATAGGCAACGTCAAGAATTACATAGCTGTCTTTGGCAAACAAATCTTGAAAATCGCCAAGAAATTGCAGACTACCTAATCAGGCGTTTACAGGAAAAGAATTACTCCGCAGACACATGGTTTACTGCACAAAATTTAGTCGGCGAAAATCAAGTCGATTGGGAAAACACCGAACCATTGAACGCGATCACAACACATTATCCCAATAGGAATACTCAAAAAACCATTTTAGGTAAAATTTTGAAACGAGCATTATTCGATCTGAACGAAACTTATGAAATAAGGTATGAATTCAAAACCCTTTATCGGAAAATAGAATAATCTCGTATACAATTCCAGTCGCGGATAAAGCACATAGCTGTAAGTTGTTATCCACATCCTTTCCGAATCTTTATCCCGACCGTTCTTAGTTGTCCCGACCTGCCGCAACCCGGCAGGTCGCTTTGTTAAATCCCGACAGAAGATACTGCGGCGCGATTACGGTTCATGTAGTCGGGAACTCGATAAAATTCATTAACCGCCTATTTCAAGCCAGTGTATAGGGCTTAAATAAGCAAGCCGCAACGGCGATCTACCAGTACATAGCGACTGAATCGACCTGCGTATTCACAACCGGAATATATTACCCAAAATGCAAAATCACATGAAAAACAAAGAAGAAATCAGACACTATCTTAACATCCAATTCAGCCCATCGGAAGACGATATGGTGCAAATCGTCCGGAACGATTTCGACCGCATTTTGAATAGCGCGGCATCTTGTGCCCTAATTACGGTCGAGGGTGCAATGCCCGTCTTGGCGGAACGACTCCGCACCGAATTGGATGCCCTGCACATCGAAGCCGACCTCGACGTGATTGTAAAAGTAAGCTATCATCCCGCATCGGAGATTAGCTTCGACGACCTATGCAGTCTTTTAACCGTCATCCATGAATTTGCCCCGCAGGTAAATATCGTCTGGGGCTGCGGCACGAATGTAAAACTGGAGGCAGCCGACTATTCGATTCTGCTGCTGATCGGGACATCGGCAGAGTAAATTTGCAAGACCTGCCAAAAACATATTGGCAGGTCGTTTTGTTTCGTCGGAACAGAAGATACTACGGCGCGATTACAGCTCATATAGCCACAAACCCGATAAAATTCATTATCCGCCTGTTTGGAGCGACTGTATAAGATAATATGATTTTTTGTATCTTTGAGAATAAACTCGCTCGAAAAATGAAATTCAAACATTCAGACATTGAAATTCCCCGTGAAGACCCTTTCAGAAATTGTAAACTCAATCGTCAACCTAATGCTATTATATTAACACAAATAGTCCAAAATTACTCTGATAGCTTCGTCTTGTCTATTAACGGAGAATGGGGAACTGGGAAAACCACGTTTATGAAAATGTGGGCAGCATACTTAAAACAACAAGAGATAACATCGATTTATTTCAATGCATGGGAGAATGACTTTATCTCTGACCCAATGATTGCGTTATTGGGAGAACTACAGCAATTAAAGACTTCCAAAACAGCCAAGACATTAAATTCAATATTGGACATTGGGAGTAAAATCGCTATCAAAGCTATTCCAACATTAACCAAAGGCATTGTGAAACATTATTGCGGTAATGAATTAGCAGAAGCCGCAAAAGACGCCCTCAAGGCTGGAGCAGAGATATTCAAAACCGAGGTTATTGAATATGAGAATAAAAAGAATAAACTTGTAACTTTCAAAGAAGAACTATCCAGTTTTATTGAAAAATCTGTTCCTAATAAACCGCTTATTTTCATCGTAGATGAATTAGATAGATGTCGCCCGGACTATGCCGTCGAAGTTCTGGAAAAGATTAAACATTTTTTCTCAATAAAAGGGATTGTTTTTGTCTTATCTATCGACAAAGAACAGTTGAGTAATTCTATACGAGGGCATTATGGCAGCGATCGTATTAATGCCGAAGAATATTTACGCAGGTTTATTGACGTAGAATATCTATTACCTGAGCCTGATGTCGAATCGTATTGCAAGTATTTATACGAATATTTCAATTTTCAAGGATTTCTTGAAAATCGAGACAGATACCAGCATAGTGAATTTCGAAGTGATCCAGAACGTCTCTTAAAATGTGCCAAGGAAATTATTAAAGCTAAAAACCTTTCATTACGGCAAATTGAGAAATTATTTGTACATACTCGCCTGGTGCTATCTTCATGTAGTAGTAATCATTATATCTTTCCACAATTAACATTTATACTCATTTATATCAGATCAATTGATCCCAAATTTTATCTTCAAATTATCAACCAACAACTGTCTATTCAAGAAATAGCAGACCATATACCTCAAATATTTCCAACAACAATGTTCCAAGAGCCCTCCCAATATACTCAAAAGGCCTCTCTTTGGGGCTTGGCAGATCTATTTTATTGCTATGCACAAAGTTTTGAAAGAACAGGACACCCATTAAAAATTATATCACACGGACAAACACAATCTGAAAATAGACTAACTTTCAATATAGATTATGTAGACAATACAAAGTTAGCTACAGCTATCATCCATTATTATCAAATCTATCAAGGTGCAGGGTGGAGCCATATTATCAAAGCTATTAATCTACTAAACTCAATTACTGATTGTCATATGCATAGTATATCAGCACATTACATATCCGTACATCAAAAATTCATCAACAAACAGCAACCTTGTTGATTACGCTATTTAGGCTAACAGGGATAGAATATATTTTAGTCATTGCCGAGAGACATGAGTATCTGTTTTCCGGCCTCGATATTCCATCTTTTCAAGTAACACTGCCAGCAACCATTTCCGTAGGAATACCGATAACCTACATGTTGTAGCTTTTGGCGAATTTCTTCTGCAGGTTTCTTCACGAAGAATATTTGGAAGCGGTTTTCCTGGGGATTCTCGACAACGCGGATTCCGTTCACTTCGTATGTCTTCTCTTCTTGGGATTTGAGTCTTTTGACTCTTTCGAGGCGTTTTTTTGCATTGCGGATAGTCGCACTGTTGTTTGTCAGATAGCACGCAGCATAGCCGATGTCATTACATACATCGGGGACGATTAGACCTTGAGCCGCTTTTTCCGTCATTCCGGTTTCAATGAGCTTGGCGATCTTTTCTTCCTCCGTGAGTTTCTTGTCCCTCACGATTTTGTTCCGATCTTTCATCGCCTGTTGCAATTTTTCGAGCCGTGCGATCTTTTCCTCCAGCCGTTCTACGGAGTCTTCGTCTTCGGTATAGATCGCATTGTTGTTTTCTGCGGCCTCTGCTTTTTTGCGATAATATTCTGCTTTCTCGCTTTCCTGAACTGATTTCCCCATAGCATTCCAGCTTTTGTCCAAATCCCTGCGATGTCTTTTCTCAGAATGGTGTCCTACCAGAATCGGTTGGCCCATAGGGATACATTTCACGATACTGTTCGAATGTTCGAACGCTTCGATCGACTTTGTTTCCGCTTTACGAGCCAGTTCGTTGTAGCGGTCAATTCTGTTTTGTTTTCTTTCGCTTCTTGTTGACATAATTGTATTTTTTAGGTAAATATGAAAAGCACGGCCATTTTGACCGTGCCTGTGTTATCTTATTTAAAAAAGAGTCACATCGAAAAGGGATAGGAACGGGGCCTGCTTTTTGGCTACACCGACAAAAGGTTCGATGAGTTTGGCTGGATTCTGGGGATGCTTCCCATATGTCGCGATTATCCTTTTGCGCCTCCATTGTAAGTCCGCTTTAAATGACCATTGAAAAAGCGTTGATAATTTTTAACATCAGCCTTGAAAAGCGCATACGCTTGTTTCATATTACTGGCACAATAAACAACATCCGTAGCTCGTCCCATTGAGTCGTAAACTCGGTAGGTGTTTGACTGTTCGTTCATGTTTTATTTTTGTTATATGTTTTTCACCACTCCGCCGCGGTCGATTGCCACATTTCACCAGAATTAGGGTTGATGCGAATACAACAAAGCCGCCCTTGGGCGGCTTCTTTATAAATGTCTGCAGTTATTATTTGTCAAGATACTGTTTGAGCGAATCTGAAAGTTCTTCGTCCTCATCGAATCCCCATTCGGTAATGTCTATATGGTCTTTTCCGCGGAAATCAAGGGGTCTATCTACTATGAGCGAGCCAAAGTAATTTACCGTTGCCGATGGTTCGATAGTGCTGGGGACAGAATCATCGTCGTCAGAGTGCCTTACTCCATAAGCAATGAGGCCCTTCGGCAAAACAGCATCTTTTAAGCGATATTCAGAAAAAAGACCGTAAATATCACCTGCCTCGGTTTCTAAATAAATTGCTTTAAGGTCTAAATTGGAAATAGTTTCGTTTGACATGATTTTTACATTTTGTAATGAATTTTTTATATAATAATGGCTAAAGATAATCGATTTTTAAACTTGGTGTTCATTTAGTCGGAAAAAATCAAGATAATTCATTGTGTGTTATGGAGGACCATATCCCGATGCGGGGACAATGCAGATCGATTCGCAGGTTCCCGACTTATCGCTACACTAACTGGCATAACTATTCCTCCTCTTCTTTGATTGATTTGACATTGTATTCGCGGGCCCATATTTCTACGGCATTCCATAGCATATCGGCGTCGACTTCGACATGCCCAGCGATTTTAGACAGGATGCCGGCATCCTCGTCGGTCACGTCATAACCATGCTCCCGCATAGATTCAACAGTAAGAGATGCAGAGGTGACCTCGAAAAAAAGGCCATTCTCGCGTATCTGCTTTTTGAGATTGCCGATGATGGCTCGTTGTTCAGGCGTGGCAGTTCCGAGCGTAGCTTCCAATTCGGTCACACCTGCCATAAGTTGCATACTTGTGATATTCATGTATAGTGGTATTTGCGGTTTGATAAATTCGGGGTTACAGGTTAATATATATCAGGAAGTTTAGTTTGCCCGGGCAACTGATCTCCCGCCCAAACATGGCTTTGTGGTCAACTCAGCGATAATGCGGTGGCGAAATATTCCGTGCAATCGAAATCTACCCCTAAGTTTGAGCAGGCAGCTTCAAGATCGTCATAGCGCAGTTCGCCCGTGTCACGTAGTTCCCGGAGGTTCTGTATTTCCGAATCGAGGTATCTTTGTGCCTTGCATTTACCGCAATGGCATGCCGAGCAGATATTTTCTATGAGTTTATCCATAGTAATTACATCTTTGATTAAAGGGCGGTTTAAATATTCTTGTCTTGTCATAATGATGTAGTTTTAATTGTTATGCAACCTTCTGATTACCCCATGAGATATAGAAATTACCGTCTTTATCCCGTTCTCGTTTGAGCAGGTTTTCAATCAGGTTTGTTGATACGTCGAATTCGTCGAAGATTTCGGATTCCTCCATGATTTCGCCGACTTTAATGAATTCATTGAGCCGCTCTTTAGTCAGGATCAGGGCGATGAGATTTTGTTCGATGGATTCATCGTAGCAGACATAGTGTACGCGCGTCTTATTTCTGGAATCCATGCGGATGAAGCGGAAGTAGAATTGCTCCATCTTGGGGATATTCCATTGCAGGGATTCGAGTATCACGTCATCGCAGGATGGAATATTGGTCGAACTTTTGAGAGCTTGTTGTGTACATACGAGAATACCGTCTGCTGTTTCTTCAAACTGGGCAATAATCTTTTGGCGGCGCTCGAAACTTATTTCTCCGTGAATTGTGAACAGCGGTCTTTCCGGAAACATGAGTCCCAGATAATCGGTATACATATTCATTGCTTCGATTGTCGTGCAGCCGACAGCAACTTTTGTTGGAATCTCTGTTTTTATCAGGTTAGCGATGTAGCGAGTTTTTCTGGGGAAAGGTTCCCCATCGTAACCGGCTAATGTGTTGGGTGTGGAGCATGCGCGAATCATTAGCATGATTTGACGGACTAAGCGCAATGCTGCATCTTTCTTCGCATCGCCGGTGCTTGTGAAATAGAAGGAGCATATTTCGCAAAATTCTTTCAGTATCTTGGCGTATACTGCCTTCTCTCCCGGTCCGGGGATTACGGCATGATGCCTGATCTCATATTTGTCGGCCGCAAACTCTTTGAATTTCCGGGTCAGGATTGTTTTCTTAATCAACTCGGCGAGTTCATATTTGTTGTAAATATCCTGATTCCGTTTCTCAATTCCGAAGACGGTGACTTTTCCCGGACAGAAACAGTTTTTGAAGAGGCGGGCTCCTTCTCGTGGCGGGAACGGTTTTCCGACGTTGGTGTTATCTTCGCAGAAAATGTCATGCGTGATCCGATCCTCGATATACACTTTCTTGCACCAGCACATGAAGTTCACGGAGTTGTTATAGAGTATTTCGAACTGTCCGTAGAGTTCGGCTACGTTGTTGCGGGTCGTCGTGCCGGTGGCGAGTAATTTGTATTTGCAGCGGCGGAATACATCGAGCGAGTTGCGTGTACGCTGCGTTTCGTCGTTGGTGATTTCGTCTGACTCGTCGAAGATCAGGCAGACTTTGCGGGAAATCCCTCGCATGAATAGTTTCACCGACCTTTTGTTTTTTTCGAGCATGGTGGTCGAAATGAGAATGAACATACCGGGGCGAATCTTTTTGAAATCCTCTTCGCATGTCAGGATTACAAACCGTTTCTTGTGTTTGATAAGAAACGGTTTCCATGTCATTTTAATCGCAATCGCCGGGGCCAGTACGACGCTGTTGCGTATGCGGCCCAGAGATCGCAGGTATTTGCCGTAATAGTACGCTACGGCGGTTTTTCCTGATCCCTGCTGCCAGTTCAAGAGTGAATAGCGTCTTTGGAAAATCAGGTTCATATCATGTTGCTGCAGGTCGTTGAACTGGCAAACTTCCATGTAGTTGTTGAAGAAGCGCAACCCCGCGATATGCTTGGCAAGAGCTTTGTTGGGTTCCACATCGAGTATAGGTGTGCTGTGTCGCAGGTATTGGCGATGTTTGCGGTGGATTACCCGCATGGCCTGTGCATACTGTGCCGCCGCGTTTGGGGACATGTCCTTTACGGGTGTGGGCAGCCCGCCGTCGTTCAAGGTTAGCTGGTATATGGGGGCCTCTTTGCATTCGACATTATCCAGCATGTGCGGGGCGTATGCTTTGAGTTTGTATGTGTAGTTGGTCTTCACGAGTGCCACTTCTTTGCGTGGCACTACATATTGCCGCCGGATGTAACGATAGATTACTGCCAACACCTTGGCATGGGTGAGTTTCTTTTTTTGAAATTCGTCGTATTGGGTCCGGGTGTAGTTCTGGGGAGGTTTCTGATTGCGGAATTTCGTTACAAGCGCCAGCGCCTTTTCATATTTTCCCTGCATATGAGGATGTGCTTTGAGTTCATACAGATATTTTTTGAGTTTCACTTGAAATGCAAGGTCTTCGGAATAGAGCAGTTCGTTTGTTTCGCGCAGCAATTTGAGTTTTAGCGGTTGTCGGAGCTTCCGAAAGTCCGCAACGCGCTGTTTCAGGCATTCCATAGATACAAATTCATCATCCTTGTATGAATTTCTCTCGATATGTTCCGTTCTGCGAGTGAAAACCATGATTTTGGTAGCGAAGTTTTCAACATCCAATGAACTGAAGGTCGATACAGGGAGTTGTGTTTGCCCGATGAATGAGAATCTTCGATCAATAGCCCCGATCTGCGACTTGTCCCAGAATTCACTTTTCATAAAGGTCATGGGCACGACGAGAATGAATATTCCGGCAGGATTGAGTGCGTTGTATGCTTTTTCACAGAAGTAAAACTGCGACGGCTCCCTGTCAAAATCGAGGTTGTAAGGCGGGTTTCCAAGGATAATATCGAAGCGCTGATCGGGGTCGAAACACCGGATGTCCTGAGTTTGGATGTTGGCGTCGGGATAGAGATATTTGGCCACTTTCACGGCGTTGGGATCGATGTCGAAACCGTAGGCATTGTAGGGATTGGGCAGATAGTTGAAGAAGTTGCCCATGCCGCAGCACATATCCAGAATGCTTTCTGTTGCTTCGGGAGCTGCTATTTCGACAATCTGGCGGCAAAGGTCGTGAGGCGTGAAGAACTGCCCCATCTCGAATTCTTTCTTGGCTTGAGAATAGTCGTTATAATTTCCGAAATTGGCTTGTTTGAGGCCGTGCAAACCTCCGAGGCCGGTATAGCAGTTGAAGATCGTTTCCCGGGGTATTTCCCCTTTATTCTTGTCAATGGCTTTCAGGATTCTCTTGTTGTAATCTTCCCGCTTTTCCTTGGGGATCGTCTGATTCTTGATCTGATAACTCATATGTCAATGGTTTGCGAGTGAATAGAGGCGCAGGAAGTGGAAGCACTCTGCGGCGGCTGTGGGTGTTGAGAAACGGACATCGATACGGCCGTTTACATAGAACCTGATGGCCTCGATTTTGTCCATTTTCATGTCGTACCACTTTCCGACCTGTACGTTGTATTGGTTGAATTCCGGGATGGAGCCGATATTACCTTGTATACTTTGGGTAGCATAGAGGACCAAACCCGCGCATATATTGTTTACAAACGTATCTGTGCCGTAAGCAATCTGGTATCGTCCTATGCTGCGTTGGTAGTCGTCCATCTCCACGATGTCGTAGAAGAGGATTTTATTATCCCGTAATTCGGGTGCTGTGCCACGCTCTCGGCGTTTTGAAGCGAATAACGAGCGGATGATGATTTCCTCTTCGGCCTTCTCGCGGAACGTTTGTCCGTTCAGGCGGCTGATGATGTGATCCACATATAACTTGTAATCGGGAAGGAAGCCCACAGAGATCGTATCCTCACAGTCGGGACGCAGGATGGAGAATCTGTATTTTTCCTCAAAATACCTCATAATAACACTACCGAAGAAATAACAGGCGCGTCGATAGTTATCGGCAATATTGTTGATGATTTTGAAGGGATAGAAATAGTATTCCTTGAATTCATTTTGTTCTTGTTCGTCTTGTCTGACGAGGAGGCTGATTTCTACAGATCCGGACGGAGAGTACGAAATGGCAAATTGATCAGAGTACTTTTCCGCTTCGGACCGGAATCGGTCATGCCATGTTTTCAGATGGCGTAGCGCGGCATGACATTGGGCTTGCATTCGTTCGCAATAAGCCTTATCATCCATTGGGATTTCCGGCTCCTGATCGACCTCGATTTGGTCGAATACAGCGAGCATATCGCTGTTGTCTGGTGTTTTGTCTTGCATGATGTGAGGAATTATAGGGAAACAAAATCGGCGGCAAGCATTTGCCTGTCGCCGCGTACATATGGTATTAATGGTGTTACTTTTCGGGAATCTTTTCCAAACGGTTTTTAGCTCGGCTGATTTCCTCATAAGCCTTGTTGATGGCGAGGTCTTCGCCCGGAGTGAATTTTTCCCGTTGCAGGAGTTTGGTTATGATCGCCATCAACTGTCCGCACAGGAATGCGACAAACTGAAGGTTCGTTTGTGCTACTTGCTGTTGTTTGCTGTTATCCATCTTCGTAAAGTGTTAGTGGGTATTCAATGCTGAGGGATGTCCTGCGAATGTAAAATGGCGATAAGTTCTTCGCGCCATATTTCGGCGATGTCTTGATCCTCCATATCGAGGTGCGAGCCGGGCGGCATGTGGAGTTTTATCTTTGTAAACTGCTCGGCCAGTTCTGCAATCTGCTGCATCCGGTCATTTCCGATCTCCCGGACTTGAAGCGACGACGGAAGTTCTTCGAGCATGCGCCGTGTCAGGTGGGTGGACTGGCTGTAGAACCGGGTGTCGAGCAGCAGGATTTCGGACAGCTCTTTCATTATATGGAAAACATGCCCTGTGACAGCATGAGGGTCGTATTCATCGGGTTTGGTTCTGTTTTGTTCAAAGACCAGTTCTTCCCAGCTCTTTTTTTCCTCCTGCCACATGTAATCGAGTAGTATGCTGAGCAAATGGACCGGGACCGGGACTATTGGGATTTTGTCCGCGGATACCGATGATTCCTTTGGCCGGGGAAACGCGGGCAGGTTTTCATTGGGAATTTCAAACCCGGTGTAGGGATTGAAGATTCCGATGTGCAGTAGGGGCTCGGATTCTATAGCAAACATACCGCGGCCACAGTCGTAGAAGAGTTCCATAGCTACAGGTGTTGTTGCGGCGTTGTGACGGGCTTCCCCTTCTGAAAGACCGCTCAGCATGAGTTCTTCGACACGACGTTTGAATGCTTGGGGAGTCTCTTTTTCGGAGAGAGATATTTTGAAGAAGTCACCTTCCTCTTCGTGTACTGTTAATTCAGCGTTTTCCATGTATTTAGGATTTTGCGGTTATTTTGTCTTTGGAGGTGGATGCACGGCATTTGCGATGGCATGGGGATTCGATCAGCACCCCGTTCTCAACCATTTTCTGATAGATTTCCTCCACGAATTTCTCCGCAAGGAGTCCAAATTTATAACCCTGTTCTGCACGTAATGTACGGATCTTTATGGTGCGTCCAATGTCGTACATCATGTCTTTACTTTTGTAGAGATTACGGCGTTTGGTCCTGAATATTCCGATCAGCACCAGATGGACAAATCCATTAAAAAACTGATGATAGTATTTCATTTCCTGTTCCGGGGTGATGTCGTAGATTTCATGGATCGTTTCTGATGACGTAAGAATGAATGTTTGAGACGCTGAGAGGTTCTGCCTTATCGTCTCAATCGAGCTGGCGTCGCAAAGGCCCATGATATGTGTGGGATGGCAGTAAAGATTTGTGTGGCCCTTTGTTGCGGATAAGCTGTATTCTGGAGTTTTCCTTGTGATTTCAAATCCGAGGTCTGAGAATATCTTTCGGATTTCCGTTTCAAAGAGTTGATTCTTGTACTGTGCAATCCCCTCCGGACCGTATCCGGATTCGATATAAAACCTTACGAGTTTCAGGCGCGATCGTTCCCGTATCCGGGGCGTGTCGATCATGGCGGGCATGACGATCTTCCGGCCCCATTGGATACGAATATCAATATCTTCAATTTTCATCGACGGACCGATATTGAAAAAACGGAACATATCGCTGAAGCGACACGCCTGATAGATGGGATTACCCGTTTTCCGCTGGAAAATCCGATAGGAGTATTTCGGGTCATGGTCTGCCTGTTCGATTTCGGCGCTGAATTCGAGCTGCAGCAATACGATCATATCTTTAGTTTCCTGTGTCATAGTCGTTGATAGGTTTAAATATGGGGCAGGTGGCATTCCCGCACGGTATCTGCGATCTTCCTGCACATCTCGTAGCTGGCGCGGTTGCGGTCGTCGATACAAACGTTATCCGGTTCGGCCATATAGAGTATGATACTTTGGATCAGACGGAAGAACGTCTGCTGTGTCGTGTGATGTTCCACGCTCAGGGCAGCAAGGAAGTTATCCGTATGAAAGCCATAAGAATTCAACTCGGATAAAAGGCTTTCCATAGCGATGAATTCCTTGCTATTCTTTCTCAGTTCGATGTCGTAGTGTTTAAACTTTTTATTCATAATGGAATACTATTAAGCCTGCGGATTCCACGTTTCTTTGGAGGCCGCAGCCTGTATGTGAATATCGATGTGTGGAATTACTGTTTTACGCGGTCCATCAGTTCTCCGGCTATTTCCGCAAAATCCCGGGTGCGGGCAGAGTTCTGGTTCCGGCCGTAAGCCGTGAGTGCCTGTGTAAGGTTCAGCAGCGACGGGCTTCCCTGCAGTCCGTCTTCGGGATTGTGGTCCATGAGTATTTTCTGGATGGCCACTTCCTCGTTCTTGAGGATTTTGTTGTTCTTCACCAGTTTCTTCAATTCGGCTTCGAAATCTACCGCCGTATCTCCGGCCCTCTCTATCTCCAGCGCTTTTTTACGGATAATATCCTTGTTGTAGAGTTGTCGGGTAGCATCTCTTACCGTGAGGAGGACCGTTTTCGTGTCCTGCCGGTAAGTTTCCTCCGAGAGCTGCAGGTCTTCGGGGAGTCGGCCTCCCAAGTGGACTTGTTTGAGGGTGCGTTCGCGGACCATGCCGTTGAGACAGACGCCGTTGAGCAGGAATGTCCGCAAGTCGAGCGATCCGTCGCCGTAGTCGGAGGTGGAGAACCGCACTCCCATGTAAATAATCACCGTACCGTTCAGGCGGGTCGGGATGCAGATGGGTTCGGGAAGAATTGTCTCGATCCATACTTTCGTGTCGGTCATCAGGGCGTCGCAAGCCACGGCTCCTTCATTAAGAGCGGTTTTCATAAATGCGGTGAGGATAATTTCGCTGTTGAGTCTTCGGTAGCTGTCGGAAAGCACGCCCCGCACCTGATCGCCTACGGTCCGGATCATCACCCGTGTTCGGGGTGTCCAGCCCGAAGTTTTGTTCAGGATTTCAGCCGCAAGCTGTCGCTGCCATGCGCTTCCTTCTGAAAGCTCTCGGAGGTATTTCGAGGGGATGTCCATTTTCTCGGCGAGCTGACGCACGGCGTTGTTATGCAGTGTGAACGGCTCTCCGCGTTTGCGCATCATAAGTTTGTCATCCCCTTCGAAGGAGATGATCGGATTCTCGCACGTTCCGCGTTGTTCGACACCGATCGGGACGATGAAATCCCTTGAGATTTCAGCTTCCCGGAGCAGTCTTTCGACGGTCTGCATTACAACCGGCTGGTGGTTGTCGATCATGCGATGAACTTTGTTGGTTACGACTTCGTTGAGTCCTTCTTGATATTTGAATTGATCCATAATAATAGCCCTTTCTTTCTGCCGGGCCGGCAGGGGTTTGAGATTACTATTTGATAAGTCCGAGGTTGCGAGCTTCCTCTTTGGTGAACACCTTATAGGTTGAGCGGCGGTATCGGCCGCGGGAAATTCTACGTTCCCGGCTGAACTCTATTTCTTCATCCGTTGCAGCTTCCTGTATGTTATCCTGATAAGGGCCGAGGCCATATCCCAACAAAGGATCTTCGTCCATGCTTCGTGCTGCATGGTCGCGTAAACGCTCTTCCGGCGTTTTATAAGGTTCATCCCAGTCTTCGTCCCAGCGATTAGAATCCCATCCGTTTTTCATGGTTATAATTTTTAATGAAACAATAAGTACAGAACAGCGATCGGCACAACGATGGGAGCAAGTACTCCCAACACCCGCAGGAAGAATCGGATGATACAATTCAAGATGATAAGCCATCCTACTATTCGAAGCAGGGTTTGCCAGTATAATACTGCTATAATTGCTATAATCAGCAACAAGATTATTTTGATATATTTATACATAATCATAAGATTTATAATATTTTAATATTATTTCCCCAGGAAGCATGTCTTCTGGTTTGTGCACGTCTTTTAAAGCACGGGGAAGAGCCACGCGCAAGGTTTTCGGCAAAAAAATGCACCCCTGCGGTGCATTTTTTTTGTCGAAATTCATATAACCTTGCGCGTCGCGGCCCGTGCTTTATTTTTGTGCACGAAACCAGAGGACATGCGGACCCCCTCTCTCCCTTCTCCCTTATATTTTACGACCGTCCGGAAACTCACGACCGTCCGGAAACTCACGACCGTCCGAAACCCGACGACGGCCGGTCTTTTTTCGGTATAAACTCACCTCAACGACAGCGAGAACCGCTATCAGTCCCGATGTGCCCTATAGTATAACAGAGGATTGAATTTTCCACCCTTTTTCTGATAGTACATTCCGATATTTTTTGTAACTTGTATTCAAATCCAAATACAAAAACAATGGAAACCCTACCTGATTATTATGCAAAAATTGACAGCCCGGAATTTGAAGGGATAACAAGCGATGATGTTCTTGCATTGCTACCACATCTTGATTCCAGCCACCCGGACTATAATACCGCGGCCCGAGAGTGTATGGCTTTTTGCATCCGCAAATCGTTCGATAATAAGGACGATCCTGCCATGGGAACGGTTTTCGGGTTATCTTGGATGAGAGCCGGCACAAGTCGAAATGCGGCCGGAGAAGAAATAGACATCTATGAGCCTGATGTGAGGAATTTGAAACCGGATGATTTCGAATACTACGAAGATCGCTATAAGGCATGCCACAGCCTCTTTCCTAAAACGGAGTACGGTCTGTTGGTGTATTTTGGGCATGCTACTCCTTATTCCAAAAGGAACGATTTCAAGTCCGAATTAGGGCTTAAATTATCCGAGTTGGCGAAAATATACTGGGATAAATCTTTAGAGGGCGGAGAACACAACCACAATTTCCAGCATTATTTTAGGATTCTGACATTAGCCTTCAATATTTTCCAGCGAGCGAAGCTCACGGCAGAACTCGATGTGTTGTGTGCGGAAATCATCGACCACCATGATAGCTGGGATATTCACCGAGGAGATTCACTCCGGGGAATGCTTGATCTTTCAGGTTTGATGGCCGATAATTATTCCTTATTCAAGGACAAGGTGGATTTCAACCATGTAGTAGAGAAAAACTTGAGTGCGGCGCATGAACTCGAAAAAACATATACTTGGGGAGCAATATACATCGTAGATCGCTGTATAAAGATTAGAACCAAGCAGAATGCCGATTCTAAGGACCTGATTTACTATAAAGCTCAGCTTTATGAGAAAATGGCAGGTGAAAGAGACGAGGAATTTGTATGTCTCACGTTCATCGAGAAAGCCTTACGGTTATATAAAATTGCGCAATCTGCGGAGAAAGTTGCACAAATGGAAGCCGCTTACATGGCTACGCGGAGTCAGATCACGCTAAATACCCAATTTTTCAAAGAATTCCCGCCTGAATATTTAAAATACGTCACGAAAATGATAAATGAAATAATTGCGACATCCGACGAGAACGGTATCCTTTCGGAACTCACCGACGCGAGTTGGTTTACAGATATAGCGCAAATTAAAGCCCAAGCGGAAGTAAACCAGCGAGGAAGCCTCGTACCTTTTTTAGCGACTACGGTAATAAAAGATAAGTTCGGGAATACTGTGGATCAATATATTACCGATGAGGAAATTAAGGAGATGTTTTTCTGGGAGGAGTATGGGTTTGCACACCAGATAGGCATGCGAAACCTGCATCAATTTATCCTTGAAGTCTATAAAGCCGGCAAATTATCTTATGACTCTTTGCTGAGGTATCTTGAAAACACCTGGTTTAATGTTCCAGTTCCTCGCACCTATAATGGACAGCATATTGAGGTCCGGGTTTTGGATGTGTTGCGCCCCGGTTTAAAGCTATTCTTCAGCGAATTGGAAGCAACCATGAAGGAATCGGATAATTATGAATTCGACTATATTACTGTCACCGACACCTTAACTCTTAAAATCGAATCCATATTACGTCTGTACTGCGAAAGAATAGGTATTCCCACCATGAAGCCCCGAGAAAAAGCCGGCGTACAATTAATGATGGAAAAACTATTGGATGATCTCTTGAGCGATTTAAAAGATACCCCGGAGAGGGCGACCGGGTTCAGGGAAGAAGATAGGTTATTACTGAAGTATGTACTGACTTTAAAAGGACACAACCTGCGGAACCGGGTTGCTCATGGATTAATGGAGGCATGGGAATACAATTATTTCCCTAACATAGTAATCCTCTTAGTGATCCTGTTACGGTTGAGTAATTATTTCAAATAACTTTTCCTTGAATTGGCTAATAATGAAAAGGCAGCGAATCGCTGCCTTTTTTATTTACGGTCAGGGAAATAATCAACGACATCTACGGTCCTCTCCCCTGTGACAGCTTTTTATTCTTCGAGATTGGAGTTGCAGCATACGGTTAAATTCGTATTTTACATTTTCAGTTTCGGATAGGCTGATAGTTCGGGTGTGTCATCGGGATTGGAGATGAGATGTTCTTGTGTTTCGGCCCGTGCGGGTTCCCGGCGGTAATGCAGGTCCTTAAAGTCTTTTTTGAGAATTCTGCCCGCAAGTTCCCGCACCCACTTACCGATCTCTTCGGTTCGGGGTGTGCCTTGGGCGGCATCCAGCTCTTGCATCATGGAACAGAAGCGGTCCTGATGGGAAAACTCATTGATATTATCTTTCGGCAACTCCCTTGTGTGGGTGCAAATTCCCTCATGCAAGTACGCCAGACACATGAAATCATGGACGCGGGTATTGGTTTGAAGATAGGAAAGGTCGTTTTGGGTCATTATTTTTCGTTGGTTGCTGAGTGTAGGCCGCATGTCGAACCAGTGTTCGGTGATGCAGATCAGTGCGGGGTCTTTGCAGAAGATGACTTTCGGCAGTTTGGAGGGCAAATATTTATGTATTTCCATTTTGCTTATCTCCTTGCCGATGGTCGGGGGATTTCCCAGCGGGTATACGGTAACAATTTCCAAACTATTGCAAGGCCGTTGTTTATTGAAAAAGTTGTTGCCGTAATAGTGCAGGAAGTTACGGATGCCTTCTTGTCCGTTGGCGTTCTGCGAGAAAAGGTGGAGTCCTCGATCGGTGCGGATTCCTTGGAAAAGATTCAATTTCACGTCGCTGTTCCGGGTGTGTTCATTAACCATTACATCGTATCTGAAATCTTGTGCAATTATCTCGTGCCTGTTTTCCGGTGCAAGGGCGTCGAGGTCCTGTTTTCGGCAGAAGAATACGTCGATCATGGGCACTCCGCTCTTTATAACCGCAACTTTCCGTGAAAGGGCTTGTATGACTTTTGGCAGCAGGTCAGTCGAACTGAGTTCAGGTATATCCTTCTTGTGTTTGTAATCGACGTGCAGGAACCAGTATCCGGGGACTGTGCGGGGATCGTCCCCGATATGTTGAATATCGGAGTTGATGAAGGCCGGGAAATCCTTTTCGGGGTCTGAGGTAATTCGGGCATGTATTGCCGTTTTATAGGGTGTCAGGGTCAGCAGCAGACTCGCTGGTTCATTTGCTTTAATGTGTTGCACCATAGCTGTGACAATTTGGATTCTATATTTTCAGTTTCGGACTCGTTGATTGTTCGGGTGTGTCGTCGGGAAGATATTCTTGGGTTTGTACGGGTTCCCGGCAGCAAATTTTGTCGGGGTATTTTTCATTGATAAGCCGGTTGGCAAAGTCCTTGATTTCTTTTTGGATTATTCTCAGTTGGGTATTGTCTTTACACTTGCCATATTTTAAAAACAAGTCGAGGAAATCGGTTCCGAATGCAGTGTTGTCGGGCCATTCGGGGAAAAGACTTGCCAGATGGTGAGAATAGCCATCACGAATTTGAGCCAGGCATAAAAATTCAAAATTCGGGGTGGAGGTTTTCATGGGGTCAATCCCGTTCTTCGTGCAGAATATGGAGTAGTTCTGCATCGTCGGATGCATATCGAATTTTGAGGTTGTAATTTCCACCAGCGATTTGTCATGGCAGAAATAGTTCTGGGGAAGATGCAGTGGCGTTGTCTCCAAATTGTTGTTTTCTCCGAAAAGATTGCCGCAGGGAGCCGGCATTTCTCCGATCGCCTTGATATAAATGACTTCAAGCCGGTCCGTAGCATGTTCACGACAGAAAAAATGTTTTTCATAATAATGAAGGCAAGCATTCATTGCCTTCATTCCTTTTCTGTCCGGAGAGAAAACATGTACACCCCGGTCCGTTCGGATTCCCATTAAGGAATGCTCATGCATATATTGGGTTTTTGAGGAGATCATCAATAAGAAATAGCCTTCGGTTTTTACGATGTTGGCATATTTGTTTTCCTCCAAAAGCGGGTTGATATGTTTTAGGTAGCAGTAATAGGCATCCATCAAAGAAATTACGTGCATGATTTTCCCCTTCTGCTGTTCAAGTTCCGATCTGATAATACCTTCAATTTTCGAGGTCGCTCTTTCCACTTTACGGCGATTCTCGAAATTGATTTGCACGAGCCATATATCAGGAATAGCACATGAACTGTCATCAAATTTCTGCACCTGTTCAGTGAGGTATTGCCTGAATCCCTCTTCGTCGGAATCCGAGATGTAGACATTTTTAATCTCGTTTTCGGGTAAAAGCGAAAGATACAGGCTGCAGGGATTACTTTGTTTATCCATAACGGTTTGTTGTTTGTTAGATTTTCATCTTGGGTTTATTGCTGTTCTCTTGGAAATCCTCCGTTTCGGGCGTTTGAATCTGCTGGAGTTGTTCTTCGATTTTCTCCGGTTCCCGGCAATAGCGGAAGTCGGCGAATTCTTCCGTGAGGATCTTCGCGGCCAGTTTCTTGATTCGGGAGCTGACATTCTCTCTTTCGATGTTGTCGTCACAATCATCCAGTTCTTCGAGCAGATCATCGAATCGGTTCTCTAATGAAAAGGATTCATACCATTCGCCTTCGATCATATCGGGTCGTTGAATATCTCCTTCGCAGATACCGATCAGGCAGCAATAATCGTATACGTCGGTTGAACTTGAAATATCGGAAATTTCATTTTCATGCGAGAAGCTCCAATAGTTGCTGACCGTGGGGAGCATATCGATTTTCTTCTCGGTAAGTTCCAGCATGGTCACGCCTTTACAGAAGAAGTCGTCGGGCAAATCGAGGGGCGCTGTGTTCCAATCTACCGTATCTGCAAAAGGATTCAAAATACCTTGAGGTATCTGGTCGATAGGCCGCACGGTGATGAGATCGAAGCGGTCTGTTCCTCTTTTTGTCGAGAAGAAATGCCCTTCGTAATAACTCAAACAGTTCTCGATGGCGTGGTCCCCGGTTTCATCGGAAGTGAAAACATGCACGCCGCGGTCTGTGCGTATTGCCCGGAAATCGTCCGTATACGCATAAACACCAATCCTTTTCGCTATTTTTTCGTGCGCACCCTCGTAGGATAGCGGGTCGAAACCATGAAGGCTGCAAAAATCGAGATCATGTACGAGGAAGGCTTTATGCTCTTTTATACCATATAGCTGGGGGTTGCGCAGAAGTTTCTGCAGGGTTTCATATTGGTCCATTATCGCAATGTCCGGGATGCGGGATTTATCTGTGAAAACCATTTTCAACACCCAGATATCCTTCATTGCATAGAAGTCATTCTTGAATTTTGCGATGATGGCATCGAAATAATCCCGGAGTTTATCATCCGAGTGGGTGCAATGCCGTACACGTTCAATTTTGTTATCCTTTGTGAGGGTAAGAAGGACGCAATCCTGTTCTTTGGGGCTATTCATGGCTAAATTTTAATTTTGGGAGTTGTGGCCTTTTCCTGTTCCGGGGTTTGGTGTTCTGCGATCTTTTGCCAATACAAAGGGAATTCCTCTTTCAGATGCTTCTCGCCATATTCTCGGTAGGCTTTCTCTTGCTCTTCGGACGGCTTGTTGTAGAATTTTTCGCGGATTGCATTGAGGTCCGCTTCATAGGGACATTGCTGATGTTTTTCAGGTGAGAGATGATGAATAGGCTCCCCACATTCACAGAGGTGCAGTAACGATGCAAGGCGGTAATTATCCAACGTTACTTTGATCTCCTTGTAGATATGCATTCCAACGGCAAAGAGTTCATAGTTTTTGCCGGTGGGAGTCATATCGAAACGCTGCTGGCAGAATCCTGTGCGCACGAGTTCGCGCGGGGCAAAGAATTCTTGGGGTATAGGCGTGATAGATTCGCGTTCGATGCTCCGTTTTATGCGCAGATCATAAAACCGGTCTACATGGCTGGCATACGGGTCCATGAATTTGGGTACATGGTATTCATTGAGGAATTCGATGTGAAACTTCGGGTCGAAAAAGTGATCGGTGAGGTATTGCCAATATTTCCGGAATGCGAGTTTCCCGTTCTCGGTTTCACTGAATAACAATACGCCGCGTTCGCTTTCGAGAGCTTTCCAGCAGGGAAACTGGTAATTCCCTTCTTTCACCAACTTGTCGTCGTAGTAATTTGAACTGCTTGTAAAATGGGGATGATTCAGCAACACGTCATGGGAGCCCTGTTCGCTCAGGGGCTCTATGTGCATTTTATGGCAGAAGACGGCATCCCGCAGCCGCACTACATTCGAGGGCCAGATACCCAATGAGTTCGTTACGGGGAGCAACCGCGAGAGATAGTCGCCGTTGTCGGTGTTTGAAAACGGGGGTATGAGACTTTGATCCTTAAACCGGTATTCCATCAACCAGTTGTCGGGAATATCCCGATCCTTGCACAGGCGGTAGGCACTGACCTCTTGTTCGATGAATGAGAACAGCCAGCCGCAATCGAACAACCGCAGGTATTCAACTTTCTGATCCGGATTAATGATTAAGTAGACGGATGCAGGTGTGGGTGTATCGTAATCGGAGAACATGGCGTTGTAGAATTAGAATTTAAGACCTTTGCTCCTGCTTTCATAGAGCCTGTCCAGTTTATCCTGCGCTTGCTGTTGCATTTGGTTTTGCTCTGCCAGGCGGCCGCGTAGGTCGGGGAAATCACGATCGAGCAATTCCTTGGCACGACGTGACACTAATTCCGTGTATTGAGGCGTGCGGTCTTTTACCAGATCACTGAAAGAGGATCTATAGCTGAAAGTTTCAGGCATGCCATTCTGAAATTTATATATAAAATGTCCGGTTTCGGCGATTGCTAATAAGCGCATAATATTGAAATTGCGCTGGGTGCAGCTAAGGCCCGTCCTATTGTTCGGGAACACCAGTTTGTGATAGTTGCTCCATGTCGGAGCCATGTCTAAATGAAAGTATTCCAAACCATTGCCGAGGATTTTTTCTGATTCGAAAATTGCCGGGGCAAGGATCATTTCCTTCTGCCGTTGCGTCAATGACGGCTTGTAAAGCGGACAGAGATCGGCAAAATCCTGCAATTCGGAGTCAAAAGCCGGGAGTTTGGATATGGTGATCTCTGTCTCCGGCATTTGCGGTAAGAAGAAGTTGTCGGCGATGTTCTGCATGAAGCCTTCCAGCAGCCGGGCTCCTTTTGGTGTAGGGGTAAATAAAAGAACTCCCTGACAGGTTTTTACGGCTGTATATGCCCGGAACGGCGGCCGTGCAAGGTTAAGTTCAAAATCCGGATTCCCGTCCCGCGCGAACAGGTCACTAAGTGCAAGTGTGGGAATATCTCGGCAGGATGCGAGGAGCGGTTTGCAATGGATATGCAGATACAATGCTCTGTCCAAAGGAAGAATATGTAAAGGGGTGATCCCTTCCTCTAACAATGCAGGGCGGAGTTTTTGGAAAAAATCTCTGCGGTGCATTCCATCCAAGGATTTTATCCGCGGGATTTGCTCTTCGGAGAAGTGGTAATGAAACATCCAGTTATTCGGAAATAGCGCTTGGTCATGGGCACGCTGCACATTCTCCAGTGCGAACTCTTCGAAACCTTTGTCCCCCAAGTTGCAACGCCGCAGGTGGAGCGTGTCGTAAATTGGGCTTAACATCAGATAAAGGTCGGAATAGCTGTTTTTTTGTGTTTCCATAGTCATGTAATTAGAGTTTGGGCCCTTGGTGAAAATTTTCGGATGGAATCTCGATCATCAGACTTTGTTCGGGGTTTTGGGTGATTTGCCGGCGCTCCGGGAAATCCCTGTCGAGTAATGCCTGAGCCAGATGTTTGGCTTCTTGTTGCAGCGAGTCCATTTTTTTCGGATCGTCGCAGATTACAATTTCATCGGCTAAGTCCTTGAAATTCCCCAGATAGTGACAGACAAAATGCCACTCCGATGATAGTCGTTCCCTTGGGAAACCATTCTGATGTATCTGGTCAAGGATGGCGATGTCGAAGGTATGCGTATGGGGCTGGAGATTGACATTTTCACCACTGAGGAACAACGAGTAATTTTCGGAGGTAGGATGCATGTCATACTCTTTTGCCGGCAGTCCTTCCCGTAGAATATCAGAGTCGATAAGCGGCAGTTGCATCAGATCGCGGAAGGTAAAATCGCGTCCGTGGTAGTTGAAATTAAAGTTCAGGGTCGCACAATGTTCTTCAAGCAGTTTCTTATCGAGGAACGTATGCAGCTCGTATATTTTCATACGATCGATGTTCAGGCTGGGATCGAAATAGTGATCGGCACAGAATTGCATAAAACTTTTGTAAGCATCCTCCCCGGATACGCTTTTCCGGTCATAGAGGAGAACTCCGGAACCAATATCTACAGCCCGGCATGTCGGAAAAATATCGCCGCGTTGTCCGAAGATGGCGAAGTGCGTACTTATTGATTTGTAACCGGGTTGCTGAATGACATTGCGGTGCTGCCCCTCATCGGAAAACATATCGATGCCATAATTATGGCAATAACAGGCATCCCGCAGAGGAATGATGCTGACGGGTTTAATATTCTCGCGGGATGCTATGTCGTGTATACAGCGGAAAAAATTGCTGTGGTTGGCACCCGGAGCCAAAGGCGGCAGTTTGCCGCCATCTTGAAACTCGTAAGCGAACATCCAGTTGTCGGAGAGTGTTTTGTGATTCTTTTCCGGTGTTGGAAAGGACTTATGGATGAATGCGCGGAAATCCTCTTCACAGTATGTTTTATGAAGGATCTGCACGGCATCGGCCGAATAACGAGGATTTACCGAAATGAATACTGTGGAGGGTTGTTCGTTTTTAGGATTCATGGCAATGGATTATGAATTATAAATGTATGCAAGGCCGGTTTTCCGGGATGAGGTTTTCATCGATCGAAACAGCGGGTTCCAGCTCCCTGCCGCGTATTACGAATCCTTCTTGCCGGAGAATTTCTCCGGCAAGGGTCTTGAGCTGCTTTTCTATTTCCATTTTCTCATCAATATAGCTCGTATTATACTGTCGCTCTTTTAAATTCTCGAACCGGTCGATATAACTATAATCGTGATATTCGTCCTTCTCGACAATAATTCCTGTGCTTTCTGCAAAAAGTAGCCAAGCTATTTCGTCACTGCGGTTAAGAGGGTCATTGGGGTATTCACTGAAGAATCTCCAGTAGTTTTCGGGATAAGGGCTAAAATCATGTTCAACAGACTTTTCCCGGATCGGGATTTTTTCCGCTTCGATCGCATTTGCCAACAACAGATGGTCTTTCGAAGAATCATCCACTGTAAATTTATTTGCCTGCCTCGGCATATTGTCTCTGTCAACCCATACTGTTGAGATGGTGAGCCGATCGATGTCCATGCGGGGGTCGAAGAAATGCTTGTTGAGAAGAGCATAGAATGCGGACATCTGTTTAATGCCTGAATCGGTATCTGTAAACAGCCAACTGCTTTGTGGGCTTTCGATAAGCTCACAGTCCAGAAAGTTATTATGCAGAAGTACGTCCCGCACGAGGGGTTTGTTTGTACCGTCATAGAGTTCCGGGATGTTGATTGTATGGGGACTGTCGGGTACGATTCCATAGCGGGATATAAGATGTTGCCGAGGAACTTTAGAAATGAAAAGTCCGATATCATCTCTAAGATATTTATCATACATTATGGATATGTGGTTGTTAGGATGCTTAGACATTTCTCGTATCTGCTTTAGATAGGAATCGTTGTTGTCCGGTGAAATCGGCGGAATCATTTTCGGGTCCTGAAATTCAAAGCTCACGACTCTTCTCTGGAGAATATCGGGCGTTTGGTGCAAAAGAGCGTCCGCGGCTTCATTCCGGCAGTATCTATTGTAGTCCCGGAGTTCATTGCTGATGATCTTGATATGAACGGGCTTGAAGAACTTATCCACTGTGATGCAAAGTCTTGCAGGTTTGGATTTCGGCGCAGGATTCAAGTCCTTTTTAAATTCAGATTCCATTAGCGCTTTATTTTGAAGGTTTTGTTCTGCGGATTGCTCGGAAATCCCAAACTTTCCGTACAAACTACTCCCTTTTCTTTACCCCGAAGCATGGATGTGAAAAATTGATAAAGTTCTTTGAGCGTCATGTCGCCCAAGTCTTTATAGGGCGTTTTATTCGGATCGGTACGTTTGCAGAAAATGGTATAGTTCTCAAAACTCTGGGTGAGGTCGAATTCGCGTATCGAATGCCCTTGTTTGAGGATGGCAGGATCGACATAAGCCTCGTGGAATAAATCATCTTTGCTCTGCGAATTGAGGTTTGAGAGGCAATCTACTTTGTCTTTCAGGTCGAACGGACTGGCAATGATTTCCCAATACCGGAATTTGCCGCCCGGTTGTGACGGATTGAAGAAGTTTAGTTCGAGGTATTTTTCATAGGCTTTGCGTTGTCGCAGACCTTCCGAGGTATTTGTAAACAGCACGACTCCTTTTTCGGTTTCAACAGCCATATAGGAGCGGTATTCAGGTAATGCGACATTCGTTTGCGGGGTATTGTTCCCGAAGCCGTCTGTGGGCAGGGGGTAGTTTTCCTGTTGGCACAACACGCTTTTTTCCGCTTGAGGGGTTAAGGGAACAATGCCGTTTTTGAAGCAATAGATGACATCGGCGGCATTGACCGTATAGCGGCAGCGGGCATTGGAGCGTTCTGCGGCACGTGTTGTTTTCTCGAAGAAAAGTGACATGTCTTTAAGCGCCAAATTGGGAATATCCCGTTTGTCCGGGAATTCGAAATAGGTAAACCAGACATTAGGATCATGTCCTTCTTGGAGAATAAGAGAAACATCGTCGTGAATATGTCGGAGAAAGCCATCTGTTCCCTCTCCTTCCCGACTTGCATGAAGGATGTTGTGGAACCTGTCGTAGGTCAGATATAAGCTGCCGGATTCTTTATCAAAAAGGTCCATTGCGAATGTATTTACTGGTTTTCGATAAAAGGATATATCTCCTGTTCTGTTTCCATGTCCCACGGCGGAATAATGATCGAATCGATGCCGATCTCCGGGCATGGGATTTCTTCGATCGCTTCAACTTCCGCCAGTTTGCAGTGCGTCAGGCTTACCAGAGCCAGAAGCACGATTATGATGCTTATGAGTTTTTTCATGGTTCTTAGTTTTTTAAAAGTTCAGCTATTTCCGGGTCCAGATTTCCACGGAAGAGCATTCGTTCGTCCAATTCGCAGGCTTTCAGGAAATGTTCCCGGCCTTCGGTTTTGCGGCCCAGCCGGGCGCATGCAACGGCTTTGAGGTATTCGGTTGTATGCGAACGCTCCAGTCCGTTCAGCATTTCCAACGCCTGAGCGTCATATCCCAGCGAAAGGAGCGTTATCACGGTGTTGCGGTCCCGATAGTCATTGAGGATATATAGCGCCTTTGCATATTTTCTTTTTTGTAGCAGGTTTATGCCCCGCATATAGGCGGTATCGACTTCTCGGGTGTGTATGGTGTCTTTTACCATCCCGACACGCCGCAGGTCGTAGCGCATCGTCACAGCACGCAATGAGGGATAAACCGATTCTTTGAGGTATTGGTAATCCTGCGGATATAGTTCACGTATTGTCCGCTCCCGGCGGTCGGGATCGGAGTCGGTGTCGATCAACTTCAGTATTTCGGCGCGGTGCTGTAGGTTCTCGTCGCTGCGGATACGGGTTGTCAGCTCGTGCCAGTCTTCTGCGATCCACCGTATCTGCATAAGTGTATCGACTTGGGGGCCGATACATTTGCGCAGGTAGCCTTTGAGGGCATGGGCTCTGCCCTGCGCCAAAGTGCTGTTGCGGGCATAACGGCCTTCTGGGGAGGCCGAAGCGGTCAGCACGATGCTGTCCACGAAAAATTCCCGCTGGCCGATCAACCCGGCCATACGTGTCCTGATCTTGTCAAGTTCGGCGGCGTTCCGGCCGAGGGAGTCGAGAACGTGCGTATCGTTCAGGCGGAATTGGATGTAGTTTCTGTCTTGAACCGTGGCGTATTTTTCGATTATTTTGATTTTATAGCGGGTGGTTGTATCGGCAAAGGATAGCATTGATGACACATGGTAGGTCAGCGTATCGGAAGGGGGCAGTTTGTAGTAACTCTCGTCGAGTGCCATAACCCAGCCCTGTAAGGTGACAAGCATCGTTTTCGAGGTTTCATCCGTAGGTACTTCCTGCGAATAGTAGTATGAGATATGCCCCGGATGTTGAACGATGCTGTCCAGTCGTGAGCCTTCGCTGTAGGGATATTTTACAAAGCGGGCGAAAGCTCTTTCGGCTCCGATTTCCGAGGGGTTGAATACGTGCAGGTATTTGTTGTATTGCCAATAATCGCGGTCCTGAACACGGGAGAACAGTCCTCCGCGGATGGTAATGTCTTGCAGGGGATGTGCTTCTCCGTATTTATGCAGATAGGGAATTACCGCGATGCTGCGGCATGTACCCTGTAATTGCCGGGGCATGTCAATTACAAAGTCGATTGTAACTTTCCCCAGTCGTTCCGGGAGCGTTCGGGTTGTGGCGCGGATCGTCACCTCCTGTATCTGCATCGCCATGATGCGTTCGCCGTTCTCCTGCACCTCTGTCGGCACGAGGTAAAATCGGTTACTATCGCGCTCGATCTTCAACGCGGGTGGCTGGTAGGTCTGCTGCTCGCGTTCGTACTGTTCGCGGCTGACGTGCAGCACGTCCGCGCGGTATTGGCGACGTTCCAGATGCCCGGTTATCGAACAGCCGCAAAGCAACGCGGCCAAGCATACGGCAATAGTTTTCATTATCCTTTTCATTTTCTACTGCAATTTATATTCGACCAATCCGTTATCCGATGTGCGCTTAAATTCTGCGGTGTAGGATGCCACCGTGAACGTTGCATAACTCCCTAATCCGCTCAATGATACAGACCCTTTTCCTGTCGTGTGGTCGGCTTCGATCTTCACCGTTACGATATACTGCTTCTTTGTCACGGTCCCGCCGAAAGAATATATATCCGCATTGGCAGTCACTTTCACGGTCAGGTCGTCCACTACGGGCTGCGAAGATTCCACGGTAACATAGAGCAGACCCGATGATGTGCTGAATGTCGGTTTGAGGTCGGCGGTGGCCTTAATACCCATTACCGATGTGATGATCTCCGCGCTGTGGCCGTCGGCGTCCGTGACGGTAATTTTCAGGGGATTGGGACCGACCATATTCGGTTTTACACGCAACGTATAACTGCCGTTCCCGTATTGGGTGAATGTTGTCAGAGGAACGTCGGAACCATAGCGACCATAGTACACGGACGGAACACCTTCCACTTTTACGGTGTAGTTCCCGGAGTAACCGGGTTGTGACACGGTATAGTCGATATATGCCCGGTCATAAACCGTCAGTTCATTTCCCTGCTGGGTATAGGTTATCGTCAGCTCCGGGTTCTTGAATCCTGTTGTCAGCACGCGCTCCATGCTGAATCCGTATTTGTCCGTAACCGTCAGGCGGAGCCGCACGTCGCCCGGCTCTGCCTGCGTATAGCTGATGTCAGCCGTTACGGTTCCGTTGCCCGAAAAGAGCGGATAAGGTGTGTCGGGGTTCCGTTCCACACCGTCGATGGCGACTATCCCCGTCCCGGCGTCGATATGATAGGACAAGTAATAGACATTTTCGGTGTCGTTCGTGGATGTAAGCCGCAGTTCGGTTGTTGCAAGTTCCCCCGGCGCATGGTTCCCGGCAAATGGCGTGACGGTGAGTTCTGCCGTCGATACCCGCCAGTCCACGGTGTTCATGCCGAGGATGCGGGCGTCGATGTTGTAAACCCGGTTGCGGCCGACATTAAAATCCGTCGTGTTGTTCGCGCCGAGGTAAATGCGGTACACAACCTGCGTTCCGTCGGCTTCGCCCGCTATGGCTATGTAGGTGGCATGTTCCGGAGCGCGGGTTTGGTCTTTCTGCTGCTGGTAACCGATACCTGCAACCTCTCCCTGCCTGTTCTCCAATAAATAGTAGGTTGCGGCATAGGTCGTGGCCGACGTTTCTATGGGCGGCATGTCGGCAACGGCTTCGCTGCTCTCGGCGCGGCTGGAGCCGAAAAGAGTAGCAGAACGGGGAACGCTGCGAAGCTGTATAAACTTCACGCGGAAAGACTTTGCGAAATCCGCGGCCACGGTGTAGCTGAAATTGACCTTTGCCACGGCGCGAATGAGCGATACGGCGATCTGCGTGTCACCGCGCACGGTGACGGACTGCTGCGCGGACATGGGAAAGGGAGCATCCGCGAGGACCGCAGGATCCCGTTCGACGTGCAGCGTACGAACGAAATCCTGCGTCCGCTCGCCTGCGTCGTGTCCGAGGTTGGCAATGGCATACAGCGTGTAGTCGCCTTTGGGCAGTTCCAGTACGACGGGGCGCACCGGAGCAATATAGAGGTGTCGGGCCGGGTCGCCGTTCGCAGGAAACAAGTACAGGTTAATGTCGTCAATGCGGGTGTCGTCCGTCGCGGCGCGTGTCGGGGACATGGCCCCGCAGCGGAACGTCATTGCAAGCTGCTGTTTGGCCTGCGTCGCCGGGTTAAGCTCTATGTCCGAATCCGAGCAGGCGCAGCAAAAAAGCATCATGCAGACGACGGTATAAATAAGTTTTTTCATGCTGCTGTTAGAATAAGTAGTTAAAACTGATCTCCGCCCGCGAGGGGCCTACAACCCACCGCTTGTAGTGGTGTATGAAGATGGATTCGTATTCGGGCGGGATGCGGTCGCGGCGGGTGTCTTTCATGTAAAAGACCCCGATGCCGATTTCGGCTGTGACGTTCCATCGCTTTGAGAGCAGCCAAGCATAACCATAGCTGAATCCCAGCCCGGCCATGCCGCCTTTGTAGTAGCGTCGGGAACCGCCGTACAGGTAATTTCCATAGGTTAGCTGGCCGCCGATGAAATGGCCCACGAACGCTTCGTAAAGCCAGCGTTTCGTGCCGATCTGCGCGGCATATAGCCGACAACTGAACGAATCGGAGTTTATGGGATTCCAGTAGGCGGAAACGTCGAGCGTCCACTTGTCCGCGACGGCGGCATCCACTCCTACGTTCACCGTTGCGGTGAGTGCGGCCAATGCGTTTACTTTGGCGCTGAAAAACTGCGCTGCGGCCAACTGGGGTTTGCCCCAAAAAGCCAGCAGGCAAAGCGATAAAATGATGATGTGTCTTTTCTTCATGGCTTTTTATTCTCTGATGCACCGTATGGGATTTGCGGCGTAACGATAGTAATCAGAAGTGTCGATAAACGAGGGTACGGAACCCGTCGAGAAAATAATCGAGGTGCAGGAAATATCGCCATACCGACAGGATGACGTTCCCCAGAACATATAGTAGGGCGCATTGGTATAAAGTCGTCCGAGCTGTCCGTTATTCATAAAGCGAGTTTCAACGAAAGTCCCACCGATAGGAATATTCGTGGTACGATTACCATTGTAATGAATCGTTACATAATAGGGCGACGACTGACTTACCCGCTCGATTCCGGCAAAATCTTCGGGGCTGGGAACTTTCCAACCAACGGGGCACGGGTCATAGATAGATTTGTAGCTTACCTTGCTGATATTGTTGTTGCTTGTCGTGACGTTACCCCAAAGATTCGGATGATGATTGTAAAGCCAATCCACAACAGATGCCCATTCTTCCCAATCTTCGTACATGGCATCGCTCATAAAGGTTGTCGGGTGGGCAATCGACCACTCTACGGTCATTACGTCATAGGGGCTTTCAGTTCCGGCATTCCGGGGATAGCTGACATTAAATGCGAATCCTTCGGTATAGACCACTCTTTCACGTTCATCGCTGTTGCAGCTTGCCGGATGGATGAACGGGTCTTTGCGGCCCCATTGGTAATACAGCCCGCGGGATGCGGGCTGTGTGCAATCGGTAGTGATCGCTCCGAGGTTTCGATCCATGAACACGGCCCCGGAAACATAGGTCTGTGCTGTCGATGCCGGGTCGTAATCCACGGACCAGATATGCCACGACCAAATGCAATTATCTGTAACGTCGAACAATCCTATCACGGCGTTTCCCCGCACGGTCCCCGTCGAGAAAGAGATACGGCTGTCTGCAAACATTACATCTTCGACAACTTTGCTATCCGATTCCCAAAGCATACGAGCGGAAATCCCGTTAAGATTTAGGGCCCAAATATTCTTCGTGTTTTTGCCGTTGCCCTGCACGGTTGCATCGAAGGAATATTCTGTATTCAGTTTGGGTGCAATGTAGCAATTTGCCGTACCGTCGCTGTCCAGCGGAGATGTCGCAGGCGAGAATTTCGGATAGATAGCAGCGTTGGCCGATTTCGGCACATAGAAATAGGTTGTCGATATTGAAAGCCGCGTCTTATAACCATCCGTGGAGTACCATCCCTCGAACCGATAACCTGCCGCGGGCAGTGCTACCAGCGTGCAGCCCATTTCGTAACACATTGCAATATGGTCACGCACTCCGGTGACCTGTACGGAATACAGCGCGTCGGAAACTTTCACCTTGCCTTTGCCATTGTCAGGGGTATCGACTATAACGTCGAGTTTGTTGGCAAAGCGCCGTTCAAATTTGAAAGACTGCGCATAGCCGCCGTCGTCCTCGATTGTCACGGTGTAGGAGAATTGTGAATCGGCAGACGTATATACGGGTTTGTCGTAATGCAAATAATATTCGTTCAATCCCGGCTGGTCCGTTAGCTCCAGGTCACGCCCGGAACCGATGGGAGTATCGTTCACGAGAATATGCCCCGTGTCCCCCGAAGCCGTTATCCGCCCGCAAAGCGTCAGAGGTGCGGGGTTACCATCCACCTCGATTAACAATTCTCCATATTGATCATTGAGGCAATAGCCGCCGATCATATTGCCGGCATACGTGTCGTACACGTTAAGGGTGTAGCTGCTGATGCGGGTATCTACTTCGTTGTCCCCATTGATGGTGATATTGAATGTCTGGATTGTGTTACGCCCTATGTCGAAATTATCAGTATTATTTTCTCCAAAATAGATAGAATATGACAGTACTTTCCCACCCCGAACCGCCCGCACCAGCAAATAGGATGCGTTTTTGGGGGCGTTCCGGGCGCTTTTGTCGGCTTGCGAAGTAATGCCCGGAACGCGGCCCTGCCTATTCTCGAAGATATAGCATACGCCCGAAAATGCCGCGCCCCCGGCGGCCGGGATTTCCGAGTAGAATCCGGAAGTATAATCGGCCTTGTTTTCGGAGGGCCGGGCGGAGGTGAACAGCAGCGAGGTGCGGGGAATACTCATCAGCCGCACGGATTGAAGTTTGATGTCCCCTGCAGTATTGGCGACACGAATATTATAGGCGATCTTCGCCACGCAACGCCGGACCTCAATAGTCGGGAGCGTAACCACCTCTCCCTGCGCCGAAGCTGCAATCGTTACGGTTGTCTTCGCCGACATCGGCAGATCGTCATACGCGGGTCTGGAAGCTATGGAACAGGCTTCGAGTTCTGCCGGGGATAAGTCTGCCATATCCGCATGGAGGTTCGCGGCAATGTAAAGGTCGTATTCTCCGACGGGACATTCGAATTGCAAGAGCGGCGACTGCGTATAAATGTGAAGTTTGAATGTGTTGCTTTTCCCGAACAGATATACGTTCAGGTCTTTAATCTGCGTTTCGTCGGTGGCGCGGGTAATGCGGTCTGCGGGTCGGGCCGTAATGCCCACCTCTACGGACACGTTTTTTATCGGCGCATCCGCGGCTGTTTTATCGTGTATGCAGCCTGTAAACCAGATCGAAAGGGAAAGCAATGCGAACAGTAAATATTTCATCTGTGATTGTTTAAACCGCCCGCGCCCCGAAAGGTGCGGGCGGTGTTGGTGAATAATTCGGTTATGCTCCCAGATCGACGGACTGCGTGATCGGGCTTTCCCACTCGGCGACCGACACGGAGACTTGGCAATCCTGCCCCACGAGGCCCGTGAGGTTAGCTGCGATACGGTAGTAGCCGTTGCGTGCGATCTCGCCCCCGGTCTTGCCTGTCAGCGGTACGGTATAAACTACCTCCATGCGGTCGGCGGTCGTGGATGCGTTCCCGTCGGCGTCGTATGTCGCGGTGATCTCCAGCGCTACGCGGCTTGCTTCGGCGAGGGGGCCGTTCTCGAAGAGGTAAAAGAGGTTGTTATACTTCCCGGATGTTGCTGTCGCAGTCTGTGTGTGGGTAAAGCTCATGGCTCCGGGTGTCGGCGTGGCCGGGGCAATGATCGGCGTCTGGCTGGCGGCCCGCAGCAGCTTCGTACCCGTTACGGTCAGGGTCCCGGAATACTTGCTGGCGAACGCCGGGTCGATGGATGTCTGCACGGCGACTTTGGCGACGGTACGTTTGAGTGTCAGGGGCACGGATGTCGTGGAGCCGTCAGCAACGGCTTTGCTCACTCCGGCAGTCATTACGAAGCCCCCGCTGCGCTTGGCTTTGGTCGAAACTTCGGCGAACGTGCCGTTGTAGTCGGCGGCGGCGGTCTCCAGTTTGGCGAGCAGCGCGGATTTCGTGGCAATGCCCGACAGCGACAGATTAGCGACGGCATAAAAGTCGCAGGTCGTACCGGCCGTGGCATGCGGCAGGGCGAACGTTGCGGAGCGGGCCGTGAGTTCGGATGCTGTGAAATTGCGCAGCACGATCAGGTCGCCTTTGGCGTTGAACACGTACACGGAGAGCGAGGACAGGGATTTCTCCCACGCTTCGGCGGCCGCGGCTTCGGCAAAGAACGCACGGGTCGGGGTTTCGTCGGTGAACGTCATGGTTACGGTTGCTCCGTGGGTATCGGGCTTGGGGTCCGGTGTTCCGGTTGCGGGTTCGTCTTTGTCGCAGGAATACAGAGCGAGTGCGGTCAGCGCCGCGATAAACATTTTTTTCATTGTTAATAGTGTTTTTTCTGTTGTGACAGTTGTAATTTTTATCGTTGGTTTGCCGGGCGTCCCCGCCGTGGCGTGTAAATGTTGTTTTGTTGAAAATAGATTCGAAGTGTGTTTGTCAGCTCAACAATCAAGTGATTATATTCGCTGCGGGCTACCATGCCATCATCGAGGTTATATCTTGCGAAGACATCTTCGCAATACGTTTCCAGCGTTAAGGCGAGCGAACGTTGCCGATGGGCGGGAATCATCGGGAATTCAGTTGCCAGAATACATCGCAGCGTGTCGAAGCGGGAGAAGATCAGATCTTCATAAAGGACTGTATCGGCACGGGCTGAAGCCGCAAGAGGGCTTTCACCGGATTCAATAGCTTCCTTGTAAGTCTGGGCCGCAAGATTACTGCGTGTGCCGATGAGTTTATAAGCATGGATGAGCCGGGGGTGTCTCTCCCGGATGAACTCTTCAAGTCGGTTCCGGTAATAGAGAGGGTCTGTTAATTGGTTTCGTTTCATGCCTTGAAGAATTCGCCGGCTGTGACCGGCTTTGGTTTACATCCTTGGGCCCTGACTCCGGTCCTGTCCTTCTTCGGGGATGTGAGGCGCCATATAGGGGGCTTCCTGCGGCTCCATCGATTCGGGAGGATCACTGATCGGTCCCTGCGTCTGAGTCTGCTGTAGGCTTGCTGCCTGTTTCTGATAGTCGATGAACTCGCAGGCATTGGTCTCAGTGTTAAGTCTGAAATCTTGGGTGAATGGCCTTCCGTCCCGTCCTTTGTAACGGTAGCCTTTCATTACTTCGCCGGCGAAATATTTATCGACCTCTTCTTTCGGCATTTGGGTCCTGATATGTTCCGGGAGATAAGGACGTTCGTAATGCGGGTCGTCTACGACGTAATCCCTGCGGTGAACATCGAAATGCGCATGACCGGAGAAATGGTTGTCGTTGCCGGAGTAATTACAGTTTTCCAGCAGCACACTGCCGCCGCGTTCGAATTCTTGTTTCCGCGAAGGGCCGATGAATTGCCCGAAGATGTAATCCGGAATTCTGACATCTTTGCAGGGAACATAGATCATGCGCTGAGTATCTTTGTTGAAGCCGACAAAGCAATACTCTCCGTCATGCTGCATCAGACGGTTCAGGGTCTTCTTCGCGCGAAGATCGTTGATGTCTTGTTTCGTCAGTTCCCTTCGCAGACGTTCGTCCGTTCGGTATTCAGGTTCGGAAAGAGCAGATTGAGCCTTGAAGCCGATTTCCCCGTTTTGGTCGAAAAAACAGTGCAGAGAATAGGTACTCTCCTTGGTGATATGTCCGGTTTGCACCGCTTTGACCGGGTATAATTTGGTCTGTCTGCCGACTTCCAGCAGTTTGAAGGCTCCGTCCTTTTTCATTTGTTCGATGTCGAAGCCCTCGGCGGCCAGTTCCGCGATCGGCATACGGGCGATGTCGAAGGTGATCCGGTTGAGCTGTGCCGTGTAGGTCCGGTACTTCTTGACGGTTTCAAGAATCACGGCGTTTTGGGGATCGTCGGAGAGCTTGCGAAGTTCCTCGCCGATCAGCCCTACTTTGTCGAAGGGAACTTTGTAGAGTTCAGGAATGGTTTTCCTGTCGCGGTTTTCGGCGAACGCCCGACGGTACTCCATGTCGAAGAAATTGGCGACTTCGCGGCAGTTGTTGCACTCGTAAAAACGAGGCTGGTTTTTCCCGGAAGGTTCAACCCAGATTAAACTCGGCGAGCCCTTCTCGTCCTTGAGGGCGCTGACGACTTTGACGCTGCCATCCAGAGGATAGCGTAGCAGGATGGTTTCCTTGTTGGGATCAGGGCGAACGGGCATCGTTTTTTCCGCCGGTTCTGTTTGTTTTTCTTTTTTTGCCATAATTAAAAAATATAAGGTTTAGTGGTCCTATGATGCGAAGATATATTGCTGATTATTAGATTGTTCTCCGTGTCACCCGTTGGCGCTCGCAGTCCGTTCCTGACACTATGGACCAAGGAGCGATCCGGTTTATTTTCCGCCTGCAGGCTGTTTGGGCTGGGGAATAAGATGCCGGAGTTTGGGGTCGTTTTTGATGCGTTCCATCTCATCCTTGATTATTTGGTTGACCTCGGAACGGATGCGTTGGTAATTATCCTCGACTTGTGTTTCCATGCAGTCATTTCCGTTCTCATCCTGAAAGATTGTTATATCCGGAATCGGGACATAAGCGGCAGTCTCGCGTGCTACGGCGTCGTTGTCAACGACAATCTGGGCATGGAATATTTTCTGGTCGATTTTCTCATCGAAATTATCACAGACTGATCCGACGAACATGCCTTGACTGAGGTTTGAAATCTTGGAGGGAGGAATCAGACTGTCGAGTTGCGTGTTGATCGACGTGGATTTTTGTTCCGGGGAGATTGACATGGATTCACGTCGCTGGAGGATTTTACCGAAACGTTCTGAGATGGTTTTGGCGGTTTCTCCTACGACCTGTCCACAGAAAATATTTCCGACGGTATTTTGAATGACTTTGGACTCTTTGTCCCCGTAATCGCGGGTAAGCTGCGAAAAGTCTTGCAGTCCGAGGCACACAGCGACTTTATTGCTTCGGGCCGTGGCAATAAGGTTATCCAAGCCGCGAAAGTAGATCGTCGGAAGCTCGTCGATGATAATGCTGGATTTGAGTTTGCCTTTTTTGTTGATAAGACGGACGATGCGACTGTTGTAGAGGCCGAGGGCTGCGGAATAGATATTTTGGCGGTCCGGATTATTGCCTATGCACAGCACTTTGGGTTCTTGGGGATTGTTTATGTCCAGTGTAAAATCATCTCCCGACATGATCCAATAGAGTTGCGGGGAGATCATACGTGAAAGAGGAATTTTTGCCGATGCAATCTGGCCCTGCAACTGATCCTGCGCTCCACCGCGCCAGGCATCCATGAAAGGTGACAGGTAGTTCTCAAGTGCGGGATATGAGGTTAGTATGACAAAGAGATCAGCATAGCGTTTATTCAGCAGTTCGATCGCATGCGGGAAGGTGCAAAACTTTCCGTCTTTGTAAATTTTTAGATACCAGATAATTGCCGCCAGAAGAATAATTGGCGATTCCACGAAAAAATCGCCCTGTTTGGTAATCCATGTTTTATTGAGATTCAGCATAATGGTGTACGCACTCTCGTAAGCGTCCGAGATGTCGGTCATAAATGCCGGATTTATTGGATTGCATCGGTGTGATTTCCTCGGATTATCGAAGTTGATGACATAGAACTTCGGGGGTGTTTTGTAACAGTGGAGATGTTTGCGCAAGTGGTTGTATACAATGATCGATAGATCATCGAATTTGAAATCATAAACATACATGGCGAAACCTTTCTCGATCTGCTGTTTGATGAATTGATTAATTACGCAATAGGATTTTCCGCTGCCCGGGCTGCCGATAACGGCGACTGCCCTTGCTGGATTTACTACATTTGCAAATCCATTGTGCCATTGTTTGTTATAATAGAATCGTGTTGGTAGATTTACGGAATATTCATTCTTGATTAATCGGGTTTCCTGCATGAAACTTTCATTCTCATCGTTGAATGGGTCATCCATCATACGCTCCGACATCATCCGTCCAAGCCAGATGCCTCCGGTGAGTAGGAAAACATATCCGATCGCCAAGATGATAGCATACAGGGAACAAAGGAGCATTATGTCCCCGCGTATATGTAAAAAGATGCCGCAGCCGAAAAACAGCAGGGTCCCCAGTGATAAGCAGGAGATGATTTTTTTGCGGGTTATCTGTTCATTGCGCACGCTCCGCGTCCCCCAGCATGAAAGAGCGAGGAATAGCAGGCAGAAAAGTTTTGAATAGATAGGAGCTTTGAAAAGATGCGATGAACGGTGAAAACCGGAAAGGATTCGGTTTATGGTCGGGTGCGTTCAGCCGAGGGATTCCATCCAGTCGAAACAGAACCAGTAGATATGAATTAGGAGAATGAGAATGCTCAGTGCCCGCATAAATTGCATGACTTTGGCAAGTCCTCTCAGGTCGTCTTCGCTTTGCATGCCGTTAAGATTTAGGTCCGGCAAAGGTAAATTGCAGGGATGTTTTTGGTGCTGATTTCTGGGTCTTGGCACTCATTGGCACTCATAGGTCTCTCAGGACACTGAGGAAAAAAGGGCTGTTATAGAAACAGCCCCGGAAAGTTTAGGCGTTACTGTTGACTCAGGCGGATCAATATCTCCCGCATTTTGTCGAGCAGAGGTGTTTGGTGGATTTTGCGGTTGATGGCTGCGTTGCGGAGTACGGCATAATTGGGTATTGTAATATTGAATGCCCATTCGAAGACCCGGATAATTTCGGTGAGTTTTGCGAGTCTTTTTTCTGCCGTTACGCACAGTCCCATTTCGAAGAAAGGAGTAATGATTTCCACCAAGTTCGTAGGATGGAACCCTTCGCTCAGATGCAGCGGGGAGACAAACATCTTTTCATTTTGTCCGGCAAAGGTCGGATGAGACAGCTCGAAGGTGATGATTCGCAGTTCTCCGCGCAGCACGTTCAACGCTTTGCTGCAGTAAAGTTCTGCCGTTGTATCCCGGTCCGGGATTGCATACAGACGTTTTGGGATTTGCTCAAGTTCGATACGGGCGTGATCGATGGTCCGCATGACTTTAGAAGAACATTCGCTTTCGGTGAGCTTTTCGGCATGCCGGCAGAAGTTTTCATACGCATTCTGCCAGACGCATGGTTCCAACTGCACATGGGAGGCTTGGGTCGCTTCCTTCAACAAGGATAGCAACTCCTCTTGGATCAGGAGATTGTCCATAAATTTAAGTGTTAGGATTAAACAAAAACCCCAGGGCTGGGAATCTCTGGGGCAGAATTGTCTTCCATGTGCAGCTTGAAAACTATGAATGTCCGGATAGGAAAAGTAATAGTTCTCTGCGTTCGGATGAACTGAGAAATTTAGAATGGGAGAAAGGGTGTCATCAAGGCTTCTTGGGGAAGGCTTGATGATTAATGGTAATAGGACATGGCATAAAAAAGCAAAATACTCAGTTGCGGCTTTTAGTTTTAAAGTGGTTCTACGTTATTTACCTTCTATCTGAACATAATTGTAACTTTTAGTAAAGACGATTCATTGGGAGAAGAAACCCAATTCGCACCTGAAAATCATAATAAATATTTTAAGCCTGAGCATGAAGCAAGGTCCCATGATAGTATTAGAGACTACGGCAACTAAAATAAGTAATCGAAGGTTCAATGGATATTGTGTTGCTTTCGCCCCCCCTATATCAAGAATGGATATGCCGTTGCATGGCGGGTGCGAAAAGCCGAAGAATAATGATCTTTTGGTTTAATATGGATCGGGAGATTATTGCGGCTGTATCCGAGAATTTTCCCCATCCCGGCTGGCGCGGGAAGCTGCATGCCTCCGCGGAAGGAGCAAAAGAAAGGACGGGACGATGTAAGCCATCGTATGCCCTAACAGACTTTGGTGCATCGCCCGTCCTGTACCCGGCGGCGTACACGACGCACCGGGCGGGGTTATTTAGATTTGGTTGGTGGGATCGAAAAGAGGGGGCAGCAACATCGCCGGCTCTTGCAAAACCGGCGTTCCCAGTTTGAATGTCTAATCCTACACAGTAAACTGCCCCCAGACTGTTGCCACGGCATAAAGCCGGGTGATGGGTTTGAAGAAAGCGGGAACGGCGGATGCGCGGACTTACCCGATCCGCGCGATCCTCACTTAATTCGTTATATTCTCCCTTTTCCGCTGTTCCCGCTGTGATAACGGGATGCGGGGACGTGTGACCCGCATCCCGACCCTCTGTAAATAAGCCGTGACAATTTGCACGTTGGTCACCATTGGTTTTATTTAGATTCGGGTTTTTGCAGCCCGGACCCTCGGCCTCGGCCGTGTTGGTGTCCGGGGGTAAAGATACGGATGCGGTTCCGGTTACTTGATTGTTGTGGGAGTACGTCCGGATGGACGCTTGGGGTGGAACCGCATCCGTTAAGAGTTGTGCCGCCGTTGTTTTTAGACAGTGAGAATCGGGATGGGGTGCGGAGGTCTCTGCCTTCCCGCAATAACCGTCCTTTTCGTCCGAGTTGCCATAGGCTTGAACCGAACGAAGAACGGCGGCATATATCGTGTTTGTGGTGAAGTCGAAAAAAGGGACGGCCGGGATTATCATCCTCACGCGGCGAATGCATGAGTTACCAGATTTCAGAGCCACTGCCGTCCCTGTATATTTCCCGCCGCACGGCGCGACGACGCCCGACGATATGGTTTCGCCGTGCATGTTCCGCCGTATGGTAAGGGATCGTGTCATTTTGTGCCGGATTTTTCGAGTTCTTCGCGGATAAAGTCCAACGCGGCCAGCTTGTCGAATTCGGCCCGGATTTTCGTCTTGGCTTTGCGGTTGAAGCGGTTGATGTAGGGACGTATCTTTCCGGCATCCCACTTGGTCAGGCCGTAGCGGTTGATGATTTCGGGGGTGAGCCGGATGGGAGTATTGAGCCGCAGATGGCGTTCGCATTGTTCCTGCAGGAATTTCATGTAGAGCTGTTTGAGGAGCTTTTGCGAGGGTAATTCCGCTTTGCTGTTTGTAAAACTCGTCCCCAGAGCAACGAGTTCGAATTCGTCGATACGGTGGAAGGTGCGTTTTTTCGCCAGAAATTCTTTCAGCGTGTATCGTTCGCGGGGGTACAGCCATCCGTCTACCTCATGGCTGCCGTTGCGGTTGTTCCAGTACAGCAGGCGGTCGTAAGTCCTTTCGACAGCGAAATAGTCGAGGGGCAGGTTTTCGAGCAGCACGTAGATGTGATGCTGTTCCTCGTACAGGGCCGTGAAGAAGTCGAGCAGGTATTGTTTCATGTACCTGATTGGATAGCCGTAGATTTCCCGAATCTTTTCGGCCGTCGCTTCGTCCTCGTAGGGCGGGAGGTAAAACAAGTTCTCTTTCATGGGGAAATCCGGGTTTGGTGAGAAGAAAGCGAGCCGGCTGATCCGCACGCAGAGACGGACTGCATTGGGGATGCTGCATCCGAATCAAGGCGAATCAACCTGCTCGCACGTCCCGCAGTAGGTTTGCAGGACGGAGTTACTTCTGATGCTATGAAAACTCCACTTGGGAAAGTGGCTGGAGAAAAAAGCGCACCGCGGCTGCCTATGCATCGGGAAAATCCGACATTCGGAACCACACCGAATTTAAGTTTATACCGGGGTGCGTTTGGTGAAAAAACGGGCGCGGGGACACTATGAAGAATTTTGTAGTGACGCAACTTCACACAGAAATGTGTCACCCACGCCCGGCCCGGATGCAGCGACATCGCGGGAAGGTTCAAATGGTTAGCTTGGTTGGTATTGATAGAAGAAACCCCGGCAAATGTCACGGCGGATCGGGCTTCCTTGCACTCGCCCGAAGTTACAATAACCTCAAATTTAACCTTTTTAAAATATATTGGCCGTGGCAAATTGCCGGGGTAAAACTTCGAGAAAAAAACGGGGCGCAGGTTGATCGGGCCTGCGGCCCCGACCCTAAAATTATGCAGCCGACTCTGCGGCCCGTTTTCCAATGGGGCATAATTTTTAAGGGTGATAGCGCCAGCGTTTTGGCCGGGAGACCGGACCAGATTGCAGGCAGAAAAAACGGGCGCGGGGACACTATGAAGAATTTTGTAGTGACGCAACTTCATGCAGAAATGCGGACCCCGCACCCGGCCCGGATGCTGTTGCATCGCGGGGAGGTGGTGAGCTTGGTGGATAAAGTTAGATATAGAAGAAACCCCGGCAACAGGCACAGCTAAGCCCGCCGATCTGAGCAGACCGCCGGACGCCAAAAACGCCTCCTTCTTCTGATTGATTTTCCGTGACATTGTAACCGGGGTTAGTTGTTGTTCAACTTTCCCGGCCCCTTACGAAAAACGAGCGCAGGTGCAGTCCACTCACCGGCCTTCGGAGCCTTAGCTGGTACTGTCCTTGCGCCCGAAGCTCCTGTGTGAAGCTGCGGGCCGGGTGTTTCGGATAACCTATGCACCCGGCACGATGTCAATTAAAAAGACACGGAGCGCAGGTACAGACCTCTCCCGCTCGGCCTTCGGAGCCTCAGATCGACGATCTGCCCTTACGCCCGTGCCCGTCCCCACACCGAGGTGTAGGGACATAACACAGGTTTCAGACAATTTTACGTCGATCCTTAAACCTACCTAAAAGGTAGTCCGAAGTTTAGCGGGAACAAGTAAAGGTTGTCCTAACCTTTATTCTTTACAATATGTCACGGCAAAGGCCGTGTATTACTCCGCAAAGATAACATAACTTTTTCGTTTTAAGTTGATGCTATCCGCCGAAATCGTCCCTATACTAAAAAGAGACGGAACGTGAACCCGGCCTATCGAGGATAGGCCCACGCTGTCCCCTGCACGAGAGGTATGCGTGCTTGCGTTACTATGTCCCGTAGGTCGTGGAATACCCGTAAAGCCTAATAACACAAGAAGCCCACGCCCGTCAAGGTGTAGTGCCTGTAAAGTACTGCTTTCCGACGAGCGTGGTTACGACCCGTCGTGACGCCTCTTATTGCCGCTTTACTGTAAATTTCCACGTTTACGGGGCAGCAACGCGATTCACGCCTTTCGGCGAGTTCGCAATTCAAAGGTAAGTACTAAATCTTTCTTCTGCAACTTTTTTCTCAAATAGATTACAGGGCTGGCATCTTTTTTTTCTATTTTTTCCGTGTAATGGGCGATCTGGGCCGTTATGAAGGTCTGCATCGACGCACAAATACCCGTCACCGGGGTATCGGTACAATCATCGCGCCGGGCTTGTCAGCCCGCTGCCCGTATATTATTGAGGGTAAACGGACTTATTTGCCTGAACTACGGCTGAACCGCCTGTCACTATCTGCAATTAAAGTCTCCATGTCGAATGTTATTCTGCCGCAAATATACATTATTTTCCTTTCTACACACGATTTCCGTTCCGAAAAAGACCCGGTAAATCAATTATTTAGCCTGTTTTTTTATTCTCTCAAATCAATTACAACATAATGTATTTGAGATTTCGAGTTCTTTGTATTATGGTAAGAATTCCCAGAAACGAAGAACTTGTCCGTTACATAGCCTACCGGCTGCGGGAACTGCGTTTGGCGCGGGGCCTGTCGCAGGAAAAGGTGTTGTTTGAAACAGGCGTCCGTGTCGAGCATATCGAAATGGGGCGCAACAACATTACCATCTCGACACTCCATGCCCTCTGCACCTTATACGGCACGACCCTACATGAATTTTTCACGCCTTCCGTTGAGCCGGAAACAACCGACGCACCTGAACCGACCGACAATCCGGAAATAAGCGACGACCATGAGCAAGAAACACATCCGCAATAACGAGGTGATCAATAGGATCGGGGCCGGGTTCCGCGAACTGCGCAAAGCCGCGGGCAAGGGCCAAAAAGAGGTGATAAAGGAGACCGGCATCAATGTCGGCAACATCGAAGCCGGCCTGTTCAATCCGATGCTCGACACCATCGATCGTCTGTGCCGCTACTACGGCACGACGCTGGGCGAGTTTTTCCGGGAGTTGGAAATGTAACACCAATATAAGGAGAATATGAATACCTACATTACATCTGAAAATATCGAAGAGATCAAGCGTCGGCTTGATTTTTTGGCGAATAATTATGATGTTAAATATAAAGATGTAAAAATAGGTGTAGATTCTATTGAAATTTTATTTGCAGAGGAAAAAGATTACATAATATATCCTGTTGAAGATTTTTTACTCTACACTAATAATATACAATCCTTAAAGGGGGTAAACGAAAGTACAGTCCGAACAGATAGTATAAGGCAGTCTGTTATTAACCTAAAACATGCAAGGTTATTCATAGATGTATTTTCTGACATACACTATACTGTATTGTTGGTTGAGAGTCCCTTACTAATAGGGCTATTAAATAATGTAGAGAAATGCACTGAAGATGAGCGATTATGTTCGCCATGTTCATCATTTTCTGCCATTGAGATAAGATATGATTCCCCGGAATATGTTTTACCCGAAGAACAAGAGAGTGATATTATTAACCGTGTTTTGTACTATTTGATAGATAAATACAATTTTATAAATTTTTCTCTCGACAACCGTTCTGTTCGCAAGGTGAAATATACGATCAAATTAGATTTGACAAAGGATTCAACCCAAACACATCCAATTCAAATAGCTTCTTTACCTCATTGTTCGCCTATTCTGGATTTATATTCTGAAGCCCTGCTAATAAGAAATAACGATATTAAATTCCTGTATTTCTATAAGGTGATCGAGTATATCTCTCCAATAGTCGCCAAAATCAAGGCCCATGAAGAGTTGTGCCGGAAATTCTCTTCCGGGATTCCGGCAACTGGGAATGTCGATTCTCTGGATTCCGGATTATCCATGAGGGCACACGATAAACACATAAAGGATCGTGACCTTGTAAAAATCGTAATGGAACAATGCGACATCGTTAAGCTCTACGAATTCCTTCCAGAATGGGTGCAGGAGCGGTGTCTCAAAGAAACAAAAGCCAGCAAACAACAATCCGCCATCGGCATTGTGGCGGAGAAAGAAAGGACGATCAAGAATAAGGTTGCGGTCATTCTTTATGCCACGAGGAATAGTATCGTACACGCGAAAGCCAATTTCAAACCAACAGAGAACGAGTGTCCTGAGAAAGATTTGTATCAGCTCAATATTTTCATGCGGAAGTTGTGCAAGGATTTGATCTCTTGGAAAGACAAACACCCGGAAATCACGCTCAAATAATAAGGGAATATGTATTCAGACAAATTACTACTGCTCAAACTCGATGACATTCAAGAGGGGCTGTATCGGCTCGACTACAATCTCAATGCTTCAGACAGCCTTGCTATTTCGAAACTGTCGGATATGTCTACAAGCCTTTCCGATATACAGAATTGTATTGTTGCGCACAGTCAGAACACATTTCTTGGTGTGTCTTGGGACATTCTATTACCGGCGTTAATCTCGCTCGGTATTTTTATTTTAGGAGTCTGTATTAACATTTTGTATCGGAGAAAACAAAAGCAGGAAGAACGTGAGGTTGTAAAAGACGCTATCGTAATCTGGGCAGAAGAAAATATACCTATTTTGCGGAAGTACATTCATTCGATAAAGACGCTCGCTGATAAAATTAAGAAATCGGACGAAATACTGCCTCAAGCCTTTCCAGTGCAGCAAATTACCATTGATGTACTTTCGCAATTTACCATTGATCGGCTGACTGATTCCCTGCATCGAGGTATATCAGAAAAAAATGAAATAAAAGGAAAAAAACTAAATTCCTATTTGTCAAGTGTATCATATTTAATCAGCATACAACCTGAGATCAGAAAGATATACGACGATTATAATTCATACAGCAATAAATTTCTTTTGGAATGGAATGAGCTTTGGCCTGCCTACCAGCAGGATGTAGCATTAAATTATAATAGAATTATTAATATGCCTATGATGTCCTCAGAAAAGGTATATTACTCTATTTTGACAAATCTTATTACCGTTGCTTTATACGCCATTCCATCAGTAAATCCGCAATTTTCACGGTTACATAACCTTATATTAGTGATAAAACAATTTGACAGCTCTGTTGTAAAAAGAACCCCTGCAATTATAAAGACGCATTTTCTCGCAGGTAAAGTTTTTGTAATTGCAGAGCATGCAATGAAAGAGTATAGCAAAAATTTTGCAGCTTATGCAAAAATGATTGAAGCTTCTGTCGAGAAGTTCGAGCAGGCAGTTGAATTTTTCAAGAAAAATAAAATTGTACTTTAAAAATTATTCCTACGACAGTCCAGTGACACGCCCGGACTCTTCTCCGGCTTGAAGATGAGAGAACACCTGAAAGAAATGTGATGCTTTTAAAAGATTCCGGTCTTTTCCTGCAAACTTTATAAGAATGAACCCCGTTACTCACCCCGAACAATGGAACTTCAGACCATCCAAAATAAAAACTACGAGATACACGGCCAGCGAGGTCGGCGGTTACAATATATCCGTCACCACTCTCGAAAGACTCTGCAACTATTACGGCCTGACTTTCGAGGAATTCTTCGAGGAGCTGAAAATGTAGGGTAATTCGGATATTATTTTCTACCTTTGTTTTATCTTTTTCCAATCTAATTAACCCGTTATGAAACCCGTACTGGAGCGCACGTTTATCGACGACATTAAACGTCTGATCGAGGATGCCCGTCTGAATACCTATGCTGCCATCAACGCCGTGATGCTGGAGACCTATTGGAATATCGGCAAGCGGATCGTAGAGCAGGAGCAGCATGGCAAGAGCCGTGCGGAATATGGAACGCAGTTATTGAAGGTGCTTTCCGAAGAACTGTCCGCGGCATTCGGCAAAGGCTTCTCGGCTCGCAATTTGCGAAATTACAGGCAATTCTATCTATCTTTTCCCCATGATGAGATTTGGCACACGCGTGTACCAAATCTTACATGGTCGCATATTCGAACCTTATTGCGGGTTACGGACGATGCGGCCCGCATCTGGTATTTGAATGAAGCTGCACAGGAAATGTGGAGCGTCCGTACACTTGATCGCAATATATCGTCGCAATACTATCATCGTCTGCTCCAATCACCGAAAAAGGAAAAGGTCGTATCGGAAATGAAATCCCTGACGGCGGCGTATGAAAAGGACAAGTTGGAGTTCATCAAGAATCCGATGGTTGCAGAGTTTCTGGGCTTGGCGTCCAACATGGATTTTACCGAATCCCGGCTTGAAAGTGCAATCCTCACGCATTTGCAGAAATTCATTATGGAGATGGGTAAGGGCTATGCTTTCGTCGCCCGGCAGCAGCATATCTCTACCGATGCAGGGGATTATTTCATTGACCTGGTATTCTACAATTACATTTTAAAGTGCTTTTTGCTGATCGACCTGAAAACCACCCAGATTTCGCATCAGGATGTCGGGCAAATGGATATGTATGTCCGCATGTACGATGAGTTGAAACGCACGGACGGCGATAATCCGACCATCGGATTGATCCTCTGTACGGAAACCAGCCGCGACATCGCCCGGTATTCGGTGCTGCATGAGAATCCACAACTATTTGCTGCAAAATACCTGACCTACCTGCCCAAAGAGGAAGAGTTACGCGAGGAGATTGAAAGGCAGAAAGAAATTTATAGTTTACAACAAGTAGAGGAAAAATAGTCCGCCTATGAACTTTTTGATGAGGGTATAATCGTCCGGGATATGTCGCACACAGCAATCCTGAAAGAGTAACAAGAAAACCGAATACACTTTATCCTATACGTCGTCCTTTATGGGCGACGTTTTTTACAGACCATCCAGAACAAAATCTACTAAATGTCCTTTTTGCGCGTGTTTTATATTCAATACCTGCCGAGATACAGCCATTCTGACCTGCGGTCCGAAGTCTTCATAATCGATTCGTTTCTGCGCATATACGAAAATTGACCGATTTCCCGAATCGTTGTGCTATTCGCAAAATTATCCTATATGGATTTATTAGTAGAAAATTCGGGCGTTCGAGTAATAATTGAGAAACAGCCTCGAAGATTTCTTGGAAATATTTTATTATATTGAGCAAAAGTCGATAACTTGGATCATTCTAAAACATGAACGGTTATGACACGTCCCTTCCCATGTTTCACGCATCCGTTTCTCTGGATTTCTGCCGTGTTATTCTTTTCGCAATGCAGCAGAAGCGACAACGTGGATAATCCACCCGTACCACCTGATCCCGACAAACCTTTTCTAACCATCACGCAGGCACTACCCGCCGCGCCTTTCGGTGCGCAGGGCGGGAGCGCCGTATTGATTTTCTCGACCAATGAGCCGTGGCGTATTACCTCGGAGACCGCTCCTGAATCGGCCATCGATGCCGCTACTTGGTACGACATCGCTCCCCCTTCGGGTGATGCGGGCGGGGAGATTAATGTTACGGTGAAGGTGGACCCGAATGAGGAGTATGTCGGGCGGTGCTTTACACTTATCCTGCGTGGCGAAACCCTCGAAGAGCGCATCGAGGTCTCGCAGGCGAAGAAGAACGCGATCATCGCGGGCGACAACCGGCTTGAAATCGGCAGTGAAGAGCGGACACTCACGGTAGAGGTGCAGTCGAACGTAGACTACACCGTATCGGTGAAAGAGGGCGGCGAGTGGATCGAGGAGCTCCCCGAATCGCGGGCCGCACCGGGGCTCGAAGAGCGTACACACCGCTTCACGATCTCTGCCAATCCGGATGCACGGGAACGCACGGGGCTTATCGTGTTCAAGGATAAGGCGTCCGACCTGTTCGACGAACTGACCGTCGTGCAGGCCGCGTGGGACGATCCTGACCCGGAGCGCTCGGCGCTGCGGGCATTCTACGACGCGGCCGAAGGCGGCGGCTGGACGCACCGCGAGAACTGGTGCAGCGACAAGCCTCTGGGCGAGTGGTACGGCGTGGAGACCGACGCCGAGGGGCACGTCACGGCCCTGCGGCTTGCGAAGAACAACCTCGCGGGAACCGTGTCGTGGGAGATCGCAAAACTCACGAAGCTGCGGCATCTGGATTTGAGTTGGAATGCGCTCGAAGGCCCCATCAGCGTCAATGACGGAAAAGGGCACTCAATTACCTGTCTGGACGACCTGATAGAACTGGAAACGATCGACCTCAGCCATAACTGCATCGAGGGCGGTTATCTTCCCGATTGGGCCAAACTGAACAGATTGCAGTATATAAATCTGTCGTTCAATAAGATCACGAGTTGGGTGGCGACTTGGGCGCATTTGTTCCAAAGCGGGCGGCCAATAGACTTGATCCTGAACAACAATTATCTCTATGGGAAAATCCCGGACGTTATTCAGAACCATCCTCTGTGGAGCCGCATCGCCCTCCAGTGTGTCCGGCAAGACTACGGTAAATCCGGTGGAGTATCATACAGCAAGGATATCCACCTTCCGGACTTTACTTTCACCGACCTGCGCGACGGCTCGCAGGGCAGCATCCGCGAGGTGTACAGCGGCAACATCCGGACGATGATCCTGCACTGGAATCCCTTGCAGGAGGATTCGAAGACCTTTCTGGAGACCACTGTCCGGCGGGTGCATACGCTCTTCGGCGGACAGGGCTTCGCTGTGGTGGCGATCACTCCCGAAGGGGAGGAGTACAAACAGGCAGCGGAGCAATACCTCCGCACGCACGACGTGCCCTATCCCGTGGTGACGGACTATGCCGATGCCGAGGGACACCGCGTGATTCTGCCTGCCGAACCTTATCCGAGCTATTTTCTGGTCGATCAGTACGGCACGTTCTCCAACGACATGTTCACGGGGCAGTATTGCTCCACAAGCCTCTACCCCGAGGAGCCGTTTCTGATAGATTTCATGGCCCGGCCGTTCCAGCATACGGACGACCTGAACACGCAGTTGAAGAAGGTATTCGGCAACAGCTCCTACCAGAGTACCGACTTCTCGATGGATAAGCAGTTCGAGACCCTGCAACGGGCGACCAAGGGCAAGGGCATCGACATCGTATTGATCGGCGAAGCATTTACCGACGTAGACATTGCCACGGGCTACTACAAGCAGGTCATGGAGTTTGCTATGGAATCCTTCTTTGCCATCGAACCCACCAAATCCTACCGCGAATACTTCAACGTACACATGGTATATGCCGTGTCGAGGGATGCCTATATCGGTGCGTTTGACAGCGGCGGTCAGACTGCATTAGGTGTGCAAACAGAAAACAGCCGTCAGTGGTTTTACATTTATACCGCACAACAAAGGCTGGAATCCTATTATCGTCTCCCTGTCCTGGCATATGAAAGGCCGGTACATTCGGTCGGGATCGTTATCAATGGGGTCAAAGGAGGGGTTACTTATATGCGGGAACCGATATCCGGGCCAAATTTTGCCTTTACAGGCTATGTCTATGGAGGACGTAAGATGTCAATGGGGACATTTATTCACGAAACGGCCGGTCATGCTTTTGGCCTTTTAGGTGACGAATACAGTACTTCTGGATTCGATCCTGGACAGCCGTTCGAGATTCCGGATTATGAAGCAACAAGATTGAGAAATGAACAGAAGAAGGGTTGGTATCTGAATCTCTCGCTGACCAGCGATCCGAAATCGGTCTATTGGGCACATCTGATCGGACATCCGAGATACCCCTATGTGGGTGTGCTTCAAGGAGGATATTATTATGCATTTGGGGTTTGGCGATCTGAGTCTTATAGTTTGATGGATGAATCAGCCGATTTTTATTTCAATACCATCTGTCGGGAATTGATTGTCAGGCGCATTATGGCGCTAACTGGCGAAGAATATACCTTTGACAAGTTTCTGGCCAAAGACAGCGATAAAGACAGACCCAATCTGTCAAAATCACGATCACAACAGACCAAAGATCAAGAACGCAGACACCAGCCGCCGATTATCGGGGAGTAAACTGAGAGTTAATAACCATATAAACTACATATCTATGTAGACGATAACCCAATTATTAACCTAACACATTCAGCTATGAAAAAACTATTACTGCTATCTGTTGTGTTGTTGCTCTTTGCAGGTTGCAGCAAGGATGAAACAACGAGTTCGGGGCAGGCTGACCAAACGGAAGCCTTTGTTCCGCATTTCTATGGTGCAGCCATGCTGAATACCCCTGCTCCCGCGACCCGTGGCGTTGCGAACGCCATGAAAGTGTGGAGTAAACCTATGGCGGCCAATAACCTGACCGTCAAATTCCTGAACGGTTCGGCCGGCTATCAGGAATATGTTAAGGAAGTAGCTAAAGAGTGGGAGAAGGCTGCCGGCGTCCGCTTCCATTTCGTAGGAAGTGACAAGCCTGCCACTGTCCGTATCGGCTTCGACTATGTGCCGGGCATGATGTCGAGCTGGTCGTTGACCGGCACCGATCATATGCAGGTTTACGGACAGCAGAGCGAAGCTACAATGCACTTTGCACAATGGCGCCGTGCCGGAGATGCCCAAAAGCGGAGTGACGTACTACGGGCTTTCGGTCAGGTCCTCGGTCTGGAGCTGGAGTTCCGTCACCCGATGTTCCATCCGGCTTGGATAACCAATGCCGACGGCAGTGTAAACGAAACGGCCATTCGGGAGTACTGGGAAAATGAACTGGCGAATTACATTGCCTGGGATGAGTTGAAGAAGATCGTACTCGATCCGCTCGAAGATCAGGCGTTCTTCATCCACAAAACCGAGTACTACGACCAGTGGTCGGTGATGAACTGGCCGTTCTATGAGATGATTGCCCGCAATATTCCGCCCATCGAATTCGACGAGGATTACATAACCGAGTTGTCCGAAAATGATAAGTCATTTGCGCAGTTCCTCTATGGAGAGTCATTCGGAGGTACGCCCCCAGATAATCTATTCGTCCCATTGATCGAGTTCGAATGCACTGGTTCCAGCACAAGATTTTCGGTGACTACAACCAAGAATCTGGGGGTACGCTGGGATGGTGAGGTCTCGAAAGAGTACACTGCCTATGATCTTCCGGACTATACGACGTCTGAGCATACGTTTATGATCAACAAGACATTCGACGAAACGAAAACCCGTAAGATCGTTATCGGCGAGGTGCTGGACTACGGAGAGGCAAAGCCGGATTACAGCTATGCGCTGACCAGATTCGACTTTAAGGGTGCTAATAATGCAGGTGCGATCGACATCAAGCCCGTGAATCATGCGTTAAGCTATATCCGCATTATAGGCGGTTCGGATTTCATTAGTCGGGAGTTCAACTTCACAGGGTACGAATATCTCAAAGAACTGTATTTAGTCAGGATTGGCGACTCAAAGGTTATTTTGGATAATTGTTCGAATCTGGAAACTTTTGCGACAAGTAAAGGAATTTGGAAACCAGGAGAATCATATTCCGAGCCAACTGATCCTATTGACATCGGAGATTATGAGTCTGTGTTCGCATGGCCGGACTATCCGGAATCGTTATATTCGTTGAGCGATACCGGCGGGTTGACAATTCTGAATTGCAATAACCTCAAGCAAATCAGTCTGGAGAATACCCAACTCAAGAATTTCAACTTCGGGGATCTTCCTGCTTTGGAATACGTCTATTTGTCCTCTTTCAGTGGTTACATCGTTGGTGGTTCAGATCCTTATGGAAAATTGCTGCTCGATGCGGTCAATACGTTACCCGCAAAAGAAGCCGCCGCAAAAGGATCGATCGTCCTGCGGGGAATTGCCTTCCGGTTGTATCCTTCAGAGAATGAGACAGGAAACGCGATCGGTCCAATCACCCCAGTCCGGCCGAATCCTGTATACGATCAAATTCCCATCGATAGAGTGATATATAATGCTATAAATCAAAATCTTCCTGCAAAAAATTGGAATGTTGTATGGGAATCCGGATTTTATCATCCCATTATATATTTAAACAGCACGAATCATAATAACTAAGTAATACCCAAATCCGGGGTTTGGGTAAACCAAACCCCGGATTACTTTTAACCTTAAAAAACTTGAATATATGAAACCTACAACTCTCCATACGCTGCTTTTCACAATTCTATTCTCTGCTGTCAGCATTTTCTCGGCAAATGCACAGCTTACCTATTCCGGAGGCCGCTTGTCGCTGGATACCACCCCTATTGGGAGCTATAAGGTCTCGATAGCCGGAAACGGCGCATATTTCAAACTCCCGTCACAGACGAACTTCTTCCAGATTGACATTTCGTCAGAAAACACCCGGCTGGCGGGGCATGGTGATCAGATCTCTTTCTACAACTCCTCAACGAACAAGTATAACAGCATCAATGTGCTGAATGTTTACTACCACTCCGATGCTCGTGCCAAGACCAATGTTCGTGATTTCTCACAAGGCTTGGAGGTTATCTCGCGGATCAGACCTGTCACCTACAACTTCATTAACGAGGGTAAAAACTATCGCAGGTCTTCTGATCAGGAGATTGGCGTCCTTGCACAAGAGTTGGAGGAGGTCTTACCGGGCGCTGTCATCACGGACAAAGAGGGCAATAAATGCGTCAACTACAACATGTTGATCCCCGTGCTGATCGATGCCGTAAAATCTCTTCAAGCCGAGGTAAATGCCTTGAAAGAGAATCGGTGACAACTCTCGTTAGTCGAGGAACAGGCGGATGCGGGGATGGTAACCCGCTCTGTGCTTCTCAATATAATATCTCTTATATGTCTTAACGAGATATAATTAAAAAACTTGAAACCATGAAAAAAATAATAGGCATTTTCAGTATGCTATTCCTGCTGGCCATTACTCTTGGTTCTTGTACTGACGCTCCTGTCGATGAGCCGGGACAAGACGGCCTGAGTAAGACACGCTCGGCAGGGGCAGATGCGACGTGCTACTACTGGTATAGCGGAGAAAAGATACCCTTGACTCTGAATACTGAATATGTGAATATTGTTGCAGATGATGCGTCGTTGAAATCTTCAAAGACCGGTTCTTCATTTCAATGGCTGGACTTAGTACAAGAAGATGGCGCTCGGAGCGGGAATGTAGTCAAATATAGATTGACTTCGAAATCGACTGCTACAGACTACTCTAAACTCATAAAAGACCTCAAGCAAAATAAGCAGATTAAACACATTCTGCCATTCTTTAGCCGAGGTGCGAATGCTCAACCCATCGGAACATCCGATATTTTCTATTTGAAATTAAAGGATGAGAAAGATTTCGCCACATTAAAGCTGCTGGCAGAAGAACAGAAAGTTCAGATTGTAAAGGAGGTTCCTTATATGCCTTTGTGGTATATTATGTCTATTCATAACTCCAGCTTCGGCAGTTCGGTAGATGCAAGCAACTACTTCTATGAAACTGGTCATTTCGCAGATGTGGACCCTGCATTTATGTTTGATTTCAAGCCGAACGTTATTCCTAATGATCCGATGTTTGGCCAACTATGGGGATTGAAAAATAATTCTTATCCGGATATTGATATCAATGTTACCGCTGCGTGGGATATAACAAGAGGAGCCGGTGCGAAAGTCGCGGTATTAGATCAGGGGATTGACCGCAGCCACAATGATTTGAATGCCAATCTTCATACCTTGAGCTATGATGCGCAAACGGGCAAATCTCCCAGCGTATTTGTGAATGGATTGAGTCATGGAACACACGTAGCCGGTACTGTTGCCGCCGTATGGAATAATAATCTGCAAGTGGTTGGCGTTGCTCCTGAAGCCAAGATTATCGGAGTTAGTCACGACCTATATTTGTCAACAACATTCTCGGCTGAACTTGCGAGCGGATTTAGCTGGGCATGGCAAAATGGGGCTGATGTACTTACTAATTCTTGGGGCGATCAGGGTGGAGCATTTTACGACACTATGCATAGTGCGATTTTGGAGCAGGCTATTATTGATGCCATGACAAAAGGCCGGGATGGATTAGGGTGTGTAGTAACCTTTGCTGCAGGAAATTATTCTGGAGTTATGGATTATCCCGGCAATTTCCATGATGATATATTAACTGTCGGTTCTATTGACTCAAATGGCAGTAAATCGTCTTTCTCCGGATATGGTACGAAGTTGGATGTTGTGGCTCCCGGATCTAATATTTTGTCTACAATTCCGGGCAATAGCACAGGCCAGAAGAGTGGAACGTCTATGGCTACCCCGCATATTGCGGGTGTAGCAGCTCTCGTAATATCGAAGAACCCTACTTTTACACGCTTGCAAGTGGTAACTGCTATAGAAAAATCAGGGAAAAAGGTCGGAGGTTATTTATATAAAACGACTTCCGGTCGTCCCAATGGGCTATGGGTTGATTACATGGGCTATGGCTTGGTCGATGCTTATGCCGCAGTGAATTACGTTCCTGATAAAATTCTTTTTTACGATCAGCATGTAACGACAGATCAGATTGTTCAGGGTCGTAAAGTGGAGACTAAGAATGTCACTGTTAGTAATAACGCAAAATTGACAATCATAGGAACCGAAAGTGTTACATCGCTTGAGACTTTACATGTAAATGCTGGTTGTAAACTTGAGATACGCAATTAAAGATGCAGCAATTCACTATGATGGAAACCGTTTAAAACGGAGCGGTTTGCCCCATTCATGGTCGGAAGATTTTTCTTCCGGCCATTTTTAGTTTTGAAGTATATTGTAGGGGCTTCGCCCTACTGGCCCTCCCCCGTAAGCCTTATTTCTTTAGTCGGTCGGTAATGATGTCCTTCGCTATATCCCAGATTTCGCCCTTATATTGAACAATAAAGCGAATGAATTGCTTGAACGAAGAGGAACTACATGCCTCTTTCAGGTATTCGAGTTGCGTTTTGGTTCCGGGACTCCAGTTTTTTTGAAGCTCCCGTTCGATCTCTTCTTTCCACTCGGCGATCGTTAGGGGCGACATGAGTTCCAGAAAGTCGGCGGTCTGGTATTTGTCGCCGATCCTATCCACCATGTCGATCATCTTGGTCATCTGCGCCGGTTGTAGGGCGTGCGTTGCTTTGAGAGCGATGTTGACGATACGTTCGGTGCTGATAGTGAAGCGGGATCGGCGCTTGAGTTTAGCCTGAATATCCGTTACGAAACGCAGGAATGCCTCCTTGTTTAACTTTTGGGGATCGTCGTTCAGGATCAGAAATTTATATGCCTGAATCAAAGATTGGGACTCCAAATGAACTTGAAATAGCGCGTTTCTCAGTTTGCTGGCGAAGCGGGCGTCTGCCGTCAGCCATTTCTGTATTATCCAGCAATGAATCTTGGTATTCGCCCGTGTGTAGACGAAATGATAAAGTGAGAGTCCCTGTTTAGGAAATTTAAGCACCAATTCGGCATGCTGAGGCCGGAATACGATTTCCCCGGCCGCAGATTCCAGAATACACAATGTCTCCCCGCAGCTTACACGTAAATCATCGTGGAGCGGCTGATTCGATGTCGAATAGTCGTAAATCGCAGGCAGGAATTTCCCGACAGCCAAAAGAGTGGTCGGGGTGTATCCTTTTTCGCAGTTTTTGACTTTGACGCCCAGGCTGAACAGATGGTCTACAAGCTGATTGGCGTATACTCTCATTCCCGTGAATTCTAAGCCCACTTCATAACGATTAGCCATTTTCCCGTTGCAGAAGAGGCGTCGGAATTTGCTTTGGCAGTTGTAATATTGTTTGCCAATCCTAATCCTAAATCGGGGCAGTTCCTTAAACCTCACGGTATTTTCACCCCGGAAAAACCAGTCTTCTCCGGCGTAACACGGAAGGGCTGGGATGTAATTCAAGGATACTTTGCCGAAGTTGCGGATAAAGTCATTTTCTTCCGGAATCGGAAAGACGGGACGCTTCAACCTCTGAAAGGATGAACACAGACTTCTACAGTCGATGATGGGTATGTGTATGTGTACAAACATCGTTTAAAAAAGGGAGGAGGCCACTAATCACCTCCTCCATGAAACATCTATGAACTGTGAGGTCCACCGACCCATAAAGCCTAATATTTATCAGACCGTGATATAAAGTTAGCGATTATTATTCAGAAAACAGCAAATCTTCAAGTAATTTTCTGATGTGCCGGTTGATATGGGTATTCTATCCGTTTCCACGGTCGAAAGTCTCTGCAGCTACTACGGGCAGGTGTTTGCGTTTTTTTCGAGGTTCTGGATATTAGGATAATTCGGAGATAATTCACTACCTTTGTTTTATGAATACTTTTGACGAAGCCAGGAAATATTTCGAAAAGTTCGTGCAGAACCATTCCCGTGAATACTTCGAGAGTATGAAGGAATACGGTAGTCGTTCGTATGGAGAATTTATAAACAGCAGTGAAATCATCCAAACATCACGGGATATTGCTCATAATTTAAGGGAGGAGTTTTGTGATTTAGAGATAGGCAATCATTTTGTAAGCCCGAAGCATCTTATCGATACCGTCAAGAACTTAAAGAATTATCTTCAGTCGAAAGATGCTGTTTTCAAAAAGACGATCGATTACTATACTAAGCGTGAAGGATCGCTTCCACTGCCTGTTTCCGGCATTGAAATCATGCGTCAGGAAACAATCGAAGCTTGCAACCATTTTTTGAAATTAGTGGACGAGGAGCAGCAGAAGGATCAGGAACAGGAGCAAAAGATTGCCCATAGCCGGGACGACAAGCCGCTTCAAGTTAATATCAACGTGAATAACCAAGTTCAGGCGCAAGCCGCGGCACAGGCACAATCCCAGATTCAAAATAACGCGGGAAAGAATAGCGATGACTATGCGATTGTCGTAAGGTACATGGAAAATATAACTTGCAAAGAATTATGGAAATTACTTGGCCGGGTTAAAGTTAAATCTCTGTGGTCTATTATTACGGCAGTTAGTTTTATATTTTCGGCTGGTTATGGGTTCTGTTTTGTTGTGAATAAAATGAAGGATTCGAAGCCCGACAGTGTGCAAACAGTAGTTCCATCTATCCCCCGTGTTTCGAATTTGCCTTCTGAATCCGAAGAAAAGAATAATATGCTTGAATTAGACATAACGTCGGATGAAGCTGTAGCTGTCTGGGGAGGGGAAGTTATGATAACTATGGAATTCAACTCTATTTATAATAACCTGATCTTCTCAGGCATAGTTGGCTGGACAAAGGCCCCGGAATCCAGTCAACCGTATTATTCAGAACAAGAATGTCCGGTAAAAAAGGGAGAGAAAGTTGTTATTAAAAGAAAAAACGGTGAAAGATGGGTTATAAATATCCTGAGAACGGGTGTCAGTTCGGTTAAAATAGCCATGATTCCCTATATACTGCCCCAAGAACTGAAACCTGTAAAGTGATTATTATATGATACCGTCAGAGCCAATGGGCATGAGTTGCCCCGTATGCAGTGGTTATATTCCTTTATCGGTAGAACAATTACTCAAGGCTGATAATATCGTCTGTCCGCATTGCGGCCTACGGTTGCATGTTGACCGTCAAAAGCTGGGAACAGGGGATAAAAAAATCACCTAATCCGGGCGTGTACCGGAGAATCCAAAATGTAAGCTGTCTATGACAGCTTTTTTTGTAAGCCTGCTTTAAGTTTTGACGGGTATTATTTCAAGTGCCGGCGTTTTTTCTTCTTTTTTCTTCGTTGGTATTCCTGCGCCCATTCATCCCAATAATCGGGTCTGGATGCCTCGTTGAGCAGCACGGAGAATAAATCCAGGTCCGGGAATATGTCGGATATGGCTCCAAAGTCGTGCGATTGCTGCGTGAACCAGTCATTTCCCGTGTCGGAGCTCTGCTGCGAACGCTCCGCACGGTTCTGAGGCTCAGTGGCCGGAGCCTTGGTAAACAGTTCTTGGAAGCGGTTGGCCGCAAAAGCCTTGTCGAGCCGGGAGCCGTTTATAACAAGTCCGTTCCTATGGTCGATGAATGTAACGCCGTAGATTCTGTTTTCATGTTCGGCGCTTCGATGGAAGACTACTGATATTCCACCCGGACGTATCGCCGCTGCAAATTCCTCAGTAGTCCGGGCGGTCTTCATCGCCTCACGGATTGTTATCCGTGTCGGCTCCAACTTCTGTTTGTTACCGGCGATCCATCGTTTGGTTTTGCTGTATTCCTTTTGCAGTGCCTTATAGCCGAATTTCTTGCTAATACGGCTTGACTTGATGGGTTTTCCTACCCGTTGGCCGTGTTCATCCAAGGCTCCGTATATAATGCCGGCATAGGGACGGCCTTCGACTTCTCCCTTGCATTCCTCCATCCAGATGTTGAAGATTTTCAGCAGGGTCGTAAATTCGCCTTTAGAACTGAATCGGTAGCGGTCCGTCAGGTTGTTGAGTACGGAAGATAGCTGCGCTTTGAGGTTGCTCTGCGCGTATTCGACCTTGCGCAGTTCCTCGAAAGCTGCGGACTGCTGGCCCTGAACGGTCGGAATAAGGTTGAATTCGCGTTCTATTTCTTCGGTCAGGGCCTTCGATCGTTTCTTGTATTCGAAAGAGTCGATCGTCGTGCCGTCGGGTTTTATCCGTGTCGAAACGATGTGGTAATGCTTGCGTTCGATGTCGTTGTGTTCGAAAATGACATAGGGCTGATCCCCATAGCCCATGCGCTCCATGTAGTAATGAGCTATTTCAAGCATTTTCATCTCGTCTATCCGGTCTTTTGGATTGGGGTTTAACGAGACATGAAAGACCGGTTCCCCGAGTCTGGGCCGGGGATGCGTCATCCAGGGGCGGAATGCTTCGCTCAGGCGGCGGATGTCGATCTTGCCGTCTTGGGGAACGATGGGCAGGTTGTGGCACAGGACGACCCGTGCTTCGCCTTTGTCGGTCTTGAACTTGTTGTAGAAAAGCACCCCTTCGATATGTGCGCCGTGGTTTATTCGGGCAACCATTGTTTGCGCAGTTCTTCGGTCAGGGATGCGATCTTTTCGCTCAGGGCTTTGAGCTGGCGTGTGTAGCCGATGAGCATGTCGAGCTGCACGGGGATCGCCTGCTCCGAAAAGTGGGTGTTCACTTGCTTTACGATCTGGTTATAGTTGTTCCCTATTCGGGAGAACTGCCAGTAGAAATCATTCAGCCGCGCGACATATTTTGCGCCTGTAGGATCGCTTTTATAGACCCGGAACTCTCATCCGAACAGACGTGCGAGGATGAATTTCGAGATGTTTTCCCGGTAGCCGGCTTCTTCGAGCATCTTCCGGAAATGTAGTTCCTGTTCATCGTTGAGCTTGAAATTATACCTGTGAGTTTTGGGGTCTTTGGCCTTCGGACGCCCCGATTTTCCATTTGCCATAGTAATTTTTTTATAGGTTATGCGACTTTGGAGCGAAAACCAGCCCGGACGACTTCGGAGTCCGGGCCTTTTTGTATGCCGCAAATATTTGCGGCATACAAAAACACAGCTCGCTATCGGCAGGCGCCGATAGAATCCGCTTATTCAGCGGATTATTCCCGGCGGCGGCCAGCGTGCCGCCGCTCATCGGATGCGGTATCGTTCTCATGTGCAATGTTAGGGATAAAAAATCAACTGCACAAGAGACGATTGCGGACTGGGAGTGTCATTGAGTGACATACTGAATCAGGGCTTCGATTCCTGCTTTTCTTTGTGCCGGATGATGTGGATGCGTGCAGGTCGCTGTATGAATTGAGGTCGTTGGAAGCAGGCCGTTCATGCAGTGAATTCAGTTCACGCACTGCATTCAGTGAATACGATGCATTCAGTGAAATGAATGATCGGGGTTCACGGCGGTCATTGCCTGCATGCAGTGCAATGACAGCATTCCACTCAACGGAATCAATATATGAATTCAGCTATGAAAAACAAACCTCATTTCATCTCTATCTGCAGTCAGAAAGGCGGCGTCGGGAAATCTACTTTTACAATTCTTCTTGCGGGAATGCTTCATTATCGTCTCGGCCGGCGTGTTGTAGTCGCGGATTGCGACTACCCCCAGTGGAGCATTCTTGAACAGCGCCGCCGGGAGTTGGAAATCCTCGACCGCTCGGATTATTACAAACTGATGATGATTCGGCAGTATAAAGCTACAGGGCGGAAGATTTGGCCTGTACTTGAATGCCGGGCCGCCACAGCCTTGACTACAGTTAAAACCTTCCTCGATTCTACTGATGAGGAGTACGATTACGTTTTTTTCGATCTCCCGGGCACTACTGCGACCAAGGGGGTTCTACCCCTTATTGCCGGCTTGGAGCGGATTTTCATCCCGCTGAAAGCTGATAAGATGATTATGGAGAGCAGTGTAACTTTTGCCCGCACCATTGCGGAGTCTTTTATTCCCAGCGAGAAGTCGGAAATCAAAGGAGTGCATCTTTTTTGGTCGATGATCGATCGCCGTGAACGCACGCCACTATACGATCTGTACGAGAAGGCTTTGGCCGCATTCGGGCTCCCGATGATGCAAACCAACATCCCGCAGCGCCTTCGTTTCAGTAAAGAATTGCGGCCCGAAGGCGGCGCTATATGCCGTTCGACGCTTTTCCCCGGTGAGCGGTCTTTCGTTGCGGAGTGCTGTCTCGATTCTCTGTGTGCTGAAATCTGCAAAATCGTCGAGGAGGAATAGGCATGGCAGGAAAGAAAAAATTGGAGGAGATTGATCTTGATGAAATCCTCCTGCGAGAAGTGGCGTCGCGCCGCAGTCCTTCGGGCTCCGTGCTGAATAATCCCACGGCGCAAACCGGCAAGACCGACTCTGCGAACAGAACCGAAGAGAATGTACAGCAAGAGGTGAAAGGGGCTGTTACTGAACAAAGACCTCCTCAACCAGCGAAACCTCGCCCTATATCGAGCTATGAGCGGCTTTTCCTCTGCGAACATGTCGTGCAGCAGCGCAGTGCAATATACATCAGTTCAAAGACTAAAGAGAAACTCTCAGATGTAGTACGCCGGTTGGGATGGAGCAGGATTTCAGTCACATCCTTTGCCGAAAATATCCTTGCCCATCATCTTGAATTGTTTCGGGATGAGATTAACAGATTGCATCGTCAGAAGAATACGAAAGACATATTGTAGCATGAAGACAATCCTAATAATACTCTTGGGAAGCCTTTCTACATATCTCTATGTAGACAAGTTCCTGTTTAAAGGAAAACTCGCACAACTTTTCTTTGACGGATGGCGGTCTTTGCTTCGGGAATGGTTCGGTCCTATACTCCGATTTTCCTGCCGCAGTTCGCCCGAACAACCCTTGGCGTCTCCCGAACAGGAGGTAATATCTACGCTGACGGACGATAATCTGGTTGAAAAGAAGCGGTATGTTTCACGCCAGAAAGAGCCAACGGGTGACATCGGCCCGAAAAGAGAACCAAAAACTGCCGGGGATGATACATTTGCAGCCACGACGAAGGTTGAGCAGGAGCCGCGGATCATGGAATGGAGGGCTCCGGCCTTTCAGAGAACGCAGACACCCCGCCCTGCAGAAAAGAAACAGCCGCAGAGGTGGGAAGACAAAGGTTTTGCTGCGGCGCGATTTGTTCCTGTCAATGGCGGTGACGGAGAGGAGGAGATTATCGAGATCATCGATGAAGAACAAATTCGCCGGGAAGTTGCCGAACAGTTGGAACTTGCACAAGCCGATGAACAACGGGACCTGCTGGAACCTACGGATGAAGAGAAGTACGGCATTGATAATTTCGATGCAGGTGCTTACAGTTAAATTGTTAAACCCAAAAACTACGAAGCGATGAAAATGCTCTATTTCGATTCAGGCTGACTGACCTGAACGCACTAACGAAGACTGACGACCGCAGGCCGCCAATCTTCCGAAGTGCGCGGTCTGCGGTTTTTAATAATTTTAAAACGCAGACATAAAAAATGAATAAAAAACTGATTTTGACTTTGATGGCCGTCGTTCTTGCCAGCGCAGCTATGGCTCAGGGCAATGGTATTAAAGGCATCACGGATGCCACCTCAATGGTTACGAGTTATTTTGCGCCTTTAACGAAATTAATTTATGCCGTAGGCGCTGTCGTTGGCTTGATCGGCGGCATCAAAGTCTATCAAAAGTTCTCGTCGGGAGACCCGGACACTTCAAAAACGGCTGCCAGTTGGTTTGGAGCCTGCATTTTCCTTGTAATCGTGGGTGTCGTTCTCGAATCGTTCTTCCTCTAACGATGGCCGAGTACATGATTAATAAAGGCGTTGGCAAACAAGTTGAATTTAAAGGACTCAGAGCGCAGTATGTCTTCATTTTCGCCGGAGGATTGTTAGGCGTATTTGTCCTTTTTGTCGTCTTGTACATGATGGGCGCACCTCCTGTAGTATGTATCACCATTGCATTGGTATTGGGTACTGCGCTGGTCTGGTTCACTTTTCATTTGAACGCCGAATATGGGGCTCACGGGCTGATGAAACTTGCTGCGCGGCATCGGTTTCCCCGGAGGATAAGTTCTCGGAAAACCCTTGTAAGGCTCATCGCCAGAACGAGCGGAATCCGGGACCTTTAGCTGTCGATAAGAGGTTCAAATGCCTGAAAAGGATTAATATCCCAAACACTTATGAAAAGCATTTTGAAAAAAAATACATTGGAAGATAAGTTTCCAATCATGGCTGTCGAACATGGCTGCATCGTCAGTAAAGAGGCTGATGTAACGGTCGCATTTCGGGTTGAACTGCCGGAACTGTTTTCCGTGACCACCAAAGAATACGAAGCGATTCATGCTACCTGACTGAAAGCAATCAAAGTCCTACCCGATTACTCCGTTGTTCATAAACAGGACTGGTTTCTGTCGCAAAAGTATCGGCCGGAGAATCGGGATGGCGATCAAAGTTTCCTCTCCCGCTCTTTTGAACGGCATTTCAATGAACGGCCTTACCTTGAGCATGCCTGTTACCTTTTCCTGACGAAGACAACCAAAGAGCGTATCAGCCAGCAGAGCAATTTCACGACGTTGTGCCGGGGTTTTATCATTCCAAAGGAGATTCGTGATCCCGAAGCTATAAGCCGTTTTCTGGATGCCGTAGGTCAGGCCGAGAGCATTATCCGTGAAAGCGGTCTGATTGGAATCCGGCGTCTTACGACCGAAGAGATTCTTGGGGATGAAAAGACTCCGGGAATCCTGAACCAGTATTTCACGCTCAACTTCGAACATTCGGTAAACGAGGATATAAAGCTCGATCCGGGGCGAATGATGATCGGGGACAAGATCCTCTGTATGCATACGCTCACCGATTTGGATGACCTGCCCCAGCAGGTCGGAACGGACACCCGTTACGAGCGGCTTTCTACCGATCGCAGTGATTGCCGTCTTTCTTTTGCCGCACCCGTTGGGTTGTTGCTCGGATGCGATCACGTTTACAATCAGTTTATCTTTCTGGAGAACCACGAAGAGATTCTCGAACGCTTCGAACGCATGGGACGTAATATGAATTCCTTGTCGCAGTATTCCCGGTCGAATGCCGTGAACAAGGAGTGGATCGATCTGTATCTTTCGGAAGCTCATGTAGGTAATCTTCGTTCCGTTCGCTGCCATTGTAATGTGATGACTTGGGCGGAGAATGAAGACGATCTCAAGCGTATCCGCAATGACGTTGGAGCCCAGCTCGCACTTTTGGGTTGCACGCCCCATCACAATACGGTTGATGTTCCGGCATTGTTCTGGGGCGCTATTCCGGGTAATGAAGCGGATTTTCCCGCTGAGGAATCATTTTATACCTTTTTGGAGCCGGCTTTATGCTTTTTCACCGCAGAGACAAATTACCGCAGCAGTCCGTCACCCTTCGGGATCAAAATGGTCGATCGGCATACTGGAATTCCCATACATCTCGACATCTCGGATTTGCCGATGAAACGAGGTATAATCCAGAACAGAAATAAATGTATCGTCGGGCCTTCGGGGAGTGGCAAGTCGTTTATTACCAATCATTTAGTTCGTCAATACTGGGAGCAGGGAGCGCATATTGTACTTGTTGACACTGGTAATTCGTACAAAGGATTGTGTGAACTTGTGAATCAAAAGACGCATGGGAAGGACGGCATCTATTTTACCTATACCGACGAAAACCCGATCTGCTTCAATCCGTTTTATACGGATGACGGGATTTTCGACATTGAGAAACGAGAGTCTATCAAAACCTTGATTCTGACTCTGTGGAAACGCGAGAATGAACCGCCGACGCGGGCCGAGGAGGTAGCTCTTTCCAATGCCGTTAATCTCTATCTGGCCGAACTGAGAAAGGATTCTGAACTGATTCCTTCGTTTAACACGTTTTATGAATTCGTGGGCAGCGATTACCGGCGGCTTCTGCGGCAGAAAAATGTCCGGGAAAAAGATTTCGATGTCGATGGATTTCTCAATGTGCTTGAACCCTACTACAAGGGTGGCGAGTATGACTATCTTCTCAACTCCGACAAACAGTTGGATTTGCTCTCAAAACGTCTTGTGATCTTTGAGTTAGATAATATTAAGGATCACAAAATCCTATTCCCGATCGTAACGCTCATCATCATGGAAACCTTCATCAATAAGATGCGACGGTTACAGGGCGTGCGAAAGGTTATTCTCATCGAGGAAGCGTGGAAGGCTATCGCCAAGGAAGGTATGGCGGAGTATCTGAAATATCTCTGTGCGCCCGTACAAGCTGCTTAGTAAATATCCCACTGGCAAGGGATTAGGTAAG
>OOBO01000052.1_pt1 | contig 90133 bp, 68 predicted proteins | sample 1671031 | NCBI WGS metagenome assembly OOBO01 (sample SAMN06348115, study PRJEB24527) | human gut metagenome | biome: human gut; feature: ankylosing spondylitis patient; material: feces | host: Homo sapiens | place: China | collected 2015-10 | reverse complement strand
TATTTATATATTAAATAGATATATATAATAAGAGGGGGAAATGTCATCCCTTGAAATTTAATTGTCACACTGTCACAACTGTCACAACTGGAATTCTCCCCAGCCCCGCTTCTCTCTCAAAGGCTGATAATCAGCAGTTTAATACATTAACGAATAAGAAAGACAAGACAGAAATGAAGTACGACATCAGTAAATCAACCCCTCCAGCCATGCCAAATCTGGGTCGTGGCACGGAATGCGTGCAGCTTTTGCTCTCGCAAACGTCAAAAGACATGCACCAGTCGCTCGTGCCCATGCTATTTCCTGTACTGGGAGCGCACATAAGTGGCGCAGAATTCATGTATCCCGACCGCAGCTGGAAGGAAATGTGCGGAATGATGGGCAATCTGGTGGCCGAGAGCGGTGCCGGCAAGGGACAGCTCTCGGGGCTCCCGTACCTTTGTCATGTGACAGGAAAGCATGCGAAAAGAACATTCCCAGTAGGGTAGAAAAACATTCCCAACTGGAGAAATATCTACTGTAGTTTCAGATGACAAATGCGTAGCCTTTATCGTACAGGGAAACGTTTCGACCCCGCTCCCGACACCCCGTCGGCACCCGCACGAAAAGCGCCCTACAAGCCCGCAAATGGCAAAAACAGGCATGTGGACAGAAATGCAGCACGACACATTCATGTACGTGCGCGAGAAAATAATAGGAGAAAAACTTGCAGATACAACAAATACGGCTTACCTTTGTATTTGGAATCCCACCCGGGCGAAAGGCTACACACGCCCCAGTGAGGCACCGTCTGTCCCTTGGCACTTCGCTCCCTGCGGCCTCGGGCAGAGCATCAGAGAGGAGAACAGACAGTATTAAATAAGAATGGAAGATCAGGAAAGAATTATCAAAGTTGACATCGAGCACGAGATGCGGCAAAGCTACATCAACTACTCCATGAGCGTGATAGTGGCACGCGCACTGCCCGATGTGAGAGACGGATTCAAGCCTGTGCACAGGCGCATCCTCTTCGGCATGAAGGAGATGGGCAACCTGCACAGCAGACCATACAAGAAGTGTGCACGTATCGTGGGTGAAGTGCTCGGTAAGTTCCACCCCCACGGCGACAGCTCAGTATATTTCGCACTCGTGCGCATGGCACAGGAGTGGGCCATGAGATACACGCTGGTGGATGGGCAGGGCAACTTCGGAAGCGTGGATGGCGACAGCCCCGCCGCCATGCGATACACCGAGGCACGACTGAGCCTCATGGGCGAGGCCATGATGGACGACCTGGACAAGGAGACCGTGGACATGACCAACAACTTCGACGACACCCTGCAGGAGCCCACCGTGATGCCCACCAAGCTGCCCAACCTGCTGCTCAACGGAGCCACAGGCATAGCCGTGGGTATGGCCACCAACATACCCACACACAACCTGGGAGAGGTGATAGACGCATGCGTGGCATTCGTAGATAATCCCGAGATGGACGTGGAGGCGCTCATGCAGTATGTCAAGGGTCCCGACTTCCCCACCGGAGGCTACATCATGGGACTGCAGGGCATCAAGGACGCATACGAGACCGGACGCGGACGCATCATCATGCGCGCCAAGGCCGACATCGAGGCAGGCGACACTCACGACAAGATAGTGGTGACCGAGATACCCTACGGAGTGAACAAGCAGCAGCTCATCGAGTATATCGCACAGCTGGTGCAGGAGAAGAAGATAGAGGGCATACACAACGCCAACGACGAGAGCGACCGCGACGGAATGCGCATCGTGATAGACGTGAAGCGTGATACCAACAGCCGGGTGGTGCTGAACAAGCTCTTCAAGATGACCCCCATGCAGACCAGCTTCAGCGTGAACAGCATCGCGCTGGTCAAGGGTCGCCCGCAGTTGCTCACGCTGCGCGACTTCATCAGCAACTTCGTGGAGCACCGCCATGAGGTGGTCATCCGCCGCACCAGATACGACCTGCGCAAGGCCGAGGAGCGCGTGCACATCCTGCGCGGACTCATCATCGCCAGCGACAACATCGACGAGGTGGTGCGCATCATCAAGCAGAGCCAGACACCCGCTGCAGCACAGCGTGCGCTGGAGGAGCGCTTCGGGCTGGACGAGATACAGAGCAAGGCCATCGTGGATATGCGACTGTCACAGCTCACTGGTCTGCAGCAGAACAAGCTGCATGCCGAGTATGACGAACTGATGAAGAAGATAGAGTACTTCAACCAGATACTCACCGACGACAACCTGTGCCGCAAGGTCATCAAGGACGAACTGCTGGAAGTGAAGGAGCAGTTCTGTGACGTGCGCCGCACGGAAATCATGCCCAACGCCGACGAGTTCAACGCCGAGGACTTCTATGCCGACGACGAGGTGGTGGTGACCATCAGCCACATGGGCTACATCAAGCGCACCCCCCTGGCAGAGTTCCGTGCACAGGGGCGAGGAGGCATAGGCGTGAAGGCAAGCAGCACCAGGGACAACGACTTCATCGAGAAGATCTACCCCGCCACCATGCACAACACCATGCTCTTCTTCACCGACCGCGGACGCTGCCACTGGCTCAAGGTGTATGACATACCCGAGGGCAACAAGCAGAACAAGGGACGAGCCATACAGAACATGCTCATGATACAGCCCGGCGACAGCATAAGCGCATGCCTGTGCATACGCAAACTGCAGGACCCCGAGTTCTGCCAGTCACATCATGTGGTGTTCTGCACCAAGAACGGCATCATCAAGAAGACACTCCTCACGGAATACAGCCGCGTGCGTGCCAACGGCGTGAACGCCATCAACATACGCGAGGACGACCAGGTGATAGGCGTGGAGCTGACCAACGGAAAGAACGAAATCATCGTGGCCAACGCAGGCGGACGAGTGGTGAGATTCCCCGAGGACCTGGTACGCGACATGGGACGAGTGAGCACGGGCGTGCAGAGCATCATCCTCGATGACGACCCCAGAGACCGTGTGGTGGGCATGTGCGTGGTCAACGACGTGGAGAAGGAGAGCATCATGGTGCTCAGCGAGAACGGATACGGCAAGCGCACCGGAGTGGATGAGTACCGCAAGACAAGCCGCCACTGCAAGGGAGTGAAGACCATGGCCATAACGGACAAGACGGGCTACGTGGTTGCCACCGAGGTGGTTACCGACGATGACGACCTGATGATCATCAACAAGAGCGGCACCACAATACGCTTGCACGCCGACTCGGTGAAGGTGACCAAGGGACGTGTGGCGCAAGGAACCAAACTGATAGAGCTGAAGAAGCGCAACGACGTCATCAGCCATCTCAGCGTGGTGCCCCGTGACGACGAGGAGGAAGAGTACTCCGAGGAGACCGAAGAGACCCTGAACCCTGGAACTGAAGAGACCCAGACTCCAGGGACAGAGGCTCAGAACCCCGGAACAGACACCCAGAACCCCGGAACAGAAGAAAACGAATAAAGTCATATTATCTATTTCAAAACAAATCCTACGATTATGAAAAAGGTACTGTTAACGATTGCTCTCGCACTTGCAGTAGGCAGCTTGAGCGCACAGACAGCTGATGACAAGGCCAAGGCAAAGGCTGAGGCAGCCGCCCTGAAGGCCGCTCAGAAGGAAGCCAAGGCACAGGTCAAGGAAGCCCAGCAGATATGGGACGCACTCAATCTGCAGATACAGGAGAAGAAGGCTACATCCGAGGGAATTCTGGACGAGTGCAAGAAGGGACAGGAAATCCTGCAGAAGGCCCTGCACAGCGGCATGATAGACGAGAAGAAGCTCGGTGAAGCCTACTCTCTCAGCACCAACCTGTGCATGCATCCCCTCAACATCATGCTGGAGGCAGCCTCCAACAAGGTGCCCTTCGACACAGCCTATTTCTACAACAACCTGAAATGCCTGACCGACGCTCTGCACAACGAGCTGAAGTACACCAAGGTGACCAAGGGCGAGACAGGCAACGAGGCACAGCTCAAAGCCAAGCGCGTGCAGTTGTCCCAGTGCGGCGACTACTACATCTACGCTGCCCAGTTTGAGAGCGCATGCGGCCGCTACCAGAGCGCCCTCGAGGCATACGACTGCGCCATGAGCTATACCGAGACCTATCCCGAGATAGCCGACATCTGCAAGATGCGCATCCCCAAGGAGCAGATTGCCTATTACGCCTTCCACATGGCACACGACGCCAAAATGTGGGACGCTATGGAGAAGTATTACGACGAGGCCCTGAAGTTCAAGGATGGAGCCGAGGGCACCCAGCAGGCCAAGATTTCCAGCTATCTGGAGCGCAAGGATACCGTAGCCTGGGCAAAGGCCATGCACGACGTGAGCCTGCAGGAGCCCCAGAAGCACACCGACCTGATTCAGATTCTGCTCTCCTACTACCAGAAGCAGGGACTGGACAAGATGATGACTTATGCCGATGAGGTGCTGGCTGTGGATAAGGACGTGCTCATCGCCAACTACGGCAAGGGCTACGCATTTTTCGCCCAGGAGAAGTACGACGAGGCATTCGCATGCTACAGAAAGTGCAACGAACTGAAGCCCGACTACTACGACGCCTGGTACCAGGCTGGCCTGTGCAAGTTCCGTCAGGCTCTGGCCAAGAACGCCACAGTGAGCAACATCAAGAACCAGGTGAAGGCAAAAGCCACACTGGAGGAGGTGAAGAAAATGTTCGGAGAGGCTATCCCCTACTTCGAGAAGGCACGTGAGTGCACTCCCGACGAGCCCCAGAAGTGGGCCTACGAGCTGAAGCAATGCTATAGCGTGACAGGTCAGGCTGCCAAGGCTGCCGAGATGGACAAGCTGCTCTAAGCAGACACACAAGATGTGCGGGGTGGCGGACGTCTCGAGCCAGAGCGGATGCCATCCCGCACATTATATATTCCCCCACACGCGCAGGCGGACACGGGAAACCACCCTACGGCACTCAGCCCGATGCACAAAACCACATAGGATATCACCAGAGGGCCATGTGGCACAAGCCGCGCACACGTCCTCTGAATAACAGATAAGGCAAACATTTTTCAGAATGAAGAAATCTTTTGTTATCTTATTGCTCTTCACATGCCTGGGCAGCATGCTCCAGGCAGCAGACAAGAAGGACAAAGCCCAGAAGCCGGTGAAGATGTCAACACTCTACAAGGCTGCATCAAACGCCATCAAGAACTCTTCGGGACAAGACGGGGCAAGGACCAATCTGATAAACGCCCTGCCCCGGACCGACCTCAAGGACAAGGACCGTGCGATGATATACTACACCGCTGCCAGACTCTATGAGTCGGTCAATAGCGTGGAAAACCGAAAGGCATATCTCAAACAGCAATATGACACCGCCCTCTTCTTCAATTCGCTGCTCAACATGTACGAGCAGCTGCGCCTGTGCGACAGCGTGGATGCTGTGCCCAACGCGCAAGAGAAGGTGCGGCTGAAATACTCCAGAAAGACAAGCGACCTGCGTCAGAAATACAAGAAGAACATCCTCAACGGCGGGAAGTTCTTCCTGCGCAAGGGCAATTATGATGCCGCCTACGGCTTCATGGACGCATACTATACCTACACCACCAACAAGCGTGACACCATGCTGCCCAAACTGGCCTATCGCGCAGCACTCTGCGGATACCTCTCCAACAAGCCCGCCCACACGCTGAAATACATCGACAAGGCCATCGAGGCCGCCACACGCGGCGACAAGCCCATCCTGCAGGAGTATAAGGTGCGCACCTACGAACTCCTCAAGAACGACTCGGCCTGGGTGAGAGAACTGCATGCCGGAGTCAACCAGTACCCCGAGTATGACTATTTCTTCGTTCACCTGGTCGATTATTACGACTCCCATCGCATGACCAAGGAGGGATGCGCTCTGGCCGACTCGCTCATCAAGGTGGTCACAGCCGACAAGGCCATCTACTGGTACACCAAGTGCAAGATGAAGCTCATCGAGAACGACTACGAGTCATGCATCCGGTTTGCCGACAGCACCCTGCTGCGCGACCCCGCCTTCACCGATGCCTACTACAACAAGGGCAGCTCCTACCTCAATATGGCCGTCATCCGTCAGGAGAATGCATGCAGCAACATCAAGGATCCACGCTTTGAGCAGGACCGCCGCGACATACACAATCTCTATGCTGCCGCCATGCCGTGCATGCAGAAAGTGCGCGAACTGCAGCCCGACAACATAGACCGCTGGGCACCGCCACTCTATCGCATCTACCTGTTCCTCAACAAGGGGAAGGAGTTTGACGAGATAGACAAGCTCCTGAAGAAGAAAGCGGCCGACGACCGAAAGAAGCAAGCCGAGGCTGCCAAGAAGTAGCTCCCCTCTCACAAGGGCAACGGGAAGACTCCCACAGCATCGCTTCACACACACGCCATAACACAACCATAAACAACATACTGCACATGAACAGAAGACCCATCGCGCTGATAACAGGTGCCACAAGCGGCATCGGCGAGAGTTGCGCACACAAGTTTGCACAGGCCGGCTACAATCTGATAGTCACAGCACGGCGCTCCGACCTCCTGGCCTGTCTGAAGAGGAAATTGGAGCGACAGGGTGTGGAGGTGCTTCCACTGGTGTTCGATGTAAGGGACCGGCAGGCCGCCCATGATGCCATTGCCGGTTTGCCCCAGGAGTGGGCCGAAGTGGATGTGCTGGTCAACAATGCCGGACTGGCACGCGGACTGGAGCCGGAATACGAGGGCAATATGGACGACTGGGACGAGATGATAGACACCAACATACGCGGACTGCTCACCATGACCCGTCTCATCGTGCCCGCGATGGTAGCCCGCAACCATGGGCACATCATCAACATCGGTTCTGTGGCAGGCGATGCCGCTTATGCCGGAGGCAACGTCTATTGTGCCACCAAGAGTGCGGTGAAGTCCATCAGCGACGGACTGCGCATCGATGTGGCTCACACCAAGGTGCGTGTGACGAACATCAAGCCCGGACTGGTGGAGACAAACTTCTCACGGGTGCGCTTTCACGGCAACGAGGACCGTGCCGACAAGGTTTATCAGGGCATCAAGCCGCTTACAGGAGATGATGTGGCCGATGTGGTGCTCTATGCCGTACAGGCTCCCGAGCATGTACAGATAGCCGAGGTGCTGGTGCTTGCCACCCACCAGGCCAGCGGCAGCGTCATCCATCGCGAATAGTTACACGCTTGAGGGGAATTTCGAATCAGGATTTGGGGATTGAGAAGCCGAGTTCGCGCAATCCCCAAGTAGCATGACTCTTGAAAAGGACTCACATCCTTTTGACCACGAATCAAGACTCCTGCGATGGCGCACTCCCCTCTTCCCGAATCGCAGGCGGCATGACAACTCGAAAGGAGCCACATCCATTTGACCACAAATCAAGGCTCTTGCGATAGAGCAGCAGTAATCCCAGAATGACGCAGCGCGGTGCAACAGGCAAGGCACCGCGCTGCGTTTGTGTTTGCACCGTGCTGCATTCGCCTTTGCAGCGTGCTGCATGAAATGAAGCTATAAGACAGCCTCCCGCCCCCCAACACTTTTCTTGAACGAAGAAAAGACGCAGGCAAGAAAACTCATTCGTTGTCCCCGATAACAAGAAAGAGGCAGGAAGATGGTTCAGAGATAGAAATCCTGGGTAAGGCGGGCGTATTCGGGCGAACGCGCTCCATCGGCACTCTGCAGAAGCATCTCGCTGCACTCTACCGGCAGCACACGCTGGCGCGAGAACTCAAGCAGAACGCGCTTGGGCGGTTTGCGCATGACAGTACGCACGTGCAGGCTTCGGGTGAGATGCAGCCCGCGCTCAAGTGCCAGTCCCACAAAGGTGGTTTGTGATGAGGTGGGCAGCACCACCGAGAAACGTCCGTCATCGGTGAGCAGACGCACCACGGCATCAAGCAGGCTTTCGGCAGGCAGCGCCTGGGCATTACGCGCCATCATGCGGCGCTCGGAGGGAGGCAGCACATCGTTGACAAAGAAGGGCGGATTGGACAGGATGCGGTCAAAAGCCCCCTGCTGCGAAGTGAATACGCGCACGTCGGCCTGCCGGATGCTGATGCGCGAGGCAAATGGGCTGTTCTGCACATTCTGCTGCGCCTGCTCCACCGACGGCAAGTCGATGTCTATCCCCTCCACTTGGGCGTGCGATGCACGCTGTGCCGCCATGAGCGCCACCAGTCCGCTGCCCGTGCCGATATCAAGCACATGGCAAGCGCCATCAAGATGAGCCCACGCTCCCAGCAGCACCCCATCGGTACCCACGGGCATCGACGAAGCATCATGACGCACCAGAAACTGGCGGAAGCGGAAGTATGGTTGGCTCATTATCCGTTTGGTTCAGTGAAACATAAGCTGTGCGGCCTGCAGGACAATAAGGCATCTGAAATCCCGCACGAAAGCAAGAAACATGCCAAACTGCATTGCGTGAGGGCAAAGATACGCTTTTTAAGACCGACAAACCACGAAAATCCGAATATTTTTAGTACTTTTGCACTCGTTTGAATCGAGATATAAAGACAGATACAGAAAAGAGGAATTACCCCTATGACAAACACCAAAAAGGTTTCCTTCTCCTTTGTTGCAGACTTGAGCGAAGAATCAGCCAAGATGATGCACGCCGACATGGACGGTGAGATGCCCGTGCTGTGTGTACGCGACTCTGTTCTCTTCCCCGGCACAATGACGCCGGTGACGATAGGGAGAAGCGCTACCATAAAGACTTTGAAGCAAGCCGAGAAGGGCAATGGCACAGTGGCAGTATTCTGCCAGAAAGACGCGTCGGTAGATCAGCCCGACATGAACGACCTCTACACCATAGGAGTAGTGGGCAAACTGGTGCATTTTCTGAAACTGCCCGACGGCAACTACACCGCACTCATACATGCAGCCAACCGTACGGAGCTGCTTGCGCTGCAGCAGGATGCACGGGGCTACCACGGAACCGTGGAGGCTCGTCCTGATGTGGAGCCCACTGCCAAGGAGGAAGATACCTTCACGACCATGCTGGTGGAGCTGCAGGAGAAGGTGAAGCAGCTGGCTCTGCTCACCGAGTTCTGCCCCCAGGAGTTCATCCAGTATATAGAGAACATGCAGCCCTCATCGCTCATGCTCAACGTGATATGCAGCTACCTGCCCGTAGGTAACGACGTGAAGCACGAGATGCTGTCGGCCGCCAGCGAGCCCCAAAGGGCAGAGCAGGCTCTGGCACACCTGAACGGCCTGATGCAGCTGGCACGTCTGCGCAAGGAGATAGAGCGCCGCACACAGAAAGAGATAGACAAGCAGCAGCGCGAATACTTCCTCAGCCAGGAAATCAGACAGCTGCAGAACGAGCTGGGCAACAAGGACGACTCCAGCGTGAGACTGGATGACCAGGAGCGCATGAAGCAGGAGGCCAAGGACAAGAAGTGGAGCAAGAAGGTGAAAAAGACCTTTGAGCAGGAGCTGGCCAAGCTGAACCGCATCAACATACAGGCGCCCGACTACAACGTGCAGCTCAACTATCTGCAGACCATCCTGCGCCTTCCATGGGACTATTGTACCAAGGACTCTCTGGACCTCAAGCGCGCAGAGAACCGCCTGAACAAGGACCACTACGGCATGGAGAAGGTGAAGGAGCGTATCCTGGAGCACCTGGCTGTGCTGAAGCTCAAGAATGACCTCAAGAGCCCAATCATCTGCCTCTACGGCCCTCCAGGCGTGGGCAAGACAAGTCTGGGCAAGAGCATCGCAGCTGCACTCAACCGCAACTACGTGCGCATTAGTCTGGGCGGCATGCACGACGAGAGTGAGATACGCGGACATCGACGCACCTACATAGGTGCCATGCCTGGACGCATCATCAAGGGAATACAGAAGGCCGGTTCGTCCAACCCCGTCTTCATCCTCGACGAGATAGACAAGGTGACGGAGAACACCGTCAACGGCGACCCCTCATCGGCTCTGCTCGAGGTGCTCGACCCTGAGCAGAACAGCGCCTTCCACGACAACTTCCTCGACATGGACTACGACCTGAGCCGGGTGATGTTCATTGCCACAGCCAACAACATCAATGCCATCCCACGTCCACTGCTCGACCGCATGGAACTGATAGAGGTGGGAGGCTACATCACCGAGGAGAAGGTGGAGATAGCACGCCGCCATCTGCTGCCCAAGGCCAAGGCGGATATGGGACTCGATGCCGACAACTCACCCAAGGTGGGCAAGGAGGCTCTGGAGTTCATTATAGAAAGGTACACGCGCGAGAGCGGTGTGAGAGGACTGGAGAAGCAGATAAGCAAACTGCTCAGAAAGGTGGCGCTCAATGTGGCACGCGGCACTGACGACCAGTTGCCCAAGACCATCACACCGGCCTGCGTGGAGAAGTTGCTGGGCAACCCGCCCTTCAACCGCGACAAATACCAGGGCAACCGCGATGCAGGCGTGGTGACCGGACTGGCATGGACCAGCGTGGGCGGTGAGATACTGTTCATCGAGACCAGTCTGAGCCAGGGCAAGGGAGGCAAGCTCACGCTCACTGGCAATCTGGGAGACGTGATGAAGGAGAGCGCCATGCTGGCTCTGGAGTACATCAAGGCTCATGCCGACCTGCTGGGAATAGACATGCGCATCTTCGACAACTACAACATACACATACATGTGCCCGAAGGTGCCGTGCCCAAAGACGGCCCCAGCGCCGGTGTCACCATAGCCACCAGCATAGCCAGCGCACTCACCCAGCGCACGGTGCGCGACAAACTGGCCATGACGGGCGAGATAACCCTGCGCGGAAAGGTACTGCCCGTGGGCGGCATACGCGAGAAGATTCTGGCTGCAAAGCGTGCGGGCATCACCGACATCATGCTCTGCCAGGACAACGAGAAGGATATCCTGGAGATTCCCGAGGTGTATCTGAATGGGCTCAACTTCCACTATGTCAACACGGTGTCCGATGTGTGGGACTTTGCACTTCTGCAAGAGAAGGTGGCCAACCCCATCACCTTCCACCTGGATGACGAAAAGAAGGAGGAGAAGAAGGCATGACATTCCAACTGCAACAGACCGACGCCCAGTCGGAAGCACGCGCCGGAGTCATCCACACCGACCACGGCCAGATACTCACGCCCGTCTTCATGCCCGTAGGAACTGTGGGCAGCGTGAAAGGCGTATCGGTGCGCGACCTCAAGGAGGAGGTCAAGGCGCAAATCATATTGGGCAACACCTATCACCTCTACCTGCGTCCGGGCACCGAAATACTGGAAAAGGCAGGCGGACTGCACCGCTTCAACAGTTGGGACGGCCCTATCCTCACGGATAGCGGCGGTTTCCAGGTGTTCTCGCTCACAGGCATACGCAAGCTCACAGAGGAGGGATGCACCTTCCGCAGCCATATCGACGGCAGCAAGCACATCTTCACTCCCGAGCGCGTGATGGACATCGAGCGCAGCATAGGAGCGGATATCATGATGGCGCTCGACGAATGCCCGCCGGGTACAAGCGAGTATGCCTATGCCAAAAAGAGCCTTGGGATGACCCACCGCTGGCTTGACCGCTGCCTGAAACGCTTCAACGAGACCGAACCCAAGTATGGTTACCAGCAGAGTCTGTTCCCCATCGTGCAGGGTTGCACCTATCGTGATCTGCGCACACAGAGTGCCGAGTTCGTGGCCGAAAAGGGTTGCGACGGCAATGCCATCGGCGGTCTGGCTGTGGGCGAACCAGCCGAGGTGATGTACGAGATGATAGAGGTGGTCAATGCCATTCTGCCCAAAGACAAACCACGCTACCTCATGGGAGTGGGCACACCAGCCAACCTGCTCGAGGGCATCGAGCGAGGAGTGGATATGTTTGACTGTGTGATGCCCACGCGAAACGGCCGCAACGCCATGATATTCACGGCCAACGGCATCATGAACATGCGCAACCGCAAGTGGCAGGACGACTTCAGTCCCATCGACATCGATGGCCCCTGCTCGTTGGACCGCACCTACACCAAGGCATATCTGCACCATCTCTTCAAGGCTCAGGAGCTTCTTGCGCTGGAGATAGCCTCTATCCACAACCTCTCCTTCTACCTGTGGCTCACAGGGGAAGCACGCAAGCACATCCTGGCCGGCGACTTCCGTGCATGGAAGGAAGTGATGGTCAAGCGTGTGACAGAACGACTCTAAGACAATAGGAAGATACAAGATAAAGCAAGGCATGAGACCAAGATTCCTGACACGCATCGACAGATATCTGATAGCAAAGTTCCTGGGGACGTACTTCTTCTCCATACTGTTGATTATCAGTATCGCTGTGGTGTTTGACTTCAACGAGAACGTGGATAAGTTCACCACGAACCACGCCACTTGGCACGCCATCATCTTCCAGTATTATCTCAACTTCGTCCCCTACTTCACCAACCTCTTCAGCGCGCTCTTCGTCTTTCTGAGTGTCATCTTCTTCACTACGAAGCTGGCCGACAACAGCGAGATAATAGCCATGATCAGTACCGGCATGAGTTTCGGACGCCTCTTGAGACCCTACCTCATCAGTTCGGCCATCATTGCGGCCATGACTTTCTACCTGGGCGCAGAGGTTATCCCACGCGGAAGCGTCAAGCGTCTGGCGTTTGAGAACCAGTATAAGCGCAGCAAGAAGAACCCCACCTATGCCGACAATGTGCAGCTGCAGGTGGATACCGGCGTGATAGCCTTCATGGAGCACTTCGACGGCATCAGCAAGACAGGTGTACACTTCTCGCTGGACAAGTTCGAGGACAAGAAGCTCATCTCGCATCTGACAGCCACCACAGTGGAATACGACACCCTGAGCGACGTGCGCTACCACTGGAAGCTCAATGATGTGACCATACGCGAACTGAAGGGACTGCGCGAGCACATCACGCATCATGCCCGTCTGGACTCCATCATCACCATGGAGCCACAGGATTTCCTCTTCATCCGCAACCAGCAGGAGACGATGACCAACCGCGAACTGAAGGAGTACATAGAGAAGCAGAAGAACCGTGGAAGCGGCAACCTGAAGGCCTTCGAAGTGGAGTACCACAAGCGTTTTGCCTCGCCCTTTGCCGCATTCATCCTCTCCACCATAGGCATGTCATTGTCCTCACGCAAGCGCAAGGGCGGCATGGGAATGGCCTTGGGAGTCGGTCTGGCACTGAGCGCAAGCTACATCCTGCTGCAGGGAATCTCAGCAACATTCTGCACCAATGGCGGTCTGCATCCTATTCTGGCCGCATGGATGCCTAACATATTATATACATTCATCGCCTGGTATCTCTATGCCAAGGCACCCAGATGACATTGAACGAACAGATATGGACTTTTACGACTTAGACTTAAACGACCTGGTGCTTGATGCACTGGACGACATGAACTTCATCGAGACCACTCCCATCCAGGAGCACTCTATCCCTCCCATCCTGGAGGGACGCGATGTGCTGGGTGTCGCACAGACTGGTACCGGCAAGACTGCCGCCTATCTGCTGCCCATCCTGAGCAAACTGCAGGACGGAGGATACCCCACCGATGCCATCAACTGCATCATCATGTCGCCTACACGAGAGCTTGCACAGCAGATTGACCAGGCTATGCAGGGATTCTCCTATTACCTGCCCGACGTGAGCAGCGTGGCTGTATATGGCGGCAACGACGGCATCAGATACGAGCAGGAAAAGCGCAGCATGCAGAGCGGAGCCGATGTGATCATTGCCACCCCAGGCCGTCTGATAAGCCACATAAGCCTGGGCAACGTGGATCTCAGCAAGGTGTCATTCTTCATCCTGGACGAAGCGGACCGCATGCTGGACATGGGCTTCAGCGAGGACATCATGCAGATAGCCAAGATGCTGCCCGACAGCAGACAGACCATACTCTTCAGTGCCACCATGCCCGACAAGATTCAGCAGCTGGCCAAGAGTATCATGCACGATCCCGTGGAGGTGAAGCTGGCGGTGAGCAAGCCTGCCGAGAAAATCAAGCAGAGTGCCTACATCTGCTACGAGACGCAGAAGATGGGCATCATCAAGAGCATCTTCGCACAGGAGAAGCCCGAGCGTGTGATTATCTTCACAGGCTCCAAGATGAAGACCAAGGATCTGGCCATCGCCCTCATCCGTGCCGGCTACAACGCCCGGGCTATGCACAGCGACCTGGCACAGAGCGAGCGTGATGAGGTGATGTACCTCTTCCGCAGCCAGCAGATAGACATCCTGGTGGCTACCGACATTGTAGCCCGTGGTATCGACATCGATGATATCCAGCTCGTAATCAACTATGATGTGCCTCACGACGAGGAGGATTACGTGCACAGAATCGGCCGTACAGCCCGCGCTGGACGCAACGGACGCGCCATCACTCTGGTGAGCGAGAAGGAGCAGCCCGAATTCAAGCAGATAGAGCGCTTCCTGGAAAAGGAGATAGAGAAGAATCCCATACCCGAGCAACTGGGTGAAGGGCCGGCCTATAGCGGCAAGAGCACCGGCAGAAGACCTTCGGGCAAGGGCCCACAGAGGGGTTCCGACGGAAGGAAAGGTGCCGGCAAGGGTTCACGCAAGGGCAAGAAACAGGGCGAGGGAAATGCCCCTCTGGCCAAAGGAAGAGGCCAGAAGCCCGACAACAAGGCTCCCCAGAACGCCTCGAATGCAACAGCACCAGCCGACGGCATACAGCAACCTGCCAACGCAGAAAAGCATGAAGCAGCAGGCAACCAGGCTGGCGAAGGCAAGAGCAAGCGCTCGGGCAGAGGACGCCGTCGCCCACAGGGCAACAAGGAACATGCACAGCAGTCAGCAGAAAGTGCTTCTGCTTCCCACAGCAGCAATGAGGCCGGTGCCAAGGACAACAGCACTCCTACCCCATCAGCAGCCAGCAATCCAGCAGGAGACGCATCTGCCAACGGTGAGCAGAAGCGCAGGAATACAAAAAAGCGCCATTACAGAAGACCTAAGTCCAGTAATGGCGCGGATGGTAAAAGCAACGCAGAAGGTTAAGCAAACCTTCTGCGGTAGTCAATCATCTTGAGGGCGGTGACAGCACATTCATCGCCCTTATTGCCCAGAATACCGCCGCAGCGGTCCTCGGCTTGCTCCATCGTGTTGCACGTGAGCAAACCATAGATGACGGGCACGTTATAGTCGGCATTCAGCGAGGCAAGTCCCTCGGTGGCTCCCTGGCAGATATAGTCGAAATGGGGAGTGTCACCACGCACCACACAACCTATTGCTATCACAGCATCCACCTGGCCGCTCTTGACAAACTGTGCGGCTCCGAACACCAACTCAAAACTTCCAGGCACTGTGTGCACGATGATGTCATCCTCGCTCACACCATGCTTCATAAGCGTATCACAGGCACCCTGCAACAGAGCGCCTGTGATTTTATTATTCCATTCACTCACCACGATTCCCACGCGAACGCCCTTGCCTGAAGGGACAGAGTTGATATCGTAGTCGGAGAGATTGTGAAGTCTGCTTGCCATAAACTGACCGATTACTTGCTTACACGCTCGATGTACTTGTCTATCTCGCTGCCTACAGCGCTCTGCATGTAGTTTGACTTCACCTTCTTGTAGCAGTCCAGAGCCTTGTCGTTCTGACCAAGAGACTCATAGATCTGACCTGCCTGCACCAGATAGATGGGGCTGAGGGTGTTGTTGTCGGCCTTGTCGGCTGCCTTCATGAGCAGCTTCACGGCCTTCTCGTTCTGACCCAGTTCTGCATAGCAGTTACCCAGCAGACCGATGGCAGAGGGGCTCACCATCTCGTCACCGCAGTCATCATAGTCCTCCAGCATCTTCACAGCCTCTTCGTACTTCTCTGTCTGAGCATAGCACATAGCGGCATACAGAGTGGCCAGGTTGCCTGCCTTGGTGCTGCCAAACTTGTCGGCAACAGCCAGGAAGCCCATTGCATCGCCCTCACCGTTCAGTGCCTTCTCATAGTTACCGTCCATAAACTGCTGCTGGGCAGCGAAGAGAGCCTCGTCGGCCTTCTTGTTGTTGGGGACGATATAGAACTGGTGAACCAGCAGAATGCCGATTACCACCACCAGGACAGCACCTATGCCGTAGCCCAGAGGCTTGATGTTCTTCTCCACAAATGACTTAGAGGCCTCGATGGCCTCGTCAAACTCATTGGCCTCAGCCTTGATGTTCTTTTTTGACATACTTATATCTTTGTTTTTGTTTATATGCACTCAAAGCGATGCAAAGTTAGTCAATAAATCCCACAGCAGGAAATCAAGAGGCATTTTTTTCGCTTCACCAGCCTGCGCAACAGGCTTTTCGGGCAGCGGAAGGCTTTTTCTGCGCACTATACATTAAATATATAGGGGCGGAAGAACGCAGTATGGGGGAAAAAGAGTAAATTTGTGATTGAAAAAGTAAGGAAATGCCTCCATGCGGGAGGCGCGATATACAAACAACTTAATCAAAACTAAAACAATTATGGTAAACCGTTTTATCCTGAATGAAGTATCCTACTTCGGTCCCGGCGCACGCAAGGAGCTGCCCGAGGTAGCCCATCGACTGGGTCTGAAGAAAGCACTGGTGGTGACCGACAAGGGTCTTGTGAAGTTTGGTGTAGCCAAGATGGTGACCGACGTACTGGACGAGGCCGGCATCCCCTATGAGATATACAGCGAGGTGAAGCCCAACCCCACCGTGACGAACGTCAAGCAGGGAGTGGATGCCTTTGCCGCTTCGGGCGCCGACTTTATCGTTGCCATCGGCGGTGGCTCCAGCATGGATACTGCCAAGGGAATAGGCATAGTGACCAACAATCCTGAGTTTGCCGACGTGGTAAGCCTGGAGGGATGTGCTCCCACAAAGCACAAGACGGTGCCCATCATCGCTCTGCCCACCACCGCAGGAACGGCTGCCGAGACCACTATCAACTATGTGATCATCGACGAGGAGAAGCACAAGAAGATGGTATGTGTGGACCCCAACGACATCCCTTGCTGCGCTATCATCGATGCCGAACTGATGTACAGCCTGCCCAAGGGCACTACAGCCGCCACTGGCATGGACGCTCTGACACACGCCATAGAGGGCTACATCACCAAAGCTGCATGGGAGCTGTCGGACATGTTCGAGATTGAGGCCATCCGCCTAATAAACAAGTATCTGCGTCAGGCCGTATATGACCCAAAGAACCCAGCCGGCCGCTCGGGCATGGCATTGGCACAGTATGTGGCTGGTATGGCATTCTCCAATGTGGGTCTGGGTGTGGTACACGGCATGGCTCATCCCATGGGTTCGCTCTTCGATATTCCTCACGGTGTGGCCAACGCTCTGCTTCTGCCCACCATCATGGAGTACAACAAGCCCGTGTGCATAGACAAGTATGTGGAGATAGCAAAGGCTATGGACGCCTACAAGGAGGGTATGACCAAAGCCGAAGCCGCACAGGCTGCCTGCGATGCTGTACGTGCTCTGGCCATCGAAGTGGGCATCCCGCAGCATCTCTCCGACCTGGGCATCACCGCAAAGGACATCGATGCGCTGGCCGACCAGGCTATCGAGGACGTTTGCACGCCAGGCAATCCTCGTCTGGTAACCCGTCAGGACATCGTAGAACTCTACAAGAAAGTACTCTAATATCTGATTCCAGACAAACTGACAACCGGCAGGGGCGTACCACACAACGTGTTACGCCCCTATTTTCATCATGTAGAAATCTCCGTTTGCAGGCTTCTGACGGCCGTACAAAGCCTTTGGATGGCCATCCAAAGCCTGCGTATGTACATCCAAAGGCTGCAAACGGAGATTTCAATTTGCATCACGAAGACTTTCATTAAGGTTTTCGTCCAATGACAAAAGAGCCACACCTGCCAGGAAGTAAGACGGGTGTGGCTCTTTCAGTATGCTATTTGCCGTGCATCACTGGATGGCTTCGGCCGATGGAGGTGCACAATCGACGGCAGAACCCCAGCTCTTATTGGGACGAGAACCCATCTCGAGCACAAGTGTACCGCCCTTCTTGATGTCGTCATGAGTGAACCAGGGTTTATCCAAAGGCTTTCCGTTCAACTTGGCACTCTGTATGTACTTGTTGGTATCGCTGCAGTCCTTGGCCACTATGCGGAATGTCTTGCCGCCGGGAAGCGACACTTGCACATCGGTGAAGAGCGGACTGCCGATGTTGTAGATGGGGAATCCGGGGGTCACAGGATAGAATCCCATGGAGGAGAAGACCACAAAGGAGGTGAGTCCACCGCCATCCTCGTCGCCGGGAACACCCATCACATCATTCCTGAACCAAGTGCCGAGGCACTGGCGTATGCGCTTCTGCGTCTTCCATGGTGCACCGGCATAGTTATATATATAAGGTATGTGCAGCGATGGTTCATTGGCCATGGTGAACTGACCGATGTTGCCGGTCTGGTCGGGAAGTTGGTTGTAGAACTCACGCTTGCCTCTGCCCATACCTTCGGCAAAGGTCTGGTCCAGGTTGGCCACCATCTGCTCGCGCCCGCCCATCATGCGTGCCAGGTCGGCCAGATTGTGCTGCACATCCCAGCGATAGGTCCATCCATTGTTCTCATCATAAGCTTCACGGGCCGAGAGACCGCCTCCGAAGCGGTAGTCAAAGTTGGGCAGGAAGCGCCCATCCTTATCCTTCGGGTGGAAGAAACGCGTCTCGGCATTCCACACGTTGCGGTAGTTGTAGCTCAGGCGCAGATACTTCTGCCGGTTCTCCTCGTCACCCCGCCACTGGGCAATGCGTGACAGGCACCACTCATCATACGAGGTGCCCAATGTGACGGCCACAGGCTGGCGCTTCTCGAAGCCGTGCACGTTGGGGTCAGTTTCCTTCTCGCCCTCATTGAGCGCGGGTATATAGCCATGCTGCTTGTAGAAATCGTCTATCCAGCCGGCAGGATTGCCGCACCAGGGTGCCAGAGTCTTCTCCTCGATGCCGCGCCGGCAGTACTCGAAAGCACGGTCGGCATCCACCTGAAGACCCTTGTAGAGCGCATCGGCCACCATTGCCACTCCGTGGTTGGAGTTCATGCGTCGGGTGTCTCCTGTCATCTCGGGGAAGGTGGGCATCCACTTGGTGCCCATCTGCTCGGCCATGAGCAGGTACGAACTGATGATATTCTCCTCCACAGCGGGGAAGATGAGTGCACGCAAGGGATGTGCTGCGCGGTAAGTGTCCCATATCCAGTCGTCTGTATAGAAAGGCACTCCGTCATCATTGTGTATCTTCCCGTCGAAGGCACTGAAGTAACGTCCGTCCTCACTCAGGCACACTGGGCGCTCAAAGGTGCGGTAATAGGAGGTGTAGAAGACGGTCTTCTGGTCCTCACTGCCTCCTTTGACCTGAATATGGCCAAGTGTCTCGTTCCACACTTTGCGTCCCTTCTTCTCCACAGCCAGGCGGTTGAAGCCCTTCTGCTCACGTGCCAGATTGTGCGAAGCCTGTGTCTCCCCGATGAGCGAAATGCCATAGCGCAGACTCACCTTGCGTGTGCCTGCTGGGAAACGGAAGGCTACACTGGCCTGACGCCCTTCTGCACGAGCCTGGCCAGACTGTATATCCCCATCACGCAGCACACCGCATTCGATAGGCTTGACTGAAAACTCGCCGCTGAAGAAAATGCGCATGCTGGAACTCAACTGCTGGTATCCCTCGGCATGACTGCCCTGGGCATTCATCTTACCATTGTCCGAACAGAGAATCACCGTAGCCGGTTGGTCGGGGTTGCTGAATTCGAAGTCATAGATGGCGCTCTGATGCGAGACGGCCAGACTGACATCGATGGTGTTGTCAGCTATCTGCACATAGTAGGAATAAGGCGTCACCCGCTCCTGGTCCCAACTGGTGCTTATGATGGGTTTGAGTTCTGTCCCCTGCGTCACACTGATGCGGAAAGCCGAGCGCTCACGATGATTGGTGACCACCACAGGCAGTCCCTCAAGGCGTTCACTGGTATAGTCGCCTCGCGTAGGGTAAATACGCATCAGGCTGTTGGGCAACTGGATGGTGGGGAAGGTGGGTACCAGGAGGTGGCTTATATTACCTATATATGGGTTGACATAATCTACGCACTCAAGTTCAGCGCCCCACATTCCTGTGGCAGCACACATCATTGCAGCCACAAGGGCTGCTCTCATTCTTCTTCTCATAAGCATCAATATGGTTAAATTAGGGATTCGTAGTGCAAATTTAACTCTTTTGCGTCAACTTCCCAATAATCTTCTCTATATTTTTACGTTTCCTCGTAAAAATTCGGAAGCGCTCTACCCCATCTGCTTTCATCCTATCGCCCGCCACAGCCTCCTTGCTGACAAATCTATCCATAACGAATGCGTCTCCGACTACCTTTGCTGCCATGGGGAGAGTAAAACTTGCAGTCAGGTCGGTTCATTTGCTTCCATCATATTCCCAGTTTCTTCAGGCTCCACCAAGAAAGAAGTCACCCAAGCGTTGGCTTCAGTTAAAGTCTGCAAATAAAGGAAGAAAAATAGGAGTAGTACTGCATGTGCGATAGGAGTAGTACTTCATGTGCGATAGGAGTAGTACTGCATTGGCAAAGCAAGTAATGCTGTACTTCTATCACCTTCATTGCCCGATAAGCCGTTATCTTCGGCTCTAAGTCCAGGCGTTCGATGGTAGCTTGGGCATCCGCAACGCAGAATATGTTTTCATCTTTCCCGAGAACCATGTCATCAGAAACTCCTGAACTTTCAAAATCCTTCACTATTCTTGCATAGAAGAAGCAAAAAAGTTATATCAGTTTTATAATCTGCAAAGTTATGGCGACCGAATGTTTTCAGGTAACGATTTAGCAAAAGTCAAACAATTCAATTTACAGAAGATTATATGACTGATGATTGTTTTTATCGTTAAAATTGCATAATTGTTGTAGATTGTATGCGTTTTTAAAGCATTGCGTCTTATCTTTGCTTATTGGAAATCATCCATAACAAAAATGATAGAAACAATATATGTCAAAGAGTAAAAAAGATTTTAAATTACTTATCATTGCGCTCTTTTGCAGTTCTTTGGTTCATGCACAAAAGCAAGTTCCCGCAGAACGAAAAGATTCCATTGCCGATGGAAGTAATATTATAAATATGGTTGGAAATCATTCCAACAAGGGTGTGGTCAACAACGCCCTTGACGTGTTGAGTGGTCAAGCGGCTGGTGTCAACGTGACATCCAATGGTCTGGATCGCATGGCTATGCTCAATAGCGTGCGAGTGCGTGGTACTACCTCCATCATCGGTGGCAATGACCCTTTAGTGCTGATTGATGGGGTCACATCTGACGTACTTACCCTATCAACCATCTATCCTGCAGACATTGAGAGTTTTCGTATATTAAAGAATGCTGCGGAGACCGCCATGTATGGTTCACGTGGAGCGTCTGGCGTTATAGAGGTGAAAACCAAGAAAGGCACAGGACGAGGATTCCAAATCTCGTATGAGGGTAATGTGGGGTTCGAGCAGATGTACAAACACCTGGAGATGCTCAATGCCGCAGAATATGTTGCAACGGCAAAGGCATTGGGTATCTATTGCAACAACGGAGGTTTCAATACCGACAACTACAAGGTGATAACACGCACGGGCATGGTGAACAATCATTACCTTGCATTCAGCGGAGGTACGCCACAATCAAACTATCGTGCATCTTTCGGAGTAATGGACCACAACACCATCATCAAGAAGATGGACTATAACGTTTTTGTTGCCAAAGTTGATGTAACCCAGAAAGCCTTCAATGACAGACTAACCGGAGATTTCGGAGTTTTCGGCTCTTCATTCAAGAACCATGATATCTTTGATACGCAGATGCTGTTCTATTCCGCAGCATGCCAGAACCCAACTTTCCCTGCAGGTACTGACGAGCATGGAAACTGGCTGAAAAACGAATCGGCAACGCATATCAACCCACCCGGAATATTGCTTGAAGAGAAAAACGACTCCAAGGACTTGAACTTTGACACCCATATCAAACTGAGCTACGATATCAACACGAACTGGCGTGTCTCCACCTTCGGTTCTTACCTGTATGGCTCTACCGAGAACGGAAAATTCTGTCCGACATGGGTGTGGGCACAAGGCAACGTGTACCGTGGCGAATTCAAGAAAGAGGAATGGCTCGGCAATGTATCTCTTGATTTCAACAAAGAGTTCGGCATACATAAGGTCTCTGCTGGAGTAAGCAGTGAATACAGAAAACTGAGAAAAACTGCTTTCTAGGTGTATGCAAAGGGCATACCCACAAACGATTTTCATTACGACAATCTGGGTGCTACAGCAGCCCGTCCATATGGTGGAACAGAAAGCACATACGAAGACCAGTCTCTGGCTTCTGTAATGGGAAGCATCACTTATAATCTGCTTGACAGATATAGCGTAGCGGTAAATGCACGAGGTGACGGATCGTCAATGGTAGGTGATAACAATACATGGGGATTCTTCCCATCCGTATCATTTACTTGAGATTTGAAGAAAGAAAAGTTTCTCAGCAACATAAAGCCGCTGTCTATGCTAAAACTCCGCACTGGTTTGGGACAGGCGGGCAATCTTGGCGGTATCTCCGCCTACACAACCATGAACACCGTAAGGCAGACTGGCATTGTTCCGGTAAAGAGTTCTCCAACAGTAACCCTTGGCATGGTAAGAAACAACAATCCTGATTTGAAGTGGGAAACAAAGACAACATTCAATCTCGGTGCGGACATAGGTCTCTTTGCCAACAGGCTTATGCTTACAGCGGAGTATTACTATTCCAAGACCACCGATATGCTCTACGCCTATGAGGTTCCGGTTCCACCATTCGCATACAATACATTGCTGGCAAACATTGGCTCTATGTCAAACCGCGGATTTGAACTGGGGTTGTCCGTGCAGCCAATAAGTAAGAAGGACCTGGATCTTAACATCAATATGAACCTATCGTTTCAAAGCAACAAACTCATCTCGCTAAGTGGAGATTACAAGGGAATGAGTATGTCGGCAGCAAATATCACCCCTATTGGTTCATTGGACGGTGCAGGACAGAACGGCGGCGACAACAATGTGGTTTACCAAATAGTCGGACAGCCACTTGGCGTTTTCTACCTGCCACATTGCAAGGGACTGGTAAAAAACGAGAATGGCAGTTATTTTTACGACATAGAGGACCTTGATCATAATGGCAAGGTCGATTTGAGTGACGGAGGCGACCGATACATTGCAGGACAAGCTACGCCAAAGGTGATTCTTGGCTCAAACATCAGTTTTAGATATAAAGATTTCTATATTGCCGTACAGATGAACGGAGCATTTGGACACAAGATTTTCAACGGAACAGGATTAGCCTACACAAGCATGGCTTGCTTCCCAGACTACAATGTCTTTAAGGATGCTCCAAAGAAGAATATCGTAGATCAGAGAGTCTCTGACTATTGGCTCGAAAAGGGCGATTATCTGAACTTCGAACACTTGACATTAGGATATAATGTGCCTTTGAAAAGCAAGCTTGTACGTTCCTTGCGTGTATCATGCAACATTAGCAACCTGGGAACAATCACAGGATATAAAGGTTTGACCCCAATGATAAACAGCTATGTTGTCAACAGCACGATGGGTATTGATGACAAGCGCAACTATCCATTATACCGTACTTACTCATTGGGACTGAGTGTACAATTTTAAAACGAAAAGAGTATGAAGACTATTATTAAATACATATTAGCCGCACCGTTAATGCTTTGTCTCTGCAGCTGTCTGGATGAGCATCCCAAAGACCAGCTGGACCAGGAGGCAATCTACAACAATGCGGATAATATATACAAAAACGCAGTAGCCTCCCTATACAACTACATAGGGAGCAATCAGGAGTCGGAAGGGCTTCAAGGAACTTGCCGGGGTATTTACGACTACAATACCTTGACCACCGATGAGGCAATGATTCCAATCCGTGGTGGAGACTGGTATGATGGCGGTTTGTGGGAGAACATGTATCAGCACAAATGGAATGCCAATGATATTAATTTATATAATGTATGGAAATACCTCTTCAAGGTAATTGTTATATCTAACCAGTCGCTTTTCGTCATTGACAGCCATAAGGGGCTGCTTTCTACAGAACAGATAAGAGATTTCACGGCAGAGGTAAGAGCTGTACGAGCCTTGTTCTACTATTATGCGATGGATATGTTCGGGCGTGTTCCTATCGTGACATCATACGATGTAAAATTGGAGCAGGTAACGCAAAGCGAAAGAAGTGAGGTATTCAAGTTTATTGTTGACGAGTTGCAGGATGTTGCCCCACAGCTCGCCGATGAGCACTCCAATAAGGAGGGGAACTATTACGGACGTGTGACACGCCCCGTCGTAAACTTCCTGCTTGCAAAGCTTGCCTTGAATGCGGAAATATATACGGATGACAACTGGACCGACGGTAAGCGACAGGACGGAAAAAGCATTTACTTCAATGTGAATGGCGAGAAAAAGAACGCTTGGGAAACCTGCATCTGGTATTGCGAGCAACTGCGGCAAGAAGGCTATGAGTTGGAGAGCGACTACGCATCGAACTTTGCTGTTCATAATGAAAGTTCCAAGGAGAACATCTTCACAATTCCATTGGACAAGAACTTATATTTGAACGAATACCACTATCTTTACCGCTCACGCCACTACAAACATGGCGGAGCTTATGGTGGTTCTTCCGAAAACGGCACATGTGCCACAATCTCAACCGTCAAGGCTTTCGGTTACGGAACAGATCATCTTGACAATAGATTCAAGACAAACTTCTATGCAGACACCGTGTTTGTTGACGGAAAGAAGATATATCTGGACAATGGAAAGCCGTTGGTGTACATGCCGCTGGAACTGAAACTGAACCTCAGTGACAGTCCATATAAGCAAACCGCTGGTGCCCGTGTAGGAAAATACGAGGTTGACAGAACAGCTTACTCGGACGGCAGACAAGTTGATAACGATATAGTTCTATTCAGATACGCCGATGCTCTATTGATGAAAGCAGAGGCTAAAGTTCGTAACGGAGAAGATGGTTCAAAAGAATTGAATGCCATAAGAGACAGAGTAGAAATGCCTTATGTGGAATCCAATTTAGACAACATACTTAAAGAACGTCTGCTGGAATTGGTTTGGGAAGGTTGGAGACGTCAAGATCTCATCCGTTTTGGCGAATATACCAAGGCATATGATCAGAGAAAACCATTGGAAAAGGAGTTTACTGGGTTTACAACGGTTTTCCCAATACCACAAAGATGTTTGGATTTAAATAAGAAATTAAAACAGAATACAGGTTATTAATATTGTAGTCATAAGCATTGTACTCACATGAAATCATTTTCAAGTAATAAGAGTTCTGAAACTGCGGCAGACAAATTAAATAGAGCATAATTTGGCCTGCTCCGCCATAATGCCAAGAACTGGCGCACATATAAACACAAAAAGTAGTAAAAAGATTCTATCACAACATCACATTTTATTATCATTTTACACAGTTCCTTATTATAATACAATAGTATTATTGGGCACTCTGGACCTGCCGATATGGAGCTTTATCTATCTGTTGAAGATCAGCTTTTAGTTTGTTCCTTTATTTCGGCAGATGCGGCTTTGGCTTGTATCAAATGAAAATACATACAAAAAGAACGCAGGTGCCTTCACGATGACGGTGATGCACCTGCGTTATGGGACTTTCCGTGGGGAAATGCTATTGGCTCTACTCCTTGATGACCATAATAGAGAGTTCATACAGGAAATACAGCGGTATGAACACAAGCATAAGCGTGAAGGGGTCGCCACTGGGAGTGATGACTGCTGCAAGTACCATCAGACCCACAACGGCATGACGCCTATATTCGCGCAGGAATGACTTGTGGAGGATGCCGAACTGTGACAGCAACCAGGCCAGCAGCGGCATCTCAAACACCAGGCCCATGACCAGGATGAGCATAGTAAAGTTGCCTATGTAGGAGGAGAGGTTGATCTGATTCTCGATGGAAGGACTCAGATCATACTCCATCAGGAAGCGGAAGGTGAAGGGGAAAACAAGCAAGTAGCCCAATGCACAACCGATATAGAACATGACGGTACCACCCAAGAATGCGGGCTTGAGATGACGAATCTCGTTCTCAAACAGGGCAGGCTCGATGAACTTCCATATCTCCCAGATGAAATAAGGGAAAGCCATGACAGCAGCAAAGGACACTGAAGTCTGGATGTGCGTCATAAACTGGCTGGCCACATTGATGTTGATAATCTTAACATGGAAGTTGGGATCGAAATGCATAAGGCCATGACTGAGGCTCTCTATCCATCTGTAAACAAAAAAATGACTGGTGGTGGGGGCAAGCACAAACTCATCAAAGATGCGAGGCATAGCTATAAACGTGACTATCATGCAGCCTACCAGCACGCATGCCGAACGGAACAAAGCCCAACGGAGCACCTCAAGGTGATCCCAAAAGGACATTCCTTCCACTTCCTCTTCTGTCTGCAACTCTTCCTTTTCCTTATTATCCGCCATAGGATTAAAAAGTTTTCTTTTTTGAAAAACTGTGGGTTGCAAGAAGGTACGAAACCTCTATGCAGCCCACAGACTATTGTTTTCTGGTTATTTACTTATTGTAAGACGCCTTCACGAACTTAGCATTCTTGATGTATTCGATGCTCTCCTTCATACCCTTCATGATGTCGGGAGTGGAAGCATGCTCCAGCTCGAGCACCCAACCCTTGGCTCCTGCCACGTCGAAGTTGTTGAAGATAGCGTCGAAGCCTACCATTCCGCTCTGACCAATCTCATTATCGTCCTTGATGTGAAGCAGAGTGAAGCGACCAGGATACTTCTTGAAGTAAGCCACAGGACTCACCTGACCACGCACTGCCCAATACACGTCCATCTGGAAGAAGAGGTAGTTGGGGTCGGTATGCTGAATCATGTAGTCCTCCATCACCTGGCCTTCCACCTTCTGGAACTCATGGCTGTGGCTGTGGTAACCGAGCTTCATGCCGGCAGCAGCCACCTTCTTGCCCACCTGATTGTAGAAGTCGCAGATGGTCTGCAGGTCTGCCAATGTCTTGGGAACACTGCACCAGGGAATTACCATATACTGCATACCTGCACGCTTGTGGGTATCAATAGCCTTATCCCACCACTTCAGAGCCTCGGTGAAATCCTTGCTCTTCAGCTCGTCATCATTCAGATTACGGGTTACATGGCTTGACATCACCTTCATGCCAGCAGCCTCAACATCGGTCTTGAACTGCTCGGGAGTCACTCCGTAGAGCTTGCCATTGTCATAGCAGGCAGCCTCCACAGCTGTATAACCCATATCGGCCAGCTCCTTGAGCGTCTTCTCATGGTTCTGTGCATACTTCTCGGGATTGCCGATAAGGTCACGCACGCTGTACATCTGGAAGCAAACCTCCTTCTTTTTGGCGTTTGCCGTCAGACCGCATGTGAGTGCCAACACGAGCACACATGCTATTGAAAGAAATCTTTTCATTGTAGTTCGTCTCTTTGTTTAAGTTTGAGTTGGGTAACGGATAGGCTTACTTGAGTGCCTTCACACGGATGTTGCGGTACCATACCTCATCACCGTGATCCTGGAAACCGAAGTAACCCTTGTGACCATCACCGCCACAGTTCTTCAGCAGCTCAAATGCAATGGGCCACTTATTTTCGGCAAACTTGCTGCTCTGGAGCAGATTGATCCACTCCTCACCCCACATCTTGTAGCTCAGAACCTTAACACCATTCTGATAATGGGTTACTTTACCGTTCTTCACTACAATCTTCACCTTGTTCCACTGGCCGGCAGGATTTGCATTCTGAGGCTTTGCGGGAATCATGTCATAGAGTGATGAGCTCTGGCGAATGCCCAACACGGCACCCAGCTTGGCATCAGGATGACGCTCGTTGTCGAGCACCTGGCACTCGGGGCAAGAGATATAGATGGGCTCAGCATGCAGCTTGCCATCCTGTCCTACAGATGCACTCTCCTGTGCCAAGTAGAAGATACCAGAGTTACCACCCTCGCTAATCTTCCACTCCACTTCGAACACGAAGTTCTTGAACTGGTGTGCAAAGATGATGTCACCACCTTCGCCTTCACCACGACCATTGAAGTGCAGGCAACCATCCTTCAGATTCCACTTGCTGGGAATGTAATCCTTCTGGTAACCACGCCAGCCATCGAGGCTCTTGCCATCGAACAGCACGTAGTAGCCATCCTTGTCTGTGGTCAGTGTACTCAGGTCAACCTCGGGATTGTGGTTGATCACATACTTCACGCCTTGTGCATTAGCACCAATAGCAGCCACCAATGCGGTGGCTGCTAATAAGTTTCTCAGTTTCATATGAGAATGTTCTTTTTGTTAAGTCAAACGTCAAACCTTAGTCCTGAGGAAGCTCGGGGATCACAAAGCCATTCTGATACTTAGGCTTGATGAGCTCGGCTGCAAACTCACGAGCATTTACTGGCTCGGTGTATTTGTTCTGGAATGTGGGATGACCATCCTTGATGGAGAAGCCGTCCTTGATCATACTCTTCACAGTTGCATTCTCAGGAATGTTGGTGAACTGCATCTTCTCACCATCCCACTCAAGCACCTGGTTGAGGCCCTGCAGACGAACTGCAACCACACCCATAGCAACCATCTCGTTGAAAGGACCTGCCTCGCTGAAGTCAGAAGAGGTCTTCACACGTGTTGCGGGATCTTCCTTGATAGCACGGATCCAGTCTCTCTGATGAGACTCTGTCACGCGACGGCACACCTTAGGAGCATTGGGCACACGACCGCTCAGCAGATAGGGCTTCTCGCCATAGCAACCTACAATCAGAGTATCCTTTGTTCCGTAGAAGATTGCAGCACCACCGCTCACGTTGAGGTTCTTGCCTGCGGGCAACTCCTCGGGACGGAAAGGCAGAATGCCACCATCGCTCCAAGTCACAACCACCTCGGGCATAGCCACCTTGGGACGGTTTGTACGTGCGGGGAAAGTATATTTAACCACCTGAGCGTTGGGGCAAGACTCTGCCATCAGAGCGGTAGAAGAACCCTGGACTCTGATAGGATACTTCAGGTCAAGAGCCTTGAACACGGGATGCAGGATGTGGCAAGCCATATCACCCAGAGCACCTGTACCGAAATCCCACCATCCACGGAAGTTCCAAGGAGTGTAGATAGAGTTGTAATCACGCTTGGGAGCCGGACCGATGAAAGCGTCCCAGTTCAGAGTGTCGGGAACAGGCATAACCTCAGCAGGATGCTCAAGACCCTGAGGCCAGATAGGACGGTCGGTGAACGCATCTACACGAGTCACCTCACCAATCTCACCATTCCAGATCCACTCACATACGAGGTTGACACCCTCACCGCTTGCACCCTGGTTACCCATCTGAGTAGCAACATTAGCCTTGGCAGCCAACTTTGTCAGCAGACGAGACTCATATACGGTACGTGTAAGAGGCTTCTCGCAATAAACAGCCTTGCCGGCCATCAAAGCCTCTGCACAGATGATTGCATGTGTGTGGTCAGCTGTACCGCAGATAACGCCGTCGCACTGGTCGAGCAGTTCTGCGTACATCTTCTTATAGTCGTTATACACCTTACAGTTGGGGAACAGCTTGGTGTATTCATCGATTACTCCCTTGGCATACTTCTGGTCCACATCAGCCAGTCCGATGAACTCGATGTCATCATAAACCTCCTTGCCGTTGTAGGTTACGCCGTTGAGGTCTGAGTGACCACGACCGCCGATACCAACGCCCAGCAACTTGACCTTACCAGTCTTGCCAGCCTTCTTCTTAGTGTTTTTTGCCTTGGCCAACATTTCGGTTGGCGTCATGGCCAGGGCAGCAGTTGCTGCTGTGCCTGCCTTCAGAAAGGATCTTCTTGACATTTTCTCCATGATTTTGTTTGTTTAGGGGTTATTATATTTTTATTACTTATTGTCGTCCTGCTTGGCGGGAGTCTCTTCGGGCTCTGCGTTGATCTGCTTCTCGATGTCATTCATGCCATCCTTGAAGCTCTTCACACCCTTGCCGATTCCACGCATCAACTCTGGAATTTTCTTGCCGCCGAACAGCAGAAGAACCACAAGAGCGATGATAATAATCTCGCCTGTACCAAGGTTGCCGAGAAACATTAAACTGTTTGTCATAACTTATCAGAATTCTATTTGTTATTATTCTTGTTAATATAATCTGTCAGGTATAATCTGGCTTTAGTGGTTAAGCAGTCCATAACCATTGGTCATGTGTGCCCGGCGGTAATGGATTTGCTCCAGCTCCTCTGCCGTACCTTTGGATGGAAGGTCGTTGCGGCGTGCATCTTCGAGCATACGCCATGCGAAATCCGAAGCAATGGCAGCATCCACAAACCTGGGAAGCTGTTCGGGCCTCTTGCCAGTCAGGATAGCTTCGCCCATGAGTTGGCACAGGCGGTCGATGTTTTTGTCTCCATAGGGACGCTCCACCACTTCCGTCACATTCACTCCATGCTTCTCCACCACAGCGGTTTTGAAGTCGTGATGCATACGCACGAACCCTTTCGTGCCGATGAGCTCTGTATATGAATTATGCGTCTGGTCCTTGGCCAACTGTCCATATACAAATCCTTGGGTGATATCATACACTACCCCATTCTGGAAAGTGCCATGACACTGCAGCCACCAGGGGTCCTTATAGTCCCACATCCTGATTCCCTGTGCATGCCCAGTCTTGTATTCCGAATCGGCATACCAGCGGCAGATATCCACATAGTGCATTCCGCAGTCATGGAAAGAGGGTCCCTCAAATTCGTGACCCTCTCCAGGAGAAAGTCCAGGCGTCATGTGACAAATGCGTATGATGGCCAGCTCGCCTATCTCACCCGACTTCACAAAGTCCTTCATCTCCTTGGTGTACCAAGCATTACGCAGATAGAGGTTCACCGTGCATTCTCTGTCGGAGCGTTTCTCCATCTCCACCACCTTCCACTCGTCTTCTCTCTTGTAGGCCAAGGGCTTCTCGCATTCACATGCTTGCCGCACTTGAGCGCCCTTTCTATACGGCTGGCTCTGGAGTCAGCCAAAGCAAAGAGCCCCACACAGTCGATATCGGGATTGAGGAATATATCATCCTCATTGGTGGTGAACTTTGCACCCGGAGCCAATTCAGCAGCCGAAGCTGCACGCCCAGGGTCGATGTCGCAAATACAAGCCACATCCCAAAGGTCATTCTTGACAAGCTCCCTGACGTGCTTGCGTCCCATTCGGCCGAAGCCAAGCACTCCTATTGATATCTTACCTTTATTCATCAATCTTCTGTTCCAAATGAACGTTTTTCCGTCCATCTTTCATCTTTCTGAGCATAAAGTTACACATCTTTTTTCAAAGTACAATGGATTGCAGAGGATTTTTGTCCATTTGGCCGCGTTTTTGTGTTAAAAAAGTTAAAACACGGACATGTTCGTATCAAAAGAGAGGGCAAAAAAGACAACAAGACAAGCGTTTACTGCCTGATTTTCAACACAAACAAAGGCCCGAAAGACTATTGGACGATTTCTTCCAGAAACAAGAAAAACACATTCAAACACTATCCTTGTAGAAATCAAGGCATTTCTTCACCTTAGACAATTACGAAGCAGCCAGCCGCACAGAGAGCAAACCTCAACTCGATAACATTCCTACACAAACGAGCAGACAAGGGAAAAGATCCACAAGAAAGCAGGAGCAAGAAACACCGCAGAAAGAAACAACACCAAACAAAACAGACTGCGATGATAAACGCGACAGGCTGCGATGACAAACACAGCGCGCTGGAAAACCAATCGCATTGCGCTGCGATGACAAACACAGCGCAATGCAACAGCCGACGCACCCCAATGAGCCAATCGGACGACAGCTCTGCTGTACGACGAAGGGCAAAGAAAGTCTGCCTGCTCGGTACCGTTCTATCAGCAAGGAGCATTTCTCATCCCACCGACCCATACCCATAAACTGTCCTTTAAATCACCGCCAAACGGCACACGGATGGATTTGACAAGAACAAGCACAAACACCCTACCAAAGAATTCCGAGCGCTTCTTTCGCCTGTCAAACATGCCAAGACGACCGACAAGACTCCTCACCCGACACTTATATATATAATGAGACGTAGGCAAGACCCTTCTCCCAAGCTTTCTTGGCACCTTCCGCCGACACCTATATACGCAATGAGACCCCTGACAGATTATCTCCATCAGGGGTCTCACCACTTTCAATATCTTTCAACCACAATATGGGGTGGTTGCGTCAATAGCCTTTCTTTTCTGTTCCGACTCATTTTCCCCGCTGGAAAAGAGAGGCGGAACGGGTATTACGCCTTACTTCGCACCACCAGTCCAGAATGCCTCCTCAGCCTTCTGTCTCTTGATGAAGTCGTCGTAAGCCTTACGTGCACGGTCGTTGGCAGCCTGGTTGGCCTGCACCTTCTGAATGCTCTGCTTCAGACGGTCAGCACTTCCGCTCACGGTGATATCCTCTGCGCTTGCCATTGTGCAGTACTCGATAGCCTTGGGATACTGTCCCAGCATAGTGTAAACGTTAGCCTCCTTCAGATAAGCCTTACCCTTGAGGTCAGCGTTGTAGCCAATAGCCTTCTCTGCATAAGTCAGTGCACCGGTGTATTGCTTGCTCTTGGTCAGACCATTGGCAATATTCAAGCAGATAGCGCCACGCTTTGCGTCGCTTGAGCAAAGCTCGAGAGCCTTGTTATAGTACTCCAGCATCTTCTCTGCCTGACCATCCTTCTGGGCTTTCTGAGCCAGACCGATGGCGCTGGTGAATGTAGGCTCGATGGCATAAGCAGCCTCGGCGTACTGATAATAGATGCCGCTGTCGTCGCAATCATTCTGTGCCATCAAGGTCAGAGCACTGTTCAACTTGTTGATATCACCCTTGTAGTTATCCAACTTCTTGGTATAGATGGCGATAATCTGCGCTGTATCAGCAGCACCGCTTGCGCTGAATGTCTGCTCAATCAGAGCCAGAGGGCCGTCATACTTAGCCAGCAGCTTGCTGGCCTTGGCAGTGTCACCTGCCTGCTGAGCCTCCTTGGCCAGCTGGAGCATCTTCTCACAAGCGTCCTTGCTATCCATATAGTCCTGCAGATACTGCTCTCTCAGAGCGGTGGGGGCAGTCTTGTACATAGCATCGCTCACGAGGAAGAAGTTCTGGAGCACAGAACCTTCAATCTCGCGTCCACCCTTCTCGTTGATCATCTTGATGGCGTTGCTGTAGTTCTCATATGACTTGTTCAGCGTGTAGCCAGAGCCCTGGATGGTGGGAGCAGTCCAGTTGTAGTAGTCTGCCTTCAGCGCGAGTACGTCGCCCAAGGTTGACTTGGTCTTTGCAAAAGTATTCAGTACATCCAGATTCTTCTGGCGTGCCTCAAAGAGAGACATCATCTCCTGGAAGTAGGCAAGCTTCTTGGCCTGGTCCTTCTCACCGCTGATCAGCTGGAAGAACATGTAAGGACCCTGTGTGTAGATACCTGTGATGGCAAAAGGAGCATTCTTGATGAGCCACTCATAGTTCATGTGTGCACCCTTCCAGTCCTGGTTCGCCATGCTCTGCTGGAAGTACGACACATAGCCGCGACCAGCCTTGATGCTGTCCTCATTGTTGTTGTTTGAGTAACCGATACGCTCGTTCAGGTCCTTGTCTGTGAAATCCTGTGCGAAAGCAGGGGCAGCCGCAACGGCAAGAGCAACGGCAAATGCAATCTTTCTCAATTTCATAAGTCTGTTGTGATTATACTTTTTTCTGTCGTGATATTGTATCCTTTGGTATGCTTACGCAATTTCGATGCAAATATACAAAGTATTTATCAGATTGCAACCCGTTTTGGAATAAAGATGCAAATCCACTGCGTTTTTTAACGTTTTTGCTTACACGAGAGAAGGCATTGAGCAGAAAGCCGTACTTTTGCAGATATATTCCGTTTTTACACATTATTTACATGGTACTCGAAATTATCCTCCTGCTGGTCGGCATAGTGCTGGTCCTGTGGGGAGCCGACCGTTTTACGGACGGCGCATCGGGCTTGGCCCGCAAATGGCACGTGAGCGAACTGGTCATCGGACTTACCATCGTGGCGGCGGGAACCAGCCTCCCCGAGTTTATGGTAAGTCTGCTCAGCACCTTGCAGGGAAGTGCCGACATGAGCACAGGCAACATCATCGGCAGCAACATCTTCAATAGTCTGGTCATTCTGGGTGCTTCGGCGCTAATGCTGCCTCTGGCTGTTGACAAGGCATTGCTCTACATGGATATGCCCATCACAATATTGGTTTCATTGATGCTCTTCGGGCTGGTCTTCTTTGACAGCACCATCAGCCGTAGCGATGCGCTGATATTCCTGGCTTTCTTTGCCATCTACATCTACTACACCTTCTATCTGGCCCGCAAGAACAGGAAGGCAGAGAAAGAGAAGGAGGCAGAGAAGACCGCCTCATACCTGGTTCTTGCCTTCCAGATAATCATCGGCATGGCGGCTCTGGTCATTGGAGCGCGCCTGATGGTCAGTGAGGGAGCATCCATGGCACGTCACTGGGGTGTGAGCGAGAGCGTGATAGGTCTGACGATATTGGCAGGCGGAACCAGTCTGCCCGAATTGGCCACCAGTATGGTAGCGGCCCGCAAGGGGCGTGAAGGCCTTGCTGTGGGCAACGTAATAGGCAGCAACGTGTTCAACATCGCAGGCATCCTGGGCTTGTGCACACTCATCCGTCCCATGCAGGTGGAGAACATTGCCCTCACCGACTGGATAGCTCTGGTGGGAAGCGGTATCATCGTGTGGATAGTATCCTTCACCCGAGGCAAGATAGAGAAGTGGGAAGGTTGTTTCCTGCTGCTCTGCTACCTCCTTTACATGATAAATCTCTTATGTAAGTAAGCATGCATAAATCACTCTTAGCAAAGTTCTTTTCCGCAGCGCTGCTTCTTTCAGCAGGCTCGCTGCACTGTTTGGCAGGCGATGCACCTCTCTGGTTGCGTCCTGTCAGAATCAGTCCCGACGGCAAGCAGATTGCCTTCTCTTATATGGGCGACATCTATTCCGTACCCGCCGAAGGTGGTGCGGCACGTCAGTTGACCACCAATCCTGCCTACGACACCGCTCCCTTCTGGAGTCCCGACGGCAAACACATCGCCTTCAGCAGCGACCGTGCGGGCAGTATGGATGTGTATGTAATGCCGGCAGAAGGCGGTCCGGCACAGCGGCTGACCAGCCACAGTGCCGCCGAGACAGTGGCAGGATGGCTCGATGACAGCACCATCCTGTTCAGCCGAACCGGCCATCCCACCGCCTCAGAGATTATTTTCCCGGGCGGAACATACAAGAAGATGTACCGTGTAAGCATCTCCGGTGGCCGTCAGACCCTCTATTCAGCCCTGCCGATGGACAATCTGTGCGTGGGCAAAGACGGCTCTATTATATATAATAATGTAAAGGGATATGAGGATACATGGCGCAAACACCACACGAGCAGCATCACACGCGATGTGTGGAGCGTGAAGGACGGGCAGTACAAGCAGCTCACCACCACGCACGTAGAGGTGCGCGATCCTCTGTGGAACCCCACAGGCGAGGGCTTCTACTGCATTGACGAGGAGGACGGAACGCTCAATGTGGCACTCCGCACAGACAATGGCAGCCGCAAGCAGCTCACTCATTTCCATGGTTCACCCGTGCGCTATCTCTCCGCATCCAACCAGGGAACTCTCTGCTTCTCCTTTGACGGAAGCATCTACACCCTCACCCCCGGAGGCGAACCACATCGCGTGGAGGTTTCCATCATCAGTGACAAGCAGGCCGAACCCATGCGCCGGAGCAAGGTAAGGCAGGGAGCTTCATCGGTGAGCGTATCGCCCGACGGCAAGCAGGTGGCCTTTATCCTCAATGGCGACGTATATGTGACCGATGTGGATAACAAGACCACCCGCCAGCTGACCGACACCCCCGAGCGTGAGCGCACTGTGACTTTCCGTCCCGACGGCAAAGCAGTGGCCTACGACTCTGAGCGTGATGGCGTTTGGGGCATCTATGAATGTGAGATAAAGGACGACAAGGAGAAATCCTTTGCCTACTGCACCCAGACGGTGGAGCGTCGTCTGACCGACGGGAAGACCACCTCCTTCCAGCCTTCATACAGCCCCGACGGCAAACAGATAGCCTATTTGGAAAACCGCACAACCATCAAGGTGATGAACGTGAAGAACGGCAACGCACACACAGTGATGGATGGAAAATACACCTACAGCTATAGCGACGGCGACCAGTACTTCACCTGGAGCCCCGACGGAAAATGGTTGCTGGCCAACTACAACGGTACTGCAGGCTGGTGCATAGGTGACATCGCCCTGCTGAGAGCCGATGGCAAGGGCGAGCCAATCAACTTGACCCAGAGCGGATACTCAGACAGCAGCCCACGCTGGGTAATGGGCGGACGTGCCATGATATTCCAGAGCGACCGTGCCGGCTACCGTGCTCACGGTTCGTGGGGCTCTGAGCGAGACGAGTATGTGATGTTCTTCGACGCTGCCGCCTATGATGAGTTCCGCTTGTCAAAGGAAGATGTGGCGCTGCTGGAGGCATCCTCCGACAACAAGAAGAGCAAGAAGGACAGCACCAAGCAGGAAGTGAAGGATTTGCAGTTCGACCTCGACAACCTCGAAACACGCACCATCCGCCTCACTCCCACCTCTACCAACCTGGGAGATGCCATCATGGACAGCAAGGGCACCAAGCTCTATTTCATCGCACCATACAATGGCAACATGGCTCTGTGGGTACGCGACTTCAAGGAAGAGCGCACGGAACTCAAGCTCCAGAACATCAGCGCGGGTTCGCTGCGTCCTGACAAGGACTTGAAATACTGTTTCTTCACTGGCGGAGGCGGCACCATCCAGCGTCTGGAGCTTGCCACATCGGCCATCAAGAACGTTCCCTTCGAGACTTTCGCCTCATATCGCACGCAGGAAGAGCAGGCTTGCCTCTACGAGCATATCTGGAAGCAGACCAAGGAGAAACTCTATGATCCGGGTATGAACGGCGCTCCATGGGATTCGCTCTACAGCGTGTATAAGAAGTTCCTGCCGCATATCAACAACGGATATGACTTCAGCATCCTGGCCAGCGAACTGCTGGGCGAACTGAATGTATCGCATACGGGCTGCCGCTATCGTGCCTACAACAGCGCGCTCTCTACAGCCGAATTGGGAGCGCTGATAGATGAAACTTACCAGGGAGCAGGCATCCGGCTGGCAGAGACTCTGCCTGGAGGTCCATTGGACACCCATTCACGCATCAAGCCAGGTGCCATCATCACTGCCATCGACGGCAAGACCATCGAGGCCGGCACCGACTTCTGGCCCCTGCTGGCAGGCAAGGCCGGTGTGCTCACAAGGCTCACCGTGAAGGGCATAAAGGAAGACATACTCATGCGACCCATCTCGTCGGGTGCACAGAATGGTCTGCTCTACCGCCGCTGGGTGCGTCGCAACACACAGTTGGTAGATAGTCTGTCGGGCGGCAAGCTGGCCTACGTGCACATCGAAGCGATGAACGGCGAGAGTTTCCATGAGCTGTACCGCACCCTTCTCAGCGACAAGAACCGCCAGAAGGATGCTGCCATCGTGGATACACGCCACAACGGAGGCGGATGGCTGCACAATGATGTGTGCGAACTGCTGTCCGGCAAGCGCAGTGTACGCTATATGCCGCGTGGACAGCACATCGGTGACGACCCGTTCAACCGCTGGGTGAAACCCTCGTGCATGCTTATCTGTGAGGACAACTACTCCAATGCACACGGCACTCCATGGCTCTACCACGAGCTGGGAATAGGCAAACTGGTGGGCGCTCCTGTGCCTGGCACCATGACCGCTGTGTGGTGGGAGACCGTGGGCAGCTACGTGTTCGGCATCCCGCAGGTTGGTTCGCTCGACAACAGAAACCAGTTCCTGGAGAACCAACAGCTGGAGCCCGACATCGAGTGCTACCTTTCCCCCACTGACCTTATCAATGGCAAGGACACTCAGATAGAGCAGGCAGTGAAACTCTTGCTGAACAAATAACCCGCTATAGCACCAAGGACCGCATCGCGAAACAAACCTCGCAGTGCGGTCCTTTTCTTTGCCACATCGCGCGCGCATATATTATATAAGGAGAAGAGAGAGACGCATGAGTAATCCAAGGGAGTGAAAAGCCGGTATGCAGAGGACATTGGGCAATCTGCAGGGAAGCTCCTTCATCGGTAGAAGGCGTCTAACCAACGCCGCGTTCCATGTATCACGCCATATCTCAGTCCACCAGCTCCCGTCCAGGGGCTCTTTTTCCTCCAAAACCCAGCATTCCAGCTTAATCTACGCAGCAAAGAGCAAAAATAATACCAGCAAGTATCTTTTTTATGCAAAGCGAGTGCCCTCGTACCGCGAATTTTATTAAATTTGCATTGAGAATAGGCTCTGACCGCCTTGTGAGTGCACAATAGACACTGGCAGAGCACAACAAAAACAGCAACAAAAAGCAGAAATGGCTACAAACAACTCCACATCGCCGAAGATGACCAACTACAGGTGGGTCATTTGCGCCATGCTCTTCATGGCCACAACTATCAATTACATGGACCGCCAAGTGCTCTCGCTCACCTGGAAGGACTTCATCGCACCCGAGTTCCACTGGACCGACAGCACGTACGGCAACGTTGCCGCCATCTTCTCACTGGTCTATGCTGTGGCCAACTTGCTCAGTGGACGATTCATGGACTGGATTGGCACACGCAAGGGTTACCTGTGGGCCATCGGTATATGGTCGTTGGGTGCCTGCCTGCATGCCGTTTGCGGACTGGCCACTATCGGTTGGCTCGACCTGGGCGGACGTGAAGACCTCTTCAATGCAACAGGTGCGCTGGCCGTGAGCATAGCCAGCGTGAGCGCATGGTTCTTCATCATAGCACGCATCGTACTGGCTGTGGGCGAGAGCGGCAACTTCCCTGCTGCCATCAAGGTGACCGCAGAATACTTCCCGCCAAAGGACCGCGCATTCAGCACCAGCATCTTCAACAGCGGTTCCACCGTGGGTGCACTCATCGCACCACTCAGCATACCCCTGCTGGCCCATTGGTTCAAGGAGATGGGCATAGGCGGTGGATGGGAGATGGCTTTCATCATCATCGGCGCACTGGGCTTCGTGTGGTTGGGACTCTGGCTGTGGATCTACCGCCGTCCAGAAGACTGCAAGCACGTCAACAAGGCCGAACTCGAATATATCCAGCAAGGCATTGAGGCTGAAGCAAGCAGCGCTGCTGCCCAGGAAAGGGACAAGAACGAGGAGAAGAGCATCCCCTTGAGCCACTTCCTGCGCCTGCCTCAGGCATGGGCCATCTTCCTGGCCAAGATGGTGACCGACGGCGTGTGGTGGTTCTTCCTCTTCTGGACTCCCGCCTACATAAGCGATGTCTATCACCTGAAGTCCGACAACCCGACGGCCATGATGCTCATCTTCGTGCTCTATGCCATCACCATGCTTTCGCTCTACGGCGGCAAGCTGCCCACCATCATCATGCAGCGCACAGGCCTCAATGCCTATGATGCCCGCCTGAAGGCCATGTTCGCCTTCACCCTTCTGCCCTTGCTCACCCTCTTTGCACAGCCTCTGGGCACCATCAGCTACTGGTTCCCAGTCATACTGATTGGTCTGGCAGGTGCCTCGCATCAGGCTTGGTCAGCCAATCTGTTCTCTGTGGCCAGCGACTTGTTCCCGCGCAAAGCCGTGGGCACCATGACCGGCATCAACGGTATGGCTGGTGGCATCAGTTCGTACGCCATCAACAAGATAAGCGGCCACCTCTTTGACTACGCTGCCGAAACCAACATGACGTTCCTGGGCTTCGAGGGAAAACCTGCCGGCTACTTCATCATCTTCATCTACTGTGCGCTTGCCTACCTGGCAGGATGGTGCATCCTGAAGGCTCTGGTGCCGCATTACAAACCGGTGAAAATAAAGTAAGCAAGTAAATCAGAGACAATGGAATCTGCTCCGAAGCCCATATCCCGGGCAGAAGGAGTGCAATCCTATACTTATAGTTCAACATTCATAACAGGAAGACTGATGCTTGAAAAGACATGGCGGTGGTTTGGCCGTCAGGACAAGATTACGCTGGACATGCTCCGGCAGATAGGTGTGGAGGGTATAGTGACCGCACTGCACCACATCCCCAACGGTGAAGTGTGGAGCCGCGAAGACATCCGCTCCATGCGCGAATACATCGAGCAGCACCACATGAGATGGAGTGTGGTGGAGAGTCTGCCTGTATGCGAAAGCATCAAGTACGGGGGTAAGGACCGCGATGAGCTGATAGAGAAGTACATCATAAGCCTGGAAAATCTGGGCCGGGAGGGTGTGCACACCATCTGCTACAACTTTATGCCCGTGCTCGATTGGGCTCGCACCGACCTCACCCACCCCAATGGCGACGGCACCTCAAGCCTCTATTTCAGCCATGCAGAGTTTGCATATTTCGACTGCAAGATACTCAAGCGCAAGGGTGCAGAGGCCGACTACACAGCCGAGACGCTGGAGGAAGTGGAGCGCATGAGCCATCACTTCACCGCCGAAGACGAACACAGGCTGGTGGAGAACATCATCGTGAAGACACAGGGGTTCGTCAACGGCAACATCACAGAGCATGATGAGCGTCCGGTGGAGATATTCCGCTCGCTCCTGGCACTCTATGACGGTATCGACAAAGAGCAGTTGCGCGCAAACATGAAGTATTTCCTCGAGGCCATCATGCCCGTCTGCAACCGCTGGGAGATGAACATGTGCGTGCATCCCGACGACCCGCCATTGCAGATTCTGGGGCTTCCGCGCATCGTATCATGCGACCAGGATATCGAGTGGATGCTCAATGCTGTGCCCGACAAGCACAACGGACTCACCTTCTGTGCCGGCTCGCTCAGCGCCGGAGCGCACAATGATGTGCCTGCGCTGGCCAGAAAGTATGCCGGGAGAACCCACTTCGTGCACCTGCGCAGCACCAATGTATTGCCCGGAGGGGACTTCAAGGAGGCAAGCCATCTGGGTGGCAGAGCACATATCATAGAGCTGGTGCGCATCTTCCAGAGCATCAATCCCGGTCTGCCAATGCGTGTGGATCATGCTCCACTGATGCTGGGCGACGAGAAGATGGGCTACAATGCAGGCTACAGCTTCCATGGCCGCATGCTTGCACTGGGCCAGGTGGAGGGCATCATGGCCACTGTGGATGACGAACTGGGTATTGCCCCCAAGGGGTGATTGCACCCGCGTGGGCATAAGCAGCTCCCACAGGAAGCAAGAGAAGACAAATAACATAGAACAAACAACATAAAGACAGAGGAGGATAAGTATATGTCACTGTTTGATATTAAGGACCAAGTGGTGGTCATCACTGGCGGTACAGGCGTGTTGGGACGTGCCATTGGCTCACATCTGGCACGCGAAGGTGCCAAGGTTGTTCTGCTGGGACGCAGAAAGGACGTAGGCGAAGAGTTGGCCGAAGACATCCGCAAGCAGGGTGGGCACGCCACTTTCATGGTGTGCGATGTGACCGACATCGAGGCTGTCAACCAGGTGCGCGATGAGGTGGTACGCCTCTATGGGCGCGTAGATGCATTGCTCAATGCCGCAGGAGGCAACATGCCAGGGGCAACCATTCCGCCTGGAAAGACCCTCTTCGACGTGCAGGTGGAGGAGTTTCAGCGCGTGCTCAACGTCAACCTCACGGGTACCCTCATCCCCACACAGGCTTTCCTCAAGCCCATGACAGAGGCTGGGCACGGCAGCATAGTGAACTTCAGCAGCATGGCAGCATTCCGTCCCCTGTCGCGAGTGATGGGTTATGCAGCCGCCAAGGCCGGTATCAGCAACCTCACAGCCTTCCTGGCCAACGAGGTAGCCAGCAAGTTCAGCCCCTGCATACGTGTCAACGCCATTGCTCCGGGCTTCTTCCTCACCGACCAGAACCGCTCGCTGCTCACCACACCCGACGGTGAACTCACCGAGCGAGGCAACGACATCATCCGTCAGACTCCCTTCAAGCGCTTCGGCAAGCCCGAAGAGCTGTGCGGCACAATACAGTACCTCATCAGCGAAGCGTCAGCCTTCGTCACAGGCACAGTGGCTGTGGTGGACGGAGGATTCAATGTCTTTGCCATCTGATTATTCTTACCATAAAACAAGAGAAAGATGCACACACACATAAAACCCTTTATGGACAAGGACTTCCTGCTCGACACAGACACCGCCAAGGTGCTCTATCACGAGGAGGCTGCCTCTCTGCCCATCATCGACTATCATTGTCACCTCAATCCCAAGGAGATAGCCGAGGACCACAAGTTCCGTAGCATCACTGAACTATGGCTGGGCGGCGACCACTACAAGTGGCGTGCATTGCGTGCCAATGGTGTGGACGAGCGCTTCATCACGGGCGATGCTTCCGACTGGGAGAAGTTTGAGAAATGGGCCGAAACGATGCCCTACTGCATGCGCAATCCACTCTATCACTGGACGCACCTGGAGTTGCGCACCGCCTTTGGCATACAGGATATCCTCAAGCCTGCCACTGCCCGGAGCATCTATGAGCGATGCAACGAGATGCTGGCCCGCCCGGAGTTCTCGGCCAGAGGACTGATGAAGCGCTACAATGTGGAAGTGGTGTGCACCACAGACGACCCCGCCGACACACTGAAGCATCATCGGAGCATCAGGGAGAGCGGTTTCGAGGTAAAGGTACTGCCCGCCTGGCGGCCCGACAAGGCATTGGCCATCGACCAGCCTGAGCAATATCCGGCCTACCTCAAGCGCCTGGGCAAAGCTGCCGACACGGATATAAAGGACTACCGGTCGCTCATCGATGCTCTGCAGAAGAGGCATGATTTCTTTGCACAGCAGGGTTGCAGCCTCTCCGACCACGGCATCAGCCGCTTCCCATGGATGCCATGCAGCGACACCCAGGCCGATGCCATCCTGCAGAAAGCCCTCAGCGGCAAGCAGGTGAGCGCAGAGGAAAGTGAACAGTTCAATACTGCCCTGCTGCTCGAACTGGCCCGGATGGATGCCCGCAGCGGTTGGACACAGCAGTTCCACTACGGTCCCATGCGCAACAATAACAGCCGCACGTTCCGGCAGTTGGGACCAGACACAGGCTACGACAGCATTGGCACACAGGATACATCAGCCTCAATGGCTCGTTTCTTGGACGCTCTCGACAGCGAGAACCTGCTTGCACAAACCATCCTATACTGCATCAATCCCTCTGACAACGAGATGCTTGCCACCATGACAGGCAACTTCCAGCAGGGCCCCAAGCCAGGCAAAATCCAGTTTGGAAGCGGCTGGTGGTTCAACGACCAGCTTGATGGAATGGAGCGCCAGATGAATGCCCTCTCGCTGCAAGGGCTGCTCAGCCGCTTTGTGGGCATGCTGACCGACAGCCGCTCGTTCCTCTCCTACCCCCGCCATGAGTACTTCCGCCGCTGCCTCTGCCGCATGGTTGGCCGCGATGTGGAGGCCGGACTGCTGCCCGAAAGCGAGATGCCCTTCATCCGACAGATGATAGCCGACATCTGCTACCACAACGCCAAGCGCTACTTCGGCTTCTAAAACATTCCCGACAAGACACCCACCTCCCGCCTGCACAGCATCCCGGCTATACGCCCATCATGCAGCAGGACCAGAAGGAGAACAATAGAAATCAGAAAGGGGACTGCATTGTGAAACCAACGCACAATGCAGCCCCCTTCCTGTCAACACCTCTTCCACACCCGGGCACTCCCCTTCTTCCCTGGCTTCATCACTCATGAAGGCACCCGTCAAGACCGTCACGGGCAGACTGCATTCTGCATCCTGGCATCAGCCAATCCCGTGTGACGCAAAGACAAAGCCCGTAAGCAGCCAGGAAGAACCTGCTGCAAGCATCATCCAAGCGGCGCTGTGAGCGGAAAGCAAAGCATTTCAAACCTGCCTGCAGGGCATCGTGAAGAGGATGCAGGAGCGAAGAGCGGATTTCCCAACAGCCTTCATCATTCATCCCTGCACCCTGATATGAGTCTTCAGGGTGCCAAGTGAAATCTCCGTTTGCAGTCTTTGGATGCACATACGCAACCTTTGTACGGCCGTTTGCAGGCTGCGTATGGCCGTACAAAGGTTGCAAACGGAGACTTCAGCAAACTGCCTGAACACATGCAGCACGCTGCGTGAGCAATCGCAGCACGCTGCGTGGGCAATCACAGCACGCTGCGAATGGAACTGCACCGCACTGCGGGAAACGCCCCGGCCTTATGGAGCGGAAAAACAAGTATGATGAAAGGATTTGGGAAGGAGCGTTCGGGCTATCTGCCAAGCCCAAACAAGCCAAGAACAACTCTGATGACTGCCGGTTACTTTAGGGAAGAGTTTCTTTGGGAAGCAAGAAGCGATATTGCTTTTATTTGGTTGCGACAAAGCCAAGACGGCATTTCCACAAAGGGCGTGTGAGGCTGTTGCTAATCTTTCTTTCTGCCAGCGAAGAACAGATAGACTGCTTACTCTTCCTCCTCGGCGTCTGCTGTGCGGAGGATGAGTGTGGTGGCACCGATGGTGATGATGTCTGAGTCGGAGAGGCGAACGCGGTCCTGGTCACGCAGAATCTCATTCATATAGAAAGTGCCAGTGTTGCTGGGCGCATCGCGAAGGATATACTGGAGATCACCACGCTTGTTGCGCTGCACTCTGATGATGCAATGCTTGGTATCCACACTGGGGTCAACGGTCTCAATGGGCTTGTTGATGCTGGTTCCGCGCACGTATCTGCCAAACACGTTATCGCCCATCTCCAGGTCTATCACCTGCCTGTAATGGAACACATTCTCCACCACTATCACGCTGCCAAGCTTTCCCTCGGGCTCCTCTGGCATTGCTTCTGCCTCCTTGCGGGTCGTCTTGACCTGGCTTGTACCCATACGGATTCCGAACTGCTTGTTGCAGTCGGGACAAACGAAGACGAGTTGTTGCCCCGGCTGATAGCGGGTCTCGTCGAACACTATATAGCTGTCACATTTGGGACAACGTACTCTCTTCATCTACGCTCTGTTATGGGGATTGGAATATATTAGAGCTTGAGTACCCAAGCGGACTCAAACTCTTCACTCTGCATGCGTATCCGGCGGGCATAGGAGTATGCTTCGTCAGAGGACTTGAAGCCTGGCACCAGCACTCTGGTCATGCTGCCCTTGGCCCGCATCTCTGCCTTGATACCCCTGCCATTCAGTTCCTTCACGTATCGCTCTGCATTGGCATTGCTCACGGCGCTGGCCAGCACCACAGCAAATTCTGTTTGCTTCGCGGGCTTCACCTCGGCTTTCTCCTCTGCCTTCACCTCTGTCACAGCAGGCTCGGCAGGCTTGCTCTCTGCGCTCACTGCTGTTGCCTGGGCTTTTACAGCTTCTGCATCGGCCTTCACCTCATTCTGCACAGGTACAGGATTTGAGGTAGCAGGGGCGGTGGCATTAGTCTGGCAGTTCTTCTGAGAGACGCTCTGCGCCTCCTCCACTATCGGTTCCTGGCTCACCTCAGCCGATGGCAGGAGGTTGGCAGGCAGGAAGAGGTTGGCCGTAGCAACAGTTGCCTCTGTGCCGGGAGACGTATAGACAGCGGGAGTAGAGAAGGAGAAGAAGATGATGATGGCCGCTGCCGCTGCCGACGCATAATAGAGCAGGCTGCGGGGAATGCGGATAGTCACATGCTTGTCATCCTTCTGAATATGTCGGACAGCCTGCTGTGCAGCCGCTTCGGCCTGCCTTACACTCTCGGGCAGGCGTGGCTGATAGACAGAGTCAAGTCCGTAGAACTCAGGAGAAGTCACACCAGCCTGGCAAGGCATGAAGCAATCGGTGCCGGTGGCAGTATCGCGCACGAACATACCTATGCTTCCCACTTCGGCCACGCTGTTGGCTGCCAGTTCCTGCTTCATGTTCTCCACATACTCGGCACATGCGGTCTGAGCCTGCTCGCTGTTGACTCTGAGCGCAAGTGCAAGTGAACGTATGAAGTCATCAGCTCCCTGGCTACAGTCTGAAGAGAACGATACGTTGCGCACGGGAGGCAGGAAGAGCTCCTCCTCAGGCACCCAGCGGCTTTCGCTCTGCTGAATGCAGAAGGTCCCCAACTGCGGTACGCACACGCTGTCATGCTCCAGCAGGAGATATTCTATATGTCGGGATATATCTATCACTCTGTATTCTTTGTTCTTGCTTTACGTTACGATATCGGGCACAAGGCCCTTCGGAGAAGCGTGCTTACTTCTTGGCGGCCTTATCCTTCTCGGCTTCCACCTTCTTGATCTTCTCTGCCACCTCGGGACGAATCTTGTATCTCTTGTTGAGACCCTTCACTACGTCCTTGGTGATATCGAACTTGGGATTGGCTATCAGCAGGTTCTCACCGGCCTTTACCATCACATAGTCATACTTGTGGGTGCGGTTGAACACCTTGAGGAAAGCCTGTATGCTGTCGCGGGCTTCGTCGTTGATGCGTGCCTGCTCCTCGTTGAACTCGCCGTTAAGACGTGCAGCCAGCTCCTGCAGATCCTCCTGCTCACGCTGTATGCTTGCCTGTGCGCGCTCCAGTTCATCACGTGTGGTGAAGCCGTTGCTCTCATACTTCTTCTGCATCTGAGCGGCATGACTCTCCAGCGTACGCTGCTTCTGCGCCAGGGTGTTCTGTATGTTATTGCCCTTGCGGGTAAGCAACTCGCTGTAGTCCTTGTAGAGCTGATACTGGCTCATGAGTGTGTCCAGTTCCACATAAGCTATCTTCAGACCGACGGTCTGCTCGCTGCCTGCTGTCTCCTCTGTGGCTTTCTCGGCATTCTTAGAGCAGCTGCTCATGGCAGCCACCAAGGACAGGCATGCAAGCCCAAGGGTAAATCTCTTCATCTTCATATCGTTTTCTTGTTATGATTACACATTATATATATAACAGGCAAATGCCTCTCTCGTCGCGCCCGCCCGGCTCACTCCTTGTCGGCACGTTCCTTCACGGCATGCCGGTTGGGCTTCCGCTCCATGCGGTCCATGCTTTGCACGCAATGGATACCCCGCTTGCGCATCTCCTTGCTGTCGCCTATATGGAAACTTCCAAACTTCCCATTGGGCAGAAGAAGCACCTTGACACAGAGCAGAAGCATGGCTACTGCAACAATTCCAAGGGTTATAAATGCGAGTTTCAACATAATTGCCTATATTTGCATTTGCAAAGGTAGTCAAAAGCAATAAACCTACAAAATATTATGAGTGAAATTGAACTGAAACCTGCAAGCGTCTTTGAATGCTTTGCCAAGGTAAACCAAGTGCCAAGGCCATCCAAGAGGGAAGAGAAGATGATAGAATTCCTGCTCAGCTTCGGCCACAGTCTGGGACTGGAGTCAGTATGCGACGAGACAGGAAACGTCATCATACGCAAGCCTGCCACCGCAGGTATGGAGAATAGGAAAACGCTTATCCTGCAGAGCCACATGGATATGGTGTGCGAAAAGAACGCGCATACGGAGTTCGACTTTATGAAGGACGCTATCCAGACCTACGTGGATGGCGAATGGATGAAGGCCAAAGGAACCACGCTGGGAGCAGACGACGGCATCGGAGTAGCCATGCAGATGGCGCTCCTGCAGAGCACCGACATCCCCCACGGACCCCTTGAGTGTGTGTTCACCAGAGACGAAGAGACGGGCCTGACAGGCGCCTTCGGCATGAAGAGCGGCTTTATGACAGGCACCATGCTCATCAATCTCGACAGCGAGGATGAGGGCGAAATCTTCGTATCCTGCGCCGGTGGCTGCCGCACTTTTGCCCAATTGGATTACACGGAAGAGGAAGTTCCACAGGGCTTCTTCACCTTCTCGCTGCACATCAAGGGCCTCTCCGGTGGCCACAGCGGCGATGACATCAACAAGAAGAGGGCCAATGCCAACAAGCTGCTGGCACGCTTCCTCTACCTGTCGATGAAGAAGTACGACCTGCGGCTGGTGGATTTCCAGGCCGGCGGACTGCACAATGCCATCCCTCGCGAAGCTTCCTGCCTGTGTGCGATACCTTTCAAGGACAAGGAGCAGATACGCATCGACTGGAACATCTTTGCCGCTGATGTGGAGGAGGAATACAGCTCCACCGAGAAGAGCATGCAGTTCCTGCTCGAGAGTCAGGATGCTGCCGCCACCGCCATAGACCAGAACACCAGCACACGGCTCATCACTGCCCTGCAGGCTGTAGATAATGGCATCTTCGCCATGTGCCAGGATATCGACATGGTGGAGACCAGTAGCAACCTGGCCTCAATCCGCATGAACAAGGAGACCAAGACCATCGACATCAACAGCAGCCAGCGCAGCAGCATCATGAGTGCCCGCATCAACATGGCCAACACCTTTGCTGCCGTGTTTGAGCTGGCAGGTGCACGGGTGGATATAGGCGAGGGCTATCCCGGATGGAAGATGAATCCCAAGAGCGAGATACTGCGTATCGCAGTGGAGCAATACGAGAAACTCTTTGGCAAGAAGCCCGTTGTCCGTGGCATACATGCCGGTCTGGAGTGCGGACTGTTCAGCGAGAAGTATCCTGGCATGGATATGATATCGATGGGTCCCACGCTCAGAGGCGTCCACTCACCCGACGAACGTCTGCTCATACCCACGGTGCAGATGGTGTGGGACCATCTTCTGGCCATCATCACAAACATCCCCACTGTCTGAAGATGCCCAACAGGAAGAGACTGACACACGGCATACTGTCGGCATGCATGCTTCTGCTGGCTCTGCTGGCAGGAGCATGCACAGACTATGAGGCCTTCACCAGCGACCCGTCAGCGCGGTTGGAGTTCTCCCACGACACATTGGCATTTGACACCATCATATCCACTGTGCCCAGCGCTACACGCACCCTCACCGTCTTCAACAGGAACAAGAAGGGGGTGAGGATAGCTTCGGTGAGCCTGGCAGCAGGCTCCTCAAGCCATTTCCGCGTGAATGTGGATGGCGAATGGCTGGCTGACGGTGCCGGAGAGGACTTCAAGATTTACCGCAAGGACACTATGATAGTGCGCGTAGAGGTCACTGTCCCGCGGGTGGAAAGCACCCAGGTGGGCACCATCAACGATGTTCTGCGCTTCGTCATGGAGAGTGGCAATGTGCATGAAGTAGTGCTGCAGGCATCGGCCATAGATGCCTATATGGTGCACGGAATGGTCATCGACCACGACTCCACCCTGCTCACCGACAAGCCTTATCTCATCTATGATTCGCTGTATGTGGCCCCTGGAGCACAACTAAGTCTGCTTCCCGGCACCCGTCTGATGTTCCATGACGATGCAGCCATGCATATCCATGGGTCGGTGCATGCAGAAGGGACACTGGAGCAGCCCATCATCTTCCGTGGTGACAGGCTCGACCACATGTTCGGCTATCTGCCCTATGACAACATGCCCAACCGCTGGCAAGGCATCAACATACACACTGGCAGTACCGACAACAGGTTCTCCTACTGCGACATACACGGAGGTTCCTACGGCATTCTGTGCGACAGCACCGACACCGACACCACCACTCTCACGCTGGAGAACTCTGTCATCCACAATGTGGGAGGCGACGGACTGAGGCTGGACAACTGCAAGGCCAGGGTGGGCAACTCGCAAATCAGCAACACCAAAGGTGACTGCGTGTATATCTTCGGCGGCGACTACGAGTTTGTCCACTGCACCATCGCACAGTTCTATCCCTTCACCGCCAACCGTGGGAATGCGCTCTATATGGCCAACAACATCGGTGAGGCCAACAGGGATATCAGGCAAGCCAGCTTCATCAACTGCGTGATAACGGGTTATGCCGACGATGTCATCAAGGGCAGTATCGTTGAGGGACAGGACTACACTTGCCCTTACCTCTTCAGCCACTGCCTTCTGAACACCATCAAGTCGGATGATTCGGTGCGCTTCGTGCACATCACCTACGACACCGACAAGCAGGAACTCTATAAGGAAAAGAACTTCGTGCTCTTCGACACCGACAACTTCCTGTATGATTTCACCCCCGACAGCCTGAGCCTGATACGCTCGCTGGCCGACTCCACAGCAGCTCTGCGCTACCCCACCGACCTGCGTGGGCGCTCGAGGTTTGCCGACGGAGCTCCCGATGCCGGCTGTCTCGAATATGTAAAAGAATGAAGACCGTACTCATAGTGGTGGGCAAGACCACCGACAAGCACTTCGAAGCCGGCATCACAGCCTATGTGAAGCGCATCTGTCACTATATGCCCTTTGAAATCGCCGTGGTGCCCGAACTGAAAGCCACTGCTCACCTCACCGAGAATGAGCAGAAGGAGCGGGAAGCCGAGCTGCTGCGCAAGGCGCTCATGCCCGGTGACTGCATCGTGCTACTTGACGAACACGGCACCGAAAGGCGCAGTATCGAGTTTGCCCAATGGATGCAGAAGAAGATGGCAGCCAGTCCGCGTCGCCTGGTATTCATCATCGGCGGCCCCTATGGCTTTGCTCCATCCATCCATCAGCTGGCTGCCGAGGAGATAAGCCTGAGCCAGATGACGCTCTCACACCAGATGATACGCCTGCTCTTCTGTGAACAGATCTACCGGGCAATGACCATCCTCAGGGGAGAACCTTACCATCACGAGTAGTCACACAGCGCTGCCGGGCAGGCAGCAGACCATTTCCTGCTCCCGCGCATATAATATAAGGTATAAAACAAACTAAATTCATTGACGAATATGTTAAGCGTAGAAGAACTGAACGACAGGCTTATCGACCTGGCATTTGCCGAAGACATCGGCGACGGAGACCACACCACCCTGTGCTGCATACCCGATACCGAGATGGGTGAAAGCAAACTGCTCATCAAGCAGGAAGGCATCATCGCCGGAGTGGAAATAGCCAAACAGGTGTTTCACCGCTTCGATCCCACCATGGAAGTGGAGGTACACATCGCCGACGGCACTCATGTGATGCCCGGAGATATCGTGATGAGCGTAAAGGGCAAGGTGCAGAGCCTACTGCAGACTGAGCGTCTGATGCTCAACATACTGCAGCGCATGAGCGGCATAGCCACCATGACTCACCGCTACCAGCAGGCTCTCATCGACGCAGGAACCAAAACACGTGTGCTGGATACCCGCAAGACCACTCCCGGCATGCGCATGCTGGAGAAGGAAGCAGTGAAGATAGGCGGCGGAATGAACCACCGCATCGGCCTCTTCGACATGATTCTGCTCAAGGACAATCACATCGACTTCTGCGGAGGAGTGCACAATGCCATCTCCAGAGCCAAGGAATATTGCCGCGCCAAGGGCAAAGACCTGAAGATAGAGTGCGAAGTGCGCGACTGGAAAGAGCTGGAGGAAGCTCTGGCCGAGGGCTGCGACCGCATCATGTTTGACAACTTCACACCCGAAGATACCCGCAAGGCAGTGGAACTGGTTGCCGGTCGCTGTGAGACAGAATCCAGCGGCGGCATCACCTTCGACACCATGATTCCTTATGCTCAGGCAGGTGTGGATTTCATCTCATTCGGTGCACTCACCCACAGCGTCAAGGGTCTGGACATGAGTTTCAAGGCTGCTGGCAGCGACAAACTGGTAATCAAGTAAAAAAGCAAACAACCAACCAGCCCCTACCAGTTTCCCGCGAGGAGGCGGAAAGCTTTACTCCGCATCTCCCCGGGGGACACTGGCAGGGGGCTTATCGTATATTATGAACAACAAGACATTACGCCTCCTGCTCATCCTCACACTGGCAGCTCCCCTGATGGGCATGCATGCATGGGCTTGCACCAACCTCATCGTGGGCAAGAAAGCCAGCCAGGACGGCAGCGTCATTGTGACATACAGTTGCGATGACTACGGTGCCTACGGATTTATGAACTTCCTGCCCGGCGGCAAGCATGCCAAAGGCACCATGCGCCCAATCTATCATTATGAGTCCAACAATTACCTGGGCGAGATACCCGAGGCTGAAGAGACCTACACCGTAGTGGGCCTGATGAACGAGCATCAGCTTACTATCCACGAAACCACATTCGGTGGCCGTGAGGAACTTACCGACACTATCACAGGACTGCTCGACTATGGCAGCCTGATGTATGTGACCCTGCAGCGGGCACGCACCGCACGTGAAGCCATCAAGGTGCTCACTGACCTGGCCAACACCTACGGATATGAGAGTGAGGGAGAGTCCTTCACACTGGCCGACCCCAACGAGGTGTGGGTGATGGACCTCATCGGTAAAGGCCCTGGGAGAAAGGGTGTGGTGTGGGTAGCAGTACGCATTCCCGACGACTGCATATCCGGTCATGCCAACCACAGCCGCATTCACCAGTTCCCCCTGAAAGACAAGGACAACTGCCTCTACAGCAAGGATGTCATCTCCTTTGCCCGTGAGAAGGGCTACTTCAGCGGCAAGGACAAGGATTTCTCCTTTGCCGATGCCTATGCGCCAGCCGACTTCGGTGCTCTCCGCTTCTGCGAAGCCCGCGTGTGGAGCTTCTTCAACCGCTGGGCGGCAGACGACATGTCGGCCTATCTCAGTTATGCCGAAGGCGACACCAAGGCTGCTCCCATGCCCCTTTATGTGAAGCCCAAGCAGCCACTGAGCCTGCAGGATGTGAAGGATATGATGCGTGACCACTACGAGGGTACTCCTCTGGCTCTGGACAGCGACTTGGGTCAGGGACCTTGGGAAATGCCTTACCGCCCCACTCCGCTCTCATTTGAGGTGGATGGCAAGAAGTATTTCAACGAGCGTCCCATCAGCACCCAGCAGACAGCCAACGTGTATGTATCGCAGATGCGCTCATGGTTGCCCGACCACATAGGCGGCGTCATCTGGTTTGGCAATGACGATACCAACATGGTGCCTCTCACTCCTGTCTATTGCTCATCACTCTACGTGCCCGAATGCTACGCAGCAGGCACAGCCGACTGCTTCACTTTCTCCACCCGCTCGGCCTATTGGGTGCAGAACTGGGTGAGCAATATGGTATATCCCCGCTATTCTGCCCTCTTCCCCGAAGTGAAATCCACCCGCGACAGACTGGAGAAGGATTACACATCGCTGCAGACTGAGACTGAGGAGAAAGCCAAGTCGATGACACACGACGAGGCAGTGAAGTTCCTCTCCGAATACGGAAGCCGCACCGCACAGAGCATGCTCTATGAGTGGAACCAGCTGGCTCAGACACTCATAGTCAAGTACAACGACATGTCGGTGAAGCGCACCAACGAGCAGGGACAATACGAGAAGACTCCCGGAGGCAACCAGCGTCCGGTGCTTCGCCCGGGCTATCCCGATGCCTACCGCCACCAGATTATCAAGCAGACGGGCGACCGCTTCCTGAACAAGTAAGCAGCCCCACAGTATCCCGCCTGCACACAGGCCATTAGAAGCCGGCTTTCTCCTTCACCAGGGGAAGCCGGCTTCTCCGTTTTCCCCACCTCCCTCCCCTGCCCGACACTATGCGCTGCGATGACCGACGCAACGCGCTGCAACAGCCGATGCAGTACGCTGCCACTGCCGATGCACCGCACTGCGTCAAAAGGCCAAGAATACAGCCGGCTGGCGAGAAGCCGGTTCCCCATCTGCCCCTCACCACAGTACGTTATGTGTGATTTGATGTATGCATAACGTCCAAAGGCGCTTGTTTGAGGCAAAAAGGCGTTCTGAGCCTTGGGCATTCATGCACTTAATTGTACCTTTGTAGGCAAGAAACGAACTTAACAACACTTCATCATGCAGAAGAAGACATTACTCCGACGTGCGTTGCTGGCCATCCTGATGCTGGCCACAGCAGCATCGGCTGGCGCACGCAACAAGTATCTCTTTGTCTATTTCACGGGCAACAGTCCCGAGCAAGAGCAAATCTCGTATGCCATCAGCGACGACGGCTTCAACTACCAGCCGCTCAACGGCGGCAAGCCAGTGGTGGCATCCGACTCCATAGCGCTCACAGGATGCGTGCGCGATCCGCATATCCTGCGCACCCAGGCAGGTGACTATCTGATGGTAGCCACCGACATGCGCTCGTCACTGGGATGGGCCAGCAACCGGGGTATTGTGCTCATGCGCTCACGCGACCTCATTCATTGGGAGCACCACACCGTAAACTTCCCCCAGAAGTATGCGGGGAAGAACTTTGCCAATGTCACCCGCGTGTGGGCACCGCAGACTATCTACGACGAGAAGGCCGGCAAGTATATGGTATATTTCTCTCTGCTCACCAATGACGGCACTATCCCCTACGACCGGGTGTATTGGGCCTATGCCAACGAAGACTTTTCCGACCTGGAGGGAGAGCCGCAGGTGCTGTTTGACTTCCACGCTCCTGCCATCGATACCGACATTGTGCAGGACCGTTCAGGCGAATACCATCTCTTCTTCAAGACGGAGCAGGAGGGTGCGCACAAGGGCATCCGCCAGTATGTATTCCGTGATCTGCACGCACCAGACACATGGACTCTGCTGGATGGGTTCTGTGAGCAGACCAAGGATAATGTGGAGGGAGCCGGAGTATTCCCGCTCATCGACGGCGGCTGGTGCCTGATGTACGACTGTTACACAGCCGGACATTACCAGTTTACCCGCACCGACGACCTTCGCTCTTTCCGTTGGGTGGCCGACACGAAGACATCCGGTGCCTTCACTCCCAGGCATGGTACGGTAATTCAGATAACTCCCAAGGAGTACAAGCAGCTCACCCAGAGACTTGAAGCAAGGCGGAAGAAGGCACTGGCCGAGGCTAAGAACACATTCACCACAGGTGACAAGACTTTCCTGCTCGACGGCAAACCCTTTGTGGTCAAGGCTGCCGAGATTCACTATCCGCGCATCCCACGCCCCTACTGGGAGCATCGCATCAAGATGTGCAAGGCATTGGGCATGAACACCATATGCATCTATATCTTCTGGAACATCCATGAGCAGCGCGAGGGACAGTTTGACTTCAGCGGGCAGAATGATGTGGCAGAGTTCTGCCGGCTGGCCAAGAAGAACGGCATGTACGTCATCGTTCGTCCCGGCCCCTATGTGTGTGCCGAATGGGAGATGGGCGGACTGCCCTGGTGGTTGCTCAAGAAGAAGGATGTACGCCTGCGCGAACTGGATCCTTACTTCATGTCGTGTGTAGATCGGTTCGAAGAGAAAGTGGCCGGACAGCTGGCTCCTCTCACCATACAGAACGGCGGACCCATCATCATGGTACAGGTGGAGAACGAATACAACAGTTATGGTGAAGACAAAGCATACGTTGGGCAGATACGCGATGTGCTGCGCAAATACTGGGACAGCAAGGCTGGCAAGACTACTCTGTTCCAATGCGACTGGAACTCAAACTTTGAGCGCAACGGTCTGGACGACCTGACATGGACCATGAACTTCGGCACAGGCGCCAAGATAGACGACCAATTCAGCCGCCTGCGCCAGCTCAGACCCAATGCTCCCCTCATGTGTTCGGAGTTCTGGAGCGGATGGTTTGACAAGTGGGGAGCCCGACATGAAACCCGACCCGCTAAGGAAATGGTGGCGGGAATAGATGAGATGTTGTCCAAGGGCATCTCCTTCTCGCTATACATGACGCACGGAGGCACTTCCTTCGGCCATTGGGCGGGTGCCAATTCGCCTGGCTTTGCGCCCGATGTCACTTCCTATGACTATGATGCACCTATCAACGAATGGGGACAGCCTACCGAGAAGTACTGGCTGCTGCGTGAGACGATGCAGAAATACACTGACCGCAAGCTGCCCGGCATACCTGCACGTGCTGCCGACATCATCAGCATCCCACGCATGACCCTACAGCAGGTGGCACCTATCCACCTGGGAGCCGACAGCACAGCACAGAATCACCAACCGCTCACCATGGAGGAGATGAACATGGGCTATGGTTCAATGATATACAACACCTCATTGCCTGAGACAGAAGGCGGCTGCATGCTTCACCTCAACGGGCATGATTTCGTACAGGTATTCGTTGACGGCAAATACATAGGCAAGATAGACCGCGTGAAGAACGAGCGCTCGCTCCCGCTTCCCGCTACCAAGAGGGGCCAGCAACTGACTCTGCTGGTGGAGGCAATGGGCCGTATCAACTTCGGACGTGCCATCAAGGACTTCAAGGGACTTATAGGAGATGTGACGCTCACTGGCCGTGTGGATGATGATGAGGTGACATGGAACCTCAAGAACTGGCGCATGCGACGCATAGCAGACGACTATCAGACTGCCCTGAGTGCAATGAACACACGCGATGAGCAGGCTGACGCAAGCCGGAATCCTTCACCCCAGATAGGTTACTACCGCGCAACCTTCAATCTGAAGAAGACCGGCGACACCTTCCTCAATATGGAAACATGGGGCAAGGGACAGGTGTATGTCAACGGACATGCCTTGGGACGCTTCTGGAGCATTGGCCCTCAGCAGACGCTCTACTGTCCCGGCTGCTGGCTCAAGAAGGGCGAGAATGAGATAGTGGTGCTCGATGTGGTCGGCCCCAAAGAGACTGTCGTATGGGGACAGACAAAGCCCGAACTGGACAAGTTGCAGCTGGAGAAGTCGCTCAAGCACAATGATATCGGCAACAAACCCGACCTCAATTCTGCCAAACCTGTGGCTCAGGGTAAAACCAAGGCTGGCAACGGATGGCAGACCATCAGTCTCAACGGTGAGGCTACCGGCCGTTACGTGGCCATCGAGTGCCTGTCAACCCACGACGGCAAGCAGGCTGCCATAGCCGAACTGTATGTCAAAGGGAAGAACCGTATGCGGATGGCCCGCGACCAGTGGGAAGTGAAGTATGCCAACTCAGAGAACCTCGATGGCAACCACACTGGCGACAAGGCGTTTGACCTGCAGGAATCCACCTACTGGCAAACAGAGCCCAGTGCCGCCGCACCTCATCTGCTCGTCATCGACATGGGCTCTGAGCAGACCATCACAGCCATCGACTATCTGCCCCGCATGGAGTCGGGAGCCCCCGGAAGCGTGAAAGCCTACAGGGTGTATGTGTATTGAGTCTTAATCTGACATTCGTTTACAACCGTTTGTTTCCACATTATGAAAAGGACATTATCATTCATCCTCCTGGCAGCCTGCAGCCTGCTTCCCATGGGCGCACAGGCTCCCATGGACGGAGGAGTATGGAACGACAATACGGGCAAGCACATCAACGCCCACGGCGGAAGCATCTTCAACTACAAAGGCACCTATTACTGGTACGGCGAGAGCCGCTCTGCCGACGGCAAACCATATAGTTCGCTGGGCGTGAGCTGCTTCACTTCGAAGAATCTGAAGGACTGGACCAATCATGGGTTGGTGCTGCCTGTGAGCAGCGAGCCAGGCTGCGACATCGAGGGTGGATGCATCATCGAGCGGCCCAAAGTGCTCTACAACGCACGCACCAGGAAGTTTGTCATGTGGTTTCATCTGGAGATGAAGGGCAAAGGTTATGCTGCTGCCCGCTCGGGAGTAGCAGTAAGCGACACCCCCTTTGGTCCGTTCCGCTTCGTGAGGTCTGGTCGTGTCAATGCCGGCAGATACCCTATCGGCTTTGCCTTGGCCGACACCACCGACCTGCGTCAGAAGCTGACAGAGCCTGAGTATAAGGGTTGGTGGACTCCTCAATGGTACACCCAGATAGAACGTGGGATGTTCTTCATGCGCGACTTCCAGGGTGGCCAGATGGCACGTGATATGACGGTCTTTGTGGATGATGACGATAAAGCCTATCACATATTCTCTTCGGAGGACAATCTCACCCTGAACATCGCACAGCTCACTGATGACTACATGGAGCACAACGGCTCCTTCGTGCGTGTGGCAGCAGGCGGACTCAATGAAGCTCCCACTATCTTCAAGCAGGACGGTACCTACTGGATGATAACGAGCGGCTGCACCGGTTGGGATCCCAATGCAGCCCGCCTGTTCAGAGCCAAGAACATCTTCGGTCCTTGGGAGAAGTTGCCCAACCCCTGCCGGGGCAATGGAGCCGACAAGACATTCGGCGGCCAGGGAACCTATATATATAAGGTAGAGACCAAAGCACAGAAGAAGATGTTCCAAGGAGCCGACTTCGTCTTCATGGCCGACATGTGGAACCCCAAGCACCTAAGCGAAAGCCGGCACCTGTGGATTCCCATCACCTTCGAAGACGGATTGCCTGTGCTGAGGAAATAAAACCGTACTGCACGCAAACCAGCAACTCAAAACCCTTAAACCAACTCGCTTATGGAAACATTCAACAGTATCATCAATGCCAGCCAGCTTACTCTGGTTGACTTCTTTGCCACCTGGTGTGGTCCGTGTAAGACTATGCACCCAGTCTTGGAACAATTGAAAGCCGAATTGGGAAGCGGCATCCGAATCATCAAGATTGATGTGGACAAGAATGCCGAACTCTCCAATGCCTACCGCATCCAGTCTGTACCCACACTGATGCTCTTCCGCAGCGGACAAGTACTGTGGCGGAAGAGTGGAGCCATGAGGCTGACTGACCTGAAGAACATCATCAAGGAACACTCTGCCCGGTTTATGGGTTAGAGCGTACAAGGTAGAATCAAGAAGACAATCCCCGATATACCTCCATCCCTTTGACAGTAAGCAGATACCTCTGTCTGGGATGCCGGGGTGAATCGGGGAACTTCATCTTTATCAGCCCCTCGTTGACAGCGGGTACCAGAGAATAAGCCAAGAAATTGGGACGATTCTTCAATCCCACAGCCTCCATCATTTCCTTCACACTTTTCTCTTCGCAGCCGACAGCAAGCACCAGCCGCTTGATATTCTCAGCCAGCACAGAATCTGATTCACCTTTACTTGTATGGGTGCTTGTATGGGTACTTGTATGGGTACTTGTATGGGTGGCATCATTATAGCCGACCAGCATATAGCGATTCTTTAGTTCGTTCTCCTCTCCCAACATCAAATTACGGAAGAAGCCAATGAGAAAAGACTTGTCCGGCTCTATGCCCTTCGACGGATTGCGATAGTTGGCACGAACCAGCGCATTACGGAAATACCAAGAATTATCAGCAAACAAGTCATTGTTCACCTTGAAGCCAATAGAGCGAAGGTACTTGATGACGAATACAGCTGTAGTTCGCGTGTTGCCTTCACGGAACGGATGATTCTGCCACAACAGAGTGACAAAATCAACGATATGCCGAATGATGTCATCATTAGTCAGCCCTCTATAATCAAAATTCCTCTCTTGCTGAATATCATACCTCAACGCCATCATGATGTCCACTGCTCGCCCATAGATGACGGAGTCACCTTTTAGCACCCACTCCTTCTTGCTGATGTCATAGGTACGTATCTCGCCTGCATGTTTGAATACACCCGAGAACAAATGCCTGTGAATATTAAGAAACTCCAAAGCTGTCAATGAAAATGACTTTTCGCTCAGCAACTTCGTGATGTTTGCAGCCACCCGATCAGCTTCCTCTCTGTTGGCATCCCCCTCGTCATGCGTTGTCTTATTGATATAATACGACTTCAACTGTTCCCGCACATCATCGATGGTTATATCGCCTTCGATATGACGAATAGCCGTTTCCCTTAGGTAATCTGATACCTTCAGGCCATCTACATCCTGCAGACCGATGGCAGTACGCCATGCCGAAGCTCTCTCACGCTTGTGCGGCTCTGCCACACGCTCGTAAGTTTCAAAATCGAAATATTGTTGTTTGGGGTTGTCCATTATTATCACATTCTATAAGCATCACCTAATCCCATGGTGCAAATATAGCAAATTCCACCGACAGCAACCCCCTGAAAACACACCAAATTAGTCCCATTTAGTCCCATTTCGCCCAAGTGGGACTAAATGGGACAAGTTTTGTTTGGTGAGTAGATTCTATTTCCTTAAATTTGCGGTAGGCAATGAACCTAAAGCAGGCAGCACGACTGCTATGCAAGTGTATGCCGAGTTACAGCAACCTGAACACATCATCATTAAAATTAACGCTTATGAGAAGAAAGTTTATTGTGCTACCCCTCCTGCTCACACTCACCATGAGCAGCTGCTTCTGGAACAGACAGACAAAAGTGGAAGTGATAGGTCTGTCAGAGGCGTATGTAGGCGAAATAGAGAAGGGCACCAACGTATCACACGGTGTGGAATGGCTGCTACAGAATACGGGGTCCTGCAAACTGCGCATCGACAGCATCACATCATCATGTGATTGCCTGAAACTATCCTACGCTTCTTCCATGACAGCAGGAAGCGGAAAGTATTTCCCCATTCGGGCTATGCTCCAAACAGAGGCTGCCGACACAGGCTCCATCTACCATGAAGTGATGGTATATGGCAACTTCGACCCTTCTCCCCTGGTATTGAGCCTGACAGGAGAAATCGTATCAGAGGATGAGGAATGAGCCTGCCCTTCAGATTTGTCAACCACAGCCCCCAACACTTCTTCATCCATGACGTTGAATACCCTTGTGATGACAGCAGCCAGTTCAAGGACGGTTCCCCGTCTCCTTTCGCTGATGATAATCTGTAGGCTGTACAAGGAAGACAATTGATGAGCAAGGAGATGTTGGCTCCTTCGGCACTTCCTGCATGTATTCAAATCTGGAAAGAATTTGTCCGTCACCGTCCAACCCAAGGCTGGACGGTGGATGAAGCTTGCTTACTTTGCAAAGTAATATATATTCTCCGACCGTCCAGCCTTGGGTTGGACGGTCAGGGGATATTGCACACCTACCCCTGGAGGCTAAATGAATCCTGCATATAAGATATCTGCTTTTCGCTCACAAATAATGTTGGCCCCGCTTTTCCTTGACTGACATAATAAAGCTAAAAGCCGAAAACCCTGACGGACAGAAGCTATGGGATGCAAGATTGGGCCGTTGGTGTAGGTGAGATATTTTTTGAAAGCGACAATATAGTAACCAGTGATGAAGAAGCGTCCAGATTATCAGGTCATTTTCGGAGCTTCTTGTTCCGATGAACTGGCGCTTGGATCCACACTCTTTGCGTACACCTCAGCCCAACGGTAGACACTGCTTTTGCCTGCCCCCGTCAGCACACACACTTGCGAGGCATCATAACCCAGAGCAAACAAGCACATGCCCTTCTTCATTCCGCTTCTGAGCGACTTGTACGATTGCTCTAAACGCTGGAAGAACTCAGGATGTTTGCTTTCAAAGACATTGATAATCTTCTCCCATTCCTCATCGGTCATAGAGTGGCACGACTTAATGGCTTTTCTGATTTTCTCTACCAGCTCCGGCCATTCTTCGGCAAAATTCCGTTTGCGCTTCTCTGCCAAGAGAGCCAAGCACCTTTCATGCCTTTCCTGCGAGATTTTCATTTCCTCTGCCAATCTCTGCTTTGTTTCCTCCAATTGCTGTTCCTGACGCAGGAAAAGCTCCTTGATTCTTGCCAAATCATCTTCCTTCTGCTGTATCTTTCGTCCCGCCTCGGCCAACTCCTCGTCCTTCTGCTTTATCTGTTGCTTGGCTTCGGCCAGATTCTCTGTCACTTGTCCAAAACAGTTTTCACTCTCAATCAGGTTAAGCTTCATCCTGACGATATATGCATCCTCCGAACGCAGGCGATTATTTTCCATCGCAGGCTCAGGTTCAATCCCCTGGTATCTCCGCAGGCTATTTACGACACCATTAAGACCATGCAGGGATTTCAGGCGCTTTTCCTTTCGCACCAGATGCAGTATAAACGCAGCCACCATCATAAGCAGGGAAAGCGTCAACACTATCCAAAGATACACGCGCAAGTTGTCCCTTTCTTTTTGCAGACGATCCTCCACCTCCCTGTTCTTATAATACTTGTGTAAGTTGTTCACCGTCGCAGCAAGTTCCTGCCTTCTGCCCAAATCCAAATCTATGCAAATATCTATGAATTCTCGGGCATAATCCAGTGCAAGAGCCTTATTGCCCTGGGAATCATATATACGAAATAACTTTCGTGATGCCTCATACATACTTAGCGAATCATCAGGCGTTAATGCTAATTTATAGTAATATATGCAAGATTTCCTATTACTAATAGGTATAATATCAGGCTGTACAGAGAAAGGGCGCAGGAATTCCCTGCGGCCCCTCTCCGAAGGCTCATTTGACAAAGAGTACCAGCAACATTGGGTCATCACCGATGACAGCGTCAAACCATTTGAAGTGGTGAGGAAAGACGAATGCATACAGGTAGAACTCCCCTCCAAGTTGCCGCACAGCGACCTCGACACCATATTCTCCTCCTACAAGCTCATCCCCCTGGAAACCTCCGAAGAATTCCTCATAGAGAATATTGACAGGATTATCAAGTGCCCAGGATGCTACTGTATTCAGGACAGAGACAATGCCAACGTGTTCATATTTGAAGAAAACGGCAAGTTCCGCTGCAAGCTGGGAAACAAGGGACATGCCAGGAATGAGCACCTGGATGCATGGAGCATCGCTTATGATAAAAAGAACGAGCAGATTGTGATGCTGGATTTGACGGGAAGACGGCTGCTCAGTTATGATTTGATGGGAAACCTGAAGAAGGTGGCATCCCTGTTCTTCCTGTATCACGATATGGCTATCCTTGGTGACGATATCCTATGCCTGACAGAAAGTGCATACAATCGCTTTTCTGATATCATTGACTTGTCACGCCTGGTGCTTACCGACAAGATGGGAAAACCCATAAGAAGAGGCTTCCCCATAACAGAAATGATAAGGGACAATTTCAATTACGGAAATAAATTGGCACAATATAAGGATAAGGCATACTTCACCGACCTGTTGTCCGATACGATATGGGAAGTATCAGGCAAAGAGATGGCTCCCATACTAAATATGACAGTAAACGGAAGCCAAAGATTCAGCAAGGACGAAAAGGAGAATATGACGGACCATATCTTCAAAATGCGCCATGCAAAGCAGCCACACACAATTCAAATACATACTTCATCAGAATACATCGCCCTCCCAGTCGCTATTCCTCGCGCAGGCGGCCTGATAGCCCTGATGCTCATCAGCAGGAAGTCAAACAGGCAAAAATTCGTGGGTATATCTACAAATCATACAAGGCTGGACAGTTATCTGCCTACAACTGGCCCAGACGGATTTGCCGATGATTCCACGCTGATATACACGTTTTCGCCAAACTTCCTTCAGATGAGCGCAAGCAACACCCCAATAAAGGACCATCTCAGCAAGGAAGAGAGGGATATTCTAAAGAAGCTCACCCCCAATGACAACCCAGTTCTGTTATTGGAACGTCTGATAGATTTCTAAAACAAGAACATTCAAAAAGTTCCCCCAAAGAGAGACAATACAAATAAGGAGTCCTTTTGAAGGGTGGGCTCCCAAGAGGCACAGGAACGAAACTCATTCTGCGCTGTTATGAGTGGAGTTTCCTGTGCCTTGAATAAAAGGAACAACTATAGATAAAGCCCAAATGAGCACACGTATCATCTGCCATTCGGCATTAGCCCTCTTGTCCTGCATGCTCCTGTATGCCTGCAACTCTCTGCCAACAGAAACAAAGGAAAAGATTCCAAAAGAATGGCTTATGCACGAAAGTGCCTCAGGAAGGAGAATTTTCCGCCAGTTCTCTTGGAATTCGGAGCGCAATGCACTAACTTTATAAACGACTTCAAAAGACGAAAACATGAGCATACGCAATCTGTCTTTCCTGGCGCTATCCCCCTCTGCCAGCATAGGCCAGGAACGTTGTCCCTGCATATTATATATATAAGGAATATAGGATGAGAAACTTTGCCAAAGGAACATGGATAGCGGGCATACTGCTTGCCATCAGTTGCCAGACACTCTGTGCCCAGCAACTGACTCTGCGCGATGCCATCAGGATAGCTCAGGAGAATTCACTGGATGCCAAGGTGGCACGTTTCTCCTTCCTGGCCAACTACTGGACCTACCGCTCATTCAAAGGCCCAACTGTTGCCGTCGGTAAACCTGAGCGGAGGACTGGGAAACTTCAACCGCTCGCTGGTGCAGACACGAAACTATGAGGATGGACGTCTGGCCTATGTGACCAACAACACCATGAGCAACAACCTCACGCTCTCGATAGACCAGCAGATAGCCGCCACAGGAGGAACCATCTCGCTGCAGTCGTATCTGTACAGGCTGGACCAGTTCTCCTACAAGGAGCACACCTACAACTCACAGCCGCTGCGCGTGAGCTACACCCAGCCACTGCGCGCATTCAGCCATCTGAAATGAGAGAAGAAGACTGCTCCGCTGGAATATGAGATTGCCCAAAAGAAGTATGCCAGCACCATGCAGGATATAGCCATGAGAGTGACCTCGCTGTACTTTGAGGTTCTGAATGCACAATCCAACTGCCAGCAGAGCAACGCATCACAGGCCGACAGAGAGACCCTGTACTCCATGGCGAAGAAAAGACTGGAGCTGGGTACCACCAACAAGAGTGAGGTGCTGCAGATGGAACTGTCACTGCTCAACGCGAAAGTGAATGCCAACAGCAACCGTATCACGCTGGATGATGCTAAATACAACCTCTTCTCCTACCTGAGAGTGACCGACTATGAGCAGGCAGAGCTACTGCCGCCAAGCAATGTGCCCAATGTGACCGTGAGCATGGACGATGTGCTGCAGAAAGCCATAGAGAACTCATCACACACAAGGGAGCAGCGGCTGGAGATGCTCAACGCCAGCAAGGCACTGGCACAGGCAAAGGCCGGACGAGGACTGCAGGTGACACTGAGCGGAGAGATAGGCTTCATGCAGAGTGACAAGGATTTCCTGGGTGCCTACAGCCATCTGCGCGACAACGAGGTGGTGGGCCTCACACTGCGACTGCCCATCTTCGACTGGGGAGTGAGCAAGGGACGGGTGCGCATGGCACAAGCCAGGATGGAGGTGGTGAGAGCACAGCAGGAGCAGCAGCACCTGGACTACATGCAGGGGCTACGCAAGAAAGTGATGCAGTTCAACTCACAGCCCACGCAATGCCAGGATGCCATGCGTGCAGAGGAAATAGCCCAAGAACGCTACGAAATCATGCGCAAACGCTATGAGACAGGTACTGTGAGCGTGACCTCACTGAACACCGCACAGCAGGAGATGTCGCTTGCCAAGGCACAGTACATCAGACAGCTGCGCACCTTCTGGACTGACTATTACGAACTGCAGAAGGCTACCCTGTATGACTGGACCAGCGAGAGGGACATCATAGTGGATATTGACAAACTCACCAAAGAATAATCTATTGCGTATGGAACCTATACATATAAGGAGAACAAGTCTGTTGCTGGCCGTACTGGCTCTGTTGTCGGCATGCTCGGGAAAGAAGGAGAATCCCCTTCCGCAGGAGATGGAGATGCACAAGCAACTGGGTGTGGAGGTGTACATAGACACCATGGTGCTGCACCAGACGGCATTCAACAAGCAGATAGTGTGCAATGGAAAACTGGTGGCAAAAGCCAAAAGCGACCTGAACTTCACCCAGCAGGGGCTCGTGGAAGACGTGAAGGTAAGGGAGGGACAGCGCGTGCAGAAAGGCTCTCTGATAGCCACACTGGACAAGAAAGACCGCCAGAGGGAACTGGAAAAGGCTGAACACGAACTGGAGCGGGCCAAGGTGGAACTGACCGACAAGCTGATAGGCCTGGGATATAATGACTGGCAGAATGTGCCCGAAGACGTGATGAAGCGTGCCGAAGTGATGTCGGGCTACTACTCGGCCAAGTATCAGCTGCAGAGCGTGAAGATAGCCCTGAAGGAATGCGAGCTGTATGCTCCCTTCAGCGGACGCATTGCCAACCTGACTGCCAGGAAATATCAGCGCAACGAGAAGGTGTGCACACTGGTGGACGACTCCAGCTTCGAAGTGGAGTTCAAGATACTGGAGGCCGAACTGTCACATGTGAGCATCGGGCAGAAGATGATGGTGAGTCCGTTCGTACAGGACAGCATCTCCTGCGAAGGAACGGTGACAGAGATAAACCCACTGGTGGATGACAAGGGACTGGTGAAGAAAAAAGCACAACTGAAAGGTGCCGGCAATACCCTGATAGACGGAATGAACGTGCGCGTAATCGTGGAACAGCAGGTGAACAACATGTTTGTCGTGCCCAAGGATGCTGTGGTGGAGCGTGACGGCTACCACGTCATTTTCCTGCTGCAAGAGGGAAGAGCCGCGTGGACCTACGTAGATGTGACGCACTCCAACATAGGTTCCTATGCCATCACAGGCTGCAAGAGCAAGGATACAAGAATCAAGGAGGGTGACATCGTAATCACATCGGGCAACCAGAATCTGGCCGACGGAACCGAGGTGAAGGTCAATGGCTTTTAACATACACACATGAACAAGACTCTGCTAAGCCGGCCCATAGCGGTCACCATGTGCATCATAGCCCTCAGCGTGATGGGCTTCCTGGCGCTGCGGAACATTCCCGTATCGCTGATGCCCGACATCGACATCCCGCAGATAACCGTGCAGGTGAACATGCCAGGCTATTCGGCACAGGAAATAGAACGGAATGTGGTGGCGCCACTGAGAGGACGACTCATGCAGGTGGCAGGCATCACCGACATACGCTCTGAATCCCGAATGGATGCAGGAAGCGTGAAGATGACCTTCAACCCCGGCAGCAATGTGAACCTGCTCTTCATTGAGGTCAACGAGAAGGTGGATCGGGCGATGAACCAGATGCCCAAGGAGATGGACCGCCCAAAGGTCATGAAGGCCAGCGCAATGGACATACCCGCCTTCTTCCTGGATATGACCCCGCGCAACCACACCGATTTCGCACAGATGTCAAAGTTTGCACGAAACGTAGTGGTGAAGCGCATCGAGCAACTGCCACAGACGGCAATGGTGGATATAAGCGGTACGGTAGGCACCGAGATAGAGTGCATACCCGACCAGAAGAAGCTGCAGGCGCTGGGACTGTCGGCCTATACCATCGAGAATGCCATCCTGAAGAACAACATCACGCTGCAGGCACTGAGCGTGGTGGATGGCATGTTCAGATACAACATCCACTTTGACTCCCAACTGCTCACGCTGCAGGACATCAAGGATATCTACATCAACCACGACGGGAGGCTGCTGCAACTGAAGGACATCTGCGACATCAGAGAACACACAGCCAGCCGCAACGGACTGGTCAGGCACGACGGAAGGGAATCGGTGACAATGGCTGTCATCAAGCAGAATGATGCCCGAATGGAGGATTTGCGCGAGAGCATGCAGAACCTGCTGGCTGACCTGGAGAAGGAATATCCCGACATCAGTTTCGACATCACGCGTGACCAGACGCTCCTGCTCACCTACACCATCGACAATCTGAAGAGCAACCTGGGGATGGGAGCCTTGATGGCCTGCCTCATACTGCTCTTGTTCATGCGCCGATGGAGGCTCTCGCTGCTGGTGGTACTGAGTATCCCGCTGTCGCTGGTGGTCACCATCCTGAGTTTCTATCTGCTGGGCATCTCGCTGAACGTCATCTCGCTGTCGGGCCTCATACTGGGTGTGGGCATGATGGTGGACAATGCCATCATCGTGGTAGATAACATCACCAGCGCCCCTACCCTGCACGGCGGCACGGGAAAGCAGCCCGACCTGTGGCAGACAGTGGCCAGCCGCACACGTGAGGTGTTCACTCCCATGCTGTCATCAGTGCTCACCACCTGTTCGGTATTCCTGCCTCTGATATTCCTGAGCGGCACAGCAGGAGCCTTGTTCTATGACCAGGCGATGGCTGTCACAGCGGCTCTGTTTGCCTCGCTGCTGGTTGCCACTGTGGTGGTGCCGGTCTATTATGTAGTGCTCTATCGCAAGAAACCGGCCCAGGAGACAGCCTCATCGGCCAACACCTCCTCGCTGGGATTCCGGCTGTATGAGTCTGTGATGAAGTGGACACTGCGTCATGTGCGCCTGTGTCTGCTGCTCTTTGCCGCCATCATCCCGCTGAGCATCCTGCTCATCCTGCATCTGGAGAAGGAGCGAATGCCTAAGGTGGCACAGGAAGATGCACTGCTCACCATCAACTGGAACAGCAACATCTCGGCAGAAGAGAATGACAAGCGCGTGAACAATGTGCTGGGCGAACTGGGAGAAGATGTGGTGACTACCACCAGCATGATAGGCGCACAGGACTTCATGCTGGCTCACACCAAGGACATCACAGCATCGGAAGCCGTCATCTATATAAAGGCAAAGAATGCACAGGCGCTGGAGGAGGCCAAAGGAAAGATGCTCACACGCATGCAGAACCAGTATCCCCAGGCATCGGCAGAATTTGACAATGCAGGGAACCTGTATGATCTGATATTCTCAACAGACGAATCGGACCTGGAGATACACCTGCAGAACCAGAACGGAGAGCGCCCCACAACGGCTGCCTCCAGGGATTTCAGGGACACTCTGATGGCACACTTCCCCGATATGGACATACTGCCAGTGATGACAGAGACCAATCTGCAGTACGTGGCAGACATGGAACAGATGGCTATATATAAGGTAAGCTATACGACGCTGTACCATCGACTGAAGGAGTTGGCCAGCCGCAACGCGGTGTTCCGCATCAATGAAGGCGCCCAGTCGGTGCCTGTGCTCATCAGTGCCGACAGGAACGAATCCGCCCGCATCATGGCTTCCAGCGTGACCAATGCCGAAGGCACTCAGGTACCCATCTCGTATCTGGTGCGCGAGTCGAGGGGTGAGGACTACAAGCGACTGCAGGCAGGCAATGGGGGCGGCTATTATTCGCTGGCCCTGAATGCCCCTGACCACAAGGTGGAACAGGTGATGAAGTACGTCAGCAGCTATGTACGACAGCCCAACAGCCAGTTTACAGCCAGCTACACAGGCGGATATTTCAGCAGCCGCAAGCTCATAGGCGAACTGTCGGTGGTGCTGGCAGTGGCGCTCGCACTGCTCTACTTCATCCTGGCAGCCCAGTTTGAGAGTCTGGTGCAGCCGCTCATCATCCTGCTCGAGATGGTGGTGGATGTATTCTTTGTGCTGGTGGCTCTGTGGATCATGGGCGAAACGATCAACCTGATGTCGATGACCGGCATGGTGGTCATGAGCGGTATAGTCATCAATGACTCTATTCTGAAGATAGATACCATCAACCACAGCCGGCACATGAAGGTGCCCTCAAGAGGCGGACTCCTGCGTGCCATCATGGAGGCAGGCCAGCGACGCCTGCGACCCATCGTGATGACTTCGCTCACCACCATATTGGCCATGTTGCCCTTTCTGAGCAAGGGAAGCATGGGAGCAGCCATTCAGTTCCCCATGTCACTCACTCTGGTGGTGGGCATGACGTTCGGTACTCTGGTGAGTCTGTTCTTTGTACCCATGCTCTATTACGTAATCTACAGGAACCGCAAGAGATGAGACGCTCCCACTTCACCCTGCTGCTCGCACTGGCTATCATCATTGTGGTAGGTGCAGCACTTGTCCCCCGCATCGATGTGGCCGACCAGCCCCGTCCACGCCAGGGCAAAACTCTGGGTGTGTGGTTCAGTTGGCCAGGCGCATCAGCCAAGGTGGTGGAGCAGAATGTGACATCCAGGATAGAGGGACTGGTGTCGATGGTGAGTGGAGTGAAAGAAGTGAGTTCGGAGTCGAACTTCGGCAGCGGCAGCGTGAGAATAAACCTGAAGCCCGATGCCAATGTGTCGGCCACAAAATTCGAGATAGCCTCGCTGCTCAGGCAAACCTACCGCCAGCTGCCCGAAGGTGTCTCCTACCCCGAACTCTCGGGCGGTGAGGTGGTCAACGAGAGCCGAAGCAAGAATCCCACACAACTGCTGCAGACCTACCAGGTGCACTCCAACCTGACGGACGAACAGCTGAGGGAATACATCAACACCCACGTGAAACCGCAACTGCAGCAGATGCAGCAGGTGAAGCAAGTGGAGGTGACCGGCGGCACCAACAAGTATATAGTCATCACCTACGACCCCATGGTGCTGGCAGGATACGGACTGTCGGCAGGCAATCTGCAGAGTGGCATAGAATCCTTTCTGGGCCGTCACGACGTGGTGGGCGAAATGCAACAGCCGGGGGACAACGAGCGCCACACCATCTATCTGGCTACCGAGCGGTTTGACAAGCCGCTGGAGCAGATGCCCATAGGTATGGTGGCCGGCAAGATGGTGTATCTCAACGACCTGGCCACCTATGAATACAAGGACATGGAACCTGACAGATACTTCAGGGTCAACGGGCTGAACACCATCTACATGAACATCTACGTGGAGGCTGATGACAACTTCATAGCCTGTGCCAAGGAGGTGAACAAGAGGATGGAACAGATTGTACCGGAGCTGAAGAGCGGAGTGTATCTCGAGAAGATATACGATGCATCGCAGCAGAAGGCCAATGAGCTGCACAAGCTGGTGTGGCGCTCTCTGCTCTCGCTCTTCATCCTGCTGGCCTTCGTATGGCTGGTGAGGCGCGACTGGCGCTATCTGCTGGTGATGGTAATCACTCTGGTGGCCAATGTGATGATGGCTGTCATTGCCTATTACCTGTTCGACATACGCCTGCACATCTACTCGCTGGCAGGCATCACCGTATCGCTGGGCATGGTGATAGATGCTGCGGTGGTGATGGTAGATCACTACAGCTACTACCACAACCGCAAGGCTTTCATGGCCATCCTGGCTGCGCTGCTCACCACAATAGGTGCGCTGGTGATAGTCCTGTGGCTGCCCGACTTCCTGAAGGACAATCTGTATGACTTTGCATGGATCATCATCATCAATCTCACAGTGGCTCTGCTGGTGGCCTACCTCTTTGTCCCTGCACTCATAGAGCGCATGGGCTACCACAGCAGGCAGCAGGGAGAGGTGAGAAACATGCGTATGGCCAGCGCATGGAGCCGCTGGTATGTGCGCTACATAGCTTTTGCACAGAGGCACCGATGGGGCATCCTGGTGGCAGTCATCCTGCTCTTTGGTCTGCCCATCGACCGTTTGCCTCAATATCTGGGCAAACTGCCCGGCTCGGAATGGAACATCAACGGAGACAACCGTCCGTGGTATGAGACGGCTTATAATAAGGTAATAGGCAGCCAGAGCTACCAAAGGAACATCAAGCCTTGGCTCAGTCTTTGCCTGGGTGGCACACTGCGCCCCTTCAGCCACTCGCTTTCCTACAGCACCTATGCCAGACAGGAAGATAAGGAGAAGATACTGACCATAAACGCCCAGATGCCTCTGGGCGGCACTGCAGCCCAACTCAATGAGAAGGTGGTGATGCTGGAGAACTATCTGACACGCTTCCCCGAGATAGAGAGATTTGAGACTCGTGTGGAGAGAAGCGGTGCTGTCATCGTGGTCAGATTCCGCAAGGAAGTTCTCGACACGGGATTCCCCTACGAACTGGAGAACAGGGTAATAGGCAAAGCCATCACCATAGGAGGAGCCGACTGGAACACCAGCGGAGTGAGCGAAAGAGGCTACAGCAACTCGCTCTGGCTCACACAACGCCTGAACAGGATAGAGGTAGTGGGCTACAATTACGACAGACTCTTCAGGATAGCCGAGGATATGAGCTACGAGATGCGCAAAAACCCACGCGTGAAAGACATTGTGATAGAGACACCCAACAGGATGAGCATGGAGGACGAACTGTATATGCGCTACGACAAAGAGCGCATGGAGCTATATGGATTCGACCTGCTGGCTGCCCACAACACCCTGCGCGAGATACTCACAGGACGCTTCATCGAGCGCTACAGAGACACCAACTTCACCTCTGACCTCTATCTCAGGTCGTCGTGGCAGGATAAGTTTGACCTATGGCAACTGAACAACTCCCTGCTCAGGATAGGAGGAACCGAGAGCTGCATCTCTGACTTCATGACCATAGAGAAGCGCGAGGCCAAAAACAGCATACCGCGCAAGAACCAGGAGTACGTACTGAATGTGGCCTTCAACATTGTGGGCGACTATTCATACAGCGCTGAGTACATCAATGGGATGCTGAAGGAGTTCAACGAGCGTATTCCCGTGGGCTTCAGATGCCGCAATGCTTCCTACGGATACTACGAAGACCACGGCACACAATACTGGCTGCTGGGGCTGGTGGTGGTCATCATCTTCGTGATGTGCTGCATTCTGTTTGAGTCGCTGCGGCTTCCGCTGGCCATCATATCGCTGATACCCGTGTCGTTCATAGGCACTTTCCTCACCTATCTGGTGACTGGGGTGAAGTTTGGAACAGGCGGATTTGCCTCGATGGTACTGCTGTGCGGCCTCACGGTGAATGCCGGCATCTACATCGTATGCGAGTACCGCAACCAGCGAAGCGCCTTTCCCCGCGTGAGTCCCTTGAAGTGTTACATGCGTGCATATAATCACAAGGTGACCGCTGTGTTCCTCACCGTGCTGAGTACCATACTGGGACTGGTGCCATTCCTTATCGACGGAGGCGACGAACCCTTCTGGTTCTCCTTTGCCGTAGGCTCTACGGGCGGACTGCTATTCTCGCTCATCGCGCTCCTGTTGGCCATGCCAGCCTTCATGAAGCTCACAGTCAGGAAGAAGAAATAGGACAGGAATCCGGCTTCCCTTATTGTGCATCACCCCCGCAAGACCGCTGGTTGCCGTCCTCTATACCACTGCGCTTTGCCGACAGGCATACTCTTGTCTCAAGGACTGCATTCTACCCCATCCCGAGGAGTGCGCTGCATAGCCCTACGCAGCGTGCTGCATCGGCTTTCGCAGCGTGCTGCATCGGCACCTGCAGCGCTATGGGAACTGCGAGGCAGAAAACCATAGGATGCGTGGCAGGTATTTGAGGAAAAAAGGCTAACTTTACAGCACAATTCATCCAGTGGCGCTCCGTGCACGGCAGAGCAGGTTCGCAGGCAGTAGGCATACCTGTTGCCTACAGCATCCAGAATCCTGGCAATGCAGGCAAAAGAGACCGCAACAGCCAGCGAGGAAGCTGTGGAGAGCCACAGGACAATAATGTTCAAGAACGTGAAAGAAACTATAGATTCATCCGTGCAGGGTTGGCCCCTTGGCACATCGGCACAGCAATCGTGCGACCTGCAAGGAGCACACATGAGGGAGACGCTGAAAAGCTATTTCGGCTACAGCCAGTTCCGTCCCATGCAGGAGAGTGTCATCCGCCATATACTGGCAGGCAAGGACTGTCTGGTGCTCATGCCCACAGGAGGCGGCAAGAGCATCTGTTACCAGATACCGGCTCTCATGATGGAGGGAACCGCCATCGTGGTGTCGCCGCTCATCTCTCTGATGAAGGACCAAGTGGAGTCCTTGAGGGCCAACGGCATCAGTGCAGCAGCCCTCAACAGCAATGCATCAGAAGCCGAAAACAGGCTGACGAGCGAGCGTGCCAGACAGGGCGAATACCGCTTGCTGTATGTGTCACCCGAGCGATTGCTCTCCGAGATGGAATATGGCATCCTCCGCCCCGATGCAGACGGGCATTCCGAGGGGCAGATGAAGGTAAGCCTCTTTGCCATCGACGAGGCTCACTGCATCTCGCAGTGGGGTCACGACTTCAGGCCAGAATACACCCAGCTGGGACAATTGCGTTCCCGCTTCCCCCAGGTGCCCATTGCAGCCTTCACGGCAACAGCCGACAAGCTGACCAAAGGCGACATCATCGAGCAGCTTCACCTGAGCAGGAACGCGCAAGGAGAAGCCCAGGTGTTCGTTTCCTCCTTCGACCGTCCCAACCTCTCACTGGATGTGCGGCGAGGATATACGGCCAAGGACAAGATGAACCACATGCTGAGGCTCATCAGCCGCCACGCTGGCGAGAGCGGCATCATCTACTGCATGAGCCGGAAGACCAGCGAGAGTGTGGCGGAGAAACTGCGTGAGAAGGGCATCAAAGCACGTGCCTACCATGCCGGACTGACGGCTTCGCAGCGCGATGAAGTGCAGGAAGCCTTTATCAATGACGAGATAGATGTGGTGTGCGCTACCATTGCCTTTGGCATGGGAATAGACAAGAGCAACGTGCGGTATGTGGTGCACTACAATCTGCCAAAGAGCATCGAGAGCTACTATCAGGAGATAGGACGAGGAGGACGTGACGGTCTGCCCTGCGAGACAGTTCTCTTCTACCAGGTGGGAGACATCATCATGCTCAGGAAGTTCGCCGAAGAGAGCGGCCAGAAAGACATCAACAACGAGAAGCTGGAGCGCATGCAGGAGTATGCCGAGAGCCAGGTGTGCCGCCGGAGGATACTGCTCAACTACTTCGGAGAAAGCATGGATCACGACTGCGGCAACTGTGACGTGTGCAAGCAACCGCCCCAGCGCTTCGACGGAACCGTATTGGTGCAGAAGGCACTGTCGGCTGTGATGCGCACAGAACAGCAGGTGGGCTTCGTGATGCTGATAGATATCCTGCGCGGTACAGCCAAGCTGGAGCTGCTGCAAAGGGGCTACCAGCAGCTGAAGACGTATGGTTGCGGGCGCGACGTGTCGTTCAAGGACTGGCAGGACTATCTGCTGCAGATGCTGCATCTGGGCTTCATCGAGATAGACTATAAGGACAACTCGCACATCAAGATTACTCCGCAAGGCGAAGAGGTGCTCTATGGCCGGCGCAGTGCACAGCTGGCCGTCATCACCCACGAGGACTTCACCGTGAAGGGCAAGAAGGCCAAAAAGCAGCAGGAGCAGCAAGCGGTGCTCTTCGAAGAGGGCAAGAGCGAAGACAAGAACCTGTTTGAGAAACTCCGTCAGGTGCGTAGGGAGGTGGCTTCAGAGAAGGGAGTGCCTCCATACATCATCTTCGGCGACCGCACGCTGCACCAACTGGCCACCGTGCAACCCACCACCCGACTGGCCTTTGGCACCGTGTCGGGCGTGGGCCAGCACAAGCAACAGCAGTTGGGCACCACCTTTGTGCGTGCCATCAGAGAGTATAAGGGACTATCCACAGACGAGCGCGAGGACTGGAACAGGATATAGGCAGATGCCGGGCAAGCAACTGTGCATCAGCCTGAATACCAACACGTACCAACATTTAACATACAGAAAAGGATGAAGAGGCTTATTCTTATCGCCCTGGCAGCCGCCATGACTCTCCAAGGACAGGCACAGGGAACCAGAGAGGACTATCTCAACGCCTTCGGCACAAGGGAGAAGTGCAGCGGGAAGATGCTGAATGGCGACGTGTGGGTGCGGCCAGTGCACCTGGCAGGAGCCGACACCATGTACTATTCCACATACAACGGCACAGGCACCGTGTGGTACAGCGTGAACATACACAACGGCGAAAAGCAGCAGGTGGAGAACCCCGACAGAAACCGTCAGGAAAGACGCAGAGGCGGAGGAAGCCAATACCACTGGATGACGGTAAGGGACGAGAAGGACGGAAGGGCACAGAATCCTGCCGACGAAAGCCAGTGCATCATCCATCGGAACAACAATCTCTATCTCGTGACAGACAACAACGACCAGGCTGCAACTGCCATCACCCAGGACGGAAAGGACACTTGCTACTACTCCTCGTGGGGTGCATGGTCGGCCGATGGCTGGTATTATGCCACTGTGATGATAAAGCCCGCGCCCAAGCACTACGTCACCTACACGATGTCATCGCCCCGAAACCAGGTGCAACCCATCTATTCGCAACTGGAATACGCCAAGCCCGGCGACTCGCTCAACTATCGCATACCGGTGGTAGTGGATGTACAGGAGCGGAGAACCATTTTCCCCAAATCGACGCAGCTGTTTGCAAGCCAATATAACGTGACTGCACCACAGTGGGATGAAGGTTGCCAGACGCTCACATTCGAGTTCAACGAGCGCGGGCACAAGACTTTCCGCGTGCTGGAAATGGACCTCGAAGGCAATGTGCGCACGCTCATCGAGGAGCACAACGACAAATACGTAGCCTACTCACGCAACTGGCGGCAAGACCTCAACTCAAGGTTTATCCTGTGGAAGAGCGACCGCAGCGGGCGAGCACACCTCTATCTATACGACCGCAAGAAGGACCGTCTGACACCGGTGACCAGTGGAGACTACTGGGTGCGCGATATCATCCACTGTGAGACGGACGCCAAAGGCAAGGGCTACGTCATCTTCTCGGCCAACGGAAAGGGATGCAAGAACATGGGCAAGCCGGCATCGAGCATGGACCAGTCCATTACAGAAGAAGATCCATACAACATCCACTACTACCGCATCACGCTGGACGGCAAGCATCTGGTGGCTCTCACACCCGAGAAGGCCAATCATCGCGCCACCTTCAGCAGGGAGCACGAGGCATTCATCGACACTTACTCCTCCATCACACAGGCTCCTGTGACCGTACTTCGCTCGGCAAAGGACGGCAAACTGATAGCTACACTGGAGAAGGCAGACATAAGCCGGCTGGAGGAGAGCGGGTGGAAACCAGCCGAGGTGTTCGTTGCTCCCGGCCGCGATGGCAAGACCGATATGTGGGGTATCATACAGCGCCCAAGGAATTTCGACCCCAGCAAGAAGTACCCGATAATAGAGTACATCTACTCGGGGCCAGGAAGCCAGTACGTGCCAAAGGACTTCACCCCCTGGCTCTATAACCTGGCAGATCTGGCCGAACTGGGTTTCATCGTGGTGCAACTGGATGCCATGACCACCTCCTACCGCACTCTCGACTTTGAGCAAGTGTGCTACAAGAACCTGAAAGATGCCGGTTTCCCCGACCGCATAGCCTGGATAAAGGCCGCAGCAGCACGTTACCCCTACATGGACATCAGCCGCGTGGGCATCTACGGATGCTCTGCCGGCGGCCAGGAAGCCCTTGGAGCGCTGCTCTTTCACCCTGAGTTTTACAAGGCTGGCTACGCAGCATGCGGTTGCCACGACAATCGTATGGACAAGATATGGTGGAACGAGCAGTGGATGGGCTATCCTGTAGATAGCAGCTACATCGAATGCTCCAACGTGGAGAACGCCCACCGCCTGCAAGGCAAACTGATGCTGGTGGTGGGTGAGATGGATGACAACGTGGATCCGTCATCCTCCTATCAGGTGGTCAACGCGCTCATCAAGGCCAACAAGGACTTTGAATTCATCCTCCTGCCAGGCGCCCACCACACGATGGGCGAGTATTACGGGGAGCACAAGAGGTATGACTTCTTCGTGAAAAACCTCTTGGGCACCGACCCTCCTGCATGGGATGAACTGAAGAAGAAGTAGCGGAACACAGCCTCACCACACAGGAACAACAAGAGGAGCCAAATGCTGCAGGCAAACAATAAAGCCGCACGAGGCTCCTCTTTCTCCCGACAAATGCCTAACTTTGCACCGCAATTGTACCACAAGCGTACAACAACAGAACAACGAAAGGAACAAACGTCATGGAATATCTGTCTCAGGAGTGCTACAACAAGTTGGTAGCCGAACTGAATGAGCTAATCAACGTGGAGCTGCCAAAGGTCAAAAACGAGATAGCAGAGGCGCGCGACAAGGGAGACCTCAGCGAGAACTTTGAGTATCATGCAGCCAAGCGTGCCCAAGGAAAGCTCTTGGGCAGAATCAGATTTAAGCAGAGAGTGCTGCAGTATGCCAGAGTGATGGACACATCAAAGCTGGAAAGTGACACAGTGGGACTCTTCCGCAAGGTGGAGATGACCAACCAGACCACCGGTGCCAAGATGGTATATACCATCGTGAATCCTCATGAGGCCGACCTCAGAGCAGGCAAACTCAGCATCAAATCCCCCATTGCCGAGTCGCTCTTGGGCAAAAGGACGGGCGAGGTGGTGGAAGTGCATGTGCCGGCCGGCGTACTGAAGCTCAAGATTGAGAGCATCACGATGGGCATCGAATAAGCTTGCTGCAGGCATGAGCATTCACTCCAGGACTGCCAGAAGAAAGGCCCAGGGAAGAGAGGAGCACACTCTGCGCATGGATGCAGGCATCTACTATGTGTGGGTGGCCGGTTCGTGTGACTACGCGCATCAGGAACGTTGCAGCGCAGGAGCCTACATCATGCAATTGGACAATAAGCTCCTGCACACCTTCACCCTCGGCGACAGCCACACCACAGAGTTCCGCATGATTCTGTCGGCCATGATTCATGCCATGAAGAGAGTGCCCGCCGGCTCCGACATAGTCTTCCTGTCCAACGTTTCATACATCCAACAGAACTTCAGCAGGGAGCCTTCCGACAAGCCCAGAGCCAATGCCGACCTCCTGCAAGAGTGCCGCTCAATGCAAGCCAACCACCATTCCATTACCGTAAAGCTCATCCCCTTCCACAAATACAACAAACTCCAAGAGGCCAACCGCCTGGCTCACCAAGCCATGGAGGAACAGAGAAATGCTCTGCGCAACCCCTCCACCCCACCCTGGCAGCCCCTTGCGAACGACGAATGAATACAAATGCAGAAGTTATACAACATATCATCTTGGGTAGCGGCACATATTACACTGATGGTGCTGGCTGTGTCTGCTGTCGCCCTCACAGTGCCGGCATCGTTTGAATGGATAAGTACGAAGGCCATCACACCCATGTTGGGAGTGGTGATGTTTGGCATGGGACTCACGCTCAAGCCTTCTGACTTCAAGCCCGTACTGCTTCATCCCAGGGATATCCTCATAGGTGAACTGGCCCAGTTTATCATCATGCCGCTGATGGCATGGACGCTTTGCAAGGCACTCTCACTGCCTACCGAACTGGCCATAGGAGTCATCCTGGTGGGATGTTGCCCCGGTGGTACCGCCAGCAATGTCATCTGCTATCTGGCCAAGGGAGACATAGCACTGAGTGTAGCTATGACTGGAGTCTCCACCCTACTGGCTCCGTTGCTCACTCCCGCACTGGTGCTCCTGCTCGCAGGACAGTCTGTGGATGTGGATGTATGGGGGATGTTTGTGAGTATCATACAAGTGGTGATACTGCCCATAGCACTCGGATTTGCCGCCAACCATTACCTTCGGCAAGCCACAGAGCACATTGTGCCGCTTCTGCCCATGTTCTCCACCGTATCCATTGCCTTTATCATCGGCATCATCGTGGCACATAATGCGGCAAGCATACGCTCTTGCAGCATGATAGTAGCCGTAGTGGTCATCCTGCACAATCTGATGGGACTGGCCTTGGGCTACGCTGCCGGCACACTGCTGGGCATAGAAAAGCCCAAGCGCACAGCCATCTCCATCGAAGTGGGAATGCAGAACTCAGGCCTCGCAACCTCTCTCGCCGCCACCCACTTTGCCCTCTTCCCCATGGCGGCAGTACCTGGAGCCATGTTCTCAGTGTGGCACAATTTCTCAGGAAGCATAGCAGCACAGATATTCAGAAAGGCAAGCAGAAGTTCCGAAGCAGGCTCCGGCACTTCATCCTGACGCTCGGCTATATACACAAAAGCAGGACGAGAACCTTCATTTACCCCAAGGGGAATACAAGGACAAATGCCATCCCAGGCTTTCATTGCCTGCCACACAGACTATTGCAGCATGCCGACAATAGGTCCATACCACACTGCGGAAAGCAGGCCGTTCTTATGAAGCGCAGAAACGGGCATTGTGCAATACCCAGAGAGAGTTACTCTTCTTCGTCGGCAGAGTGTGCTTGCCGGGCCATCTGCATGCGCTCCTTGTTGCTGATGGCACGCGATATGGCCTTCTTCACATCCATAGGGTGAGCGATGTAGGTGAGCTGGTGGGTGGTGCCGCCACTGCCTACAAGTTCGATGTCACCTGTTCCCAGGAGGCGCTGAAGGAAAGTCTGGGAGAAGTTGACCGTCTCTACCTTGTACAGGGGAATCTCCTTGATTTCGATGTCCAGTATGCCGTCCTTCTGCACGAAGCGTATGTCGGTGACGGCAAACTCGGTGCGCGAGCGCAGAAGATAGCCCCATAAAGCAAGCACCAGACTGAGTACGGCAGAGGCGCAAGCGGTGCCGTGCAGAACCTTCATATATTCAGGAAAGAAGCAGGAGGCTATCAGAACGCCCGCTGCAGCGAATATGAATATATAGCTCCATACTACCTGGCAAGCCGTGAAAGTCCAGTGATAGTGTCCCCACAGGACAATGGTTTCGCCCTTTTCGAGGCTTCTGACGATATAGCTACTCATGGTCTTCTTCATTTTTATTGGTTTGATAAAGTACAAAGTTACTACTTTATTCATTATACCACCCTTCTTCTCAACAAAATATTTTCCACACTCCTCACCTCCTTACACATTGTTACCTGCGAGACATTCCCGTAACAATAAGTAAGGAAAGAAAAAGAAAGCGCGGAATGCCGCTCTCATGCCTGCGGAATTTCGTACCTTTGCGGCTGTATAAGTCCGCCTGAGATGCGGCTACGACAGATACAGAGGATTATGGAAGCAAGCATGTGGGGCAAGTTGATTGCCGTATTCATAGGTTCGGGACTGGGAGGCATGTGCCGATGGGCAGTCTCTCAGGTACCCTGCACATCATGGCCGGCAGGCACACTGATAGCCAACGTGGGCGGCTGTTTCCTGCTGGGATGGCTCAGCAGAATGGCACCTGGCAGCGAGATGGTGCGTATGCTGCTGATGACGGGCTTCTGCGGAGGCTTCACCACCTTTTCCACCTTCACCAACGAGAGCCTGCTGATGTTGCGCACAGGCCAGCTGCTTCCCCTCGCACTCTATGCCGGTGGCAGCCTCGTACTGGGGTTGTGTGCCGCCGCACTGGGATATAAATGTATGTAAACCAATCCAAGAAGAACAAGACAATGGAGAACAAGCAGACAAGCACAGCACCACAGGCGCTGGGCATGAGCACCATCAAGAACATCGTATTTGACTTCGGAGGTGTGCTCATCGACTGGAACCCGAGATATTTCTTCCGTTCGTACTTCAATGATGACGAGCGCATGGAGTATTTCCTCAGCCATGTGTGCAGCCCGGAGTGGAATGAGAAGCAGGATGCCGGACGCTCCATTGCCGAAGCTGTAGCCGAAGCCAAGAGCCTTCACCCCGAATTCTCGGAGGCCATAGACTGCTACTACGACCATTTTCCCGACTGTCTGGGCGGATGCATAGAGAAGAATGTGGCACGGCTGAAGCAATACAAAAGGGAGGGATACCGCCTCTATGGCCTGACCAACTGGCCCGCCGAGACCTTCCATTACGCTCTGGAGCGATTCGACTTCCTGCAACTGCTTGACGGCATAGTGGTTTCGGGCATCGAGAAGGTGAAGAAACCCGACCCACGATTCTACCAGATACTGCTCTCGCGCTATGGTCTGAAGGCCGAAGAATGCCTCTTCCTGGATGACCGCGAGGAGAATCTGGCCGCCGCGCAGAAGCTTGGCTTCCACGTGGAGCACATCATATAAGACCGAATGAAAAGGGCAGAACGCAAAAGGTACTGGAAGGCGTGGCTGTTGCTATTGGTTTATCTGCCAATGACAATAGCCATCCCGCTTCACCATCTGGGTGATGCGGGACAGGACGAGCCTGCCTTCTATTGCCAGGAATGCACACAGCATGCCCACCCCGACGGGCACTTCCTGCCCCAGCAAAACGCGATGCACGAGTGTGTGCTGTGCCAGATGCAGAGCATCACATACACAGTGCCCACACTGCTCACATGGACAGCTGCAGTCGAGCATCGCCCTATCACACACATCCTGCTCTGCCTGCAATGCACACAGAGGGCGCTGGATGTGAAATCCTGCCGCGCTCCACCCGACTCCTTATATATATAAGCCACCCATCAATGGGCAAACGTCTGGCATCTGGCCGCACCAAACATACGGCTGCAGATGCCCAGACTGTGTATTCTATCACATATACATATAAGGAATAGCATTTTCAATGAAAACAATATTAGGAATGATATTGCTGGCAAACCTGTGTATGCCAGCATCAGTACGTGCCTGGAACGCTCATCACAAAGCATCACTGAGAGGCACAGAGACCACAGGAGAGTGTGTAGGAGCCGACTCCATCAGACAAGGCAAGAAGGACACCGTCAGACATCAGCCCATAACAGAGACCACAGTGAAGCTCAACGAGATAGTGGTGAACGGGCTCACTGGCAGCCAGAAGTTGCGCCAGTCGCCCGCCCCGATATCGTTTGTCGGGGAAAGGCAACTGGAGTCGCAAGCTTCTACAAACATCATCGACGCCATTTCCAAGCAGCCAGGAGTGTCACAGATAACCACTGGCAGCAGCATATCGAAGCCTGTCATACGCGGACTGGGCTACAATCGTGTGGTGGTGGCAAACGATGGCATCAGACAGGAAGGACAGCAGTGGGGCGACGAGCACGGAATTGAGATAGACCCGGCAGCGGTGCATTCTGCGGAAATCATCAAGGGGCCAGCCAGTTTGATGTATGGTTCGGATGCGATGGCAGGCGTCATCGTATTTCGCAGAAATCCTGTTGTTCCCCAAGGGGAAATGCGCGCCAGCCTCTCCACTGGCTACCAGACCAACAACGGAATGGCCGACTACTCGGTAAACTTTGCAGGCAACAGGCATCACACAGTGTGGGACACTCGCTACAGCGGCGGATTTGCCCATGCCTACAAAAACAGGTACGACGGCTATGTATATGGTTCAGCCTTTCGCCAGCAGGCTTTCTCCCAACTCATCGGACGCAATTACCGCAGAGGCTATTCGCACTTGACACTTAGCCTCTTCCATCTCACTCCAGGCATCATAGAAGGTGAACGGGATGAGGTGACGGGCCTGTTGCTCGTTCCCGAAGGCTACCAGAGGAAGGGATACGGAAGACCGATGCCTTACCAAGAGATTTATCATTACAAGGCTGTGGCCGACAATTCGTGGCACATGGGTGATGGGAAGGTCAACCTGTTGCTTGGCTATCAGAGGAACAGCCGCCAGGAATATGAAGAGGAAGAAAATCCCAAGGAGTGCGGACTGGACTTCCTGCTTCACACCATCAACTATAACCTGCATTATCTGTCGGGGAATATGAGCGGGTGGAAGTTCTCCTCGGGCATCAACGGCATGTGGCAGGAGTCGGCCAACCGCGGTACGGAGTTTCTGATTCCAGCTTACAGACTCTTTGACTACGGCCTCTTCGCCACTATGAGCAAGGAGATAGGACACCTGAACATGAGTGGCGGCATCAGATATGACCATCGTCATCTCTGCAGCAAGGCGCTCACCGAGGAGGAAGAAGGCAATATGATTACCCGATTTGAGGCTTTCAAACGGAACTTCAGCGGTGTGACAGGCAGCCTGGGCATGGCTTATGAGATACTGCCAGACCTAAGCATCAAGGCAAACATAGCCCGTGGATTCCGTGCCCCTAACATAAGCGAGCTGTCGTCAAACGGAGTGCATGAAGGGACACAACGCTACGAACTGGGCAACAAGGGGTTAAAGGCCGAGAACAGTTGGCAGTTCGATCTGGGATTGAGCTACACTTCCAGCATTGTGTCAGCAGAACTCACTCTGTTTGCCAACCACATCAACCGCTACATCTACAGTGCCCGTAAGGCCGACGAAGACGGGCAACCGGTGGTGAGCAGCGAGCAGATGCCGGTGTATCAGTTTACCGCGGGCAATGCACGACTGTGGGGCGGTGAAGCACGAGTGGATGTGCATCCCACACATCATCTGCATTTCGGCAACAGCATGAGCTATGTCAATGCCCGACAATTGCACCAGTCCAGAGACTCAAGAAACCTTCCCTTCATCCCCGCACCACGTTGGATTTCGGATGTGAGATATGAGTTCATCTGCGACGGACGCACTTTTGACCATCTCTTTCTGAAGTTGCAAATCGACTGCAACATGCGCCAGGACCATTTCCTGGCAGCCAACGGCACCGAAACAGCCACACCTGCCTACACTCTGCTCAATCTGCAAGCGGGTACCGACATACGCTGCAAGGGCAGGCGCATCCTGTCTATCTACCTCTCAGGAGACAATCTCACCAACCGCGCATACCAGAATCATCTGAGCCGATTGAAATATCTCGATGTGAACCAGGCCACAGGACGCATGGGTGTGTACAATATGGGGCGAAACTTCAGCATGAGACTGGTGGTGCCCCTACGCCTGTGCGCACAAAAGCTATAGAACAGGCCAGGCAGGAGCAGATGACTGCTCCTGCCTGGCATTTTTACAGAGAGAACAGACACAACAGGCATGCCAATTGGAATAAATGTCATAAATTTGCAGATAGATAACCCAACCATATCCAAAGATTACGACATGAAGACTTTGAACATGCGTCTGCTCACCGTAGCGATGACGCTGGCCACCACAGCCGCAGGGCTGATGGCCGTAACGAGAGAGGGAAAGGAAGAGGAGAAGGTGTCTATTGTGAAGACAACCTTTGCCGGAGGAACTGCCGCCTCTGGCACTGAAGGAACCACCATGGTGGCCGATGGGAACAAGTGGACAAAATGGTGCCTGGACGCTCCCGACGAACTGCCCTACCACGTGACGCTGGATGCCGCAAAGCCCACAACAATGAAAGCCTACGCGCTGGTAACGGCTGACGACACCCACAACTACCCCTCACGCAATCCCATAGCATGGAACATATACGGGAGCAACGACCGCAAGGAGTGGAAGCTGGTGGAGCAAGTGAAATACAGCAGAAGGCTGGACGACCAGAACGAACACACCTACATGTTCCGCATCAAGGGCTGCCAGCCCTGGCGCTACTATAAGTTTGAGTTCACACGAATGGCTGCGGGCACACGCATACAGCTGTCCGAGATAGAAATCTACGAGTAAAAAGCCTTCAGACAGCCTCTTTGCTGGAGCATATCGGCATAACGAATGTCAATTTCGGCAGGATTGAAAAAAAACATTCTCGCTCGTGCTTGCTATTCGACAAAAGCCTATACCTTTGCCCACAGATAAACCTCAGAACGCATCCAGCGGGGTGCGAGAAAAAGAGGAAACTACACCAACCAAAAAAATATACTATTATGGCTACAAAGAAATGGGTTTGCCCCGTGTGTGGGTATGTTTATGAGGGCGAGAATCCTCCCGCCGAGTGTCCACAGTGTCACGTTCCCGGTTCCAAGTTCAAGCTGATGGACGAGAGCAAGGGACTGCAGTTTGTCACCGAGCACGAACTGGGTGTGGCCAAGAATATCCCCGATACCGAGGACGGCAAGTTCATCTTGCAGGGACTGCACGACCACTTTGTGGGCGAGTGCACCGAGGTAGGCATGTACCTGGCAATGAGCCGTCAGGCCGACCGTGAGGGATATCCCGAGGTGGCAGAAGCCTTCAAGCGCTACGCTCTGGAGGAGGCTGAGCACGCTGCCAAGTTTGCTGAACTGCTGGGCGAAGTGGTATGGGATACCAAGACCAACGTGGAGAAGCGCATGATGGCAGAGGAAGGCGCTTGCGCAGGCAAGATGGAGATTGCCAAGAAGGCAAAGGCTCTCAACCTCGACGCTATCCACGATACCGTACACGAAATGGCTAAGGACGAGGCACGTCATGGTGCTGGCTTCCAGGGCCTTTTCAACCGCTTCTTCAAGAAGTAAACAGTCTCTTGACAACAAGAGCCACCTGCAAAACAACCAGAAGCACGCCTCGGCATTTGCCCCAGGCGTGCTTCTCTTTTTTCTCTCCCGCTTGACTTTTACCTTACGTCGGATTTCTATTCATTCCCACTACATTTCCACAGGGCCATACAACCCTTCATAAACTTTCTGGAAAGGGCTATACTCAAACACAGTATTTGTCTCGAACGTAACCTTCAGAGGCAAACGAACGCTTTCTAAAGAATAACAGAAGCGGAAAGCATCACGTCCAACGTGAAGTTCAGGGCTATCGATATCTACAACACCCAACTTTTGACAGGAAGAGAATGCATTCTCTCCAATCACCCGAAGTGTACTGGGCAGTTTCACGCTTTCAAAATCACAGTCAGTGAAAGCACAATGACAAATGGTATGCACCCCTTCGGGAACTATGAAATTGGATGGCATACACATACCCGAGAATGCATATTCCCCTATCTCCCTCGCTTCTTTCGGTATGCGGGTCAAGCCACATCCCTTGACAAGCTTTCCCGTTGCTGTCTCAAGGATAGCATTGCAGTCTCCATACGAGTTGTAGATTTTGTTGTACGCCGACACCTCTATTGAGGTACAGAAACGGCAATGACCGAAGGCACCTGGTCCAATCGCCGTCACCGTACTGGGAATTTGAATCTTGGTCAAGGAAGCGCCCCAGAAAGCTTTCTCCCCAATGCTCTTTACTCCTTCAACTATTCTGGATGCTCCACATCCCTGTACCAGACTATCGTTGGCAGTACTGACAATGGCATTGCAATTGTCCCTGGAGTCGAATCTCTGATTGTCAGAAGACACCGCAAGGCTCTTAAGGGCATGACATCTACCAAACGCATTCTCACCAATACTGTTTACACCAGCAGGAATGAAAATGCCCTCCAGACTTGTACAGCCATAGAACGCCATCTTGCCAATGCTCTTCAGAGACTTGGGCAGAGCCACGTACTTCAACCCGACACAGTCACGGAATGCCGCACTCTCAATAGCTTCAACCCCTTCAGGGATGACAAGGGAGTCTATATCCAGCCGCCCAAGATAAGCACATTGCCCTATGGTGGTCACTCCATCGGGCATTTGCGTACATCGACATCCAAGCAACAGAGTCTTATTAATCTTTTCTATGACCGCATTACAATCTTCACGCGAATCATACATGTCGTTTCCATCATCAGCAATGACATTTTTCAATTTCGGACAGTAAGCAAATGATGTCGGCTCTATAAACCCCAACGATACTGGCAGATGAACGCTCTCCAAGTTGAGACACCGCTGAAAGGCATATCCTCTAATACTCCACACACCCTCACTCACAATCAAATGCCGAACTTCGGGATGATTGCAAAACGCATACTCTTCCACTCCTTCCACACGATAATCGCGCCTCTCTAAAGTCACAGAAGCTGGTATAACCAGCGTGCTATCACCGCTTACTGGCAGGCGCACTGCAGGAGACACATCCATAACAACGACGCTTGAATCACCTTCCCACAGAGCAAACTTCAAGGAATCCTTGATAAAGTATATCCTATTGTCCCCTAAGACATGCAAGAAAAACAGGGAAAGAAAAACAGCCAGAAAGACAAACCTATTTCTCATAAATCAACACCTTCGAATTAAAAGCCCACTTTACGCAATACATATAAAGTTCCCCTGTTCCCTATGTTGCGGGGGAGCCATGAAGACCGTACCAAGGCAGACCGCCAAAGCGGGATAATGTATCCGTCTCCAGATAGGATTATTGTTTTTCACACATTTGCTCATAAACCTTTTGAAATGGACTACCATAAAACACCATATTGCTCTCAAAGGTCACATTCTGAGGCAAATCTACCACATAGAGATTAGGTATATAAGAGAAGGCATTATCACCGATATACAGTTCGGGGCTATTTGCCATAACGGTCTGTAAATCCATACAACACCAGAACGACCGACTTCCGATTTTTCTTAAAGACTTTGGTAAAACAAGCATTTCCATATTTGCACACTGTGCAAAGGCACCATCAGCAATAGTCTCCACTCCCTCGGGAATTTTCATACAATGTGGCAAGGGGATTCTCGCAAATGCGCTATTCCCAATTTCCCTTACTCTGTCCGTGATAACCGTTCTTGGACAACCCAACACAAGTTTTCCTGTGGCAGACTCTATGATGGCATTGCAATCCCCACGGGAATCAAACACAGCATTATCTTCATCCACCTTGATAGAGACACAGTCTGCACATCCCACAAAAGCCAAATCCGCTATCTCTGTCACACTTCTGGGAATAAATATCTCGGTGACAGAAACTGCGTAAAAAGCCCCAGAGGCAATGCTTCTTATACCCTCTGGAATCGTAGAACTTCCACAAGCAGCAATGATTCTATCCCTGTCCTTTTCCACAATGGCATTACATCCTTCCCTTGAATCATAAACCTTGTTGGCAGGAGCAACGGTCATCTTTTTCAGATTATGACAAAGGGACACAACCCGTTCCCCAATTTTTGATACATTTTCGGGAATATCCAGTTCTGTCAGACTGGCACACCCATAAAACGCAGCATCGTCTATTATGGTCAGGGACTGGGGCAAGGAAACGCTTGCCAAGTTTACGCATTCCTTAAAGGCACATGCACATATCCGCTCTATTCCTTCGGGAATACTTATGCTAGCTATGCTTTGTTGACCATAAAAAGCAGTTGGTCCTATTTCTGTCACACTTGCAGGTATCTTTGTTGTCTGACAGCCCTTTATGAGCATGTCATCGTGAGTACTGATTATTGCATTGCAATTGTCCCGGGAGTCATATTTCGGGTTTCCGTCTGCCACCATGATTTTTCTGAGTCTCGAACAACCCAAGAAACTCCACTTGTCAAGCATGATAAGCGTTGAAGGAATCTGTATGCTCTCCAAATTGACACACTGCCGAAAGGCATTTTCCCCTAAAGCCAGTATTCCCTCCCCAATAATCAAATGCTTCAATTCTGGATGTCCATAAAAAGCATTATCTTCAATTGCGCTCACAGGCAATGTACGCCCTGCAAGCGTCACTTCCGAAGGCAAGAGGAGCGTCCCGTCCGAAGAGACAGGCAGCCGCTCACCATAATGCGCATCAGAAACGCTCACGCTACTGTCCCATTCGAGCACTCTGTACTTCAACGAGTTTACAACATAGCAAATTGTGTCACCCCTGTCTGCCACTACAGAAACAGGCAAGAGAAACAACCAAATAGCAATGAATATACTACTTCGTTTCATCTTTCTTCTTTTGATAATACATAACCCAATCAACTTTCTCCCGAACAACAGCCAAGGGGATAAACCAGCCCGCAGAGCAAGCCGAAGAAGATAAATGCAACTTTGTTCTTGTTTCTCATTACCATAATAAAGAATTTTAGTGTAACACAAATATGGTTTATCGACTACAAACATAGGACAATATATTCTTCCCCACAAGTTTTTATGCAACTTTTTCAAAATAAACATTTATTCTCTTCCCACGTACGATGCCCCAGACGTGAGGCAGGAAGATGCTCAGAATGCAGTCTGCACAAGCGTGAGTCTTCGGTCTGTACAGTTGCTGATTATCCAGCAAGCACCAATTTGTGCATAAGGAGAAGCAGGCTCCTTATGCACTTCCAGTTAGTCATCATGACGGGGGAGAGGCTCCTCTTTACCGTCCAACCCAAGGCTGGACGGTGGATGAAGCCTGCTTACTTTGCAAAGTAATATACCTTCTTTGACCGTCCAGCCTTGGGTTAGACGGTGGAGGCATACTGCATACCCACCCCTGGAGGCTGAATGAAGCATGCACATAAGACCTCTGCTTTCCACTCGCAAATACAGTCGGCCTTGTGTAATCAGCATTCCACATTCCAAGTGGAGTGGCATGCCGTGGAAGTAGAATCCGGCAAGGCCTGCTTATGGATTATAATGGATTGTTTCTGGATAAAGGACAGGAAAAAGAGCTTCAGGCAAAAGACATGCATATGCAACGCGCTGCGCTGACCGATGAAGCAAACTTCACCAGGCTTCGCACCACGCTGCATATGCTTTTCCACCCTACAGGCGCATGTCGGCATCGACGAAGCGCAGGGGAAGCAGGGCATCTATCCCACTGCATTCATACACCCCCTCGGTGCCATAGAGCAGGATGCGCACGGGATGATTGAAGCGGTCCTCTACTCCCGAAATCACCTGACGGCAGGCACCGCAGGGTGAAATGGGAGCCTGCAGGAAGCGGTTGCCCTTGCGGGCAGCAATGGCAAGAGCCAGCACAGGCTGGTCGGGGTACTGCGCATTGGCAGCAAACAACGTGGTGCGCTCGGCACACAATCCCGAAGGATAGGCTGCATTCTCCTGGTTGGCTCCAGTAAACACGACCCCATTGGCAAGCCTTGCAGCAGCCCCCACACGGAACTTGGAATAGGGTGCATAACTGCCCTTGGTGGCCTCCATGGCAGCTTCCACCAGCTGACGGTCCTCGACCGACAATTCGTTCATGCCATAGACTCTGAACACACTCTTTATTTCTATTTCCTTCATAGACTAATGTTTTGCGAGACACAAATTTATGTTTTTTTTTCCAAATCCAGTTATTTTTAGGTAATTCTGGAAGATTTTTATAACCACTTTATTAGCAAGCAGTTCTGAGGATAAG
>OOBO01000051.1_pt1 | contig 91217 bp, 68 predicted proteins | sample 1671031 | NCBI WGS metagenome assembly OOBO01 (sample SAMN06348115, study PRJEB24527) | human gut metagenome | biome: human gut; feature: ankylosing spondylitis patient; material: feces | host: Homo sapiens | place: China | collected 2015-10 | reverse complement strand
CTATCACGCACGGTTCTGTGAGAGATTTAAGGTGAAACTCCTTTTATCTACTCGACTGAGAGGTCGGTGAACATGAAAATAGGAGATAAACACCTATGATTAATGTTTACCTCCTACTCGATTGCAAGTTTGTTTTCTTTCTTTGAATGTTAAGTGCTTAAATTCTCCTCTGAAAATGATGTCTTTGGGTGTTCTTGTATTATTATCGTAAAGGGATAGGATTGAGAAACTCATTTATTGATATTGTCAGCATAAGATAAGTTTGCTGATTTGTAGCATGTTTATTCTTAGGTTAGGAGATATCCCTTTTAAGAAGATCTTTGGAAAGGAAGAGGAGAGAGAAGAGAGAATATTGGGCATAAAAATATCCTGAATGCTTTTACAACAAGAGCATTCAGGATATTTTTATCTGGTATTTATTGATATGACAAACGAGTTGAATTACTTCTGTACCGGATTTGTGTAAATGATACTCATCTTAATTCGTTGATTTTCATCGGATGAATTGTTTAGGTCTTCACCACCTACTAGCATAGCAGAATTTACATTCAGGTCGTTTTCTACTCCGATGATGTTACCTTGTGAGTCTGTTTCTGTTGTTACAGGTACAAGTAATAATTTGTTCCAGTCTTTATGCTCGTTTTTCCAATTATTCCATTCTGTCTCTCCCTTTTCAATTTCAGTTCTTATTTCACTGAATATATATGATATTAAGCGGTTTAGCTTTGAAAAAGAGTATGAGTTAGAGTTAGAATCATACGTTGCTAAGAATGTTGTTTTATTGTCATGTACCTTGTTGTTTTCGAAGAAATCTTTCATTTCGCTTTTTCTTACCATAAGCAAGGTTCCGGGCGTTCCCATTTTTAAAGGAGTATTGCTTTGATCTTTCAGTTTTTGAAATGAAACAGAAATCGAATTCAAGGTATCATTTTTGTGGGCTTCATACATTTCTTCAATAGGAAGAGTTACTTCTGTACAAAGACCGGCAGGTGTTTTAAGGTATGTACATTTGGTATCGTTTACCAGTTCTTTCATACCTGAGTTTTGAAAACGAGTAGACATGAAAACTTCTTTGGTAGATGACATCGGAACGATTGTATGTACCAAGGTGTCTTTGTCTTCATCGGTTTTTGTCCAATATGCTATGGTCAGATGAAGATAGATATCAGAAATATACAAAATAGAACCTTCGCCGCTAGTGGTATGTACATAAAATCCTTTTAGTACATTATTGATGAAAGACTCTGAATCCTTAAAATAGGGATGGATAGTCTTTCCGTTTACAGTTTCTGTATAATTGTATTTCTCAAGAAAGTCTTTACAGAAATCTTTTCCTAATCCAATAGAAACATTGGGGTAGTAGGTATCTTCATTTCTGATAGAATCAGGAATAGTACGGTCGTATGCTGAATAATCTTTTGTGGCTAGCGGAGCAGCATTTTTATCGTAATAATCTGTCGGTTCCATATTACTATAATATAATGCTTTATCCGTACCGTCGTCTTTGATAACCTTGGTTAGCGGATCAACCTGTACACGAAGGTTTGCCAAAGAATCTCCAAAATAACTCGTATAGTATAGTCCCAGCGTTGCTTCTTTAATTTCTTCAATTCTATCTGGCAATATAAAATTCTCAGGACAGTTTATCTGAACTAGAAAATCAGAACTGAAAGTGCCATAATCCTGATCTGTAAATTTACCGAGATAAGCCGTACTAGAACGTGAATAAACAGAATCTAACAAATGAGATCTTGTTTCAATTGTATACGAATCGGCTTTAGCCGGAATCATGTCATTGTCGGCCACAAACTGACCGATTCCTGTCGTTTCGTCATCACAACTGTAGAGTGTGGCGGCAATTCCTAATGCTACCAAGAACTTGAGTTTCATTGTTTCAAATTAAGATGTTGTATATTAAGAGAGTTATTCGGCTTCTTCCCATACTTTATCGTACAATGCATTGCATGCATCAGCGTAAGTATCTTCGGGTTGATAGTCGACTACCGGAATATTAAGGCTACGTGCATAATCCATAATAGCCGGATTTACATTTTCACTGTTTTGGATAACTCCATCTGAGTATGTGATAGCCAGTTTGCATAATTCATCATGGTTTACTGGGTCTGCTATCATGTTAAGGTCGTCAGAAGTTATGTCTCTAAATAAAATCTGGTCTTTAAAGTTAGGAACCAAATTTGATTGGAATCCGTTGCCGTAAACCGAGAAAATTACTTTTGAATCTCTAAACGAGGGTTCATCGTAATATGCTTTTTTTATGAATAGAGGTACAATTGCACTCATCCATCCGTGGCAATGTATGATATCCGGACACCAGCGAAGTTTTTTAACGGTTTCCAATACGCCTCGGGCATAAAAAATAGCACGTTCGCCATTATCTTCATATTCTTTACCCTCTTCGTCGGTTGTCATCAAACGGTGCTGGAAGTAATCATCGTTGTCGATAAAGTAAACCTGACGTCTTGCAGCTTGGATAGAGGCTACTTTAATGATCAATGGATGGTCTGTATCATCAATAATGATGTTCATTCCTGATAAACGGATTACTTCGTGTAATTGGTTGCGACGTTCGTTTACATTGCCCCATTTAGGCATGAATGTACGGATTTCACGACCTTTGTCCTGGATGGCTTGTGGTAGATTTTGACCGATTAGAGATAATTCACTTTCGGGTACGTAGGGAGTAATTTCTTGTGTAATGAATAATACTTTTTTCGCGCTCATGTTATTTTAATAGTTGCTCATAAACATTTTGCAAAGATATAAAAAAAATGGACGAGAAAGGCAAATACCTCTTGTTATTTATTCCTTATAGTTTGTTAATGTCTTGTAAAATAGAGTGTTGCAAATGAAACTATTTCATTTTGCAAGTAAATGCCCAATAAAAAACTTTACTCTTTTTTATCAATCTGTTTTATTATATGATAAAAATGTGGTTACTTTGCAGCCGATTTTAGAAAACTATAGGTTTAATAATCAAAGAAAATGAAGTTAATTCAAACTATTCAAGAACTTCGTACGGAGTTAGATGCGCTTCGTAAGGAGGGCAAGACTATCGGACTGGTTCCTACTATGGGAGCTTTGCATGCAGGTCACGCTTCGCTTGTAAAACGTGCTGTTGCTGAAAATGACGTTGTTGTAGTGAGCGATTTTGTGAATCCCACTCAGTTTAACGACAAGAATGATTTGTTAAAATATCCTCGTACTTTAGATGCTGATTGTAAATTACTGGAGGAGTGTGGAGCTTCGTTTGTATTTGCACCGTCAGTTGAAGAAATTTATCCGGAGCCGGATACTCGTCAGTTTAGTTATGCTCCACTTGATACAGTAATGGAAGGAAAGTTCCGTCCTGGTCATTTTAATGGAGTATGCCAGATTGTAAGTAAGCTTTTCCTGATTGTTGAGCCTACGCGTGCTTATTTTGGGGAAAAAGATTTTCAGCAGCTTGCTATTATTCGTGAAATGGTACGCAAATATCCTTTCAATTTGGAAATTGTAGGTTGTCCTATTGTTCGTGAAGCAGACGGGCTGGCTCTAAGCAGTCGCAATGCTCGTTTAAGCGATGAACAGCGTATTCAGGCTTTACAGATCTCAAAAACTTTGTTTGCGAGTGTAGAATATGCTCAGACACATACATTGGCTGAAACAAAAGCATTCGTGGAATCTGCTATTTCTACTGCAGAAGGATTAAGATTGGAATATTTTGAAATTGTAGATGGCAATTCATTGCAGACTGTATGCGATTGGAAAGATGGCAGTTATATCGTAGGGTGCATAACTGTTTTCTGTGGAGAAGTTCGTTTGATAGATAATATTAAATATAAGGAGTAACGGCTATGATGATAGAAGTGTTGAAATCAAAAATTCACTGTGTTACCGTAACCGAAGCTAATTTGAATTATATGGGAAGCATCACTATTGATGAAGACATCATGGATGCTGCCAATATGATTGCCGGGGAGAAGGTGCAGATTGTGGACAACAATAATGGTGAACGTTTTGAAACCTATATCATAAAAGGCGAACGTGGGTCAGGATGCATTTGTCTGAATGGAGCTGCTGCGCGTAAAGTGCAAGTAGGAGATGTGGTGATTATTATGTCGTATGCTCTAATGGACTTTGAAGAGGCCAAAACCTTTAAGCCAACAGTGATATTCCCTGATACGGTAACAAACAAGATAGTATAAAAAATCCCGAAGTTGGTTTTTCTGACTTCGGGATTTTTCTTTTTATATAGTGGCATAAAAAAATGCCACTATATAATTACTATAATGATTTCTCTTTGATAGTACCAGTCCGGTAGGCAACAAGCAATTTCTTCAGATCATTTATCTGTATGCTTAATTCTCGCCCTTTATCGGTGTCTTTTACCATCATACGTTTACTGCTCATTTCCACGATTTGAGTTGTTGATTTAATATCAAGCCCTTCTTCTATCGCTTTTTGAGTGGAAGTAAATGGTTCGTGTTGTACTAGTTGGAAACCGCGTGAGTGATAAACAAGTGTATATCCCGCAATACCGGTTTCTGGCTGATATGCTTTAGAAAAACCTCCGTCGATAACCATCAGTTTTCCGTTGGCTTTAATCGGTTTTTCTCCTTTTACAGCTTTTACAGGTACATGACCGTTGATGATGTGGCGATGTTCGCCTTCTACACCGAATTCATCCATAATCATATCGCATATATCTTCCCGATCTCGTAATGTATAATAGAAACCTTTTACTTCTTTATGCGTTTCTTTGTCAGTTAGGAAATAGCGTTCGAATGTGGCCATTTTACTTTTATCGAATGCTGGAGAATTTTTTCCACACCATAAATACCATACATAGTCAAGAGCAAAGGCCTTTTCTTCGTTGTCGTTTTCTGCAAAATAAGCTGTGCGTATTAATTCGCCTACTCGGCTCAATAATGCTTTGCCTTTATATTTCTTCCCTAGAATGTCTACTTCTTTCAGAGAGCCGTCTTCGTTGAGAGGCATGGAGGCATGAAACAGTAGGTTAGAGTTGCATACATTATACATACAGCCATAGCGGAACAGACACTTCATATGTTTACGAAGCTTCTCACTTCCGGTGAATGAATGATGTAATTTTTGTATTATATCTCTTTCTTCGTCGGTTAGCTTATAAGGATCTGCCGGATCGATAGTCGGGAACAAACCATCACGCAGGGCGTATTCTTGTCCATCTAATGTGATGACCTTACGTTCGAAATCTATATGGTGCAACAATAATCTGTCTTCCATTTCAAATTCCGGACGGCGGCGGATAATTTCTGCTTCCAGTTTAAACTGGATGATACTGATGGCCTTATGCATTTGGGCAATCAGACGGATGGTTTTATCATTGTATGGACTTACTGCCTTGTCTATTTTTGGGGTAAAGCATTTACATGGATCATCGGCATAAGTTTCCATGGCAAATGTGGCCAGAGGAAGCAAGTTGATACCGTAGCCATCTTCCAAAGCCGAGAGGTTTCCATAACGCATGGCAAGTCGTAATACGTTGGCTATACTACAGTCGTTTCCAGAAGCTGCTCCCATCCACAATATGTCATGATTACCCCATTGAATGTCAAAATTATGGTAGTTGCAGAGAGTATCCATGATGATGTGAGGACCAGGACCACGGTCGAAAATATCTCCCAAAATATGTAAGGAGTCGATAGTTAGCTGTTGTATCAGATTACACATTGCAACAATGAAATCATCAGCTCGATGTGTATCGATAATAGTACTGATAATGACATTGATATATGCTTGCTTATTGGGTTCCATACTGCTTTCATGCAGTAATTCTTGTATGATATATGAAAATTCTTCAGGCAATGCTTTACGTACTTTGGAACGTGTATACTTGGATGACACATTCTGGCAGATTTTTACCAGCTGATTTAACGTAATAACATACCAGTCTACAATATCGGTTTCGACATCTTTTACTAATTGTAGCTTTTGTTCCGGATAGTAAATCAGTGTACAGATTTCCTTCTTTTCAGATTCGCGTAATGTATTTCCGAATATTTCGTTGACTTTCCGTTTGATAGCTCCTGAAGCATTTCTTAAAACATGCTGGAATGCCTCATACTCTCCATGTAAATCGGCTAAAAAGTGTTCTGTACCTTTAGGCAAATTCATGATTGCCTCCAGATTTATTATTTCGGTACTGGCCGAAGCAATTGTAGGAAAGCTATGTGAAAGAAGTTCCAGGTAGCGGATATCTTTCTGTATCATTTCCAGTGTAATCTGTTTATAGATTTTCATGTTATTTATTTAGGTTAGAATGGTTAGTTATAAGAATATCATTAAAAAAAGTTGTGCAATGATTACACGTATAAACATACCGAGAGGATAAACGGTTGCATAACTGATTGCCGGATTATCATTCGGGATTATATCGTTTGCATAATTCAGAGCCATTGGATTAGCCATACTTCCACATAGCATACCACAGGTGTTGCCAAAGTCCATTTTACAAAGACGAAGGGCTACCAGTGCCATAATGACTACAGGAATAAAAGTAATGAGAAAGCCTATGCCTATCCATAATGCTCCTTCGGGACGCATTACTGTATCAAAGAAATGGGCTCCAGAGTCAAGTCCCAGGCAGGCCAGATAGAGTGACAGACCGATTCCTCTAAGCATCAGGCTGGCACTACGGGTAGTATATGTTACCAAATGTAGGCGAGGTCCGTATGAACCTATCACTATACCTGCAATAATTGGTCCTCCAGCAAGTCCTAATTTTACAGGAGAACTGATTCCCGGAATTGCAATAGGGATAGATCCTACAATCAATCCTAAAACAATACCAATGAAAATAGAAGCCAAGTTGGGGGCTTTTAAGGTTTTTACAGTATTACCCAATACTTTCTCTACATTTTTTATAGCAGCGGCTTCGCCGACAACAGTTAGACGGTCACCTAGCTGTAATACTAATTCGGGGGTAGCCAGTAGTTGAACTCCGCTACGTAATACACGGCTGATATTTATTCCATAGGTATTTCTCAGGCGTAGTGAACCAAGTTTTTTTCCGTTTATTTCCGGGCGGGAGATGACAATATGCTTTGAGATCAATTCACTGTCGATGGCATTCCAGTCAATGTCTTCTTTGTTCCAGTCTTTTTTTTCTTGCTCTCCGAACAGAATTGTCAGAGCCTGTACATCTTTCTCTGTTGTGATGACCAATAACCGGTCATGTTCTTTTAATATTTTCTCAGAAGTAGGGATAGACACTTGTCCGTTTCTCCACAAGCGTGATATGACAAATTTGATGGTGCTTATATGTACTAAATCTTGGATGCTTTTATTGTATATTGCTGGATTGTGCACTTGAAAAGTTGCAATATATGTATGATTGGGATCTTCGTGTTCATGCTGCTCCATATCAGCGGGCCGAACGAAAAGCTTCTTTACTACAATAATAGCCAGAATAACCCCAACGACACCTAACGGGTATGTTACAGCACAGCTCAGTGCAGCTCCACTTGTTGATTCTCCTAACTGTTTTAGTGTTTGTTGTGCAGCACCCAGAGCAGGAGTGTTGGTTGTAGCTCCACATAAAATACCTACCATATCGGGCATAGATATAGGAGTAATCGCTGTCAGTGCCACAGCCATAATCGTACCCAATAAAATAACCCCTAGTCCTAACATATTTAACTTATATCCGCCTTGTTGTAAAGAACTGAAAAAACCAGGACCGACTTGTAATCCTAGGGCATATACAAATAACACAAGTCCGAAGCTTTCAGCGTAGGTAAGCATCTGTGGGTCAATAGCAAATCCGAGATGTCCGGCTAATATACCCATGAAAAAAACAAATGTCACTCCTAAGGATATTCCACAAATGTGTAATTTCCCTAGTCCAAGGCCAGTAGATATAATGAGGGACAGTATGATTACTGCCTGTAAGGCTGTTTGTTCAAAAAATAAATCGTATAACCATTCCATGTTGTAAAGATACATAAAATAAAATTATTATCGCCACAAAGGACACAGAGTGACACTCTAAACAAGTAAAATTTGTCTTGTGTACAACTCTGTGCCCTTTGTGGCAAGAATAATTTGTTTATCGCACGAATAATAACTCGCGATACTTCGGCAATGTCCACATCTGGTCATCGACAATCAATTCAAGCTTGTCGATATGATAGCGGATCTGTTCCAGCATTGGAGCAATATTATCATGGTAGGCGATAGCTTTTTCTCTTTCGGTGGTGATACGGTTAGCTACTTTACGAGCTTCCACCATTGCGTCTACATGGTCTTTGATAAATGCTGTATGTTCTGCTATTTCCTTGATTATTGCTAGATTTTCAGCTGACAATACGGCTGCTTCATCAGCTGGGAAAAGTGATTTCATCTTGTAGGCATTATCTATCAGTTTTGTCTGATATTCAATAGCAACAGGAACCACATGATTCATTACTAAGTCGCCTAGAACACGTGCTTCGATTTGTATCTTTTTAGTATACATTTCCCATTTCACTTCGTTACGTGCTGCCAGTTCTTTTCGATTCATGACTCCGGTAGATTCAAACATATGGATTGTTTCCGGTTTCAGATAATTATCGAAAATAAGTGGACAGCTGGTTTCGCAATCCAGTCCACGACGCAAGGCTTCTTCCTTCCATTCATCACTATAGCCATTTCCGTCGAAACGGATAGGCTTACATTCTTTGATGTACTGGCGGATTACTTGGATAATTGCCGAAACTTTAGGCTCACCTTTTTCGATCAATGCATCTACGTCTTTCTTGAATACTGTGAGCTGTTCTGCTACAGCAGCATTCAAAGCAATCATTGCACTGGCACAATTGGCTTCTGAACCTGGAGCACGGAATTCGAAACGGTTTCCTGTAAACGCAAAAGGTGAAGTACGATTACGGTCGGTATTATCAATCAGAAGTTCTGGTATTTGGGGAATATCCAGGCGCATACTTTGCTTGTCTCCCAAGGCTACTAACTCATTGTTTGTACTTTCTTCCAAATGGTCGAGAACTTTGCTTAGCTGAGTACCCAGGAAAGATGAAATAATTGCAGGAGGTGCTTCATGAGCTCCCAGACGATGAGCATTTGTTGCGCTCATGATAGAAGCTTTCAGTAGACCATTATGATGGTAAACTGCCATTAGCGTGTTGACAACGAAAGTGATAAAACGCAGGTTCTCTTCCGATGTCTTACCCGGAGCCATCAACAATGTTCCATTATCTGTTCCCAATGACCAGTTATTGTGTTTTCCTGAACCGTTTACACCTTTGAATGGCTTTTCATGAAGCAGCACACGGAAACCGTGATTACGTGCGATTTTACGCATCAGCGACATGATAAGCATGTTGTGGTCTACAGCCAGATTACATTCTTCATAAATAGGAGCTAATTCGAACTGGTTGGGAGCAACCTCATTGTGTCGTGTCTTGACAGGAATACCTAATTCCAAAGCCTGAATTTCCAGATCTTTCATAAATGCAGCAACACGGGGAGGTATTGCGCCAAAATAATGGTCTTCCAACTGTTGGTTCTTTGATGCTTCATGTCCCATAAGTGTACGTCCTGTCAGCAGTAAGTCCGGACGTGCAGCGTACAGACCTTCGTCAACAAGGAAATATTCCTGTTCCCATCCCAGATACGAAATAATCTTTTTTACGGAAGGATCGAAATAATGCATTACATCGAGTGCTGATTTTGTTACGGCCTGAATAGCTTTTAGTAATGGTGCTTTATAATCCAATGATTCTCCCGTATATGCTATAAATACGGTAGGTATACACAATGTATCATCTACGACAAAAACAGGTGAAGACGGATCCCATGCACTGTAACCACGTGCTTCAAAAGTATTTCTTACTCCACCGTTAGGGAAGGAAGAACCGTCTGCTTCTTGCTGAACAAGAAGTTTACCTGAAAACTCTTCCAGCATACCACCTTTACCGTCATGCTCAACAAAGGCATCATGCTTTTCTGCTGTACCCTCTGTTAATGGCTGAAACCAGTGAGTGTAGTGAGTTACACCTAATTCTACTGCCCATTTTTTCATTCCAGCAGCTACCTCATCTGCAATACTTCTGTCGAGTGCAGCTCCGTTGTCAATAACATCTATTAATTTGGCATATACTTTACTTGGCAGATATTTGAACATTTTTTCCCGGTTGAACACATATTTAGCGAAATATTCGCTTGGGCGCTCTGACGGGGGAGTAACTTCAATTGGTTTCTTGTGAAACGCTTTTTCTACAACTCTGAATCTTAATTTTGACATAATACCTAAAAATAATTTTTATGTTGTTTTTTCTTGTATATTATCTTTTTGTGGTTATAAACATCGACGGAGGCGATATATTGCTTCCTTGAAATCTTCTTTTTTCCCAAAACCGGTAAATCGCATATATCCTTCTCCGCTAGGTCCGAAGCCGATACCGGGAGTTCCTACAATATGTGCTTCGTATAATAGCTTGTCGAAAAACTTCCACGATGACATTCCGTTAGGTGCTTGTACCCAGAGATAGGGAGCATCTTCACCTCCTGCTACTCTTAGTCCGAGTTCGGTTAATGCTCGTTTCAGTATTTGTACATTGTCCATGTAGTATCGGATATTTGCTTTTACTTGCTCTTTACCTTCTGGAGTATAAATAGCTTCAGACCCTCGCTGGGTAATATAGGATGTTCCATTAAATTTTACTTCCTGATGCCGCTTCCACATTGGATTGAGTGGGATGCGCTTGCCAGCCAATGTCGCTGCTGTTATTTCTTTGGGTATAACCATATATCCACACCGCACACCAGTAAACCCGGCTGTTTTCGAAAAGCTTCTACATTCTATGGCTACTTTTTTAGCTCCTTTTATTTCATAGATGGAATGTGGTATATCTGGATTCTGAATATATGCTTCGTAAGCTGCATCAAAAATGATCAGAGTATCATTTTGAAGAGCATAGTTTACCCATTTTTTAAGCTCATTTTTGCTAAGTACAGTTCCCGTAGGGTTATTGGGGTAACATAAATAAACGATATCAACGCGCTGGCTAGGGATTTGAGGAATAAAATTATTTTCCGGAAGGCAAGGCATGTATACTACATTGCTCCATTTACCATCATTTTGAAGTTCTCCAGCACGTCCACAGGAAACATTTGAATCGATGTAAACGGGATAGATGGGGTCTGTAACTCCGATACTATTATCATGACGAAGAATGTCACCGATACTACCGGTATCACTTTTGCTACCGTCACTGATAAATAGCTCATTAGGCTCCAAATGTATTCCCCTTGCAGCATAGTCGTTTTTAATAATTTCATTAATGAGAAAATGATAACCTTCTTCAGGACCATATCCGTGAAAAGTTGCTTCATGTCCCATTTCGTCTATAGCCTTGTGCATGGCTTCTATACAAGCTGGGGGAAGGGGAAGAGTGACATCTCCTGTTCCTAAACGAATGATATCAGCTTTAGGATGAGTTACCCTGAACAAATTTACTTTCTTCTCTATATCCGAAAAGAAGTAATTGTTCGGTAATTTCAGGAAATGTTCGTTTACTAACGCCATGATATGTATTAAAACAGTTCTAAATGTTTATCCCAATTTGGGGCAAAATTACGAAAATTATATGATCTACAAAACCGTCTATTTCCTTTTCTTTATTTCTTGTAAGAAATTTGTTTGCATTGTATCGTTATAGGTGATTTTTTCGTAATTTTGTATCACCAAATTCAAAAACTATAACTTGTAATTTATAAGATGAATCAAATGAAGCCGCTTACGAAGTCGCAACAGTTTTTTAGGGAAACTAGAGACTATTTGATGATTGCTTTAGGTATGCTAATGTATGGTGTGGGATGGACAGTGTTTTTGTTGCCTAATGACATCCCATCGGGTGCGGTTCCCGGTATTGCATCTATCGTGTTTTGGGCAACAGGTTTTCCGGTTCAGTACACATATTTGATTATTAATTTTTCATTATTGTTGCTGGCTTTGAAAATACTGGGACTTAAATTTTGTCTGAAGACAATTTGGGCGGTTGCCGTGTTAACTATATTGTTGGCTATAATACAAGATTTGATAAAGGGCAGCTTGATACATGATCAGCCTTTTATGGCATGTGTGTTAGGGGCTTCATTCTGCGGGGGAGGTATCGGAGTCGCTTTTTCTGCAAATGGAAGTACCGGTGGAACAGATATTATAGCTGCGATAGTCAATAAATATCGTGATATATCATTAGGACGTGTCATCCTTATGTGTGACATAATTATTATCTCTTCCAGCTATTTGGTTTTACATGATTGGGAACGGGTTGTATACGGATATGTAGTTTTGTTTGTTTCCAGTTTTGTTCTCGATCAGGTTGTGAATAGTGCTCGTCAGTCTGTACAGTTTTTTATAATTTCTTCTAAGTATGAGGAAATAGGAAAGCGTATTAATCTTGATCTCCATCGTGGTGTAACCTTTATTGATGGTGTAGGATGTTATACGCATAACAATGTGAAAATGATGTTTGTATTGGCAAAGAAAAGCGAATCGAATACTATTTTCCGTTTGATAAAAGATATAGATCCGGGAGCTTTTGTATCTCAAAGTGCAGTAATCGGAGTCTTTGGAGAAGGTTTTGATCGTATTAAGGTGAGATGATATAATATTAACAAAGGTAATATGGAGATTGTATGATGACAAGTGTTGAGGTTGTGCGGCAAATAGCCGCCGGAAAGCATGTTTTGCTGGAGCGGGAAAGTATTCATGCAATGGCAGGCATTCTGGTATGTAGGAAATATAAAAAAGGCGAAATTATTTTGAATGAAGGCGAGGTATGTGAATGCATGCGCTATATAGAAAAAGGAATGACTCGCCAGTTTTATTTTAAATATGATAAGGATGTGACTGAGCATATCGGATATGAGGGAGGAATGATAATATGTCTGGAAAGTTATCTGAAACAAAAGCCTACTCGTATAATGATTGAAGCTCTGGAACCAACAGTTTTGTGGGAAATAAAAAAAGATGATATAGAACGCTTGTCTATGGAACACTCAGATATCGGAGTGTTATATAGAAAGTTCTTTGAATATTCTTTGATTGACTCACAGATTAAAGCAGATACATTGCGTTTTGAACCAGCACACGAACGGTACAACAAGCTTCTTCAGTTGCATCCGGAGATATTAAAACGTGCACCGCTTGTTTATATCGCCTCTCTGCTTCAAATGACACCTGAAACATTGAGTAGAGTACGTTCTGCTAGCTTAAATGGATAAAATTTCTTTTTGAGAATATAAAATTACCGCTGTATAGTTCCCTTGGTGAATAGGGAGTTTATACAGCGGTAATTTTTTTAGAGATATAGTAATTTAAAATAATACGATTCCAGCTTCGAAGGTTGCTTTGTGGTCGAACATGCTACTGTGACCATACTGGCGGGTCCAGCTGTATCCTCCTGAAGCAAAGATTCCCAATTTACTTCCTATGCGATATTCTACGTTTATTCGTGGTTGTAAAGCATATAGTCTTGCTGGTATTCCTTGGTTCTTATTATCAAGTGTTTCAATATGGTAAAATCCTGCATCTGCACTCAGCTCTAGTCGCGGGAGGAGAGAACAATATAAACCTCCCCGATAGAATGCCGAAGCGGATGCTTTATAATCGGAATTTAAGTAAAATGCTCCGCCTCCAAGTTCTGTATATGTATGTCGATTTTTAAAACGTATAGCCAGATTTACCTTGTTGAGATTGCCTCCTGAGATAATCATCTGGTAGTTTGTATGGGGAGTAATGTTGATACAGCCTATTTGATGTGCTGTACTATCTTGACTGATATTTACAATACCCAGTTGCAAACCTTTTGCAGTTTTGACAGATACATTTGCCAGACCTGCCTGCAAACCGTTGTTCTGTTCTCCATAGTTTGTGATACCCAATTGCATTCCTCGATTATCCACAGCTATATTTCCTAATGCGGCAAGTTGCAGACCTTTGTTCTGAGTTCCGGCAACGTTCAGTAAACTGGTAAGCTGTACTCCTTTCAGGGTTTCTCCGCTTACATTCATTAAACCACCTATAAAGACACCTTTTTGTGTTTTCTTTGTAACATTGGCGAGTCCTGCAAAATGTACTCCTGAGCTATTTCTGCCTGCAATGGTTACCAGTCCACCTATAAAAATACCTTTTGCATCTAGTCCGGCAACGTTTCCAATAGCAGATACTGCGATTCCTGATGAGGAATTTCCTGTTACATTCATCAGTCCGGCAAGTGTAATTCCTTTTGTGTCTTTTCCGGTTACATTAGCTATACCTGATAACTGAAATCCTGACGCGTTTAATCCTGTAACATTGGTTATTCCTGCTACTTGAAATCCTATGGAATGATAATGAGTTATACTGGAAATTGCATTGATCCCTACACCATTCAGGCAACTATAATTGCTTATGAGGCCAAGATTCAGATAGGTTCGTGGAGGCTCTTTCTTCTTATTTGTGATATTAGCTGCTAGATTTACTCCTTTTTTCAATCCTTTGTTGGAGCGTGTTTGAGCATAAAAAGGCATTGTTCCTGCCAGCAGACAACCTGACAGGAACATGCTTATAAGTTTGGTGTTAAGTTTCATCGGTTTTTATTTTACATCCTGATAAAGGAATCGCTTGATACTCTTTTTCGGAGTCTTTTCGAATTCTTCTGGATAGATTTTTATTCGTGAAATTTGTGAATAAGCTGGAAGCTCTGCATTTAGCGTTGTGCGATTTTCTTCCATTGCTGCTTCTATGTCGCTGTCGCTCATACCCTGCGAATATGCATCTTCAAAATCAGGATAAATCAGGGCAACGAGTTTATTATCGTTTTGCTGGATAACGATACACTCTGCGACAAATGGTAAGTTATTCAACTTTTCTTCTATCTCTTCTGGATAGATATTTTGGCCGGAAGGACCGAGAAGCATGTTTTTGCTTCTTCCTTTGATGGTTACGTTACCTTCTTCATCCATTACACCCAGGTCTCCCGTGTGCAACCAGCCATCAGCATCGAGAATTTGTGCTGTCGCTTCAGGATTTTTGTAATATCCCAACATAACATTATCGCCACGTGTTAGAATTTCTCCTACTATATTTTGTGGGTCGGGACTGTCGATACGTACTTCCATACGAGGTGCTGCTTTTCCGCAAGAACCCGGTTTGAAACGTTTCCAGTCTTCATAGCAGATAATCGGACCACATTCAGTCATTCCGTAACCTACGGTATAAGGAAAATCAATGCTTTTAAGTAATTTTTCTACTTCCTGGTTGAAAGCAGCTCCACCGATAATAACTTCGTAAAAATTACCTCCAAACCCTTGAATCATCTGTTCACGGACAGTTGCTTTTATCTTGTCGTTGATAATGGGAACCTTCAGCAAGACTTTCATCTTGAGTGTTTCCAGTTTAGGCAGTACGTTCTTTTTAATAATTTTTTCTATTATCAGTGGTACGGCAATAACAATATGCGGCTTAACATCAGCAAATGCCTGGAAAATGATTTTGGGACTAGGCATACGAGTGAGAAAGAATACATGACATCCACAAGCAACCTCATATAAAAACTCGAATGCCAGACCGTACATATGTGCCATTGGCAGCATGGAAACAATTCTGTCGCCAGGCTTTAATGTCAGTACATCGAAAGCAAACTGAGTATTAGCCCACAGTGAACGATAGGGAAGCATAACTCCTTTTGAAAAACTTGTAGTTCCCGAAGTATAGTTTATTACAGCCAGTTCCTCCGGATTGTCGCGGCGGTATGATACATGTTCACGGCGGAAATTACGAGGAAATTTCTTGCCGAAAAGTTCATTCAGATGTTCGCGAGCATATTCCAGCTGTTTGCTGCGGCATACCAATAGCGTAAAGTCAGTCATGAGGATGATACCTTCCAGCAGAGGCATTTCTGCTTCGTTTAGTGACTCCCATACTACATCGCCCACAAAGAGCAAGCGTGCTTCTGAGTGATTGACTATATTGTGGATATTGTCTGCTTTAAATTCATGCAAGATAGGTACGGCTACTGCTCCATAAGTCAGTATGGCAAGAAAGGCCACTCCCCAGTGTGAGCTGTTTCGTCCACAGACAGCTACTTTGTCACCCGGTTTGATTCCGCTTTCTGCAAGTAGGATATGTAACTTTTCTATTTTGCGGGCAACATCTTTATATTGTAAGGTTGCACCTTTATAATCAGTCAATGCATCCAGATTCCAGTGTTTCTTGATGCTTTCTTCTACAAAGGCAATAAAACTTTTTTCCATAAAATGTAAAAATTTAGTAGTGCACAAAATGTGCTTTATTGTGCAAAGATATTGTTTAATTCTTAGTATTCCAAATTAAACAGCTTCATACTGTTTCATTCTTTGCACTTTATGTGGTGAAATATTCTGATTATTTATTGGAGTTATGCTGTTTGCTATCTTTATCTGAAGAAGTATGCAGTGTCTGGCTGATGAAAGATTTGGGTAGGAGCATGATATGACTGAGTCTGAAAAGAAAAAAGATGCTGAAAATGATTCTTGATTTAGATAGAATACTTGATTTTCAGCATCTTTTCTTGTGGAAGATAGAGGAGGAGATTCTAACCGTTTACTTTTTTAAAGTTTGGATACATTATCCGACTTCCCTTCTATGCTTCTCGGATTTCCGGCATACCGGATGTCACCTCCACTGCTTGTATGAGTAGAAAGTCTGTCACTGGCATAACATTCAATATCTCCTCCAGAAGTGGCTGAGGCTGTTACATTCTTCGATTTCAGACTTTTGGCATAAATATTTCCTCCTGACTGTGCAGAATAATTAGCATCCTCACATTTTCCAGATAAGCTGATGTCACCGGAAGAGCTAGTTGTTGCTTTTACTGTACCTCTGCATGATAGTGATTCTATCTCGCAGTCACCTGATGAGCTCGACTTAATGTCAGTTTCGTTACACCGGGCTGTGTTAATTTTCATATCTCCACTGCTGCTGGTTGAAAGGCTAAGCATATGGCATGTGATATTATCTATTGTGATATCTCCACTGCTGGAAGTGCTCATTTTCAGATTGCTGCAAGTAATGTTTGTTGCATCGATATCTCCACTGCTCGATGTGTTGAGAGTGACATCTTTATGAGTCTTTAGTCCGTTGGCAAATTTGATATCGGAGGAACTGGAGGTCGAAAAGTCTGTTACTTCCGGTGCAAAAACTCTTACTTCACATACATATTTTCCTTGTATGGATAATGATTTCCCTTTTGGAAAATCATAGTTTACTTTTAGCTTATTTCCATTTTGCTGGACTTTTATGTATGGAATAATATTGTCGGGCGCATATACTTCTGCATAGGCTTTTCCTTGCGATTGTGTGTATACAACGTCTACTGAAGTTGAAGCGCTGATAGAATTAATATTCTTGATTTCTACCTTTTTGGTTACGTATTTTTTGCTTGGTTTAATAGGTGTATTTCCTATAGCAAAAGAACAACTTTCGGAAGTAATCAGTGTCAGTGCTATAGCCAATGAGGCTGCAAATGTAAATGTTTTCATAAAATTAAGTTTTGGTGTCTTTTATATATTTAGACGCAGATATATCACAAAAGTAACATGTTTTACTGAAAAAAACATTTGAGAGTATCTTTTTAATGTTCTAGATACTGTGGTAGCAATAAGTAGATCCTGTTTCTATCTGGAACTTTTATCTTTTGCGGAGGAAAGTTATACAGATAAGGATATAAAAAATCCGGTGAATTTAAATATCTAAGTCCGCCGGATTCGTTTTTAATTCGCAACGATATTCTTATTCTTCTCTGTTACTATAATATCTCATGAACTGAGTGCGTTCGAATGGATTGATTTCGCCAGCTGATTCTGCGTTCATCTTGCCTTTGAATTGTGACAGGCTTTCATAACCTTTTTCGTCCATCCATTCACTTAGTTCTTTTTTCATATTCTCTATTTCTTTTGCACCATATTGATAAATTACACTGCATACTTCAACAGCAGCTGCGCCAGCCAAAATAGATTTAATAACTCCTTTGCCGCAATGTACGCCACCCGAAACAGCGTAATCCAAACGTGGAACAGCTGCTGAAGCAATAGCTGTCCAGCGCAGACGGTCGGGCAGTTCATTAGGAGTACTCATTACATTGGCACTGGTGAAAGCCATGGTGTCGATGTTTATATCAGTCTGATAAAAACGGTTGAATAGAACTACAGCTGCAGCTCCGTTAGCATAAAGCTGATTAATCAACGCAACCGGATTTGTAAGGTTGCTTCCCAATTTCATGATTACAGGGATTTTTACTACTTTCTTGATGTGGCAGAGAATGTCTATATGACGTTGTTCGAAACTGCCTGGAGTGTAATCCTTATCTGTCTGTAGAGATAGGATATTAATTTCCAGAGCATCTGCTCCTGCTTTTTTCATCATTGTAGCAAAATCTACCCATTCGCTGTCACTGTAACAGTTGATGCTAGCTATAACAGGAATATGACATATTTTTTTTGTTTCTTCTATTAAATTGATATGTTCGTTAAGCGCATGAGAACGTACGTAAGCTCCCAGATAGTCGTCTGCTTCTGGTGAACCATAGCCCTGCATTGATCCTGCTTGCATGCTGATTTGTTCTTCAAAAACTGATTTCAGAACAACAGCTCCAGCGCCGGCTTCTTCTAGTTTTTTTATTTTTTCAGCACTGTTAGTAAGTCCCGAACTACTGATAATAATAGGGTTCTCAAGTGCTAATCCTGCGAAAGTTGTTTTTAGTTGTGCCATATTAGTTAGATTTTAATAGTTTCTGTCTCCAAAAATTTTGCTCCCTACGCGTACCATTGTACTTCCTTCTTTTACGGCTATCGGGTAGTCGTGTGACATTCCCATAGAGATTTCTTTAAATTCAGGGCGATCGGAAAAGAATTCTTGTTTCAGCTCATCAAAAAATACTTTTAGAGAATGAAATTCGTTGGCAATTTCTGTTTCGTCCTCAGTATTCGTCGCCATACCCATAACACCTGCGATACAGATATTGTTCAGATTTTTCCATTCTCCTGTACGAAGCATTTCCCGACAGCTGTCGAATGTAAAGCCATATTTGCTTTCTTCCTGTGCTATGTGAATTTCGAGTAAGCAGGGAATAGTGCGTTCGTGCTTGGCAGCCTGCTTATTTATCTCAACCAGTAATTTATAGGAATCGGCGGCATGTATCATTGCGATGTAGGGTGCAATGTATTTTACTTTGTTGGTTTGTAAGTGTCCGATAAAATGCCATTCAATATCTTTCGGTAATTGTTCATGCTTGCCGGATAGCTCTTGTTCTTTGCTTTCGCCAAAAATGCGTTGACCTGCCGAATATGCAGCTTCGATAGCTTCGGCAGGATGGAACTTTGATACAGCTACAAGGCGTACATTTGTCGGTAGTTCCGCTATTACTTCCTTTAAATTAGCTTGAATATCCATTTCTGATTGTTGTTTTTTTCAGTCTTATCTTTTATCGGCATCTGGAAATTCCGGCTTAACGTCTGGTTCGGCAGAATAGGGATATACATCCATAATTGCTGTTTCTGCAATCGAAGCAATGACGTAATCGGCCATTGTGCCTTTCATTCCTTCATCCAGCTTTTTTACAGCATCCCGTAAGTCGGAAGCTTGTACCAGTACGTTTGTTGCTGTTTTCTTTTCAGCGCCGCTTTTTTCATCGAGTGTAATGAAATACAGTTTGCATTTAAACCAGCGGTCGGCTGCATCTTCTTCACATGGGAATAGTTCACTATAGTTAGCTCGTTTAATGTCTGCTACCGTAAATTCTCCACTGATGAATGGGGTTATTTCTTCGATGATGCGTGATTCAGCTTCTGTAAAACTGAGTGCATCTACCAGATAAGGTTCTGTTACTTTTTTGTTCATGCCGTTCTCCGCAACTTTTTCGTAGCGGATTTTACATTCGAACCAATTATGCATCATAATGAATTTTTTTTCTGTGTTAGTTTGACAATGTTCATGCAAATGTACACTAAAATTTTAATAAAAACTCTTACACTGATAATTTATTTGTTCATTCGCGTGGCTTACACCGATTCTGTTGCATGAACTCTTGTATCTCATCGGCATGGCTTCCCTGAAGCAGAATATGGTGGTTGCCCAATGGATTGGTCAGGAAGTAGCTGACAGGCTTGTTTAGCTTGATTTTTAATTGTGTACGGCAGGATGTTGAAAGATTTGTATTTTCAGTCATATAACCTTCTGCTAGATAATATTCGTCCAGACATTCACTACCACACTTGAAAATTGTTACATCTCCTTCGTGCATCAGTCCTTGTATAGCAATTCCGCTTTGGGTCTCAAAATGGTCGCGTATGATAAATTCATTAACCATTTTAGTCGCAATAGAGCAGTGGGCTAACAGAAGCTCGTTGCGTTTGACGTCGATAAATGATGGATTTCCCATAAATGAGGGTTGTCCGGTTACGGCCTTAGCCATCAGCATGGTCATGATAGCTTGTAAATCACCTTCGCAACCGGCCGGTATTCCTTCATTATTTAATAAGGATAGTGCCAGACATCCTGTGGTATTCAATTGTTTTACAAGGGCAAAACAAGATAAGGCTATTGCATCTAGTTGCTCTGATACACATAGCTGTTTGATGGCTTTGTATAAACGCATGGCCTTTAAAAGATCTTCGGCTGTAGCATCCTGACATGCTTTTGCTTTGTTGGCAAAGATAGAAGCTTCAAGTCCGATTTCATCATCTGTGATTTCATAGAACCGTTTGTAGACTTCCTGAAGAGGTATGTCTATATAGTTTACTCCCCATCGTTGACTTGCCAATAAATAGTCCACATGGCTGGCTACCAGCCATGAAGCCGGAGTTCCAATGACTCCGATACGTTTGCCTTTTAACGAACGTTTGGCTGCAAAAGCTTTGTGGTGTAATAATACTTGTTTTGCCATATCGCTTGTATGGCCATGGATAATGCGTACTTTCATGTCCTTATTGCGTACACAGGCTGCTATTTCCAGAGCGGCAGCAAGCGAGTTGTTCAATCCGTCAGAGAGTAGTGTAATAGGGTAGGGAAGTATACTGAAATTTCTGATGACACAATCTTCTACACCTCCGCTTGCTATAAATGCCATTTTATATGCATTGGCTGGAATACTTTCTACTTCTTTATAGTTTACTAAATGGAGGGTAAAATGCTTTTCTAAAGCCATGAACAATTCTTTATGGCTTTGATAAATTTGCTCCATTTTATAACTTCCGGATGTGAATATAATAAGGTATAAATTCATAGCTCTATATGTAATGGTTTAACATTTACGAATATACATTTTTTTCTTTTTGGCTCTCTGAAGTTGTGTGAAGTTTTTATGTTTTTTGATAGAGTTTAGAGCCTGTTTAGTCTTTTCACTCAATACGTCTTTGGATTTATTTTATAAGAAATGTTGTGCATTTTGTTCTTTCGGGTTATATTTGTAGCCACATTAAAATCAAATTGTTTATTTATGCCACAAATATCCATTAGAGGAAACGAAATGCCAGAGTCACCTATTCGTAAGCTGGCTCCTTTGGCTGAAGCTGCAAAAGGAAGAGGAATTCATGTATATCATCTGAATATTGGTCAGCCAGACCTGCCTACACCTCGAGCGGCCCTCGATGCGATTCGTAATATAGACCGTACAGTTCTCGAATATAGTCCCAGTCAAGGTTATCGTAGCTATCGTGAAAAACTGGTGGGCTATTATAAAAAATACGATATAAACCTTGATGCTGATGATATTATTATTACTACCGGAGGATCTGAAGCTGTTTTGTTCGCTTTTATGAGTTGTCTGAATCCGGGTGATGAAATTATTGTGCCCGAACCTGCATATGCTAACTATATGGCATTTGCTATTTCGGCGGGAGCTATAATTCGTACAGTAACAACGACGATTGAAGAAGGGTTTTCTTTGCCTAAGGTAGAAAAGTTTGAAGAATTGATAAACGAACGGACCAAAGGTATTTTGATTTGTAATCCCAATAATCCGACTGGTTATTTGTATACTCGTCGGGAAATGAATCAGATTCGCGATTTGGTTAAGAAGTACGATTTATTCTTGTTCTCTGATGAAGTTTATCGCGAATTTATTTATACAGGTTCTCCATATATTTCAGCATGTCATTTAGAAGGAATCGAAAAGAATGTTGTCTTGATTGATTCTGTTTCTAAGCGTTATTCTGAATGTGGAATCCGTATCGGTGCTCTGATAACCAAGAATGAAGAAGTCCGTAAAGCTGTTATGAAATTCTGTCAGGCACGTTTAAGTCCTCCTTTGATTGGGCAGATTGCGGCAGAGGCTTCGCTTGATGAACCGGAAGAGTATTCTCGTGAAATGTATGATGAGTATGTAGAGCGTAGAAAATGTCTGATTGATGGTTTGAACCGTATTCCAGGAGTATATTCACCTATTCCTATGGGGGCTTTCTATACCGTGGCAAAACTTCCGGTTGACGATGCGGAAAAGTTCTGCGCATGGTGTTTAAGCGATTTTAATTATGAAGGAGAAACTGTAATGATGGCTCCTGCAGCAGGCTTTTACACGACTCCGGGTGCAGGTCGCAATGAGGTACGTGTTGCATATGTTCTGAAAAAAGAAGACCTGGCGCGTGCTTTGTTTGTGTTGCGTAAAGCCCTTGAAGCATATCCCGGACACGTAGACGAATGATATGAACTGGAAGCTTTTTATTGCACGCCGTATCTATAAAGATAATGAAGGCGGAAAGGAAGTTTCAAAGCCAGCCATACGTATTGCGATGGCTGGAATTGCTATTGGGCTGGCTGTAATGATCATCTCGGTGGCGGTTGTCATTGGTTTTAAGCATCAGGTACGCGATAAGGTTATCGGTCTTAGTTCGGACATTCTTGTTACTAGTATGGATGAGGCTCAGGCATACCAGACAACTCCGGTTGCCGGAGGAGACAGTGTGATGCAAGTGTTAAGAAGCTTACCTTCTGTGAGCCATGTACAGCGTTATGCCAGTAAGCCGGGGATGATTATGACTGCTGATAATTTTCAGGGAATGCTTCTGAAAGGTATAGCTCAGGAGTATGATATGACTTTTTTGCAAAACCATCTTCTTGAGGGAGAAATTCCAGCATTTACAGATTCGATAGCCAGCAATAAAGTTCTTGTATCGAGAACCATTGCCGACCGTTTGTCTTTAAAGGTTGGGGATAATCTGTATACTTATTATCTGGAGAACAATATTCGTGCTCGTCGACTTACTGTTTCTGGTATTTATCAAACAAATTTTTCTGCCTATGACGATTTGTTTTTGATAACGGATTTATATACAGTCGTTCGTCTGAATAATTGGGAAAAAGACCAGGTGGGAGGATTGGAGATTGAAGTCAGTGATTATGCATTACTCGAGCAGGTCAACGATAATATACGTGGTTTGTTTGATGAAAAGAGTGATCGATACGGCAATATGTATTATTCGCGTACAGTAGAAGAAGTATATCCTCAGATATTTGCATGGTTGGATTTGCTTGATGTTAATGTGTGGGTTATTCTGATTCTGATGGTTGGTGTTGCAGGATTTACTATGATTTCCGGACTGCTGATTATTATATTGGAACGTACAAATATGATAGGGGTGCTGAAAGCATTGGGAGCTGATAATACTGCTGTCCGAAAGATTTTTCTTTCGTTTTCCGTACTTCTTATCAGAAAAGGTATGCTGTGGGGAAATATTGTCGCTCTTTCTTTCTGTATTCTACAGTATTACTTCAAAATCGTAAAACTAGATCCGGCGACATATTATGTCGATTCTGTTCCTGTTGAGCTGAATATAGGAGTCTGGCTGTTGTTGAATATCTGTACATTGATAGTTTCTGTTTTAATGTTGGTAGGACCTTCCTATCTTGTCAGTCGTATTCATCCGGCTAAATCCGTAAGATTCGAATAAGGGTATTTTTACAGTAACCATATAAAAATGTCCTGATATTTTAAAGAAGGTTATCGACTTTCACTAAAATATCAGGACATTTTATATGTCTTGGTATGAGGCTATCCTATTTTGCTGATTTTCTTCAGACGTTCTTCATCAATTAGCTTTATCTTACGTCCGTCAATAATAATCAGTTTTTCTGTTGCGAAATTAGATAAGGTACGAATAGCATTCGAAGTAGTCATATTGGATAAGTTAGCCAAATCTTCTCTTGACAAATAAATGCTAAGTGTACATTGATCTTCTTCTACTCCATAAGTATCTTTAAGGAACAGAAGTGATTCGGCAAGACGTCCTCGAATGTGTTTTTGAGTCAGGTTTACCGTACGTTCATCCGAAATACCCAAATCTTTTGATAATTGGCGAATAAAGAACATTGCCAGATCTGCATTTTCCTGAATTAACTTGATAATGACAGGCATGGGTATCAGACACATTGTACATGGCTCGAATGCCGCTGCTGCTGTTACAAAGTTTTCCTCTGCAAAGTAAGCACGATAAGCAAAGTATTCTTTATTCTTTATGACACGAATAATCTGACTGCGTCCGCCTACACCATCCTTGTATATCTTTACTTTGCCACTGAGCAGGCACATCAGGTGCATGGGAGTTTCTCCTTCACAGTAGATTGTTTCGTTTTTTTTATATTTCTGTATTGTAAAATTTTGCGCAAGTAATTCACGTTGCGATTCGGTAAGAGGCTGCCACAAATCAGGGATACTTTCGGCAATCTCGGCTTCTGTTAATTCCTTCTTGACCATAACTGCTATAAAACCATGTTTTGTAGCACAAAGGTAGGAAGAAAAATTTAAAAACTTAATTTTATCCTTGAAAAATGTCGTGTGTACATATGGATTTGTTATATATTTGCTTCTGTTTATGGGAAAATTAAGAAATATATATCATATTATATTCCGATTGTTAATGTACCTTCTTGCTTTAAGTTTTGCCACTGAAGCAAGGGGAGGGGATAATATGCCGTCTTATCTTTCCAAACCACATGTTACCGATTCTGTACTTTCCCATATTTTTCATTCGGCATCAGTCTATGCTCAAGAGGTGGGAGAGTATAAAGCCGATTTGTACCTGAAAGGTCGGTTGCAGATTCATAAGCAAAATAGAATCATCAAGTATGTTCCTTCTATGTTTCGTTTTGAGAAGGGAGTAAATGACTATATACATGAGTCCATCAGCGAATTACATTATACGGCTCCTCATATATACGACCGGAAGATTCGTGCTGTTTCTACAACTTTTACGGGAGGTAACAGCCGTTTTTTTGATATAATGGATTTTGTTAAGTTTAATATTTATGCTCCTTCGTTGATGGAAGACAAAGTTCTTTCACCACTTAACGAACAGTCTAGTGTACATTATTATTATCTGCTTGATTCGATCGATTACTGGAAGGAGGGAGAAGTTTATAAAATACGTGTAATACCCCGTTATCGTAGTACCCAGTTGCTTGAGGGATTTTTTTGGATAACTACGAATGACTGGACGATACGTTATCTGAATTTTCATGGAGCGTACGACCTGATTCGCTTTCATGTGGCAATGCGTATGGGGGAGACGGAAAAAACAAAGTATCTTCCTCAGCTGATAAATTTGGATATCGTATTTAAGTTTTTGCGTAATAACCTGGAAATGAATTATACGGGCTGGCTAAAGTATGATGAGGTTATTTTTAAGAAAAAAGAAGAAATGGATGTACTGCTGAAGAAACGGCATAAATATAATTTGTCTAATTCTTACACGTTAACTTGTGATACCACACGTTTGGTTCAGGATCGTGATTCGTTTGCCTGTATTCGTCCTTTGCCTCTTACCGATTGGGAAGACAGTTTATATTTGTCTTTCGATGAGCGTCGCCGCAAGGAACAGGGAGATACTTTGCAAAGAGTAGAAACTAAATTTAAGAAAAATCTGGTGTATATCGGACAGTTGGGAGATGCCTTGATTAGTAGTTATGATATTGATATATCTAAAGTTGGTAATATTACATGCTCTCCTTTAATAAACCCTTTGCTCGTAAGTTATAGCCATCGCAATGGAATTTCGTATCGTCAGGAGTTTAAATATAATAAACTTTTCCACGATGGGAGATTATTGCACATCGTACCTCAGATCGGTTATAATTTTACGAAGAAAGAGCTTTATGCTAAAATGGATGCAGAATATGTTTACAACCCTATGAAACATGGATCTGTTTCTGTGAATGTAGGAAACGGTAACCGTATCTATAGTAGTTTGGTGCTCGACCAACTGAAAGAAATGCCGGACAGTCTGTTTAGCTTTGATGGGCTTGAACTGGATTACTTTAAGGATGTATATCTGAATATTTCTCATAATATTGAGATTATAAACGGACTGACTTTATGGACAGGGGTGGCCATGCACTGGCGTTATGCAGCAGAAAGTACTCCGGAAGTGGCAAGCCGGGTACGTTTGAAGTATAACAGTTTTGCTCCTCGATTGCGTGTTGAATGGACACCGGGTATGCACTATTATATAAACGGAAATCGAAAGGTGAATGTTGGCTCGAGTTATCCTACTTTCCTTATAGATTATGAACGTGGAATAAAGATAATGAAGAATTCAGGGGAATATGAACGTTTTGAATTCTCAGCGGAGCAAAAGATACGTGTTCGTGACCTGCATACGATTGCTTATCATCTGGGTGGAGGTTTTTTTACAAATCAGAATGATATGTATTTTGTGGATTATGTGAATTTTGCCAATCGCAATTTGCCTCAAGGATGGAATGATGATATCGGAGGTACATTTCAGATGCTGGATGGGCGCTGGTATAATGCCTCACGTCATTATTTCCGTGGAAATATGACATATGAAACTCCTTTTTTATTATTATATCCTGTAAGTCGGTTGCTGTCGTTTATTCAAAAGGAAAGAGTTTATGCAGGTATCTTGTTCATGCCTCATTTGAATCCCTATCTGGAATTAGGTTATGGAATAGGTACACATCTGTTTGATTTTGGGGTATTCGTGGGAAATGAAAAAGGTAAATTCACATCTGTGGGATGTAAATTTACCTTCGAGCTGTTCAATAGATGATAATCTAATTCTTTATGTATTCTTTCTTTATTTTCTTAGGAAGTCTTTCTTTTTGCGTAGCAGATATTGCATTTGCCGTACCAGACTCCATAATGGACGAAGAATGTCAAACAATGGGAAAATACAACATAGGTTTTCATTCAGATCGCGGCTCGTATGGTGAAAGACAGTCATTGTCGAAATAAAACGGATTAGCCAAAACAAGACAATGAGGCCCATACCGATCCATTGTTGCTCTATAATACTGAATGCCAAAGCCGAAATTGTAGCTAGATGAAATAGTCCGCAGGTCCATGTGTCGATAGCATTGATAAACCTTGCCATGCCCTGATAATAGTGTCCGGTAACCATCGCATTCATTTTTTCTTCAAACCAGATACGCTTGTAAGGAGGAACCGGCATGCGGACAATGCTGTCTTCTCCTGAAGCTACACGAGTATTGTATTTGTTTGCAACTGCATTGATGAATAAGTCATCTTCTCCTCGTTGCAGTTGCAGATGATCTGCAAAACCCTTATGCTTTTCATACAAACTTTTTCGGTAAGCCAGATTACGTCCTATACCCATATACGGATTGCCTGCTAAAGCCATACCTAAATACCGGAGTGAATGGAAAAATGAGTCGGTTGTGATTCGTCGGGCAAACCATCCTTTTTGGGGTAGATAATTGCTGTATCCTAGTACGATATCTGTATTTGGAGTCATTTGTTCGGCCAGTCTTCTCAGCCAGTTCCGGCTGACAGGACAGCAATAAGGTTCTGTAACTACAAGCCATTCATAACGGCTGGCACGTATTCCCATTGCGATGCCCAGCTTTTTCCGACTGACGTAGCGGGCAGTTTCCGGAATGAAGGTGTGATACAGATTATTGTATTTGTCGGATAATAACTTCAGGATGTTTTCATCTTCTCCAGCCGACTTGTCATTGATGACAACTACCTCAAATTCCGGATAATCTTGTTCGAGAATGGCAGGAAGGTTTTTGGTTAATGCACTTCCGGAGTCTTTGGTCACGATAATAACTGATAGTGGTGGAAGTTCTGTTCCGGCAGCTTCATTCTTTTTTTTGAAATGCCGATGTATGCGGTTGTAGATTCCAAAAACGTAACATAACTGAATCGCACAAAGTATGCCACAGACTGCAACCAGCAAAAAAGTGGTAGATGCCAAATCGAGTGTAATCATATTGTGAGTCTTATAATAAAAATCGGTGCAAAAATAGAGTAATTTTTCGAGATTGCGCTCAATCTGTCTTCTAATAAAGGATGATTTTTTGTGCCTTATTCAATTTTCGCTATCTTTGCATGGCGTAAAATAATGTTACGCTGCCGGAAGAATCAGAAAATAATAAAAGTAAGAAATGAAGAATATACGTAATTTTTGTATTATTGCCCATATCGACCACGGAAAGTCTACACTGGCAGACCGCCTTCTGGAGTATACTCAGACAGTGAAGGTCACAGAAGGACAGATGTTGGACGACATGGATTTGGAGCGCGAGCGTGGTATAACTATCAAAAGTCATGCTATTCAGATGGAGTATACCTATAAAGGTGAAAAATATATACTGAATCTGATTGATACTCCGGGGCACGTCGATTTTTCTTACGAGGTATCTCGTTCTATCGCTGCATGTGAAGGAGCTTTATTGGTAGTAGATGCTTCGCAAGGAGTGCAGGCACAGACCATTTCTAATCTTTATATGGCACTGGAACATGACCTGGAGATTATTCCGGTAATGAATAAGTGTGATATGGCAAGTGCTATGCCGGAAGAAGTGGAAGATGAAATTATCGACTTGTTGGGGTGTAAGCGTGAAGATATTATCCGTGCATCTGGAAAAACCGGCATGGGCGTAGAAGAGATTCTTCAGGCGGTAGTCGAACGGATTCCATGCCCGGTGGGAGATGAAGAAGCACCTTTGCAAGCTTTGATCTTCGACTCTGTATTCAATTCGTTTAGAGGTATCATTGCGTATTTCAAGGTAGTAAACGGAGTGATTCGTGCCGGTGATAAAGTTAAATTCTTCAATACAGGAAAAGAATACGATGCCGATGAGGTTGGAGTGTTGAAAATGGATATGGTTCCTCGTAAGGAGCTTCGTACCGGTGATGTTGGTTATATCATATCCGGTATCAAAACCTCGAAGGAAGTTAAGGTCGGCGATACGATTACTCATATTTCTCGTCCTTGTGATAAAGCTATCGATGGTTTTGAAGAGGTTAAGCCTATGGTCTTTGCCGGTGTCTATCCGATAGAGGCTGAGGATTATGAGAATCTGCGTGCATCGTTGGAGAAACTTCAGCTGAATGATGCTTCACTTACTTTCCAGCCGGAATCATCATTGGCATTGGGCTTCGGCTTCCGATGCGGATTCTTGGGATTGCTCCATATGGAAATTGTTCAGGAACGTCTGGACCGTGAGTTTGATATGAATGTCATCACGACTGTTCCCAACGTGTCATATATGGTGTATGATAAGCAGGGAAATGTGCAGGAGGTACATAATCCTGGTGGCATGCCTGATCCGACTCTTATCGATCATATCGAAGAGCCTTATATCGATGCGTCCATCATTACTGCTACCGATTATATTGGCTCGATTATGACATTGTGTTTGGGTAAGCGTGGTGAGCTGGTTCGTCAGGATTATATTTCGGGTAATCGTGTAGAGCTTCACTATAAAATGCCGTTGGGTGAAATTGTGATAGATTTTTACGATAAGCTGAAGAGTATATCGAAGGGATATGCTTCTTTTGATTATCATCAGTCGGGCTTCCGTCCTTCGAAACTTGTTAAACTGGATATCCTGTTGAACGGTGAATCTGTAGATGCACTTTCTACCCTAACTCATTTTGATAATGCATACGATTTGGGACGTCGCATGTGCGAGAAACTGAAGGAGCTGATTCCCCGTCAGCAGTTTGAAATAGCCATTCAGGCAGCTATCGGTGCTAAGATTATTGCTCGTGAAACGATTAAAGCAGTACGTAAGGATGTAACAGCCAAGTGTTACGGTGGTGATGTGAGCCGTAAGCGTAAGTTGCTTGAAAAACAAAAGAAAGGAAAGAAACGTATGAAGCAGATCGGTACGGTAGAAGTGCCTCAGAAAGCTTTCCTTGCTGTGTTGAAATTGGATTAAACAGGTAATTTAGTCAGTCTATAGACTGTGCTCTTTTTAAAGACGCCCTCTGTATTTTCATGATATGTAAATGACTTGGTATTGTACCAGTCTTTGAATAATGAAAAATACAGAGGGTGTAATGTCTTAGGGTCTATGTTCTCCTTTTGTCGACCAGCTGTTCTATATGAAAATTTATTGTAGAATCTTTGTCTTTTTGTATAAATAATTTGTCTTTTCCTATAAAAGGAGGCAAAACTTTATACTCTTCTTTTTAAAAGGTTTTTTCACTTTTTCATCAAAGTCTTTAATTAATATTTTGATATTACGGAAAAAAGAGTTTCCTTTGTAACAAATCATTAAACAAATCCGTGTTTAATAGGAATTCAAAAACGCTTTCTGTTGAATATAAATTCGTTTGTGGTTTTGAGTTCTTGATTTTGAAATTGTCTGTAACACGGTATCACTCTTCTACAGTAGTTGTCTTTGGGTTTCAGAAGGAATAATTGAGCAGGGGACGCTGTGTGCGGGCAGATTGTTAAACCCTTAAAAGTCAATCCTGCTATGGAAGATAACGAAAGAATATTCCCGGATGATAAGTTGGTTTCTATGTTTCGTAATGGTGACAGTCACGCTTTCGAAATTTTGTTGTCACGTTATGATGAATGCATAATGAGAGCTATCCGAAAGAGTACCATTAATAATAATGATAGCGTAGAAGACCTGTATCAGGAAATTGTTACCCATCTCTATGAAAAACTAAAATGCGTATACAAGGCAAATGGCCATTTCGGAGCATGGCTGAATTGCGTCGTTGGGAATTTTTTATGTAGTGTGTATCGTAAGAAACATCAGGATTGCCTTCCATTGAAACTTGATATATTGAAAGATGACGATTGTCTTGTCGATAATTATATTTCAGCAGAAAGAAGAGAGCGGAAATTCGAGGATCTGAAAGAGGCTGTAGAAGACCTGTCGGAAGAATTGGGCCGTTTGGTTAAAATGAAAATCTGGGAGGGGATGACCTATCAGGAAATATCAGAACAGACAGGTATTGATAGATCTACAGTTGTAAAACGCTTGAAGTCTGCTTATCAGGAGTTGGAAAAAAGGATGATTGCCAAAGGATATGACGATGCTTTGATATAAAATTTTACTTTTTTTAATGAGAAAAACATTGTTAACGTTACCAATGAAACAATTTTTATAGTACATTTGCCACGGATTTGTAAAGTACGGTTTGCAAAACATGGTAAATAGTATAAAACATCTAGGTATTGTGGAAAACATCAATGGCTCTCGCTTGAAAGTAAGAATTGTGCAGAGTTCAGCTTGCTCGTCTTGTAGTGTGAAAGGACACTGTAGTGCTTCCGAAACCAAAGAAAAAATAATTGATGTTTATAATAAGAATGGAGTTCCATGCCAGATTGGCGAACGAGTAATGATTGTTGGGACTACCTCAATGGGTATGAAAGCTGTCTTTTTAGCTTTTGTACTCCCTTTTGTCGTGTTATTGCTTGCCCTGATTTTTTCGTTGAAACTGACTGGGGGGGATGAGGTTTTGTCGGCTTTGATTTCTTTGGCTACCCTGGTTCCCTATTACCTTATTATATATATGTGCCGGCAGAAAATCAGCCGCTCGTTTATGTTTACCCTAGAATCAATATATAATTAATAAACTAACTTTATATTTTTATGAACTTAATTTTGGTTGCAGTGATTTCATTGGGGGCCATTGGCTTGATTGCCGCAGTTATTTTGTTTGTGGCTTCAAAGAAATTTGCTGTGTATGAAGATCCGCGAATTGCTCAGGTAGCCGAAGTGCTTCCACAAGCTAACTGCGGTGGATGTGGTTATCCGGGATGTTCTGGTTTTGCCGCTGCTTGCGTGAAGGCTGGTTCACTCGAAGGAAAACTGTGTCCGGTGGGCGGTCAGCCTACCATGGAAAAGGTTGCTGGTATTTTAGGACTGGAGGCTACAGCTTCAGAACCTAAAGTAGCGGTAGTGAGATGTAACGGTACATGTGCCAACCGTCCTAAACTTACTCAGTACGACGGTGTGCGTTCATGTGTAGTAGCTAATTCCACTTATGGAGGTGAAACCGGATGTACATTCGGCTGCTTGGGATGTGGCGACTGTGTGAGTGCTTGCCAGTTCGATGCCATTCACATGAATCCGGAAACCGGATTACCCGAAGTGGATGAAAGTAAATGTACTGCTTGTGGTGCTTGTAGCAAAGCATGTCCGCGCAACATTATCGAAATCCGTCCGAAAGGAAAGAACAACCGTCGTGTATACGTACAGTGTGTCAATAAAGACAAAGGTGCTGTTGCACGTAAGGCTTGTACCGCTGCATGTATCGGCTGTGGCAAGTGTGTGAAGGTTTGTCCGTTCGAAGCTATTACACTCGAAAATAATCTGGCATACATCGATCCGGCTAAGTGTAAATCTTGCCGCAAGTGCGAAACTGAATGTCCTCAGAATGCAATTGTTGCGGTAAATTTCCCTCCTCGCAAGGCTAAACCTGCTGACGCTGCTCCTGTAGCACAGGCTGCTTCTGCTGCATCAAAGGCTGCTCAGCCTGTAGCTGAACCTAAAAAGGAAACAGTGGAAGTTAAAGCTGCTGAGGCTCCGAAAGAAGCTCCTAAAACTGAGGCTTAATCAAAATTAGTAATTAAATTAAAAAGATATTTACAGTGAAGACATTTAGAATTGGTGGAGTTCATCCAGCAGAAAATAAATTGTCAGCAGGCAAAGCTATCGAAACGCTTGCTCTTCCTAAGCAGGCTGTTTTCCCTTTGTCACAGCATATCGGTGCTCCCGCTACTGCTATCGTAAAAAAAGGTGATGTAGTGAAGGTCGGAACCAAGATTGCTGAAGCAGGAGGCTTTGTTTCTGCCGCTATCTTCTCTTCTGTTTCTGGTAAAGTAAACAAAGTGGATAGCGTTATCGACGCCAGTGGCTATCGTAAACCGGCTATTTTTATTGATGTGGAAGGTGACGAATGGGAAGAAAGCATCGACCGCAGCAGCGAACTGGTAAAAGAATGTAACCTGACTCCTGAAGAAATTGTTGCTAAGATAAAAAATGCAGGTGTTGTTGGTATGGGTGGTGCTTGTTTCCCTACTCATGTAAAACTTACTCCTCCTCCGGGCTGTAAGGCAGACTGCGTAATTATCAATGCAGTAGAATGTGAACCATATCTGACAGCCGACCATCGTCTGATGCTGGAAAAGGCAGATGAAATATTGGTTGGCGTACAGATTCTGATGAAAGCAGCTAAGGTTACCAAAGGATATATCGGCATTGAAAATAATAAGCCGGATGCCATCAAGCTGATGACAGAGAAGGCTGCTGCTTATCCTGGTATTGAGATTGTTCCTTTGAAAGTGAAATATCCGCAAGGAGGTGAAAAACAGTTGATTGATGCTGTTATTGGCCGTCAGGTTCCTGCTCCTCCCGCAATTCCTATTAATGTAGGTGCAGTCGTTCAGAACGTAGGAACTGCTTATGCAGTATACGAGGCTGTACAGAAAAACAAGCCTTTGTTCGAACGTATCGTAACCGTTACAGGAAAATCGTTGAAGAACCCTTCAAACTTCCTGACACGTATGGGTACTCCGATGAGCCAGCTTATTGAAGCTGCCGGCGGTCTGCCCGAAGACACAGGAAAGGTAATCGGCGGTGGTCCGATGATGGGTAAGGCACTGGCCAATACCGAAGTTCCTATCTGCAAAGGTAGTTCGGGCGTATTAATCATGAACGATAAGGAAGCACGTCGTGCAGAACCTCAGCCATGTATCCGTTGCGCTAAGTGCGTTAGTGCTTGTCCGATGGGACTGGAACCGTTCTTGCTGGCTACTTGCTCGGCTCATGGCGACTGGGAACGTGTAGAACATGAAATGATTATGTCATGTATCGAGTGCGGTTCTTGTCAGTTCACATGTCCTTCTCATCGTCCGATGCTGGACTATATTCGTTTAGGTAAAGGTAAGGTGGGCGGAATTATCCGTGCACGTAACGCTAAAAAATAATTGAATTTTAATTATGGCAAACAAATTAATTGTATCATTATCACCCCACGTGCATAGCGGTGACAGCGTACAGAAGAATATGTATGGTGTAATCATCGCTTTGGTGCCTGCCTTGCTTGTATCATTCTACATGTTCGGTCTGGGGGCTGTCATTGTCACGTTGACTTCTGTCATTGCGTGTCTGTTTTTCGAATGGGCTATTACAAAGTATATCTTGAAGCGTGAACGTACTACCATTATGGATGGTTCTGCTGCGCTGACCGGTATTCTTCTTGCATTCAACTTGCCTTCTAATCTTCCTTTATGGATTATCATCATCGGTGCGCTGGTTGCTATCGGTATTGGTAAGATGACTTTCGGTGGATTAGGATGTAACCCGTTCAACCCTGCTTTGGTAGGACGTATTTTCTTGCTGATTTCTTTCCCTGTACAGATGACTTCATGGCCTGTTACCGGTCAGTGGGCAAGCTATACAGATGCTGAAACAGCTGCAACTCCACTTGCTCTGATGAAGCAGGCTGTACATGGCGATGCAAATGCATTGAGCCAGTTGCCCGATACAATGAGTCTTTTCTTGGGTAACAATCCGGGATGTATCGGTGAAATCAGTGCATTGGCTTTGCTTATCGGTCTGGTATATATGTTATGGAAAAAAATCATTTCATGGCATATTCCGGTATCTATCATCGCAACAGTGTTCGTATTCTCAGGCTTGATGCATCTGGCAAACCCTGTAGCTTATGCATCTCCGTTCGTTCACCTGTTTACCGGTGGTTTGATGTTGGGAGCAATCTTTATGGCTACCGACTATGTTACTTCACCTATGACTCATAAAGGAATGATCATTTATGGTGTAGCTATCGGATTCCTGACAGTGGTAATTCGTCTTTTCGGTGCTTATCCGGAAGGAATGTCATTCGCTATTTTCATCATGAATGCATTTACTCCGTTGATTAACACTTATTGTAAACCTAAACGATTCGGGGAGGTAGTAAAGAAATGAAAAAACTTGAATCATCTTTAAAGAATATGGTCTTGGCACTGACAGGCTTTTCTGTAGTAGCCGGAGGTTTATTGGGCTGGGTGAACGATATTACCGCTGAGCCGATTGCTCAGGCAAATGCTAAAACATTGAGTGATGCAATTGCTGTAGTGGTTCCGGGATTTGACAACAACCCTGCCGAAGCGCCCGAAACTGTAGAGGTAAACGGTGCTACTTATAAGATTTATAAAGCAACTAAAGGCGGAGAGCCGATAGGAGCTGCCGTAGAGTCGTCGGCAAACGGATTCGGTGGTGCGCTGACCGTATTGGTTGGTTTTGATAATGATGGAAATATCATCGATTATTCTCTGTTAAGTCATGCAGAAACTCCGGGATTGGGTTCGAAGGCTGCCGACTGGTTTAAAAAGGGAGCTAAAGGCGACATTACCGGAAAGAATCCGGGTGAAGCAGCCCTGACTGTAAGCAAGGATGGGGGACAGATCGATGCGATTACGGCTTCTACCATTACTTCACGCGCTTTCTTGCTGGCAGTGAACAATGCTTATGCAGCATATAAGAATCAGTATGTAGATGGTGCTAGCGGTGCAACTACCCAGGCTGAAGAGGCAGATGCTGAAACAGCTGTTGCTGCTGATAGTACAAATGTTGAAAATAATTAATAGGAAGGAGCAGACTATGAATAATTTTAAAGTATTGATGAACGGGATTGTAAAAGAAAATCCTACGTTTGTACTCCTTTTGGGTATGTGTCCTACGCTGGGTACTACCTCTTCTGCCATTAATGGTATGGGAATGGGACTGGCTACTATGTTCGTTCTTATCTGTTCGAATGTGGTGATTTCGTTGATTAAGAATCTGGTTCCTGACATGGTACGTATTCCTATTTTCGTTGTTGTTATCGCTTCGTTCGTAACCTTGTTGCAGATGGTGATGCAGGCTTATGTTCCCGCACTGTATGCTACCCTCGGATTGTTTATCCCCTTGATTGTGGTAAACTGTATCTTGCTGGGACGTGCAGAAGCTTTTGCTGCAAAGAATAATCCGCTTTCGTCGTTCTTCGACGGACTGGGTATGGGACTTGGTTTTACCATTGCTCTGACACTGTTGGGCGGTGTTCGTGAATTCCTTGGAACAGGTAAGTTGTTTAACATTGCCATCATGCCGGAAGAATATGGTATGCTGATCTTTGTACTGGCTCCGGGAGCATTCATCGTATTGGGTTACCTGATTGCTATTGTAAACCGTCTGAAAAAGGCATAACTCCTAAAAAGTAGAAGATATGGAATATATATTGATATTTATCACCGCTATCTTTGTGAACAACATTGTGTTGTCACAGTTTCTCGGTATCTGTCCGTTCTTGGGCGTTTCTAAGAAGGTAGAAACCGCTATGGGTATGGGAGCTGCTGTTGCCTTTGTGTTGACGCTGGCTACCATTGTGACTTACGTTATCCAGAAGTTTGTGCTCGATGCTTTCGGACTGGGTTATTTGCAGACCATTGCATTTATCCTTGTCATTGCGGCATTGGTTCAGATGGTGGAAATTATTTTGAAGAAAGTTTCTCCGGCTTTGTATCAGGCTCTGGGAGTATTCTTGCCGTTGATTACAACAAACTGCTGTATCTTGGGTGTGACTATTCTGGTTATTCAGAAGAATTATGATTTGCTGACAGGTGTTGTCTATGCGTTCTCTACAGCTCTCGGTTTTGCTTTGGCATTGATCGTCTTTGCTGGAATTCGTGAACAACTCAGTCTGGTGAATATCCCTAAAGGTATGCGTGGCATGTCTATTGCATTGGTCACAGCTGGTCTGCTGGCAATGGCATTCATGGGCTTCTCTGGTGTAGATAAAGGTCTGGCAGTTTTATTTGGACTGTAATCCGCACGAAACCTGATTGGTTAATATATTGAATGAGCAGAACTCTTTTCTGTCCGGAAGGATGAAAGAGTTCTGCTTTTTTTATGCCTTTGCATATTTATTTGATAAATTTGAGAGAGTTTTTTCTGACAGATGACGTGATATTCGATAATTATTTCTACTTTTGTTGAAGAAAAAATTTGAAGGACGTAATTTTATAGCAATATGAAAGAAAGAATTCTGGTAACAGGTGGAACCGGTTATATTGGTTCTCATACAGTTGTAGAGCTTCAGAATAGTGGTTATGAGGTAATTATTGTAGATAATCTTTCGAACTCTCGTGCTGATGTAGTCGATAATATTGAAAAGATTACAGGTATTCGTCCTGAATTCGAACAGGTAGACTGCTTGGATTATGCAGGAATGGATGCTGTGTTTACCAAATATCCAGGTATTAAAGGAATTATCCATTTTGCAGCAAGCAAGGCTGTAGGTGAATCAGTGCAGAAACCTTTGTTGTATTATCGCAACAATCTGGTTTCATTGATTAACTTGCTGGAGCTGATGCCTAAGCATAACGTTCCGGGCATTATCTTCTCATCTTCATGTACAGTATACGGTCAGCCCGACAAACTTCCTGTTACAGAAGAGGCTCCGATTAAGAAAGCAGAATCACCTTATGGAAATACAAAACAGATAAACGAAGAAATTATTCGTGATACTGTGGCTTCCGGCTCTCCGATTCATGCTATTCTGTTGCGTTACTTCAATCCGATAGGTGCTCATCCTACAGCACTCATCGGTGAATTGCCTAACGGTGTTCCGCAGAATCTTATTCCGTATCTGACTCAGACAGCTATCGGCATCCGTGAAAAATTGAGTGTATTTGGTGATGATTATAATACACCTGATGGTTCATGTATCCGCGATTATATTTATGTTGTCGATTTGGCTAAGGCACATGTTATTGCCATGAACCGTATCCTGGGAAACAAACAGAAAGACAAAGTTGAAGTATTCAATATTGGTACAGGTAGAGGTCTTTCTGTTCTGGAACTGATTCATGCTTTTGAATCGTCAACAGGAGTGAAGCTGAATTATCAGATTGCAGGTCGTCGTGCCGGAGATATCGAACAAGTGTGGGCCGATCCTTCTTACGCTAACAATGAATTGGGCTGGAAGGCTGAAACTTCTATCGAAGAAACACTGCGTTCAGCATGGAACTGGCAGCTGAAACTTCGTGAAAAAGGAGTTCAGTAATCGGTTGAATGAAAAATGATAAAAAACGTTAATACATAAAACCAAAACGTTTGAAGAAATGTTTTATTGATGCAGACGCTTAAAACACTTGGATGTATGTGAATATGTGTAAGTGTTACCTGTTCCAGAAGTGGAAAAGGAGCGTTAATGCATAGTAGTTTTGTCGTGTTTTATTTTGTGTTTGTGTTGTGACTGTTTCTCGACGTGAGTCGGGAAACAGTTTTTTGTTTGCAGAATTTTGTATAACTTTGCAGCCGATTTTGAATTCTGTCCGATTTTACCGATTATTCAGGCTGATTCAAAGTCAGGGGAATGGGACTTCCCTGTTATAAACCGCTAATAAAGTAGCTGATAGTTCCTGCCGGAGTTGGTCTTTGGAGTAAGACTGGCAGGAAAATCTATATCTGCTTGTCTGAAAAAAGAATCCGGCTTCCGTTTTCGAAGAAGTTATTTTTATTGTTTGACAAAATATAGACAAGAGATGAAGATTCAGAAAAATCAAAACATTGCGATGAAACTGCAACAGTTTCCTTTACTTTTTTATTTATTCAAGTGGCTTTTTCTTTCTGCTATATCCGGAGCGTGTATCGGTTCGGCTTCCGCCTTATTGTTGGTTTCGCTGGAATGGGCAACCCAATATCGTGAACACCATCTGTGGATTATAGCCCTGCTTCCTGTAGCCGGTTTGGTCATCGGACTGATGTATCATTACCTGGCAGGTACGGCGTCACGGGGAAATAATTTTTTGATAGAAGAAATCCGTTCTCCGCATGACATAATTCCTTTTCGGATGGCTCCTCTTGTTTATATAGGAACAGTTCTGACACATCTGTTTGGCGGATCAGCCGGACGTGAAGGAACCGGAGTGCAGATGGGAGGGGCAATAGCCGACCGTTTTTCCAAGCTTTTCCGTTTGCCCAGACGCGACCATCGGGTTATGGTGGCAATAGGTATCAGTGCCGGCTTTGCTTCTATTTTCGGTACACCGCTGGCAGGAGCTGTATTTGGCCTGGAGGTAATCATTGTGGGAAGAATGCGTTATGAATCTATTCTTCCGGTCTTTTTGTCGGCTGCCTTTGCACATTTGACTTGCCATTCCTGGGGCGTAGAGCATACGCTTTATCCGGCTCCTGTAGTTCCGGAACTGGGCGTTTCAAATATCTTGTGGGTTGCTCTTTCGGGCATTGTATTTGGAGTTGTCGCGATGGCATTCTCACGTTCTATCGGTTTCTGGGGAGGAGTGGCAAAAAAGTTTATATCCTATCCACCTTTACGTCCGGTAGCAGGAGGTATAATAATTGCCTTGGCAGTCTGGCTGTTGGGTACGACCAAGTACATCGGACTGGGTGTGCCGACCATCGTAGCCTCTTTTTCGGAACAGCAGATGTGGTATGATTTCCTCTTGAAACTGATTTTTACAACATTTACGATTGGTGTTGGTTTTAAGGGAGGAGAGGTTACTCCTTTGTTCTTTGTCGGAGCTACCTTAGGCAGTGCCTTATCTTTTATCATTCCATTGCCCATGAGCCTATTGGCCGGACTCGGATTTGTAGCCGTTTTTGCCGGAGCCACCAATACCCCGATAGCCTGTACCTTTATGGGAATCGAACTGTTCGGTATAGAGCCGGGAATTTATCTGGGCATAGCTTGTGTCGTAGCCTATTTGTTTTCCGGACATACAGGAATATACACGTCGCAGGTTGTTGGTACTCCCAAACATTTACTCTATTTGCGTGATAAGGGAAAGACGCTGAAATAAGTCTTGATTTATAGCAAGATTTTGAAGATAAAAAATGAGAAAACTGTTAAATCGGCAATATTATCCATGGGTTTCCGTAATTTTGTAACCTATTTCAGAAACAGACACGGATATGGCACAATTAAGAGAAATGACAACAGGCCCTTCACTGCCGTTGATCTTCAATTTCACATTACCTTTATTGCTGGGTAACTTGTTGCAGCAGACTTATTCATTGGTTGATGCGGCTATTGTCGGAAAATTTCTTGGGATAAATGCCCTGGCATCGGTCGGAGCAAGCACTTCGGTGGTCTTTCTTATATTAGGCTTCTGCAACGGATGCTGTGGAGGATTTGCTATTCCCGTAGCTCAGAAATTTGGTGCGCGCGACTATGTGACGATGCGGCGTTATGTTTCTGTCAGTCTGAAAATAGCCGGAGTCATGTCGGTCATCATCGCATTGCTTACCAGCCTGCTGTGTGCCTTTATTCTCCGGACGATGCAGACGCCTGAGAATATTTTTCAAGGAGCATACAGCTATCTGCTGGTAACTTTCATCGGAGTGCCGTGTACATTTTTCTACAATCTGCTGTCCAGCATCATACGTGCGTTGGGCGATAGCAAGACACCTTTCTGGTTTCTGCTTTTCTCGACAATCTTGAATATTATACTTGACCTCTTCTGCATACTGATTATGGGGTGGGGGGTAACAGGAGCTGCTGTCGCTACGGTATTTTCTCAGGGAGTTTCGGCTGTATTATGCTATTTTTATATGTACCGGAAGTTTGATATTCTGAAAACAGAACCTTCAGACCGTCGCTTCCGTCCGGAACTTGCCAGACAACTGATGTACATTGGCGTGCCTATGGGACTTCAGTTTTCCATAACCGCTATTGGCAGTATCATGCTTCAGAGTGCGAATAATGCGCTGGGTACGGCATGTGTGGCAGCCTTCACAGCCGCTATGCGTATCAAGATGTTTGTGATGTGCGCGCTCGACAGTCTGGGAATGGCGATGGCTACGTACAGCGGGCAGAATTACGGTGCGGGCAAACCAGGCCGTATCTGGCAGGGCATTAAGTCGGCTTCACTGATGATGATAATCTATGTAGCTGTAGTGGCAGCTCTTATCTGGGGATTTGCCGATAAGTTTGCCTTGCTGTTCATTTCTGCTGATGAAACGGAAATCATAGCCGATACAGCCTTATTTCTGCACTTCAATGTTTCTTTCTTCCCCTTGCTGGGCATGCTCAGCATACTCCGCTATTCCATTCAGGGAGCGGGATATACCAAGCTTGCCATGTTTTCCGGCGTTTCAGAGATGATAGCACGTGTGCTGGTAAGTGTGATTATTGTTCCACTTTGGGGATTTGTAGGAGTATGTGTGGGCGACCCAACCGCATGGCTTTTTGCCAATCTCTTCTTGATACCCGCATTTATCTATGTATATCGCCGTTTGCAGGTCATTGTAGCCAAAGAACGTTAGTTCTTCACCGGCATCCGTTTCCAGATTCCCGCAGGGATAAGCTTCCAGAAGAATACTAGCAGACGGTATCTCCAGTCGATAACGGCAATGCGCTGTTTCCTGTGTAGGGCTCGTACGATATGTGCGGCTACTGTTTTCGGCGACATGAGCATGGGATAATGTTTCCCGTCGTTCAGAAGTCCGGTAGCGACAAAGCCCGGCCGGATGTCTGTGAAACTGATATGCAGATGATGCATACGCGATAATTGTTCGAGTGCATCGATATATGTATTCTGGAAACGCTTGGTTGCCGAATAAGCCGGTGCGATACCCAAGCCTTTAGTTCCGGCTATGGAACTGATGATTGCGATATGACCTTTACCCTGCTGGCGGAAGTGCCGGAAAGCATATCCTACCATACGTACGAATCCTGTACCGTTTGTTTCAAGCGTATTCAGTTCAATGTCGGGCGAAAGCTCAAAATTCTGGAAACCGATACCGGAACTTTGTAGAAACAAATCCATGCCTCCCAGTTCCCCTATTAGTTTCTCCAGTTCGTTTTCTGCCCCTTCTTTCCTGATGTCGAGTGCACAGATTTTTATTCTGTCGGGAGATTTCTTCTGAAATTCCAGCAGATTTTCCCGGCGTCTTCCTGCTATGCCGAGATACCATCCTTCGGCTAATAATAACTGTGCTACCTCATAGCCTATGCCCGAGGTTGCTCCTATGATGACTGCACGTCTGGTTTTCGGTGAATCCATATCAGTGGTTGTTATAGTGTGTAAATTATTTGTTTGTACGTATTTCGTATATGAATGTTTCAGCGTTTGGAATATCCGCACCCTTACAGTTGTAAAAGAACTGGCCGGCAAAAGGCATTTGTTCATTCAAGGGCCGGAGCTCTTGTGTAAGATGGGCACAGAATGTCTTGTATGAATGGATATTCATGCGTTCGCCGGCATCGTCACGGAAAAGGATGGCATAATGGTTAAGCGGACGGGCATGCACAAGCTGGTTGATTTCCAGGGCAAGTGATCGGGCTTCCCGAGCCGATATACGGTCGAAAAGACTGGAAACATTGAAAATAATCAATTCAGATAGAACAGCGTGTGCCGCCCAGAATGAAGCCGGTACAGCCGATATTCTCGGATAGAAACAGTGAGTTGCATGGCGATATGCTTCCGACTGGAAGAACTGCAAGGCTATATCGTCCATTTCTTTTGTCGGGTAAATACCCATATAAGTCAGATCCAGATGAGGGAGTCGTCGGCATGCGTCGATAAAGGCAAGTCCGGAAGCACCTGTTTCGTAGCTTAAGTCGCAGAACACTACACGTCCCGATAAGTTGCGGACGGCACTGAACAGCCAGCCTCCGTTGCTTTCGAACAAAGCACGTGCCGCACTGTATGCACGCCTCATATAGTAGCAGTTGTAGAGCTGTATTTGCTCGTATGCAGAAACGGTATCCGTTCCGTTCCGGAAATCACATCTTCCGTAAGCAGTCAGTTCACGGTTACGTGCTTCATCCTTGTTTATTCTGCTGTTTTCTTCTACTATATGACGGAAAGCATGGTCGAACGCTTCAGAAAGAGGATAGTTTTCCGATTGTAAATCCCATCCCGGCATATATTCAGGCAATGTGAAATCTCCCCGGCAGAATGCGTCGGTATCAGTCTGGCTATATCCGTTGTTCATGCGGATATATTCCATCAGTTTATAAAATGTGATGTTTGCCCCCAGTATTTGTGGGTTTCCGGTAAGAAACAACTGCTTTCTTGCGCGGGTGATCGCCACATTAAGTTTTCGGTCTATTACATATTCATCTTCCTGAAAAGTATTGGCCGTCAGGAAATTCAGCTGACTGAAATTCTGTATGGTAAACGAATAGATGATTACATCACGCTGGCTTCCCTGATAGCGTTCTACCGTATCAATGGAAATATGGGCCAGTTCCGGGATTCCTTTTCTGGCAATCTCTCTGCGTATCATCGCTATCTGATTTCTGTACGGGACAATCACCCCCACAGTCTTGTAGGCGTCAAAAGTGCCGGAAGTCATCCGGTAAATACGTTCGAGCAGAGTGGCGACAATTCGTGCTTCATTAATGTTCGTTTTCTCCGAATAAGCGAGATTGTCGGGAGCATCTGCGGGGATAAACACCATACGGCGGCTTTGTATTAATTTATCCAGATTATCCTGTGGGGCAGGTGCGGAGGCGTAGGGCAAGCACTCCTCCTGATGCGGCAACGGGACTGGCTCCAGTTGCTCACGATAGTAAAATGTCTGGTTAGGAAATTCCGATATGGCAGGATGCATACGTCCCTGTTTATGCAGAATACTTCTGAAATCCTCCTTACTCTGTTTATACAAACGCTCGAAAAGCGAATTGCGGCAGTCGTTCAGTCCGATAGACTGTAACAGCGGATCATCTACGCGAGCTTCTTCCTCTTCCTGCTGGGCGATGGCGGGCAACTGCTTGTAGTCGCCTATCAATATAAACTTGTCGATTGCGTTACTACGGTCGTGGCGTGCCGATAAAATTCCGACCAGGTCCGGTTCCAATATCTGTGAAGCCTCATCGATGATAGCCAGTGTGAAATGTTTCAGATTAAACAGGTGCAGACGGCTGTTTATTGCAGTCGTAGTACCAGTGAAAATGCGTGTATGAGCTATTTTCTGCTGAATATCCGTCAGCTTGGGGCAGTCGGCAAGGCTGTTCTTCAATAAGTAAGGCGCGAAACGTTTATCGCATGACAGTTCACTGCCTATCCGGATAAAAGGAGTACTTTCTGCGATGCCCGAGTCGACCAGCATGCTACAGATCTCATCAACAGCCCGGTTGGTGTACGACAAAAGCAGGAGAGAAGCTTCCGGATCGGTCAGAGCTTCTTCTACCATATACCGCAAGGCACACGATGTCTTTCCGGTTCCCGGAGGACCTACCAGCAGGAAGTAATCGTCCGTCTGCTTTTCTTTCAGAATCAGTTCGTCAAAACGTCCGTACGAACCGTTCAGTGTACGTTCCGGATGTTTCCCCGGAGTACGTAGCCCCAGCAACAGTTCTTTACGGTCGGTTCGGGCAGACAGGAACGCATATAGTCCGCGCATGGCATTCATGGCCGAAGAGTCAGACGAGTCATGTTCTACGGCAAACACTTCATCGGCTCCACCTATGATATCCTTGTTCTGCTGTCCGTTACGCAGCAATATAGTAAGGCTGTTAGCCTGTATGTCGAGTATATTGCCTTTCATCAGTATCTGTTGGCGTACGTCGGGCTCCTTTTGATATGCATAAAAAATGATGATATCCCCCGTGCGGAAGTTGGGCAGGAAGTCTTCCCCCTGTTGCGGTATATGGAGTTCGATAATATCATATCCTTTTCCCGGTCCGCTCTGACGCTTTTCGGTGACCGTCAGTCCGAGCAGAATATTTCCCGATTCGATTTTTTCGGCAAGAGGAGTGTGCCAAAGGCCGGCAAATCCGTTCGAAGAATCATTCTTTCCTCCCGTTTTGCTTAGTATCTGCTCTTTCGATACAAAGGTGAAGAACCGCTGGAAGTAGGCCCGTTCCAGTGGCGTACAGCGTTTCAGCGTATTGATTGTTTCCTGCAACTGCGGTTCTTGAAAATCATTCCATAAGCGGTTGCTCACCTGTAGCTCGTTCAGCAGGTCGGTGCTCAGTTCTTCCGTTACAGAAGCGATAGCTCCGTCACCGAAAGCCATTTCGCGTGCCGCTATCCGGTTGCGCAGATGTATGCTCTCACGAAACAAAGTTTCGGCAAAATGTTCTATCATGAGGCCATCGGTATATTTGGAATAAAGCAGGAAAGTCTGCAAGTCCTCCGTCTTCCGTCCGAAGTTATACATCAGTACCCCCTGATAAAGCATCATCTGGATGAAATGATCCTCCTTATGACGCCGGTTGTATTCATCCCGTTTTCCCGATTTCTGTTCCACAAGTACCTTGAAATCCTTTTGAAGCATATCGACACGTCCCTGCAAGCCAAGCTGTTCGCAGATGAAAGAAGCCTCCAGCAAGGTATTGTGCTTGTCGAAAGCCTGAATATTATGTGGCAGTACATCGTGTACAAACGAGCGGATGTTCATCATTTGTGCCTGCGCCTGCTCGTGAAAGTTGGCGGGAATAGGACAGGTACAAAACTCCAAAGCCGCTGAAGCAAAAAACTTCTTGACCGTTGTGCTATAGGCTACCGGGGCATCTTCGCGTTCGTTTATATAATCATCCAGAAACTGGCTGGCCAGGTTACCCAGCAGAATAGGAGCCGTATTAGCCTTTGGCTTGACCTTGTTCATGAAAAAGTTCAGCGGATGATGCCCGTACTCGCGGAAACAGGCAGCCAGCGAACTGATATCTATCAGATAGTCGGGATGGATGACAATCAGGTTCGGTATATAATGATTCTCTTCATCCACATGTACATCCAGCAGATTCAGCTGAAGATTTTCAGCAAGCAAGTCTTTTAAGTAAAGCATGTCGCTGTTATATCCTCCTTTTGCATAGTCAATGATGATGAAAGGATCTTCATCACTGTCGGTTGCCGCAAATATCTTTGTATCATCCCAACTGCTTACGGCTGCGCGTATATAGGGGATGCGTGAATACTGCGTACCGCGATAAGGACGGTTCGAATGTGGAATTTCCGGAATTAAAGAAGCTGGAATATCTTCATCGAAAGCCAGGGAAACGAAACGGACTATGGCACGGAGGTCGTACAGGTATTCTTCCATTACGGGACGGAAATCGTCGCGCATGGCAGCGTTGCAGTTGCGTCGCATGGTCTGTATGGCATATTTGTCCGAAGGAGTCATCCGTTTCTCTTTACAGATATAGTCGAGGCGTGAAAACAAATTTGCGAAAGAGAACGTAACCCCTGCCGTCAGTTCGTAACATGCCTGTTCGAGCACTTTGTATAAAAGAATATATTTGGCCCGGATATTTTCGGGAGCGGCTGTAGGCTGACGGTGAATTTGTTCGATGCGATTATATAAATCGAAAGATTGCAGTTCGATGTGGTTCGTTAAGTTTCCAGACATGGCAGATGAATATCCTTGAATAAAATGACTTTACATAACAAACAAAGTAAAGCCCTTACCTATAAATCTTTTGTTCAAAGATACAACTATTTTCCGAAACACTGCAACCTCTCCTGCGTTCTGCTAAAATCTTTTGCGGTTCGTGATGCTTTTTGTTTCTCTTGCTTATCTTTGTCATTTGAAAAACGAAATAGTATTATGAAGCATGTAATAGCGTGTATGAGGGCCTTATGTCCTATATCGGATGAAACAGTGAAGGAACTGGAAAGTCTTGTTGTAAAATGTAATTATCCCAAAAGATATCAGCTTATAAAAGAGAATATTTTCTGCCGATACGCTTATTTTATAGAAAAGGGAATGACGCGTTCTTTCTGGCTGGTAGACGGAGAAGAAATTACGACCTCATTTTCGTGTGAGGGAGGGATTGTCTTCAGTATGGACGAACTCTATTATAATAAAAAGAGCGAAGAATTTGTTGAAACACTGGAAGACGTAGAGGTGTATAGAATAGAACTGACAGATTTAAGACGGCTGTTCGAAACCAATCTTGAGTTTTGTAACTGGGGGAGAATCATACATCAGAATGAATACAGAAGGCTGCACAGAAGTCATAAGGAAAGGCTTACACTTCCGGCCAGACAGCGGTATGAAGAGTTCAAGAAACAGTTTCCGTATGTTTGCCAGAGAACCAATTTAGGCTACATCGCCTCTTATCTGGGCATTACTCTCTCTACGTTGAGCAGGCTTCGCTCGAATGAGAATGATAAGGCATAATGGCAGCCGATTTTGATGTAGGACAACTTTTTATTGGCGGATAGAGGCTACCTTTGCTGTGTGATTAACCTTGAAAGTTTATTTGTTTAATTTAAAAATCGATAATCATGCAACAATTAAAAGCATCTGCAGCTTTTTCTGATACAAAGCCTCATTACGACTTGCTCGACGGTCTGCGTGGGGTAGCTGCTATCTTGGTCTTATGGTATCATGTTTTTGAAGGATATGCTTTTGCGGCAAATGCCCCAATCATCGAAACTCCTAATCATGCATATTTGGCTGTAGACTTCTTTTTTATCTTGTCCGGATTTGTCATCGCTTATGCGTATGACGACCGCTGGGGAAAATCAATGTCTTCCGGCAACTTCTTTAAGCGCCGTTTAATCCGTCTGCATCCCATGGTCGTAATGGGAGCTGTATTGGGAGTAATAACCTTCTTGTTACAGGGCAGCGTGCAGTGGGACGGAACACATGTTGCCACATCAGCAGTGATGATTGCCCTTTTGTGCGCCATGTTCTTTATCCCCGCCGTGCCGGGTTGTAGTTACGAAATACGCGGAAATGGCGAAATGTTTCCGCTGAATGGTCCTGCATGGTCACTTTTCTTCGAGTATATAGGCAATATCTTGTACGCATTGTTTATTCATCGTTTCAGCAACAAAGCGCTGGCTGTGTGGACGGCCGTCATGGGAATTTGCTTAGCCTTCTTTACACTGACCGATTATTCGGGCTACGGTTCGCTCGGAGTAGGATGGACACTCGACTCTGTCAATTTCATCGGAGGCTTGCTGCGCATGCTTTTCCCGTTCAGTCTTGGTATGCTGGTGTGCCGTTATTTTAAACCCGTGAAAGTTCGTGGCGCATTCTGGATTTGTTCACTGGTATTGATATGCCTGTTTTACGTACCGTTTATTCCGGGCTTGGAACCCATCTGTTACAACGGCGTGTTTGAAATGGTGTGCATTATGATTGTTTTCCCGGTTCTGGTATGGCTAGGCGCTTCCGGTTCTACCACCGATACGATTTCCTCTTCCGTATGTAAATTCTTGGGCGATATATCTTTCCCCGTTTATATCATTCACTATCCTTTCTATTACCTGTTTTACGCGTGGCTGATAAAGAATCAGTATTTCACTTTCGGAGAAACATGGGAAGTTGCAACCTTGTTGATGGCCGGTAATATCGTTTTAGCCTACCTGTGTCTGAAGTTATACGATGAACCGGTGCGTAAATATCTTGCAAAACGTTTCATGCATAAAAGACAACAGGCAGGCAGTCTGCATTGATTTGATATGTTGATTTAGAGGACTATCTGATTCGCTTCATTCTCAGTCGGAGGCTGTTTGTTACTACCGAAACCGAACTGAATGCCATGGCAGCTCCCGCAATCATCGGGTTCAGCAAGAATCCCGTGAAAGGGTAAAGCACCCCTGCCGCTAGGGGAATTCCTGTCAGGTTGTAGATAAATGCCCAGAATAAGTTCTCGCGAATAGTACGTACGGTGAGTGTCGAAAGCCGGATGGCCTCACTTATTTTAGTCAGGTCGGACGATATAATGGTCATCTTTGCCACATCCATGGCGATGTCGCTTCCTTGTCCCATGGCGATACTCAGGTCAGCTTGGGCAAGGGCGGCGCTGTCGTTGATGCCGTCGCCAACCATGGCTACATGCTTTCCTTCCGCCTGAAGCTGTTTGATATACTCCGATTTTTGCTGAGGCAACACTTCCGCGCGGAATTCGGCGATACCAGCCTCCGCAGCAATCCGACGGGCAGTCTGCTCATTGTCACCCGTCAGCATGACAACCGAAATACCTCTTTGCTGTAACTCGGCGATGGCCTTTTTCGATGTTTCCTTTATCCGGTCGGCAATGGCGCAGGTTGCCAGTGCCTGCTGTTCGTCGGCAAACCAGATGACGGTTTTGGCTTCCTGTGCGAAAGCTTCAGCCTTTTCTGAAAGGACAGGAGAGATAGTAATACCCTTTTCGGCAAGCATCCGGCGGTTTCCTGCATAATACGTTTTGCCGTTCCAGCTTGCTTTCACACCTTTCCCCGTAATACTTTCGAAACCGGTTAGCAGACAATCCCCTCCGTTATCAGCATTTGCCTGAGATAATGCCTGCACTACGGCTGTAGCCAGCGGATGTTCGGAATGCTTTTCCAGTCCCAGAAAGATACGCTGTATATCAGCATTCTCAGCTTCCCAGACAATGTCTGTCACCACAGGTTTCCCTTCCGTTATGGTTCCCGTCTTGTCGAGTACAATCGTATCTATCTTTTTGGCCATTTCCAGACTTTCGGCATCCTTGATCAGTATACCGTTTTCGGCCCCTTTGCCGATACCCACCATAATAGCCGTAGGGGTAGCCAGTCCCAAGGCGCACGGACAGGCGATAATCAGTACGGTAACGGCTGCCAGCAGTCCGTGCGTAAAGCCGTTCTCCGCCAGCACGATCCATGCAATGAAAGTAAGCACGGCCATTGTCATGATAGCAGGGACGAATACAGCTGCAATTTTGTCGACCAGTTGCTGTACGGGCGCTTTGCTTCCCTGAGCTTCCTGTACCAGATGAATAATGTGAGAAAGCATCGTATCAGCTCCCACCTTTTCAGCCCGAAACCGGAAACTTCCTTTCTGGTTGATGGTTCCTGCATATACTTTTGCTCCTGCCGACTTACAGACAGGAATTGGCTCGCCGCTCAGCATACTTTCGTCGATGAAAGAACTGCCTTCCGTTACGGTTCCGTCTACGGCGATACGTTCTCCCGGTTTCACGACAATCATGTTGCCTGGAACAATCTGTTCAATACTTACTTCCCGTTCGCCGGTTCCGTCATCGATGATAACTGTACGGGGCTGTAGTCCCATCAGTTTCCTGATAGCAGCCGATGTATTGCCTTTTGCGCGTTCTTCCAGTGTGCGTCCCAGCAGGATAAAGGCGATAATCACGCTGGCCGCTTCAAAATACTCATGCGGAGTCACTCCCCTTGATAGCCAGAAATCGGGAAAAAACAAGTTGAACAAGCTGAACAGATAGGCGATTCCGGTACTGTTTGCCACCAGCGTGTCCATATTGGCAGAACGGTGCTTCAGCAGCTTCCAGGCATTGACATAGAATCCGCTTCCCAGCCAGAACACCACAGGAGTAGATAATATCCACATGATGTAATTGGCATATGGCATATCCATGAAAAACATTCCGATAATAGCGACAGGAAGCGATAGGATAATAGCCCATATAGTCCGGAACTTCAATTGCCTGTAATGGGCGGCATGTGTGTCTTCAGCCTCTTTTTCGGCTTCTTTAGCCGTATCAATCAGCAAGTCGAATCCTGCGTTTTGTACAGCCTGCTTCATCATTTCGGGCGAGCAGAGCGACGGATCATATTCTACGGTAGCGATAGCTGTTGCCAGATTGACATTGGCCGAGCACACCCCTTCCTGCCGGCTCAATGTTTTGTTAACACGTGCAGCGCAGGCGGCACAACTCATGCCCAGTACGGGGAAAGTCTGTTTTTTTATTTGTTGGTCTGTCATTGTTCTTTTCTTTTTGATTCTGGCGCAAAGATACACCGGCAGACCATTGTGTGTGTTATAAAATTATGGGTATGATTTATACGATTTCATCCAGTCCTTTGCGTAATTGGATCTTTTGTTTTTTGAATTCGCTAGGAGTAGTGCCGGTCACTTCTTTAAACTGCCGGCTAAGATGAGCCGTACTCGAATAATTTAGCAGGAAAGCGATTTCGTTCAGTGAGAGTTCATCATACACAAGTAGTTCCTTTACGCGCTCTATTTTTTGTGAAATGAAGTATTTTTCTATTGTAATGCCATTGGTCTCCGAAAACAGTTTGCTTAAGGAGCTGTAATCGTGATGAAGCCTGTCGGCAAGAAAGTCCGACAGAGTTGTTTTAAGTTCACCGTTTTGGCTATGTACCAGCCGGATAATTTCCTGCTTGATTTGCTCTATCAGCCTGTTGCGTTTGTCGTCTATCAGTTCAAATCCCACAGACTGTAACGTTTGCCGGATATGTTCCAGTTCGGCTTTTCCGACAGTTTCCTGTATGATAGCCTTTCCCAGCTCAACATGCAAGGGTGTAAAGCCCAGTTTGGCAAGCAAGTCTTCTACCACCATAATACAGCGGTAGCACACCATGTTTTTAATATAGAGCGTTGTATTGTTCATGCGTCTTAAAATAATTTCTGCAAAATAAAGCTTTTCAATATGAATATATGCCGGTTTGCTGAATTTTCTTTTGTTAAAAGAACCACAACTGTTCTTTTTTTGTTTCTATCTTATATTTTTGTAAAGTTAATAAAAATCAGCATAGAGAAATGAGAAAAATGCTTTGTCCGCAGTGTAAGATTGCTGCCATGTATGTAAAGAATGAAGCAGGCGACCGCCGTCTGGTATACGTTGTTGAGGGAGGAGAGGTCATACCTAAAAATCCGGAAGAGTCGCTCGACGGATTCGATGTGAGCGAAGTATTCTGTCTGGGCTGTTCATGGCACGGGAATCCGAAGAAACTGGTCCGCTATTGAAAAGGGTTTGAGAATAAATTGGTGAGGCTGCTATAGAATACCAGCAAGAAGTGTTCCTTCACCGAGGCCGAAGCCAGCGGCTGAATATGTATTTGTTTATAGCGTTCCATAGCAGCCTATGATTAAAATTTACAAACTACTCAACCACTTCTTACCATCCTTCACTGGAGCAGAAACTACAACTTCCGGAGCAATAGCTTCAAAATGCTTCCTTGCACAACGTATTTTATCCTGTTCAGCCGGACGCAATTCACTGAATATATCTGTTCCCTTTGTTTCGACTATAAAATAAATTTTATTTTCAACACCTTTTACATAAACAGCCCAGTCAGGATTGTATGTTCCAAGTGGAGTATCAATCTTAAATGAGTTTGGAAGTTTCATAAAACAACTAACACGCTCATTATTATCAAGTGTTTTCGCAAACTCAAGTTCTTCCTTTGAATCTACGGCAAAACAGTCCACAATACTTTTATTAGGAGTTTCTGCTACAAGACTACTAAAGAATTGTTCCATTTCATCATTAGCCGGAAGTTCCATTACAAACTCATCGTCAAGTTTGGTATATTTCAGTCCTGCTACAAGTTCATGTTGCATCATTCTCTTAATAGTATCGCGGACTAACTCCATATATAGCTGTGGATTATAGATAATCTTACCCAATGTTGTGGTTTGAGTCAGGATTTCGATAAGTGTCTGTCGCTTCAATCCTGTCTCATTTTGCAAATAGCGGATTATATCCGGAATACGTATCTTGCCTGTATAAGATATTTCACTGAAATCACTAAGCACACCATCTTTATCTCCCACACCAGAGTCCGAGTCTATAACTACAGTTGCCTTTTCTATATTATATACAATACGTCCTACCTGCAACTCATTTAAAGCTTCGACACATTTGATTTTGAACTGTTCAACATCAAAATCCACTGAATAGACACTCTTATACTTTATTCTATCCCACAAAGCTTTAAATTCTTCAGATGCAGCGACACGTTTGTTCAATTTAACCAAGCGTTTTGGTTTATGTTTGTTTATGGTAATTTTAGTAGCAAGTTCAGTCACACGTTTACTTATAACTTCAATGTATGGTTTAAAGACATCATCATCAGGAACAACCATTTCAGGATTTACCTTTACTGTATCTCGTAATTTTTCAGTAGGTTTACCAGCCGGAGCATTCCCTTTTATTTTTTCTTTCTCAACATATCCATTACTTACCAAATGCTTGAAAAGCCTTTCTGCCAACTCTTTTCCCAATACGTGTCTGATTCCATTATCCGCCAAATATGTTAGATTTCTGAACTTATCAGGAGTTATCACATCAAACATTTCACCTTCATCTTCACGAAGTTCTGTTTGAAAACGTGATACAAAATCATTGAAAGTCTCATTGGCAGTTACGGTAAGTATATTTACTCCCTTTGTATGCACACGTTGCCCATCCTGATTTACTGCAATACGTAAACCACGGCCAATTTCCTGACGTAAACGAATGTTCTTGTCTGGTTTTACCTGAGGATCTTTCAACATGCAAATCTGAAATACATTTGGGTTATCCCATCCTTCCCGTAAGGCAGAGTGTGAGAATATAAATCTACAAGGTTCTGATTCATTCAACAAAATACCTTTCTTCTGCATAATCTTCTGATAAGCAGAATTATCATCTTCTGTATCTCCCTTAGTATCCTTTATCCTTCCTTTCTTGTCAGCAGAGAAATAACCATCATGCAGTTTGCTTACATTACCACCCCACATAGAGAAAAGCTTCTGGTAAAACATATTCTCCTGAGTAAGTTTCAGAAACTCTTCTTCAAACATGACAGCATATTTACCACGTTCATCTTCCGTATCATAGTTCCTATAATTAGAAACCTTGTCAATAAAGAACAGTGACAACACTTTGATACCTTTGTCCAAAACGGAAATCTGTTTTTCAAGATGTACCTTTATTGTTTCCCGAATCATCATCCGTTTCAATTCATCATCCGAGTAAAGCGAACGGCTGGTTTTGACACTACCAATATTTATACGTTCATGTCCGTTTAACTCGATACAGTTGTCATCAATGTTTGTGAGTCGTAATCCAAGGTATTCCGGATTTCCGGTTACTTCATGCAGCAAGGAATTACACTTTACTTTCTTGGAATTTCTGGAAGATTTTCCTTTGTTAATAATATTCAGTTCCAATTCTGCTTCACGTTTAGAAGGATTGGTACCCAGGACTTTAATATACACACCATTCAAGTCTGTATCCTCGAAAATAGAAAGGACCTCTATTTGCTTTACCAGTTCCTGATTATACGCATCTACTGCTCCCAATTTATAGATGGGATGAGTAATAGTTCTATGAGTAGCCGAATATCTGAATATAGACAAAGGACTAAGTGCGTTGATGGCTTCCTTTGCCTTTTCAGTATTATCAACTGACTGAGGCTCATCTATAATCACTATCGGATTTGTTTCCTGTAACAGAGTAATAGGAGCCTTGCCGTTACACTTTTCACTTTCACGATAAATTACATTAGCCTTATCCTCAGGATTATCTCCTTTGAAAGCCCTGTTGAAAGCCGCTATATTGATAATCATAATTTGTATGGTATTGCTCATGGCAAAATCCCTTACTTGCTGCAGCTGTGAAGAGTCATAAACAAAGTGGGTATATTTTATACCATACAATGAGTGAAAATGTTCTTTCAAGTCATTGAGTGAAGCATTAACACCCTCTCGGATAGCTTTATTCGGCACTACTATTACAAACTTCTTGAAGTTGTACTCTTTATACAAATTCAAGATAGTTTTCAGATAGACGTATGTCTTGCCTGTACCTGTTTCCATTTCAATGGTAAAGTCCGGGAAAGACAAATTCTCTGAAACGTCCAATCCACGTTCCATCTGTACAGCACGCAGATTATCCAAAATCTTGTTCTCAGAAATAGTAAGTCTGTTTCCTTCACCTAATACAATAGTTGTGTCATCTTGATTCCCAAAGTAAGATATGGCTTTGCTTATGGTAAATGGAGAAGATGACTTTTGCTGTCCATTAAACAAACTAATGGCAGAGTAAACAGCCTCTCTTTGATATTCCAGATTAGGATTAAATATTATTTTTGTTTCTTTTGTCATATTTGTTATCAATTTTGTGTGTTGACAATTGCCAACTCAAAAAAAAGTTGTATATTTGCAACGAGTTCATTGCCCAGTTGGGTAAAGGAAATCGAAGAGCGGAAGATCTTGATATCTTTCGCTTTTTGCTTTTAATATACTTTATCTAATTTCCTTCTATATTTCTTTTCAATCTTGTTTCTCTTATTATCCTTACCTCTAACTAAATATGCTGTCAATAAATAATAGAAAGAACCATCTTTACTTGGCTCCAATATTATCACATAACTCTCATCTTTATCATAATAGTAAGTACGGATACCCTCAGGCTCATTTACAGAAAACAACAACATATTATTTGTTTTCTTGCAATCTAAATGGAATCTCACCCAATGTAATCTTTCTGCTCTATTCTGTTCAAATTCTCTATGTCTGGTTATTTTATCAGTCATCTCAGTTGTCAAATGAGTAAATAACGTTTCCATAGGAATTTCGCCATTATTTTTAGGTGTAGGATATACAGGTTTACCATTAAACGTAGCTTGGGAGTCTTCAAAATCTCTTTTAAAGACCCCTTTCAATGATTTATTACGTTTTTGGATATCAAGTCCTAACAGTTCCAATAATGCATTATATTTTTTTAATAGATTCAATGGCATCAGCTTAGTTCAATAAAATACAAATTAACTTTGTTGTTATATTTCTCATCGTCCAAGTCTATATCACCCCTCTTATGCTTCTTAATCTTCTCGATAATCATTTTTTTTGCTTCATTAGCTTTATCTGTATTATTGGCATTATATGCCACAGCGCCTAATAGAAAATCTGCAAGCTGCAACAAGACACTTTCATGCGAACGAATATTCTGAATATTTCTAAAAACACCATATTTAGCATTTAGTATATCATATAGTTTGCGGACCTTGAATACACTTAATGTATCTTTGATATCTAAATATACATTATATGCATATTGTGTGTTAATATTGCTATTAAGCAAATAGTAATACATATCATAATAATGTTCATCAAAGCTGCAAAGTGATTCTGGTGCTGGATTTTCTTTTTCTAATGCAATTGCTTTAAACTGCAAATCAGTAGAGAAAAAGTACTCTACAATATCCAAATAGAATTTTATTTTAGACATAGATACTTTGTTCCATTTAATCTCTGCATAGAAATTATATTTTTTCTTTATTTCATTGATGCAGTTAGTATGTACTCTAACTTGAGGGTATGCGCAACTAACTCCTCCTATTAACATATATTTATTATTGTCATTATCTAAATAACAACTTTCATCACAATATAAATTGAATGTCTTGCTCATAAATTAAATGATTTCGAAGTTAGTAATACCTTTCTGTTTGAACAACTGCATAACATTTACTTTATCATTGTTTGATGCAAAGCTTTCATCCGAAAGAACAACTTTAAACTCTCCCGGCTGTACATAATCTGGCTTGTATTCCAACATCTTAGTTATGTCAGAATAAGTAAGTTCTTTTGCAAAAGAAGCGACCATAACACCATGTCCAACTACAAATACATTCTTGCCGTTTATTTCTTTTTCTTCTACTTTTGTGGTAAGTTGAAGTCCTAACTTCAGCATTACTTCATACAGCAAATCAAGTTCTGTTCTGCCTTCTTTGAGGATGTTCAATACTTTATTAAATTCCAATGCCAATGTTTCTTTTGCATCCTTTTCATTCGTAGTATTTAGTTCTAAATCCCAGTCTGCCACATTAGAACGGTCAAGTTTAAATACTTTAAAGCCACAATCAATATTCGAAGTGAATATTTGTTCCTTTTTTAGCTTCAATTTTAGCTGTTTAAGTCTTTTATAAGCTATGTCACAAATAGTTTTAAAGCCATTATAATAAGCTTCATTTGTTTCTTCTATCTTAAATGGTATTTGTACTTCAATATATTTTCGACATCCACCGTCTTCGAAATTTTGTTCTATAATAGCTTGGGCAGTTGTTGACGTTCCAGAGAAGAAATCTAAAATAATACTATCTTTATTTGCAAAAGTTGCAATTAGATATTTCATTAATTGTACAGGCTTTAATGTATCAAATCCATGTTTGTTCCCAATTAAATCATTAAGATCAGATTTGCCATTTTCTGCAGTACCAGATAAATCTGTATCCATGTAGCAATATATAGGGTATAAAGGCTCTACTTCTTCATGTGCATATTTTTTTTCCATCGGTATGCCTTCATTGTTAAACAACATATGATTTGTCGCAAATAAACTATCAATAGTTTCTTTTCCTGCTTTCCATCTATAATCCTCATCTGGTGTATATCCATTTGATTCAAATCTCATTGTTTCCCTTTTAAAAGAGCCTCTATTAGATGTTAAAATTGTAGTAGTTCTATAGCTGCCGTTTTCATCTTGATGAGGATAAACTCTCACTTTTGCAGGTATACAATTAAACAGAGTATCCTCTTTCGTTTGTTTAGAATACACTAATATGTATTCTGCATTTTTTTGAGGTCGAAATTTGGAATTTCCTGCATTTGTAGGTTTTGATCGAGAACGCCAAGTGAAAATACAAGTCCTATTGTTCTCTCCAAAAATTTCATCAAGAATTTGTGTTAGATTAGCAAATTCTGCATCACCTATAGAAACAAGAATCACCCCATCATCCGTAAGAAGATTTCTAGCTAATTTCAAACGTGGATACATCATATTTAGCCAGTTAGTATGATATCGACCACTGGCTTCACTATTTACCGCATTGGTAGTATTTGTCTGTTCCAGATAATTGGATAGATTATCTCTGTAATTGTCTTTATATACAAAGTCCTTCCCCGTATTATAAGGAGGATCAATATAAATCATTTTTATAGCACCGAGATAAGAATCCTGAAGCAGCTTCAACACTTCCAAATTATCCCCCTCTATATAAAGATTCTCTGTATTTTCCCAATCTTCACTTTCTTCCGGACAGGGACGTAATGTACCTGTACTGCGTTTCTGCGCTTCGGCTATAGCCCGACGTTTTCCTGCCCACTCAAAAGAGAACTTTTCTCCATACTTCTGCTTGTAGTCTGTATCATCTTCGGGCATGGATGCTTCTCCCAATAAAATGGAAAGCTTTTCCATATCGACCTTCAATGAAATGTTATTTCCGTCTTTATCTGCTACTTCAGTTACAGCTTCAGGAAATATAGCCTGCAACTGCTTAATATATTCTTGAGTTAAATTCTTACTTTGTCCGTCCATAATCACTTAAAAATATGTCGTTTAATTCTTTTTTCTTCTTATCTATGAGTAATATTCCTTTTTTATTTATTACTCGATATTTTTTGCGATTTTTTTTGTTAAAATCATCCTTTAATGATTCTTTTACTCTGTCCTTAATTTGTTTCCAATATATACATGTAACATGATTACTTAACTTACTTATTGTATGCAATAATACATCATAACTATAATTGTTGTTATCTTTTTTCTGTTTTTCAATTAATTTCTCTTTAACTTGACATATATATTCATCATCTTCTATATTCATGGAATGTAGTATTTGTAAAGCATACAAATATGTGGATATAATAGAATATCCATTTTCAACATCGCGATGGTACTGTGCAATTTCCGATTCTTTATCAATATTTATTTCTGTAAAATATTTAGTATAAAACCAGTATTGTTCATCGCGAATATGGTTCATGACATCAACGTAATATGATGGTGTTAATACCCCTTGAATATTATCTACTTTATCTAAAACATAATTAGACTCAGAAACACGATTTACATTACGTATATCATTAAGTAATTCCTTTACCGCATCTTTCCGTAAAACATCTATCTGTAGTTTCTTTAAATCCTTATGCTGTTTAATTGATATAAAGATTACAATAAACGAAGCTATTCCAGAAATATAACTTCCCCAAAAAGAAAGCCAATCTTTAGGTTCACCAGCAATATCCCAAGGTACAAATTTATTACATGCTGTCAGTACTCCAATTAAAAATGGGAATAATATAAAAAAGATGCAAGTATAACGCATCCAATATTCTTCAACATGATTCCAAATTCTTTTTAGTATATTCATTTCTTAATAATTAAATTCTTTTTAATTGCTCTATCTTAGCTGCAATTTCAACTTTTTCTTTCAGAGAAGTTGATTTGTTATTCAATAATCGCACTAATTTATCTATTTCCAGTTGAATTTCCTTTTTTCGTTCTACTTTTATTTTATATTCTTCAAAGTCCTCTGCCACAATATCTGCTGTTGTATCTACATTTGCCTGCTCATATATAGCTTGATGAATTGTAATATATGCTTGTTTAAAGTCTAAAGCCGGTAATGAGCCATACTTAATAGTATCCAAAAAATGATTATCACCATCTGACGTAGAGCATAAATTAATCCATTTTCCAAAATGAAATTCCTCGGCTACTGTTTTCCCTTTTTCAGCCTTATTTAATCTCTTTAAAGCGGATGAAAAAAGATATTCATCATTCTTCTTAAAAATAATTACAGTGGGAGTAGGTAATGCTGTTTGAATTATTTTCGATAACTTATTTAATGATACATCAGTCCGTAATATTACTTTGACAATAAATATGGCATCGTAACACTCTTCCTCTGTCACAATCTCATCCATCGGGTATGTAAATTTATTAAATACATATTCCAACCTAATATCCTCCACTTTTTCAGTAAGAAGTTCACGATCAGTTCGACCAAGCTCTCCTTGCGTAAAAAGCTGAGTTTTTGCGATTCGCTTTCCGTATGGATTTATATTATACTTATACCCAAGTCGCTCGAATATGTCCATATCACATAATAACTAAATAAGAAATCAATTCAAAATCATTGTATATAAGTTGGATACCGGATTTCCCTGCTCCAAAAGAAGACAAACCTCCCAAAGAAAATATATCACCACATTCTTCATCTTCCTTTTCTTTGATAAAATCCAGAGCATTTTCGCATAAGCCTCTCCAATGCTGCATTTTAGTTAAGTTATGACTTTTCTTGTTGAATAAAGTAACGAGTTCCTTTATCGGTTCTTTTCTACCCAAACATAATGAGCGGTAAATGTCAAGAACCTGTTTTATCTGCTTGTCAGTAAAAAGAATGTCACCGTCATCTGTAACATATACCAAAAAGTATGGAGCAATTGGATTTTTTTCTTTTCCTACAGTATCATCATTACTTTTAATACAGAAAATTACCCCAGGTCTTATTTCCTCTTGCAACTCTTCTGATTCATTCCTGCTAACCGCAAAGATACCAGTAGGAATTGTATCAAGCAAATTGGGATACTTTTCATTGAATGAAGTCAAGTCCATCCGAAAATCATTCAATGTAAGGTCGGTGATAGATACCCCACCGGAAAGGTCCTCCATATCCAAAACCTCATTCTTCAGCTGTTCCAATTGCTTGCGACGATATTCCAAATCACGCATTTCTGTGTTTGATTCAATTATATTTTCTTCTCCTGTGGCCGAAATGTCCAGCAATTTCATTCTTCCCTTTACACGCTGTTCCAAGTTGATGTATTCGTCTAACCCCATTGCAGGCCAGAAGTTAACCAACTGGATAGAATCATTTTTACTTCCTATACGATCTATACGCCCAAAACGCTGAATAATACGTACAGGATTCCAGTGAATATCATAATTTACCAAATAATCACAATCCTGTAAGTTTTGTCCTTCAGATATACAGTCTGTAGCTATTAATATGTCTATTTCTTCTCCTTCACTGTTACGTTCTTTAGAAATAGGCGAGAAGTTAATAAGTATACTGGCAAAGTCTTTCTTCTTGATAAGCAGATTGGTTTTAGGCTCATTGGAACCGGTAACCAGTCCCGTATAAACATTAAAAGTATTTTTAGCCCACTGATATAAGTTTTCATAAAGGTAGGTAGCAGTATCGGCAAAAGCTGTGAATATAATGACTTTCTTGTTATTGACATTAATAGGATAATTCACTTTTTCTGATATAATTCTTTTCAATTCTGTCAGTTTCTCATCCCTTTCAGCAGTAACCTTCTTTATTTCAGTAGAAATATGCTGTAGTACAGAAAGATCAAATTCCAAATCCGATTGGTACTTCACTTTATCCAAATCTGCTACACGTATTTTCGTAATTTTACCAATAGTAAGTCCATTTGCGAAAAACTCTTCATCTTCCCATTCTTCCGACAAATCCGGATTTTCAAACATTTCTTCATCATTCAGCATTTGATGAAGAATATAGTTTATACCCTCAATCAGGCTATCTACTGTTTTACTGAAAGCATATACAGAACTCTCCAAACGCTTCAACAGATTTGTGCGCATTAAGGCTTTTAAACTAAACTCACGGTCACTCTGCTTAAAGCTTCCTTTTCCTTTTAATTTAGTATCATATAAATCCTCATAATATGATTTACGCTCGGGCATTACATAAAATAACGGAGTATACATACATAGGCTCATTCGCATAATATCTTCATTGATTGCTGCAAATGAAGGGAATTGGCGTAATGTATCAATCTCACATTCTTTATTTATTGGTCGTAATCGAGTTGGAAACTTCCCGATTTTCTCCAATCCATAATATTTTTCTATATGTCGTCTGGAACGGGCAATTGTAAGGGAATCAAGCAGTTTAAAATAATCCCAGTTAAGACACTCCAGCAAAGATTCTGTAGTTTGTTCTTTTTCCGGTAATTTGTTCCATAGATTAAAAGCGGCCTGTGCTTTGCGCAATGTGTTGGATATACTATCTATGTCTGCACTTTTTGCAAACGCATTATCATTTCCTTCAGATATAAAAGCTATCTGATTCTTAATATCATTAAGTTCCTTATTGACTGGGGTAGCAGAAAGCATCAGAACCTTTGTTTTTACACCAGCTTTGATTATTTCTTTCATCAACCGCTCATACCTTGTCATACGGTCTTTGCCTGTGGTTGCATTTCTGAAATTATGAGATTCATCAATTACTACCAAATCAAAATTACCCCATATTACAGATGATAAATCAACATCACCTGTCATACCGTTTTCACGCGATAAATCAGTGTGATTCAACAAAGTATAACTAAACAATCTTTCACTTACAAAAGGGTTACGCTTGTCGTTGAGTTTATAAACCAACCAGTTATCACGGAGTTTTTTAGGGGCAAGTACAAGTACCTTATGATTTCTGAGTTCGTAATACTTTATAATAGCCAAAGCTTCGAATGTTTTACCTAGACCTACAGAATCGGCAATAATACATCCACCGAATTTCTCTATTTTGTTAATTGCACCTACCACTCCATCACGTTGGAAATCATAAAGTTTATTCCAAATCATAGTTTCCGTTATTCCGGTGCGTTTCTCTAACATGGCTTCAGCATCAGCATCTTCCAAAAAGTTATGGAAAAGCTGGTTCAATGTGAAATAATAAAGTAATTCCGGGGACTTGTCCTGATAAATTTTCTTCAAATCAGATAATATATGAGATTTTATATCTTCTACTTGATTTGGATTATTCCATATTAACTCAAAAGCTTGGCGTAATGCTGAAGCTTTTTCCGGGTTTTCTATTTTTTCATTTATATGTACCCTCCCTGCATTATCAAGTACACCTAAACCTATAGAATTAAAATCTGCATGGGTAATATAATCCTTATATGTAGAAGCAGAAGTTATACTTAACATCTTCCCGTCAATTTTACGGGATTTTATTTTACGTATGTTTACTTTAGCCTCAATCCAACTGGCAAAATCCTTTGCAATACCACAATAGTCTAAATTTATTTTTAAACTGTTCTCCTCAACTGTTTCTATGATTTTATTACTACTATCATATTTATTTGGATTAATAATAATGTCAACTCCTTCAAGTTTTAACAGTTCATTTTTTATTTCTTTGAAGGCATATAAAGTAAAGTAAGAAGTCATGATCTTTAATCTGTTTCTTTCCTCCACTTCATTGATTATTATATCTTTTAGTTGTGGTATGTTCCTCATTTTACATTAAAGCCTATTAATTAATTTACGTATATCCATATTTAGAAGCTCTGCTATTTTAGCAAGAGTCTGTAAATCTGATTGAGATGTGTTTGTACACCATTTGGATACTGTTGCAGGATTTTTTTCCAACTGCTCAGCTAACCATTTACTGGTTTTCTTTTTCTTTACTAAAGCTATTTTTATCCAATCTAAATCAGTCATTTCTAAAACAACAATTATTATTGTCTTAATCACAAAGATAGTTGTTTTATCTTTAGTAGTCAAAATAGGTTGTGCTTTATGACTTATATAAAAAGAGATTAAAAAAACTCTTTTGCTGTCAATTTGATTGTATTACCAGTGTCTTTCTATCTATGACTTTTTGATATAGATCTTTAAGTAGAGAGAAATGTTAATGACAAACCTGTATCTGCTTCGGATTTTTGCAGGCTAAATCCCTGTAAAGGTTAAAAACAATCTTTATGTTAAAGCTTTTGGAGGTGAAAATGACCTGTTGTTTCCTCAGAAAGATGCTGATGTCTGGGGTAAAACATCCTGTTATTTTATTCGAAGTTTCGGCATGTTTTATTTTGAAGCAGGAATCAGGTTGAAATTTCCTGTTTTTGCCTCTGGAATTTCTTTTAAATGAAACGGATTACTCATGGCATTGTGCTATTAAAACAGGCGAGAAAGTTTCTCGCTGTGATACGATTGTGTTCTGTTTTATGAATAATGTTTCTTGGCGAAAGGAATGGCTGTCTATCTGGATTCCGTAGAAGCGGTGAGATTCTGATTTTTTGGAACCGGCTTGATCCTTCTCTCCAATTTTGTGATAATGGAGAAATCAGCATGTCATTTTATTATGCGGCACGACTTGTCTGTCATTCTGTAATAATGGCTTCTTTTCCGTTCATGCTGACCTTCTTTTCGGCTATCAGCTCCGATAAGGCTCGTGCCAGCGAAGGGCGTGCCACTCCCAAAATGAAAGCCACTTCCTGCTGATTGTCTATCCGTCCGTTGATTTTCAGGTAATTCAGCAGACGCGACTTCAGGCTTTGCAGGGCGAATTCATTTAATTTTTTACTTAGAAAAAGGCTGCGGTCGGAAATCATTTCGATAAAATTCTTCATGATGACAGGCTGGCTGTGCATGAATTCCAGAAAGTAGTTCTTGTCGAGCACAAGTACTTCACAGTTTTCCTGCACCTCTATGTTTACCGGAAAGCGGTTCTCCGATGCGAATATAAAGGCTGGAGCGAGTACTTCGGGAGCACTTATCCGGTCGATGGTAACTTGTTTCCCTTCCGCATTTTCCATTTGTGCACGTACGTTTCCTGTACATAATATATAGAGCGAGCGGCAGGGGTCTCCCTGACGGGCAATGAAGTCGCCTTCTTTATAGCGACGGACACTGTTGGGAGCTTCGGCAAGCAACTGTCTGGCTGCCGCTTCGGATATGCCCTGAAATAAGGGAAGCTGTAAAAGTTGTATGGCGTTCATTTAGTCTTCATTTAACGATTATTCAGAATGGCTGTAACATAGGTTACAGTTATTGCCGGCAGAAAGCGGCATCTTTGCACAAACTTAATAAAAAATCACTAATGACTATCTGAATATGGAAGGAAATATGTTTTGCTATCAGTGTCAGGAGGCAGCCAAGGGAACCGGCTGTGTGCTGAAAGGTGTGTGTGGAAAGAATAGCAGTACGGCACGTTATATGGATTTGCTGCTCTTTACGGTAAGAGGCGTATCGGTAGCTGCCAGTGCTTTGCGTGAGCAGTCGGTAAAGGTGTCGGCGGAAGTCGATTCGTTTGTGACGGATGCTTTGTTTTCTACCATTACGAATGCCAATTTCGACGATGAAAGTATTTTACGCCGGGTGGAGAAAGGAATCGGTCTGCGTGATGACCTGAAGGCTGAGGCTGCTGCGCGGGGTATTGCACTTCCCGGAGTAGACGAGCTGGAGTGGAAGGGGGAAAAGGACTCGTTCGAGGAGAAAGCGGCTGCGGTCGGTGTATTGCGTGAGGCAAACGAGGACTTGCGTTCGCTGAAAGAACTGCTTGTTTACGGTCTGAAAGGTATGGCGGCTTATCACGAACATGCCATGCGTCTGGGGTATAGCAACGGGGAAATTCATGCGTTCATGCAGGCGGCACTGGCGAAGATTGCTGTCGGCGGACTGACAGCCGACGAATGGGTGGCGCAGGTGATGCAGGCGGGAGAGATGGGTGTCAAGGTGATGGCACTGCTCGACGAGGCAAATACGACCCGTTACGGCAATCCGGAGATTACAAAGGTGAATATCGGGGTGGGCAAGAATCCGGGTATTCTGATCAGCGGACACGACTTGTATGACATCGAAGACTTGCTGAAACAGACTGAGGGAACGGGAGTGGATGTATATACGCACAGCGAAATGCTTCCGGCACACTATTATCCTGCTTTCAAGAAGTACAAGCATTTTGTTGGCAACTACGGAAACGCGTGGTGGAAGCAGCGTGAGGAGTTTACGGCGTTCAACGGTCCGATTGTGTTTACAACCAACTGTATTGTGCCGCCGCTCTCGAATGCAACATATAAGGAGCGTATGTTTACCGGAAACTCGACCGGATATCCGGGTTGCAAGCACATTGAAACGGGTGCCGACGGACATAAGGATTATTCGGAAGTGATTGCGCTTGCCAAGCAGTGCCAGCCGCCTGTAGAACTGGAAACCGGGGAGATTATCGGTGGATTCGCGCACAATCAGGTTCTTCAGCTTGCCGATAAGGTAGTGGAAGCTGTGAAGAGTGGAGCTATCCGGCGTTTTGTGGTGATGGCTGGATGCGACGGCCGTATGAAGAGCCGCGATTATTATACTGATTTTGCCAAGGCATTGCCGCAGGATACGGTTATCCTGACTGCCGGATGTGCAAAATACAAATACAACAAGTTGCCTTTGGGCGATATAAACGGTATTCCGCGTGTGCTCGATGCCGGTCAGTGCAACGACAGTTATTCGCTTGCCGTTATCGCTCTGAAGCTGAAAGAAGTCTTCCAGTTGAACGACATCAACGAACTGCCGATTACCTATAATATCGCGTGGTACGAACAGAAGGCGGTGATTGTACTGCTTGCCTTGCTGAGTCTGGGCGTGAAGAACATTCATCTGGGCCCTACACTGCCTGCATTCCTTTCGCCGAATGTGGCAAAAGTACTGGTCGATACCTTCGGGATAGGAGGCATTACCACTGTCGACGAAGATTTGAAGAAATTCGGTTTGCTGGGATAAATTCTTTCTCCTTACTTTATTAAGTATCCGATATTTTACTTACCTTTGTTCATTAATTCGTCATAAAAATCGTACTATATGAGCAAAGCTATTATTAATTCTTACGAGGAATTTGAAAAAATGATCGGTCAGCAGATCGGAGTTTCCGACTGGCTGGAAGTTACACAGGAGCGCATCAACCAGTTTGCCGACGCTACACTGGATCATCAGTGGATTCATGTCGATGTAGAACGTGCGAAAGTGGAAAGCCCCTTCAAGAGCACAATCGTACACGGCTATCTGACTTTGTCGCTGCTTCCGTATTTCTGGAATCAGATTATCGAAGTAAACAACCTGAAGATGATGGTAAACTACGGAATGGACAAAATGAAGTTCGGTCAGGCTGTATTGTCGGGACAGAAAATCCGTATGGTTGCCGACCTGCATTCGTTGGTTAATTTGCGCGGAACGGCTAAGGCTGAAATTAAATTCGCTATCGAAATAGAAGGACAGAAGAAGAAAGCACTCGAAGGTATCGCTACTTTCCTGTATTACTTCAACTGATGTACGGCATACTGTCTGTAGATATTTTGAATAGGACGATGAGATTCATTACAGGATAATCTGGTTTCTGTAGTGAATCTCATCGTTGTTTTTATATGTGTTTTGATTATGACAGAAAAACTTTGCCGGCAGTTGCGTGAGTGGGCGGAAGCCTATCATCAGGCGGATTTCATCGCGAATGATCCCGTACAATTCCCGCACCGTTATGTCCGGCAGGAAGATATTGAAATAATGGGACTGCTGACTGCCGTCCTGAGTTTCGGAAATCGCCGGATGATTCTCCGCAAGGTAGACGAACTGGATGGACTGATGGGACGTGCTCCCTTGCAGTATGTGCTTTCCAGACGCTGGGAGAATGATTTCAGTCGTGGGAACCAACGGAGCTTTTACCGGATGGTTTCGTATGCGGCATTCCGTATTTATTTCGAGAAGTTGTATGCGGTGTATACGGAGAATCGTACGCTGGAGGATGCTTTGCTGACTTTTCCGGGAAATCCGATGCAGAAGCTTTGTGCGTTTTTGGGGGTGTCCGACAGAAGTCCGCAGAAGAAGCTCAACATGTTTCTGCGCTGGATGATCCGTCGTGATTCGGCTGTCGACTTCGGTATCTGGCGGCGGATGAGTCCTGCCGACCTGATTATCCCGCTTGATACGCATGTGTGCCGGGTAGCTTTTCTGCTGGGACTGACCGATAAACCTTCTTTTGCGTTGTCGGCTGCCCGGTGTATCACAGAGGCATTGGCGGAGGTGTTTCCCGGCGATCCGTGTCTGGGCGACTTCGCACTTTTCGGTTATGGGGTGAATCATCCTGAATTAACAGATAACTTACCATGATAAAGATATTGGCTACAAGCGACTGGCACTTGGGGAATACCTTCCACGGCTTCGACCGTCAGGAAGAGCATGCCGATTTTCTTCGGTGGCTGCTCGGTGCTGTCGGACAGAAAAATCCTGATGCCTTGCTGGTGTCGGGCGACATATTCGATTCGAGTAATCCTTCGGCTGCCTCTCAGGAGTTGTATTACAGTTTTCTCGATACGCTGACGCAGCGTTTCCCGCAGTTGCAGACGATAATAATTGCCGGAAACCACGACTCGGCTGCACGGCTTGAGGCGCCTCGTCTGATGCTGGAAAGGCATCGGGTCTATGTGCGCGGGCTGATACGCAGGCAGGAGGAAGGTAACTTCTTGCCGGACGATTTGCTGTTGCCTGTCTGTTCGGCAGCGCATCCGGAAGAACGTGCCTGGGTGCTTGCCGTGCCTTACTTGCGCGATGGAGACTTTACCCGTGGTATGAGTTACGGGGAGGGTGTAGGAGAGTTCCTGCGTCGGGCGGTTGAGGCGGCGAATCTCCGGCGCGACCGGAGCAGGGAAGCGCTGATTCTGATGGCGCATTTATATGCTACGGGGAGTGAGATTGCCGAAAATTCTTCGGAGCGTATCGTGATAGGTGGTTCGGAAATGGTCAGTCTGGATGAAATAGATGAAAGTGTTACGTTAGCCTTGTTGGGACATTTGCATCGTAATCAGAAAGTTAGCGGCCGTGAAAACTGGTTGTATCCGGGCAGTGCCCTGCCGATGTCGTTTGCAGAGAAGGGCTATCGTCACGGAGCTGTTTATTATGAGATAGAGGACGGTCGCCTGAATGGTGTGTCCGAGTTCCTCGACTATCCTTTGCAGCATCCGCTGGTTTCTGTTCCGCCAAAACCGCTTCCGCTGACCGAGGTGCTCGACTTGCTGCGTGCCTTGCCCGATAAAGATAAAATGAGCGAAGAAGAGCCTGTTCCGTATCTGGAGGTGAATGTCTTGCTCGACGCTCCCGTGGCTGGCATCAACAAGCAGGTAGAGGATGTCCTTCAGTCGAAAAATGTGCGCTTGTGCCGGACGGTAATCGCTTATCGGGTGCAGCAGTCGGCTGGCGACGGGGAAGTGGTGTTGGAATCGGTCGACGATTTGCTGACGCTCGACCCGATAGAGGTGATCAGAAAGAGTTATCAGAACAAGTTCCGCTGCGAAATGCGCGATGAGCTGGTGGAACTTGCCAGACGGGCTGTGGAAGCGGCTCGCAGGGAAGGAGGCAATGAATGAAGTTGTTGAAAGTAATCATGTATAACCTGGCTTCGCTCGAGGGGGAACAGGTGATTGATTTTGAGAGTGAACCTTTACGGAGTGCCGATTTGTTTTCCATCGTAGGTGAAACGGGAAGCGGAAAGTCGACCATTCTGGATGCTGTCTGTTTGGCACTGTACGGGCTTGCTCCTCGTTTTTATGGGGCAGATAATTTCGATTATTATCATACCGAGCGTCCGAACAACGATCAGGTGCTCGATCCTGACGACCCGCGTAACATTCTTCGCAAGGGTACGAAGGAGTGTTTTGCCGAAGTGGTGTTTCTGGCGCGCGACGGTTTCCGCTATCGTGCCCGCTGGTCGTGTTCCATAGCCCGCATCAATTATACGCGTCCGGAGCGCAGGCTGTACCGGATAGCAGTGGACGAAGCGGGAAGAACCAGCGAGAAGGAAGTGGAAATAACCGGAGGGGGACGTCAGAAGCGCGGACATAAGAATATCAATAATGAGGGGCTCGACCGCATTATCGGTCTGGATTACGGACAGTTTACCCGTACGGTGATGCTGGCGCAGAATTCGTTTGCCAATTTTGTCAAGGCGGACGACAAGGATAAGGCTGTCTTGCTGGAAAAGCTGACCGGAACGGAACTTTATACGGCTGTTGCCCGTAAGATTTATGAGTTTTATAAGGAGGCGGAAGCTGCTTATAATGAGGTGTTCAATCAGGTAAAGGCTTTTGCCGTACATCAGCTGTCCGACGAAAAGCTGGCGGAAGTGGAAACGCGTAAGGGGGAGTTGGACGCCAGTTTCCGTACCTTGCAGGCTGAACTCCAGAAGTTGAAGGATCAGCAGAAATGGTATGCAGACTTGTGTGCGCTGGAGGTGGCTTTTGCTGGTGAGGAAGCAAAATGGAGACAGGCTTCGGAAAAGGCACAGAACTTGCAGCCGGTACGGGACGAGTTGCGGATGCTCGATGAGGTGGCTCCTATACGCGATGTATATCAGATTTACATGAATCTGCAACGTGAACTGAAAGAGCTGACAGAGGAAGTCGGTAGGAAACAATTGCAGTGTAGTGCGCTGGAAAAGGAAGAGGCTGAGAAGCGGAAACTTTTACTGGATGTAAAAGAAAATTACAATGTACTCCGTGAGAAACAAGAGCAGATGCTTCCGCTGGTGACGGCAGCCCGTAAGCAGAAGGTGGAGCTGGACGCACAGCAGGCTACCGTGACTCGCCTGAAAGAGGAGGAAAGTTTGCTGGCGAAGAAGGAAGAATTGCTGAGAAAGGAGCAGGCGGAAAATGAGCTTCAGGTAGCGGAGTTGCAGAAGCGGCAGGCGGAAGCGGAACGGATGTTGGCGGAACTGATACCACACCGTGATATGCTGGAAAACAAGAATGCGGTTTCCGACAGGCTGGAGTCGCTTTATAAGGCTGTAAAGCGTTGGCAAAAAGAGTCTGAAGACTGGAAGAAAAACGGTATCGAGCTGGAAAATCAGCAGCTGGTATGCCGGGAAGAAGAGAATCGTTTGCAGAAATCGGATGAGGAACTGGTTCTGTGTCGGGAGAGTATCCGGCAGAAAACACAGGCACTGGCTGGTGTGAATGTAGAGGCATTGCAGCAGCGGATGGCGGATGTGACGAAATGTTATACCGACTTGGAGCGATTGAAAAAGTTGCAGGCGGCGGTAATGGAACGCCGGAAGAGTCTGTCGGAAAATCGGCTTGCGTCTGAACAAATAACTAAAGAACTGGATGCCGCGATGCGTGAGATGAAGGTACTGACAACGGAACGTGAAGAGATAAACCGTCTGTTGCCCGGATTGGAGGAGGCGTGGCAACTGGCAAGCAGCCGGAGTGCCGAGCATATGCGTGCCGCGCTGAAACCGGGAGAACCTTGTCCGGTATGTGGTGCACGGGAGCATCCGTATGCCGAAGGAATAGCGGAAGTGTTGCAGCCTGTCAAGGAGGAGATTGCTCGTCGCCGCAAGCGACAGACGGAAATTGAGGAACGGCTGGATGCTTCTCCCGGCGGATTGCGCCTGCTTTGTTCGGACCTGAACGGTAAGTTGTCGGCATTGCGTGAGGGAACCGGACGGCTGAATGCGGAACTGGCTGAGGCTGTCGGCGAATGGACTACACTGGTTGTTGCTTATCCCGCTCTGCCTGCTGATGTTGTACGGGCAGATGCTCCTGCCTTGTCGGCTTTGCTGACGGCGGAATCGGAATGGATTGTGGTACAGGGTAAGCAGGTGCGTGCCGAACAGAATGCTTATCAGCAGGCACAGAATGAACTGACTGCCATGCGCCGTACGTACGATGAGAATCAGGTTGTGTGTGCACGTCAGCGTGAAGAGCTGCATCGCCGGACCGTGGAATTGAAACAACGGCAGGGGCAGAGTGAGCAGAAGCGTGCGGAATTGCAGCAACTTGAACGTGCGAACAGTGATTTGCGTGAGGCATTGCGGCAGGAAATTTCGTTACCCGACTGGGAGCAGGCTTTCGAACAGGATTTCGGGAAGCTGGCAGACCGTTTGTCGGATATGTACGACAAGTATCGGGAGGCAACTCGTGTGCAGCAGGAATCGGTGGGTTTGCTGAACGAGCGGAAAGTCGCTTCCGGGGCGTTGGAGAAACAGTTGGCCGAGTGTCTGGCAGCCGTAAAGGAAAACAAGGAAGAGACTGCCGGGGCTGTACAGGTTTATGAGGCAAAGCTGAAGGCTTATATGCAGGTGCTGGGCGGTGCTGATCCGGATGAAGCGGAACGTACGCTGAAACTGCAACTGGAGGAAGCGGAGAAACAGGTGCAGCTTGCTGATAAGGCTCACAATGAGATGGCCGAATCGTACAGCCGGCTGTCGGGGTTCGTGAAGGCTGCCGAAGAACAGTATCGGAAGAAGCAGGCTGACTGCATGGCTGCGCAACGTGGAGTGGAAGATTTCATCATGCGTTACAATGAGTCGGCAGAGCATGTGGGTGTTCTTTCGAAAGAACGGCTGGATATGTGCTTCTCTCCTTCGGCAGACTGGAACGGAAAGCGTGAACAGGTGCGGCTGGCGGATGAGGAGGTAAAATGGTGTCAGGGACAGATGGAAGCACGCCGGAAAGCGATGGAAGCTCATCGTGACTTGCAGGTTATGCCGCTGGAACAGTCGGGTGAAGATACCAATCCGACGGCTGTGCTACAGGAGGAGATGCAAAAGGTACAGTGTGCATTGGATGAACTCGACAAGGAGCGTTTGCAGGTGGGCGGTATGCTGATGGCGCATCGCCGGAGTGTGGAACAGATGCTGTCGGCAGGCGAAGAACTTGAACGCAGGCGGAAGGCGTATCAGGACTGGAAAGAACTGAATGATATTTTGGGAAATGCCAACGGCGACAAGTTCCGCGAAACGGCGCAATGCTTTACGCTGCGCTTCCTGATACGTCAGGCCAACGAACAGCTTCGGATGTTGAATCACCGGTATAGTCTGGAACAGGTGAGGGATTCGTTGGGAATCCGTGTCATCGATCACGATCGGGCGGATGAGGTTCGTAACATCAGTTCGCTTTCGGGTGGGGAAACTTTCCTGATCAGTCTGGCACTGGCTCTGGGACTCTCGTCGCTTTCGTCGCGTAACATTCCGATGTGCAACTTGTTCGTGGACGAAGGTTTCGGTACGCTCGACAGCAACAGCCTGAATATGGTAATAGATGCCCTGTCGAGCTTGCAGTCGATGCAGGGGAAGAAAGTCGGAGTCATCAGCCATACGGCAGAGATGCGTGAACGGATCCGTACCCAGATCCGGGTTGTCAAGGTCGGCTCGGGAGGGCGGAGCGCGCTCGAAATAGTATAATCGGAATGCCTGTTGAAGGCCGGACTTGAATCCGTTAATTTGTCTTTTTGAATAAAAGCTCTGTATATTAAAGAAATATCAGGGCTTTTATCTTTTTATATAAGAGTATATAATAGGGACATTTTTGTCTTCTGACCTGAATTTCGCATTTTTTGATTAGCCCTTATTGGGTTGCGTACTGTCTTTTTTTGTTATTTTGTACATATCAATTTTAAATCAGACGTAAATAAATAACTATGAAACAACCTGTTGTATTATTTGCCTCCCTGTGCTTTCTGGCATCGGAGGCGATGCAAGCTCAAAACGCTCAGAATTCTCCGAAAGCGTATGTCGTATCAGACGCACACCTGGATACACAATGGAACTGGGATATCCAGACAACCATTCAAGAGTATGTATGGAATACGCTGAACCAAAATCTGTTTCTTCTCCGTAAGTACCCCGACTATGTTTTTAATTTTGAAGGTGCTGTGAAATATTCCTGGATGAAAGAATATTTCCCGACACGTTATGAGGAGTTGAAGCAGCGGGTAAAGGAAGGACGCTGGCATGTCACCGGAAGCAGCTGGGATGCCAATGATGTTCTGGTTCCTTCTGCCGAATCGGTGCTCCGTAATATTTTGTACGGGCAGAATTATTATCGGACTGAGTTCGGAACAGAGAGTACGGATATCTTTTTGCCCGACTGCTTTGGCTTTGGGTGGACACTGCCGTCGCTGGCTCATCACTGTGGGCTGATAGGCTTTTCTTCACAAAAGCTAGGCTGGCGCAATCATCCTTTTTATGGCGACAAAAAATATCCGTTTACCATCGGACTGTGGAAGGGTATTGATGGCAATCAGATCATGTTTGCGCATGGTTATGACTATGGTCACCGTTTTAAGGATGAGGATTTGTCGGACAGTGAAGAATTGAAGCAACTGGTAAAGGAAAGTCCGCTGAGTACCGTTTACCGTTATTATGGAACCGGTGATATGGGAGGTGCACCTACAATCATTTCCGTACGTGCTGTCGAAAAGGGAGTAAAAGGCTCTGGCGACATCGAGGTGGTCAGTGCTACCAGCGATCAGCTTTATAAAGATTATGCAGGAAAGCATGAGCAGCTTCCGGTATTCGACGGTGAATTGCTGATGGATGTACACGGCACGGGCTGCTATACTTCGCAGGCTGCCATGAAATGGTATAACCGTCAGAATGAACTGCTGGGTGACGCGGCCGAACGTGCGGCTGTGGCGGCAGAGTGGCTGAACCAGGGAAATTATCCGAAGTCGGAACTTGAAACTTCGTGGAAGCGCTTTCTTTTCCATCAGTTTCATGATGACCTGACAGGTACGAGCATACCGCGGGCGTATGAATTTTCATGGAATGATGAGCTTATTTCGCTAAAGCAATTTTCGGATGTGCTGACTTCTTCTGTCAATGGGGTGAGCCGTTTGCTGGATACGAATGTAAAAGGTACTCCGGTAGTGCTGTATAACGCGCTGGGATTTGCGGTAAACGATCTTGCCGAGATAGAAGTTGAATTTGCAAAAGCTCCCAAAGGTATTGCCGTATATAATGCCGAAGGTAAGAAGGTGGCTTCACAGTATCTGGGTTATCAGGACGGTAAAGCACATATATTGGTTGAGGCTTCTGTGCCGGCTACTGGATATGCGGTTTATGATGTACGTACTTCGGGAGCCGGTATGCAGACCGTAAAACAACAGCATGCGAATACCTTGGAGAACTCATGTTATAAACTGTCTTTTGACGCGAACGGAGATATTGTTTCGTTGCTGGATAAGCGTAACGGAAAAGAACTGGTGGCATCGGGAAAAGCTATCCGTCTGGCATTGTTTACAGAAAACGAATCTTTTGAATGGCCTGCATGGGAGGTGTTGAAAAAAACATTAGACCGTGAACCTGTTTCTATCACCCATGGAGTGAAACTGACCTTGGTGGAAGACGGTGACTTGCGTAAATCTATCTGTATTGAGAAAAAACATGGCGAGTCAGTGTTCCGTCAGTATGTCCGCCTGTACGAAGGAACCCGCGCACCGCGTATCGATTTTTACAATGAAATAGACTGGCGCTCTACAAATGCGTTGCTGAAAGCGGAATTCCCGCTTGCTGTGTCTAATCCGAATGCTACTTATGACTTGTCTTTGGGTAGTGTGCAGCGTGGAAATAATACAGTGACAGCATATGAGGTTTACGGACATTACTGGGCCGATTTGACCGACCGCAAGGGGGACTATGGAGTTTCTATTATGAATAACGGAAAATACGGATGGGATAAACCTTCGGACAATACGCTCCGTCTTACTTTGCTCCATACGCCCAAGACTGACAAGGGATATACTTATCAGGACAGACAGGACTTTGGTTATCACACATTTACTTACAGCCTGCTTCCGCACCAGGGTGAGCTTGACAAGGCTGAAGTGGTATCGAAGGCAGAGGTGCTGAACCAGACATTGAAAGCCTTCCAGACAGATAAGCATAAAGGTGAAATGGGACGTACTTTCTCAATGGTATCGTCGGACAATCCGAACGTGATAATCAAGGCATTGAAGAAAGCTGTCGATGCTGATGAATATGTGGTACGTGTATATGATGTAGCCGGTAAGGGAACTCAATCGGCCAGATTGACGTTTGCCGGTAAACTTGTGGAGGCTGTTGAAACCGACGGAACAGAGAAGGAAATTGCTAAAGCCGGTTTCAGCGATAATACGCTGGAGGTTACAGTTAAGCCTTTCTCTTTGAAAACATATAAGATCCGTTTGGCTGAATCGGGTATGGAGGTACATCAGCCGAAATGTCTGGCACTTAATCTTCCATACGACAAGAAGTGTGCTACTTATAACGAATTCCGTAGTGAGGCCGATTTCGAGTCCGGTTATAGCTATGCGGCTGAATTGCTTCCCGATTCGATAACGGTAGATCAGGTAACTTTCCGTCTTGGTGAACAGGAAGCTTACAACGGCTTGTCGTGCAAGAATGATACAATTGAGATTCCTGAAGGCTATAATCGTTTGTATTTCCTTGCAGCTGCCGCTTCTGTTGAGGACCAGCGTTTACAGATTGCCTGCGGAAAGCAGACTTCGGAGTTTGTCGTTCCTTCTTATACAGGATTTGTCGGTCAATGGGGACATGAGGGACATACTACCGGCTATTTGAAACCGGCCCAGATTGCTTATGTCGGAACTCATCGTCATGCGTCGGATGGAGATTGTCCTTACGAGTTTACTTATATGTTCAAATTCGGTATGGATATACCTAAGGGTGTCCGCTCTGTTGTTTTGCCCCAGAATGAGAATGTAGTGATTTTTGCCGCTACGGCCGTTGCTGAAGACCGTTCGCCGGTAAAACCATCGACAAAATTATTCCGTACAAACAACCATGAGGAACTGTCGGAACTTGTATCTGGCAACAAAATGATTTCGGGTGAAAATCTGCTGAAAAATGCAAAACTGACAAGATGGTCGGCTTATGTAAATGAAAAGGAACGTCCGCAGGCTGCTGTAGATGGCGACTTGTCGACTAAATGGTGTGACATTGCCGGACTACCTAGTTTCCTGGAATTTGATTTGGGCAAGGCTGAGAAACTGACAGGGTGGAAAGTTGTGAATGCCGGTAAGGAAAATGGATCTTTCATTACGAGCCAGTGTTTCCTTATGGGAAGAAACTCTGTTGACGAAGACTGGCAAACAGTGGATTTCTTCGACGGTAACCGCAGCAATGTAGTATTGCGTACAATCACTTCGGACAAGGCATATCGCTATCTCCGTATGGTTGTGACCAGAGGAACACAGGCTGCTTCGTCGAAAGATGTACGCATTTACGAGGTAGAGGTTTACCGGTAATTGACTGTTAGTGAAATAATTGTTTGTTGTAAACAGATTAATAGCTTTGACTATGAATGGATTATCACGGTTTCTCAAAGTCACGCTAAAAGTTTGTATTCCGGTTTTTGCTGCTGTTTCGCTTTCTGCCCAGGGAGTAAACAAATATATTCCGGTAAGTAAGCATGTGAGCAATGATAATGGAATAACCTGGCCTTACGGACAGGTTATTCCACATTTTGCCATGCCGGCAGATACACTTGATGCCCTTGATATACAAGAGGGAATTTCTGATGATGAAAAACTGATGTTTACTGTACTGCAGGGGCTTGTCAATAAAACTCATCCTCGTTTGTTCTTGTTTCAACCGGCGGGAGAGGGTAAGTACAAGTGGCCTGAAAAGTTTGGGCTATGTATGGATGAGCTGCCTCGTGCAAAACGTTTCGAACTGGTGAGGAAATATGCGGCAGAACTGGACGGTGTAGTGCTTTATGATCCTTCTAAAAACATTCACTATGCCAATCTTGCTTCTACTGTTGCCGGAATCGAAAATTTGTTGCCTGTAACGCAGCCACTCCATCAGCTTTTGTTGAATGAGGGAATCAAGTTGCCTGTCCGGACAGACCTTACACGGTTGAATTTTACGCGTACTACTCAGATTTATGATTATCTGTACAAGTATTATTGGAAAAGATGTACTCACCGCCTTTTGGTGAGCCAACCGCCGGAGAGGGGATTTGTCCGTGATCTTGCCGTTGCGTCTGGAGCAGCTATAGTATGGCTCGATGCCCGTAAATGGAATGAGAATGTGATTCTGCGGAAATTCCTGAAGGAGATGAAACCCGGGGAAAGTCTGGTTACCGGATGGTTTCCTGAGGAGCGTTCTGGGGTAGGGATGACAGCCGAGTATGGTCTTTCTACGATTCCTTCTGATTTTTATATGAATGCGACTGTTTATGCCGGAATGTCACAGCCGGTTCATTATCCGAAGGTTCCAAAGATGCCGGAACTGGAGAATAAAATATATTTGGCTCTTTTCTTGAGTGATGGTGACAACGTGCAGTATTGCCAGCATGCCATGTCGCAACTTTGGGATAAAGAAGGCAGAGGAAGTATTCCCATTAACTGGACAATCAGTCCGGGACTGGTAGACTTTGGACCTGCGTTGCTGAATTATTATTATGATACAGCTACAGAAAACGACTGTTTTGCTTCCGGACCTTCCGGACTAGGGTATTCCCTGATTTATGACTCTCACAATTACATATGGAACAGCGACAGCGGGGAAGCTATTTCACCTTATGTGAAATGGACTCAGCAATATCTGGAAAAAAGTGGGTTGAGGATTATAACCATATGGGATGAAATAAATGATGAACAGCGAAGTGCTTATGCTCGCTATTGCCGTTATTTGTATGGACTTACATTACAGGATTGGGAACACCAGCCTTACAAACTGCCGACCTTAGTGCAAGACCGTAATTTGCCGGTGATAGCCAATCTACCCTGCTATGCAAATGGAGTAGATGTCATTTACTCGTTCTGGCAAGATACGATAGCTAAATTTGATGGCTCAAAACCGCTTTTTCTTTCGGCACAAGGTGAGTCGTGGAAAATGGGACCGGATAATATTGTAGCACTGAAAGAACGTCTTGAGGCTCTTTCTCCGGGAAATATTGTTATTTGTAGGGGAGATCATTTTTTTAATCTTTACAGAAAGGCAAACGGACTTCCTTTTAATTTGACGCTCTCTCCGGACGTTACGGTAAAGACGTCGCTTTCGAAGACATCTTCTGATCTGGTGGCCGATGGTTCTGCTGCTGAGAAACAGATGTGGGTTTCGGGTACGGATGACGGCAAAGCATGGATACAATTTGATTTCAAGAAAAAGTATCTGATAAGCCGGTATGTAGTGCGCCATGCAGGAAACGTTGGATTGCCCGATTCGCTTAATACGCGGGATTTTAAACTGGAAGTAAGTAATGACGGAAAGAAGTGGGAAAGCGCAGACTGTCAGTCTGGAAATACAATGCCTGTGACAGATGTCGATATTGTTCCGGTTAAGGCACGCTATATACGTCTTTCCATAACAGACTCTGGTGAAGACCAGCGGGCCCGTATTGCCGATATCGAGATATATGGAAGTGTATTGTAGGTAGCTTTATGTTTATATGAGAAAATTCATCTGGCTTTTACGCTTATATATGCTTTAAGAAGCGATGAATCTTTTGGAAATATCTTGAAGACTTTCTGCCGAAGTGCATGAAACTTTAAGTATGTTTCTGGGTTTGGTTTTAGTAATACAATAAATCCTCTCTTGAGTTTTTTCAGGAGAGGATTTTTTATCAGTATAGCAGTAGATTCTGCTGCTGTTTCTTTTAAAAGTTCATGGATGCATAGAACCCGTAATGTCCGTCGCCGGCAACAGGGCTGATTGTCAGGTTGTGCTTCCTGGCAAACGGGCGGGTGAAGATGTAAGAACTTCCGGCTCCGATTGCTGCTCCGGCAGCTACATCCCACCAGTCGTGTTTCTTTCCGTAAACACGGGTCCATCCTACATATGTAGATAATATGTAGGAAGGCAGTCCCCACTTCCAGCCATAGCGCCGTTGGATAAAGGCTGCGGCGGCAAAAGAAGTAGATGTGTGCATGGATGGAAATGAATGATTGTCGCTACGGTCGGGACGTTCTTTTTTGACAATATATTTCAGCGCGTATGTGACTCCCAGTGTCGTTACTCCTGAAAATACGCCTTGTTTTAATCCTTGCCAGTCTTTTTGAAGCAACACGGCAGTGACCCCTGCAACCGGAAGAAGTAAAGCTCCTACATCGCCTGATGTGCGTACAGCCTTTCTGGTTCCGTTTACTTCTATTTCCTGGGCGCAGACAGATAAAGAAAGAATCAGAGCAGATAGTATAAAAATCAGTTTTCTCATGACAACAGGGTAAGTTTGGGAAGAAAGATTATCAATCCGACAACAGCCGACGCAATGGCCAGAAGCAAAACAGCTCCTGCCGCCAGATCCTTGGTGCGTTTGATGGCTTCATCATACGCTGGAGATACCCGGTCGGCAAGTGCTTCGATAGCAGAGTTTACTGCTTCTGCCGAAAGAACCAGTCCGATACATAAACAGATGACAATCCATTCCATAGATGATAGTCCGACAAGAATGCCCGCCGTAATGACGCATACGGCGGCAAAGCAATGTATCCATGCATTATGTTCCCGACTGATAAGCAGAAAGATGCCGTGAAAAGCATATTTGAAACTTAACGCACGTTTACGCAAGGTAAATCCGCTGTTTTTCATTCTTCTTGTGCGATTACCAGTTGATGGTTACTTCTACCGGACAATGATCGGAACCGAATATCTCGGTATGTATCTTGGCATCCTGAAGTTTATCGGCAATGCGTGACGAAGCAAGGAAATAGTCTATACGCCACCCTGCGTTCTTCTCGCGTGCCTTAAAGCGGTACGACCACCACGAATAGATATTTTCCTGTGTAGGATAAAAGTGGCGGAATGTATCGATAAATCCGGCATCGAGCAATAACTGGAATTTTTCTCGTTCCTGGTCAGTAAAACCTGCGTTCATCCGGTTGGTTTTCGGATTCTTCAAATCGATTTCCTTATGTGCTACATTCAAGTCACCACATACGAGAACCGGTTTCTGTCGGTCTAGCTGTAGCAGGTATTTACGGAAATCTTCCTCCCAGGTCATACGGTAATCCAGACGTTTCAATCCGTCCTGTGAGTTGGGGGTATACACCGTAACCAGATAAAAGTTTTCCATTTCCAGTGTAATGACCCGTCCTTCATGGTCGTGTTCGTCTATACCCAGCCCGTAAGTTACAGAAAGAGGCTGATGGCGAGTAAATATAGCTGTACCCGAATACCCTTTTTTTTCGGCATAATTCCAGTAAGAAGTATAGCCTTCGAATGCCAGATCGAGCTGTCCTTCCTGCATTTTGGTTTCCTGTAAGCAGAAGAAATCTGCATCCAGTTCGTTGAATATTTCCCGAAAGCCTTTATCGCAACAAGCTCGCAGCCCGTTTACATTCCATGAAATGAGTTTCATAATCATAATAAGAGTTTATACGTTTTCTGTTTACGTGATGAATAAATAGAATAGCGTTATTTCTTTATATCGAATAAGTAAGTCAGTCGTCCCGCAATGTATGAGTGAGCCGAACGTGAGAACGGGTCTTTCTTTGTACTGTGGTAGAAGTCACTCAGCCCGAAATAATATCTTGCTTCAAGCAGGAAATTTCCGATGCCTGTACGTACTTCCAGACCTCCGCCTCCTACAATGCCATAATCGAACTTCATTTCTGCCATCTTTCCATATTGCCAGATAACTCCATTCGGGCGGTCTTCCGGATGCCAGGAAGCACTTTGCTTCTCATTTTCTCCCAATAGGAAGCCAATCTGTGGACCGATGTTCAGGACAAACCGTGCTCCGTTCCCTTTATCTTTTCCAAAGCCAAGATGTGCCATCAATGGAACCTCTATGTAGTTCATGGTGCGCTGGTATGTATCTCCTGTGCCGTCGTCGATATTTTCTTTCCATCCTCTTTGGGAGTAGTTGATTTCTCCCTGTATACCACAGAGTATCTTGAAATATCTTTCTGATATATATCGGACAGTCACTCCGACAGAGGGAGTAATAAATGTTTTTTGCTTGATACTTGGCTCAAAACTGACGGAACTAAGGTTTACGCCGCCATTTATACCTATGGCTAAATTGTGGCGCGGGTCTTGTAGTTGGGCGCGGACAGGCAGTCCCACCGACAAACATAATATGCTCAGTAATGCAATAACAGATTGCTTTTTCATGTACTTATTCGAAATCAAGTTTAATCAGTTCGTAATCTTTTGTGAAATGTACAAAGAATACTTTACGGTTGATGAACCCTCCCCAGTTATTGACGCGTTCGAAGCAGAATCCGGTCTGTATCGGAGTTACCTGTACGCGGTTTAGATTTTCTTCCAGCTTGTTGCCTTGCTGCGACAGACCTTTCAGGAAGAAATATCCCACGTCGAATCCTAGCATGCCATATTTAGGATAAGTATTCGACATATCTTTGCTGTACCAGCGGCGGTATGACTGGGTGAAATTGATGGCAGCCGGAAACAGGTTGTTGGTATAGAACGATGAGTAGAAATAGGTATCCAACTCATAAAAGTTTGCCAGGAAATCCTGTGTATAAGTCTGCCATTCAGGATAGCCGAACAGGTGCATGTCGAAATGCGGATGCTCGCGGCGGACAAGAGTCAGGTGAGGCAGTACGCGTGTCAATGCTGAGCTTCGTCCTGAAGTCGGAATAAAGATGTTTTCCTGCAGGGTGTCCATGGCGGCAATCACTTTGTTCGGATCAATATCTCCGGCTAGCTGTATCTGCTTGAATCTAACGTTGTTGTCTTTCAATTCATTCTTCATGCCTTTAATGAATTCGGCTTTTTCCTTATCTCCGCTGCCATCGTCAACGAAAATGACATTGGTTTTTCCGAATTTCCGGATAAAATGTTCGTATACCTTTGAATAAAGATAAGACTGTGGGGTATTGACCTGATAGATATTCGGATTGGTAAATACCTGATCTACTTTAGGAGAGAAAGGAACTACCAGACGGATATTGTTCTTGTCGGCAAAGGCTGCGACAGAAGCGATGGATGACTGGTGTGCCGGACCAAAAATGATGTCCATATCCTTCAGCTTGCTCTGGGATAAGATTGCATTCGTGCCGGCTGTGGTTCCTTTGGTATCGTAGGTGTAAATATCGGCAGATACTCCTTGATGTTTCAGGCTATCAATAGCCATAAGAAAACCTTCGTAAAACTCTACCATGCGTGACTGTTCATCCTGACTGGTAGATGTAAAAGGTAACATCAGAGCAACTTTTATGGTATTTATCTGCTTTTTGCTGATAGAATTTTCTTCGAAGAGTTCTTCGTTGCTGGGAGCTGCCTGTGAAGACGGTGCTGTCTTTCCTGTTTCCTGTGATTTAGGGTAAGGAATGAAAAGGAAGCTTCCTTTCTTCAGCTTTCCGTTCTTTAATTCCGGATTGGCTGCAATAAGTTCTTCTTGTGTGATGCCATATTGCTGGCTGATGCTGAAAATCGTTTCCTTTCGGGCTACCTTGTGCATATCCCTCCATTCGTTTTTCTTTACTGCCGGCTCTGCTTGAGCAGTTTGTTCTGTCTGAGCGGGTGTGTTATCCTGTGCCGGAATGACAATAACCTGACCGATACGGAAGTTTTCGGCACTTAATCCCGGATTGGCTTTGCAAATAGCCTGGGCCGTTACGTGGTATTTCAGTGTCAGCTGATATAATGTTTCTCCTGCCTGTATCGTATGGAACTGTTTTCCGTCCTCATTGGAGTATTGTGCCTGTGGAATTTTCAACGCTTGTCCGGCACGTATTTGTTCCTTGCTTCCCGGGTTCAGGCGTACAATGTCGTCAACCGAAACGTGATACATGCTGGCAATGGAGTACAGGCTTTGTCCTTTTGTCACGGTATGCAAAAAATATCCGGTTCCGGTCTGTGCCGATACCGTTGCACTTAAACTGCTGGCTGATAGCGCCAGCGAAAGGCAGATAATATGGATAAACTTCATTTTCGTTTGTATTTGTTGAGTGGCAAAAGTACAAAAAAAAGCATTATCTTTGCAAAGATATGATTGATTTTAAGGATATGGAAGACGTAAAAGAAACGATAAATGTACAAGGAGCGCGTGTACATAATCTAAAAAATATAGATGTGGAAATTCCCCGCGGGAGTTTGACCGTCATAACGGGTCTGAGTGGAAGCGGGAAATCTTCATTGGCTTTTGATACGATTTTTGCCGAAGGACAAAGACGTTATATCGAAACGTTTTCTGCTTATGCGCGAAATTTTCTGGGTGGAATGGAACGTCCGGATGTGGATAAGATAACCGGTCTGAGTCCTGTTATTTCCATTGAACAGAAAACAACTAACAAAAATCCTCGCTCTACGGTGGGTACTACTACCGAAATATACGATTATCTTCGTCTGCTCTTCGCCCGTGCGGGAACTGCCTACTCATATCTGTCGGGTGAGAAAATGGTAAAATATACAGAAGAGCAGATTCTGGATCTGATTCATCGTGACTATAAGGGCCGGCGTATTTATATTCTTGCTCCTCTGGTACGTACCCGTAAAGGACATTATAAAGAATTATTCGAACAGATACGCAAGAAAGGATACCTGTATGTGCGTGTAGACGGTGATGTGAAGGAGATTGTGCATGGCATGAAGCTGGACCGTTATAAAAATCACGATATCGAGGTTGTGATAGATAAAACGGTAGTTACGGAGAAGGAAGAAAAACGTCTGAAGCAAAGTGTAGCGACTGCCATGCAGCAGGGTGATGGCTTGCTGATGATTCTTGATGCACAGACTGAGAGCGTACGCCATTACAGCAAGCGGCTGATGTGTCCGGTTACGGGACTTTCGTATAGGGAGCCGGCTCCGCATAATTTTTCTTTTAACTCTCCGCAAGGCGCCTGTCCGCGCTGTAAGGGATTGGGATATGTCAATCTGATAGATGTAGACAAGGTAATTCCCGATCGTTCACTCTCTATTTATGAAGGTGCTGTCGCTCCACTTGGCAAATATAAGAATGTGATGATATTCTGGCAGATAGAAGCGCTGCTGGAGAAATATGAAGCAACATTGAAGACTCCTGTTTCGGAGTTGCCTGAAGATGCCATAAACGAGATTCTGTATGGGGCAGACGAACGTCTGAAAATCAAAAGTTCGCTGATACATGCATCGTCGGATTACTTTGTGACTTACGAAGGTATTGTGAAATACATTCAGATGATGCAGGAGAAGGATGCTTCGGCCACAGCCCAAAAGTGGGCAGAACAGTTTGCCAAGACTGATGTATGTCCGGAGTGTAAGGGAGCGCGGTTGAATAAGGAGGCTCTTCATTTCCGTATTCATGACAAGAACATCTATCAGCTTTCTACCATGGACATAAGCGAGCTTTATGACTGGCTGATGCATGTAGAAGAGCATTTGGAAAGTAAGCAGCGTATCATTGCTGCGGAGATATTGAAGGAGATACGTACCCGTCTGAAATTCTTGCTGGATGTTGGGTTGGATTATCTTTCACTGAACCGTTCTTCTGTAAGCTTGTCGGGAGGAGAAAGTCAGCGTATCCGTCTGGCCACACAGATTGGTTCGCAGCTGGTTAATGTACTGTATATTCTTGATGAACCGAGCATCGGTCTGCATCAACGGGATAATATCCGGCTGATTAACTCTTTAAAAGAGTTGCGCGACCTGGGAAACTCTGTCATTGTGGTAGAACACGACAAAGACATGATGCTGGCTGCCGATTATGTAGTAGATATGGGGCCGAAGGCCGGACGACTGGGAGGTGAGGTTGTGTTTGCCGGAACTCCGGAAGAGATGCTTAAGACCTCCACACTTACTTCGCAGTATCTGAATGGAAAGATGAAGATTGAAGTCCCTGCCGAACGCCGGAAGGGAAATGGTAAATCACTTTGGCTGCGTGGAGCCAGAGGAAATAATCTGAAAGGGGTAGATGTGGAATTTCCACTGGGCAAGTTGATTTGTGTAACCGGAGTTTCGGGAAGCGGTAAGTCTACTTTGATAAATGATACCCTTCAGCCTATTCTTTCTCAGCATTTTTACCGTTCTTTGCAAGAGCCTTTGCCTTATGATGCGATAGAAGGACTGGAATACATTGATAAAGTGGTGAATGTCGACCAGTCACCGCTTGGACGTACGCCTCGTTCCAATCCGGCAACTTATACCGGTGTTTTCTCTGATATCCGTAATCTGTTTGTGGGGCTTCCCGAAGCCAAAATACGCGGATACAAGCCGGGACGTTTCTCATTCAATGTTTCGGGAGGACGCTGTGAGGCTTGTGGAGGAAATGGGTATAAAACGATCGAAATGAATTTCCTTCCGGATGTATTTGTTCCGTGCGAGGTTTGTCACGGTAAGCGCTACAACAGAGAAACGCTGGAAGTGCGTTATAAAGGCAAATCTATCGCCGATGTGCTTGATATGACCATCAACCGTGCGGTAGAGTTTTTCGGAAATGTTCCTCAGATACTGAATAAGATAAAGGTTTTGCAGGAAGTCGGACTGGGATATATCAAGCTGGGACAGCCTTCTACTACTTTGTCGGGTGGTGAGAGTCAGCGCGTGAAGCTGGCAACAGAACTTTCGAAGCGCGATACGGGTAAAACCGTTTATATTCTGGATGAGCCGACTACCGGTTTGCATTTTGAAGATATACGTGTGCTGATGACGGTTCTGAACAAGCTGGTAGATAAAGGAAATACAGTTATTGTCATCGAACATAACCTGGATGTTATCAAGATGGCAGACTATATTATCGATATGGGTCCAGAAGGAGGTAGAGGTGGAGGACAACTGCTTTCATGCGGGACTCCTGAGGAAGTTGCAAAATCGGATAAGGGATATACGCCCCGGTTTATTAAAGAAGAGTTGGAAAATCAGTAATTAAGCGATAAAAACAATCTGGTTATTATGGCAAAAGAAAAAATAGCAAAGACGAATGCGGCACGCTTGCTGGATAAAGATAAGATAAAATATGAACTTGTACCTTATGAAGTTGATGAAAACGATTTGAGTTGTGTACATGTTGCCGCTACCCTGGGTGAGAATATCGAACAGGTTTTCAAGACACTGGTACTTCACGGAGACAAATCGGGTTATTTTGTCTGTGTGATTCCGGGTGAGCATGAAATTGACCTGAAAATGGCTGCGAAGGTTTCGGGAAACAAGAAATGCGACCTTATTCCCGTCAAGGAACTGCTTCCGTTGACAGGATATATTCGGGGAGGATGTTCTCCAATAGGCATGAAAAAACATTTTCCTATGTATATTCATCATACATGCAATGATTTCCCTTATATCTATGTCAGTGCGGGGGTGCGAGGCTTGCAGGTCAAACTGGCTCCCGACGATTTGATAAAGGTCAGCCGTGCCGAAGTCTGCACACTGTTCGGTGAATAGGAACGTGGTGACGTTTTGTTTGAAACATAGGCGAATTTTGTTCGATTTGTGCTAATATTTTCGTTGTTTTATACCGAAAAGATTGAAAAAACAGGACAATTGCCTGTGTTTTTGCCACTTTTTTATATATTTGCAAAAAATATTAAATTTATTAATCATTAAAATCTTCATTATTTATGTTTAACAAGCATCCTAAAGGTCTGATACCTGCTGCACTTTCTAATATGGGGGAGCGTTTTGGCTACTACATCATGAACGCTGTGCTGGTGTTGTTCCTTTGTTCTAAATTTGGTATAAGTGAGGAAAAAAGTACACTTATCTATTCATTCTTTTATGCAGGTATCTATCTGTTAAGTCTTGTAGGGGGTCTGATTGCTGACAGAAAGCAGAATTATAAAGGTACAATCATGGCCGGCCTTGTGGTGATGGCTATTGGATATATTGCATTATCTATTCCTATTACTGCTAACGCAGGCAATACATCATGGTTGCTTACACTTACTTGTATTGCATTGTTCTTCATAGCATTTGGTAATGGTCTGTTCAAGGGAAATCTTCAGGCTATCGTAGGCCAGATGTACGATAATCTTGAAGCTGAGGCTGCTACAAAGGGGGAAAAAGAGCTGGTCGAAGCTAAGAGCAAGAGAGATTCTGGATTCCAGATCTTTTATGTGTTTATCAATATCGGTGGACTGGTAGCTCCGTTTATTGCTCCTCTGTTGAGAAGCTGGTGGCTGAGTGCACACGATATGGTCTATAATGCGAGTCTTCCTGCTTTGTGTCATGACTATATAGCAAAAGGTGCAGAGGGAATGTCGGCTGAGGCTATGGGTAACCTGAATCAGTTGATGTCACAATGTGTGGGTGAAACTACCGATATGGCTGCTTCTTGTGCACAGTATTTGCAGATATTTAATGAAGGTATTCATTATTCATTTGTTGCATCTGTTGCAGCAATGCTTATTTCTTTGATTATCTTCTTTGTTACCAAGAGTCAGTTCCCAAATCCGGGAAAGAAAGAAGCCGCTGCTGCTGTTACTTATTCAGCTGAAGAAAAGGCTGCTATGGCGAAGGAAATCAAACAGCGTCTTTACGCATTGTTTGCAGTGCTGGGTGTTGTTATTTTCTTCTGGTTCTCATTCCATCAGAATGGTACTTCACTTTCACTCTTTGCGAGAGACTTCGTTGATACATCGACAATCGCTCCGGAAATATGGCAGGCAGTTAATCCTTTCTTTGTTATTACATTGACTCCGATTATCATGATGATTTTCGGTTCTCTTTCAAGAAGAGGTAAAGAAATTTCTACTCCGCGTAAGATTGCCATTGGTATGCTTATCGCAGGTTTGGCTTATCTCTTCCTGGCAGCATATTCACTCATTATGGGTTATCCTTCTGCTGCTGAATATAGAGAATTGCCTATTGACCAGCAGGTTAAGGCAGGAGCATGGGTTTTGATTGTACTTTACTTCCTGCTTACTGTAGCTGAGTTGTTTATTTCACCACTTGGACTGTCATTCGTTTCGAAGGTAGCTCCAAAGCATCTTTTGGGACTTTGTCAGGGATTATGGCTCGGTGCAACAGCAGTAGGTAATCTCCTGTTGTGGATCGGTCCTCTTATGTATAACGCTATTCCTATCGGATATTGCTGGGCAATTTTCATGATAGTATGCTTCATTTCAATGGGAGTAATGCTGTTCATGGTGAAATGGCTGGAACGTGTAGCAAAATAAATTTCTCGAAATAGAATTTACTTGTGGAATCCCTCATGCGGTTGCATGGGGGATTTTTTATGGGCGATTTTGAGAATTTGTGAAATTTTGAAAATTATTTGAGTTGGATTTGAGACTTACAATTATAATTACAATATTTGCGGTGGTAAAATTAAAAAGAGTATGCCTATTATTACACGTAAGATAGAATTGAAAATCGTAAGATTGACAGATGAAGAATATGACCAACAATGGAAATATCTTTACCAGATAAACAACACCATTTATCAGGCTGCCAACAGAATCTCTACTCATTGCCTTTTTAACGATGAGTATGAAATGCGATTGAGATTGTCTTATAAGTCACGGTACGATAAAATAAATAAAGGACTGGAAAATATAAAGACAGAACTGGAAAAACTGAATACGAAGAAAAAAACATCGGATAAAGAGAAACGAGACAGGCTGATTAATGAACAACGACAACTTGTCGATGAAAGAAACGAACTTGATGAAGATGTAAAAAATAAAAAGAAGGATTTTTTTCAGTGTTCCAAACAGAATTCCACCTATCAATTGGCATCGAAAGAATTTCTAAAGTATATACCAGCCGAGATATTGACCGATTTAAACCGATATGTGCAAAATAATCACAACAATAACAAAAAGAAAGTCAAGTCGGGTGAAAGAGCCTTAAGTACTTACAAGAAAGGTATGGGAATTCCATTTTCCATTAAACCACAAAGTGGATTGAGACTTTTTGTAAAAGAGGAAGGAATCTATCTAAAATGGTTTAAAGGAATACTTTTCAGGCTTGAGTTTGGAAAAGACACAAGCAATAACCGCTGTATCGTTGAAAGACTGATAGAAAGCGACAAGCAACAAAAGAAAAACAAAGGCGAAGATTATGTTGCCAATAATTCTTCTATAAAACTCATAAAAAAGGGAAATGACAAGAGTACAAGAATATTCCTGTTGCTGTCTATTGACATTCCAGCAAAGAAACAAGTGTTGGATAAGGAAGTTGTGTTAGGTGTGGATTTGGGCATCAAATGTCCGTTATACCTTGCTATCAACAAGAATGACAATTTCAAGATGCAGATTGGCGATATAGAACATTTTCACAATCAGCGGACGATGTTTCAGAAACGTTTTAAAAGTTTGCAGAAACTAATGTGTACCCAAGGTGGACACGGACGAAAGAAGAAACTGGAGCCTTTGGAAAAGCTGAAGGAAAAAGAGCGTAATTGGGTGCATACGCAAAACCATGTTTACAGCCGTGAGGTTATAAAGCAGGCTTTAAAACATAATGCCGGAACTATCCACATGGAGTCATTGAAAGATTTCGGAAAAGGTAAGGAGGGTTATGTAAAAGACGAGTATAAGTATCTGCTTCGTTATTGGTCGTATTACGAACTGCAAAGTATGATAGAATATAAAGCGAAATTGGAAGGTATTGAAGTGAAATATATTGACCCTGCATATACCAGCCAGACATGCAGCTATTGCGGAGAACGTGGAGAACGTAAGAAGCAAGAAGAATTTGTTTGTACGAATCCCCAATGTAAACGACGAGGAGAGAAAATAAATGCAGACTTTAATGCTGCAAGAAATATTGCGATGAGTAAAAAAATCGTGAAAGATAATTAGAAAAGAAATTTTCTAATAGGGGCTGCTGGAAGTCCTTAACCTGAGATAGGAAACTATACTCGGGAAGTACGTCAAAACATTGAAATTAATAAACTTAGAAACTAACGGTTGGTTTTATCATTGTTTTGAATGGTATATCCAACAGGTAGGATCTGACGGGATAGCCGTTTTCAGTTGGTTTTATCATTGTTTTGAATGGTATATCCAACTTGCAATACAAAGTTACAAAGAGCACATTGGTTGGTTTTATCATTGTTTTGAATGGTATATCCAACTATAAAGTCGTCTGCGATGATGTGCGCATGGGTGTTAATAATCGTGTCTTTTTTTACTTATTTTAGTTATAAGGTAATATACTTATAAGGGTTATTATTGCTAACGCATGTGGTTGTTTATCACATACGTTAGCAATCAATCATTACATACGTTAGTAATAATCATCGACTAACGTATGTAATAATCTGCAAGAAAACTTTGTCATTTCAAATAAAATTGTAACTTTGCCATTACAGTCCCAACTAATAAAAAAGGAGGTCAGTATGTACAAGTACAAGCTCGTAAAGAAAATCAATCCGCAGGATAAAGCAGCACCAAAGAAATGGTATGCAATTCCTATCAGCGAAGTTCCACAGACTGTAAAAGCCATGACACGTGCAGCTACGGAAAACACAACAACCGCTCCCATAGAAATGGAAGCTGCTCTTGAATTACTTGGAAGACACGCACGTCAGCAATTGCAGCAGGGACACACAGTAAGAGTAGGTGATTTAGGTACTATACGTGTTTCGTTCAAAAGTGACGGTGTAGAAAACATTACCGATTTCAATGCCGGAGCAATGATTAAGAATCCACGTATCATATTCACTCCAAGCAAGGAATTCCGTGAAAGTGTACTCCAAGGTATTCAATTCCAAAATGCCGGAGTCTTGGACGAAGGCATCAGCTATGCCAGCCTTGCAGATTATAAAAAAGCCAAAGGTATCACTTCTGGTGGAAGTGATGACGGTGGCAGTAGCGGTACCGGAGGTGGCGGTACAGAAGAAGGTGGAGATGGTGGCTTTGGATAAGAATACATTGATACCTAACAAAATATAAGCCTGTTTCCTTTTTTCAGTCAATAAATTGGGACTGTATGGCTGAAAATGGGAACAGGCTTATTGTATATTGAAGTAATTAAAACTTATGTTGGTTACATTTAGAATCTCCTTTTTATTATTTTTACGTTCAGAAATATAAATCATTTATTTAAGTTTCGCAAGTGCTAAAATGATGTAATAAAAAAGGCTAAAGTGTTTGATA
>OOBO01000043.1_pt1 | contig 96309 bp, 74 predicted proteins | sample 1671031 | NCBI WGS metagenome assembly OOBO01 (sample SAMN06348115, study PRJEB24527) | human gut metagenome | biome: human gut; feature: ankylosing spondylitis patient; material: feces | host: Homo sapiens | place: China | collected 2015-10 | reverse complement strand
TCTAATGGCGGTCATTAGAAATTGACAAGAAGCTTTTTCTAATGACCGATTTGGGGTTATGCCAAGAAAAAGCTTCTAATGAAATCCAGAAGACAAAGGAGCAGAGAGCGTGAAAAAACGAAGCAAGGATACTTGGCAAAATAATACTGGATACTTGCCCGTTTATCCTTGGATACATTGCAAAGTATCCTTGGATACTTTTTCAAGGCAGTTTTCTGCCGCCCGTCCGTTTTCTCCCTGACAGACTTCCAGGGGATGCTTTCAATCGACTTTTTGACCCTTCACGCAGACGCACTCTTCTCCTTGACAGGCTCCAGATGGATGCTTACGAGGGTATCGGGACCGAAGTGCTCCTTGAGCCGATGCTCGATGGCAGTGGCATGCAGGTGTGCTTCGACAAGCGGTGTGGAACCCAGCATGCGGGCGTGCATCTCTATGGCTATGCGGTTGCCCACACGTCGTGTGCGCAGATTGTGCACCTCGCTCACGCCAGGCTCACTGGCTGCGATGTGCGTGATGACAGCCTCATCCTCGTCAGACAGACTGGCTTCGGTGAGTTCCTTCATGCTCTCCATCATCAGTTGCCATGCAGCTCTCACTATGAAGACACTTACCACGATGGATGCCAAGGGGTCAAGCACCGTCCAGCGGTTGCCCAGGAGGATGGCGCCACCTACGCCTATCATGGTACCCACCGAGGAGAGAGCATCGCTGCGATGATGCCAGGCGTTGGCCACCACCGCCTCTGACCGGCATCGCTTGCCCACCTTCACGGTGAAGCGATAAGCCCACTCCTTGAGCACGATACTTGCCACAGCAGCCACCAGAGCCACCTTGCCCGGGCTGGGCAGCATCTCACCCTGGATTACGCGCCACGTCTTGCCGGCACCCGAACAGAATATCAGCACGCCTACAGCCAGCAACGAGGTGCCGATGATGGCCGTTGCAAGGGTTTCATATTTGCCGTGCCCATAGTCGTGACCGCGGTCAGCAGGCTTGTTGCCAAGGTGTACGAAGATAAGCACCACCACATCTGTGGCAAAGTCAGTAAGCGAATGTACGGCATCAGCTATCATAGCAGCCGAATGGCCGAAGATACCTGCTGCGAACTTCACAACGAGCAGCACCACATTGATAATGCCGCCCCAGACGGTGACTCTGAAGATTTCCTTTTCCCTTTCCATATTATACTGAGTTTAGTAAAAGCGCCTTCTTCTGCCTGCAAAGCGCTTTGGTACATCATGAGGAGCAGTTGTCATGCCGCTCCGTTTTACTCTATATGACCGGCGGCACTGCCCGCTCTCCAGTGGGAGAACATGGACAGTGCCGCCGGTAAATGGTCCTGCGAGCCTGGACTGGCGCTTAGAGTTTGCGCACCCAGATGTTGCGGAAGCTCAGGGGAGCACTAGGGTCGCCATGAGACTGCAGGCGGATGGGACCGTCGCCGTGCTTCACGACACGAGGCCAACCGATATACTCAGTGGTACCCCATATCTCGGTATGGTTCTGCAGCACCACTCCGTTCTGTATCACAGTCACATAGGGGTGATAGAGATAAGTGCCATCCTCCTTGAAGACAGGAGCTGTGTAGATGATGTCGAACACATTCCACTCGCCGGGCTTACGCATCACGTTGGCCATTGGAGGTGTCTGCTTGTAGATACTTCCCACCATACCATTGACATAGGTCTCGTTCTGATAGTTGTCCAGAATCTGCACCTCGTACTTGTCCTGCAGGAATACACCGCTGTTGCCACGCGCCTGGCTCTCGCCTGTGATACCCTCAGGCACGCGCCACTCAAGATGAAGCTGGAAGCTGCCAAACTTCTCCTTGGTCTTGATATCGCCCTTGCTCTTATCCACAGTCATGATGCCCTTCTTCACGGTCCATCCTGCCTCTTCCTTGCCATTGCCGTTGGTCCAGGCCGAGAGGTCCTTGCCATCAAAGAGGACGATGGCATCATCGGGTGCCGAAGAAGTCTTCTCGTCACCGGGAGTCACAATCTTGGGCTGTGGAGTCCAGTACTCCGACATGCCGGGCTTCATCTCCTCCTGCTTGGGATACTCCTTCTTCTGTGCATTTGCACCGACAGCCACTGCCATCACAGCAGCCATCATAAGTATTTTCTTCATATTGTCTTAGCTGTTTGGTTGTTGTTCCACTGTTCGTTCACGTCCCTACCATTGGCCGGTCACTCCATCACGTCCTTGGTTCCACCTGTGTTCTGGAAGAAGGTCACCTTGGTATTGGTCTTCTTGTCAAAGAGGAGGTTGGAGAGAATCTCCACGCTGCCAAACTGCCCCATAGGCGTCTCCAGCGTGCAGTACTCCTTGTCTGCATCAAAGACGCGGAGCTTTCCGCGTGCGGGTACATTATAATATACCCCCTTCTCCATCTTGGCTTTCTTCTTGGCCACCTGCTCGTCCACCACAGTGGCGGGCAGTGTTTCGGTGCGCTTCACACTGATGTAGATGGGGTCGCCTGCCAGGTCATCCTGCCCCAGAACACCCAGCTTGTGGGAGAAGCGGAACAGAATGTCGCGTGCTGTCTCCTGCGTGGGGTCGTAGGTCATGGAGAACACCTCGTGGGTGGTATGTGTGGTGCCCGCAAAGAGCGAGGTGAGTGCCTGGTCCTGCTGAGCCAACTGGCTGAGCATGAGCTGCAGCTGTGCACCGTCCTTGGGAGTATTGTCGGCCTCACCACGCACCAGGGCGTTTCGGCTCTCGCGTATATCATAGATTTCCTGCGCACAGAGTTCCGCCATCTTGGCCACACTGCCAGCCGCCAGTATCTCCTGCGTCATATAGGCACGGGGATCAGCGGGTGCAGGGTCTTGGGAAGCCTGTGGCAGAGCGGGCAAAGTGCTCTCATCGGCATCGGTATTGATGCTGAGCAGGAGTCCGTCGCGGCTCAATCCCACCAGGGGAGCCACTGTCTTGCTGCGGAGCTTGATGCTATATGCCTTGGTCTTGTCGGGTACACCATAGGGTTCCAGCGTGATGCTCTTTATCTCCCAGCGCACACTCTCGGTGGTGGGAACACGGTTGAGGTGAAGGTAACGCTCGGCGTACTTGTGGAAGTCACCGGGCTTGGTCACTGTCTTGTCTGCCTTTATGGTCACCCGGAAAGCAGTGCGTGGGAGGAAGTAGGATATTCCCTCCAGTGTGCTGCCAGGCACAAAGGTTGTCACCTCCGTCTGAGCCTGTACGCCCAAGCCTGCTGCCAGGAGCATGGCCAGGGCAATGTTTCTTCTGATGTTCATATCTTGCATTGTCTTTTATCTCGTCTGTAGGCACTCGTGCAGTTCGCTCCACGCCTCGCCCAAGTGCACCGTGATATCCCTTGCCAGCATGGCTTCCTGCCCCATCTGCCGGGCTGCCAGGTCGCCTGCAGTGGCATGCAGCCACACACCCAGGCAGGCTGCCTCATCGGGTCCATAGCCCTGCGCCAGCAGCCCTGTGATGATGCCCGTAAGCACGTCACCCGCTCCGGCAGTGGCCATTCCGGCATTGCCGCGCGGACAGAGTGTAATGCGGCCATCGGGATGGCACACATGGGTGGGATGTCCTTTGAGCACCACGCACACCCGGAACTCTGTGGCCAACCGCCCGGCGGCTGCCAGCAGCATGCTGTCAGTGTGCAGCGGCGCATCGGCATGCAGTATGCCGCTCGCAAGAGCCTGCATCTCACCGCCATGAGGAGTGAGCACCGCACGGCCGCGCAGCATAGGCATCCATTCGGGATGAACTGCCAGGATGCGCAGCGCATCGGCATCCACCACCATGGGCAAGCCTGCTGAGCGTTCCGCCACATCGTGCAGCAACCCCACGGCAAGCAAGCCTATTCCGGGGCCGATGCCCACAGCCTGCCACCGGGCAAACTCCTCAGCCTCCCATGATGCTCCGTCATCTCCCCCATGGGGAAGCAGCCGAAGCACCGCCTCGGGCACGGAAAGCTGGAGCAGCAGCCTGTTGCACTCGGGGGTGCAAACCGTCAGTTTGCCCACGCCAGAGCGCAAGCACGACTCGGCGCCCAGTACTGCACATCCGCCCACACCCGCACTGCCTGCCACCAGCAGAGCATGACCCATGGTGCCCTTGTGGGCTGTTTCGGGTCGGAGACGCAGCATCCGGGCCACGTCCAGGGGTGTCATTCGGCTTGTCATACTGCAAAGGTACTGCTTTCCATCGTACATGATAGCACTCCACAGCAAGAATTTCGTCCCTTTGCACCCCTCTGTGGAGTTTTTTTGTTAATTTTGCGCAACATTACACATACGTCATGAGCAACAGACAAACCATTCAGGTAAAGGACAAGAACTTTGCCATATCAATCCCCGAAGCAGAAATCCTGCAGCGGGTGAAGGCCGTAGCGGCACGTATCAACGAGGATTACAAGGGCCAGAAGCCCATATTCCTGGCAGTACTGAACGGCTCTTTCATCTTCGCCGCAGACCTCTTGAGGGAGGTGGATCTGCCCTGTGAAATCTCATTCGTGAAGCTTGCCTCCTACGAGGGAACACAGACCACCGGCGCCATCAGGGAACTTATCGGACTCAACGTAGATATTACCGGCCGCCCCGTCATCGTGGTGGAAGACATCGTGGATACAGGTGTCACCATGGTGCACATGCTGGAGACACTCAAGAAGCAGAACCCCAGCAGCATCGACGTGTGCACCCTGCTGCTCAAGCCCGGCAAACTGCAGGCACAGCTGGACATACGCTACTGCTGCCTGGAGATACCCAACGACTTCATCGTGGGATATGGTCTGGACTACGACGGATTCGGCCGCAACACACGCGACATCTACACGCTCGTCTGACTCAAGAAGCATACAACCAGCCACAGAGGCGAAAGACAGGATATACAAACACATATTACATACAGGTAAAAAGATTATGAAGAACATCATCATCTTCGGTGCTCCCGGATCAGGAAAGGGCACCTACAGCGACATGATTGTGGAAAAGTACGGCATGGGACACATCAGCACAGGCGATGTACTGCGTGCGCAAATCAAGGCAGAGACCGAACTGGGCAAGATGGCACAGGGCTACATCAACAACGGACAGCTCATCCCCGATGCCCTCATGATAGACATCCTGGCCAAGACATACGACGAGATGCCCGCCGGCAAGGGAGTGATATTCGACGGTTTCCCCCGTACCATCGCACAGGCTGAGGCACTGAAGCAGATGCTGGCAGAGCGTGGACACGAGATGGGAGTGATGATCGAGCTCATCGTGAGCGAGGACATTCTGATGGCACGACTGCTCAACCGCGCCAAGGAACAGGGCCGCGCCGACGACAATGAGGAGACTATACGCAAGCGCTTCGAGGTATATCACAACCAGACTGCCCCCCTGGCAGAGTGGTTTGAGAAGGAAGGCATGCGCCACACATTCCGCTGGGCCGACCACCCCTCAAAGGAGGAGATGATAGGCAGCATCTTTGCATTCCTTGACCAACAGAACTGATGGCGGAGTCGAACTTCGTTGACTACGTGAAGATATGCTGCCGCTCGGGCAAGGGCGGCAGAGGCTCCATGCACATGCACCGCGCCAAGTACATCCCCAACGGCGGGCCCGACGGAGGAGACGGTGGCAGAGGCGGACACGTGTATCTGCGTGGCAACCACAACTACTGGACTCTGCTGCACCTGCGCTACGAGCGTCATGTGTTTGCCGGACATGGTGGCAACGGCGGTCAAAGCCGCAGTACCGGAGCCAAGGGAGAAGACAGATACATCGACGTACCCTGCGGTACAGTGGCCTACAACGCCGAGACAGGAGAATATCTGTGTGATGTGACCGAGGACGGACAGGTGGTGATGCTGCTGCGAGGCGGCAGAGGAGGCCTGGGCAACTGGAACTTCCGCACCTCCACCAACCAGGCTCCACGCTTTGCACAGCCTGGCGAACCCATGCAGGAGATGACCGTGGTGCTGGAGCTGAAGCTGCTGGCCGACGTGGGGCTGGTGGGCTTCCCCAATGCGGGCAAGAGCACTCTGCTGAGCGCCCTGTCAAGTGCACGGCCCAAGATAGCCAACTATCCCTTCACCACCATGGAGCCGTCGTTGGGCATCGTATCCTATCGCGACAACCAGTCATTTGTCATGGCTGACATCCCCGGCATCATAGAAGGGGCATCCGAAGGACGCGGACTGGGACTGAGATTCCTGCGCCACATCGAGCGCAACTCGCTGCTGCTCTTCATGGTGCCCGGTGACACCGACTCCATAGCCAAGGAATACGACATCCTGCTGCGCGAGGTGAGCACCTTCAACCCCGAACTGCTGGACAAGCAGCGCGTATTGGCCATCACCAAATGCGACCTGCTGGACCAGGAGCTCATGGATATGCTGGCCGAGGAACTGCCCAAGGACGTTCCGCACGTGTTCATCAGTGCCGTGGCGGGACTGGGTATCCAGGAGCTGAAAGACCTCCTGTGGAAGGAGCTCAACAGCGAGAGCAACAAGCTGCAGGCCATTGCACAGAGCGAGACGCTGGTTCATCGCAACAAAGATCCCGAGTGGTTCCGCACCGAGATGCAGGACGAAGGCGAGGACGAGGACATCGAGATACTCGACGGAGACGAACTCATAGAGGACATCGACGACCTGGAGGACTACGAGTACGAGGATGAGTAGTCCCATCATCTACCCCACCCCACAATGGGTAACGGCCTTCACCACCGGACGCGGATGCAGTGTAGAGGATTTGGGGTTGCATCCCGAGGAACTTGCACTGCCCCGACAGACACACTCGAGCCACATCCTGAGGGTGAGCCAGGCTGGCCGCCCCGAGGACACAGACGCTGTCTTCACCGACCGTCCCGGCTTGTGTGTGTGCGTCAAGACAGCCGACTGCATCCCCGTATTGCTCTATGACGACCGCACACACATGGTGGCAGCCGTCCACGCAGGCTGGCGCGGTACGGTGGCAAGCATTGCCGCCCACACCGTGAGCCTGATGACCGACAGCCCCCAGCACGTGCACGCCATCATCGGGCCAGGCATCTCGCTGCAGCGCTTCGAGGTGGGCGACGAGGTGTATGACGCTTTCCGGCAGGCAGGATTTCCCATGGAGCTCATTGCCCGCCGCTTTCCCTGCAACGGCGGAGGCGAGAAGTGGCACATAGACCTGTGGGAGGCCAACCGCTGGCAACTGCGTGAGGCAGGTGTGGAGGACATCTTCGTCCAGGGCATCTGCACCATGAGCAGCCCAGAGCTGTACAGTGCACGGCGTGAAACCATCAACACCGGGCGAAACATGAACGGCATATTCATCAACCAATGACAAGACTCATCAGCACCACCCTACTGCTCATGTCCCTCGCGGCAACCTGCTTTGCGCAGCAACACCACGAGGTGCACGAGGATAACGTGGATATTGACGAATGGCAGGTGATGAGGGTGGTAGCTGCCAAGGACCCCTTTGAGAAGTCGAGGCAGTTCACCATCAACTTCGCCAACTATGCCGATGAGGAGTGGTGCTACCCGCTCCCGAGAGGCAAGGTAATAAGCCACTTCGGCGGTGCACGCAGGCATGGCGGTACCGACATCAAGACCAAGGCGGGCGACACAATACGTGCCGCCTTCCCGGGCGAAGTGATTCTGAGCGGCCCCTATTACGCTTATGGCAACTTCGTAGTGCTCCGTCATGCCAACGGACTGGAGACTGCCTATAGCCACAACATGCGCAACCTGGTGAAGAAAGGTACGTGGGTACAGGCCGGACAGCCTATTGCGCTCACCGGACGGACTGGCCGAGCCACCACCGAGCACCTGCATTTCGAAACCCGCGTGCGCGGCAAGGCTTTCGACTCCTCCAAGATCTACGACCACGCCAAGCACTCCATCAAGCGCGAGGTGATGGTCTTCACCAAGCAGAAGAACGGACAGATACACATCACCGTGGCCGACAAGGAGAAGCACCACGAACTGCTCAAGGAGCACGAGAAGGAGCATTCGGTACACCCCCAAGAGCACAAGCACGAGGCAGACAAGCATTCTGCCGAGGCCAGATAAAGTGCAGCGGCAACCGGCCATCCTCCCCGCACAGCCAAATCCAGTTCACAGAACCAGGCTGGCGAAGCCACTATGTTGAGCAAAGCAAAATGCGACAGCAGCCCTGCCAGACCCATTCACCGGTCACGGCAGGGCTGCCGTCGTATTCCTGCAACCCACTCTCCACACCCCTTACGGCAGGGAAACCAGGTTCCCCCACCGCACCCGCTTCTGCCCATCTGCGTTCTAACGGAAACAAGCAGGCAAGGCAAATCTCCTCAAGCAGGCATGCACACCGAACAAGGAAGAAAAATCACATCCCCACTGCAGCACGCTGCGATGACCAACGCACGGCACTGCAAAGCCCAACGCAGCGTGCTGCGACGGTCAATGCACCGCACTACGTTTTTTTCCCATCGTTGTTTGAGTCCCCGCGCAGCACTTTTCACTTTGCACTTTTCACACTTCACTTCCCGAAGGGACCACTTTTCACTCTTCACTTTTCACTTTTCACTTCCCGAAGGGATGCTCTTCACTTCCCCCAAGAACCAAGCAGGGGCGACACATTTGCGGTGCCGCCCCTGCCGGGTATCTGTGATGTGTGAAATGATCAATGCTTGTGCCTGTTGGCACGCTTAGTGCGAATGTCGGCCTTCTTCTTGGCCGAACCGCTTCCGTGTGCGCCCGTGATATACTGCTTGCGCTTGGCCTTGGTGCGCACCTTTCCTTCATCCTTGCCCGCAGGCTTCTCTTTGCCTCCGGCCTTGAAGGTGATACCACCACCCTGGATGATGGCATCTATATCGTCTCCACCGTACTGGTTGCTCATCTGAATAGTGTTTATGCAGCCCGCAGAGGCGGGTGCCGATTAGTGATGAAAGAGTCTCACACCCGTGAATGCCATGGCGATGCCATACTTGTCACAAGTGTCAATCACATGGTCATCGCGCACGCTGCCGCCAGCCTGTGCGATGTACTGCACGCCGCTCTTGTGTGCACGCTCCACATTATCGCCGAAGGGGAAGAAGGCATCGCTGCCCAGTGACACTCCGGTGTTCTTTGCTATCCACTCGCGCTTCTCCTCACGTGTGAGAGGAGCAGGCCTCTCGGTGAAGAACTTCTGCCATTCTCCCTCGGCCAGAACGTCCATATAGTCCTCGCCAATGAAGAGGTCGATGGTGTTGTCGCGGTCGGCACGGCGAATGCCAGGCACAAAGGGGAGGTTCATCACGCGCGGATGCTGGCGCAGCCACCATGTATCGGCCTTGGTGCCAGCCAGGCGGGTGCAGTGGATACGGCTCTGCTGTCCGGCTCCTATGCCGATAGCCTGACCACCCTTCACGTAGCACACGCTGTTGCTCTGTGTGTATTTCAGAGTGATGAGAGCCACCATGAGGTCGCGCTTGGCCTCCTCGGGAAACGACTTGTTCTGTGTGGGGATGTTCTCGAAGAGTGCAGGATCGTCCAGTCGCACCTCGTTGCGTCCCTGCTCAAAGGTGATGCCGAACACCTGCTTGTGCTCTATGGGGGCAGGACGATAGGCGGGATCTATCTTGATGACATTATATGTCCCCTTACGCTTGTCGCGCAGCACCTGCAGAGCCTCCTCGGTGTAGTCGGGTGCTATGACGCCGTCGCTCACCTCACGCTTGATGAGTGTGGCGGTGGCGAGGTCGCATGTGTCGCTCAGCGCAATGAAGTCGCCATAGGAACTCATACGGTCGGCTCCGCGGGCACGGGCATAAGCACAGGCAATGGGAGTGAGGGGAATCTTCACATCATCCACAAAGTAGATGTGGGCGAGAGTGTCATCGAGAGGCAGACCCACTGCTGCTCCTGCGGGCGACACATGCTTGAAACTTGCTGCTGCAGGCAGGCCAGTGGCCTCCTTCAGCTCGCGCACCAGCTGCCAGCTGTTGAGTGCGTCCAGGAAGTTGATGTAGCCGGGACGGCCGTTGAGAACCTCGATGGGGAGTTCGCCTTCCTCCATATAGATGCGCGAAGGCTTTTGGTTGGGGTTGCAACCGTACTTGAGTTGTAATTCTTTCATAATGCTCCGTAAAAGGCGGTCTATAAGAAGTGGAGCTGGAGGGGATTGAACCCTCGTCCAAACAGGGACGCACTGTGCTTTCTACACGCTTATTCCGGTCTTCATTTTCGTGTGCAGACAAGACCCGGACCACCAATCTGCACCTTATCCTCTAAGCTTCATCGGCAGCACGAGGCTACTGCCGACTATCCCCGAATTTGCCGTGCCACTGTACCAATGCGCTTCGGAGCAAGAGCTCATTGAGTGACATCTCGTCCCGACACCTGGTGTCAGGATAAAGCCAGTAACCTACTGTACTTCAGTTAGGCAGCGAGAGCGTAATTGTTTTCGCCAGATAAATCTTCGAAAGCCATGTATTATAGAGAGCGACTCACGACTCTCTGCGTGCTTACACAACACCTCATCCTGCTGTCAAATCCATGTCAGCCCCTTGGTATGATGCGTGTCGCATTATGCGCACAAAGGTACAGCATTTCTCGCTAACAGCCAAAAGGTGCAGCCCACAACTTTCATCCGGGGCCGTCAGACAGGGTGCGAAACGCCCTCCAGAGCGCGACAATAATAATAGGAACGCGCACACGCGAGGGACAAAAGGCAAAAACTTGGCCAGGGGAACAATAAAAGACGGGCGCGAGACGTTATTTAACAGGTAATTCCTATCAATCAGAAAACAAAAGCAAGAGAGAAGGGAAGAATGATTCAAGAGATAAGCGTGGACCGCGCAGTGAGAGACAGGATGGGCATCATCGAGCGAGGACTGAAAAGAGGGTTCGATGTGGTGGTGTCGCTGCTGGCTCTCGTGATTCTGTCACCTGCACTGGCCACCATCGCCATACTGATAGCCAGAGAGAAGTCTGGCCCGGTACTCTTCAGGCAGGAACGCATCGGACGAGGGGGAAAACCCTTTCGCATACTGAAGTTCCGCACGATGCCCGTGGACTATGAGTCCGACGGGCCGCACTTGTCTGCATGCTGCTCACAAGCCTCATCGCCACTGGCCACCACACTGCGCGACCATCACCTGGACGAGTTGCCACAGTTGTGGAACATCCTCGTGGGCGACATGTCGTTCGTGGGGCCGCGTCCGGAGCGCGAATGTTACATCCGCGAGATCATGGCCAACAACCCGGACTACGAGTATATCTACCTCATGCGGCCCGGGCTGACATCGTGGGCCACCATCTACAACGGATACACCGACACCATGGAGAAGATGCTCATACGCCTGCAAATGGACCTCAACTATCTGCAGAAACGCTCTCTGTGGACAGATATCAAGATTATATTCACCACCGCAAACTACATCATCAATGGAAAGAAAATATAGCACACTGTGGCGCCGCACACTGCTGGCACTGGCCTTGGGCTTCTGCGTTCTGGGAGCCAGTGCACAGACCATGTCGGACAGCCAGGTTATCGACTTCGTGAAAAAAGAGCAGGCCAAAGGTACCAACCAGCAGTCCATCGTGACGAAACTGCTGCAGAAGGGTGTGACCACCGACCAGCTGCGCCGCATCAGGCGCAAATACGAGGCTGAACAGAGCCAGATGGGAGCCGTAGATCTGAACTCCGACAACCGTGCAGGGCAGCAGGCCAATGGTGCCAGCCGCCAGCGCACCAACAAGGAGAAAGCGCTCATGCAGATGCAGAAGCAGAATGGACGTCTGGTGAAAGGACAAGACGAGGACCGTGGAATGACGCGTGACGAACGCCTGGAGGAGATGAACAATGCCATCGGATTCATGGACATCGACTCACTCATCTACTATCAGAACTACTTCAAGGACGAAAGCCAGGTGTTCGGACGCAATATCTTCAACAACAAGAACCTGACCTTCGAGCCAAGCCAGAACATAGCCACTCCCGCCAATTACCGCCTGGGAGCCGGTGACAACATCGTCATCGATGTGTGGGGAGCCAGTCAGGAGACTTTCGAGAACACCATCTCACCCGACGGAGTGGTGGTCATCGAGGGCGTCGGCCCCATCAAACTGGCCGGACAGACCGTGCAGCAGGCTACTGCCACACTGCGCAAGAAATTGGGACAGCACTATTCCGACTGCCAGTTTGCACTCTCGGTGGCCGACACCCGCAGCATACAGGTGCAGGTGGCAGGTGAAGTGGTGATGCCCGGAACCTACACGCTGAGCAGTCTGAGCACAGCCTTCAACGCGCTCTATGCGGCTGGCGGCATCAACGAGACAGGTACACTGCGCGACATCAAGGTGTATCGCAACGGACGACAGATAGGCACCATCGACGTATATGACTTCCTGATGCACGGAAGCAATGCGGGCGATGTGCGGCTGGAGGACAACGACGTCATCGTGGTGGGTCCCTATGACTGCCTGGTGAACGTGCGTGGAAAGGTGAAGCGACCCATGTTCTACGAGATGAAATCGACCGAGAGCGTGAAGCAGCTGCTGGCTTACGCAGGCGGTATGGCAGGCAATGCCTACACCAAGAACGTACGTCTGATGCGCAAGGCAGGCGAGGAATACAGCATCCACACCATCGATGAGTTCCAGATGTCGGCATTCTGCGTGAAGGACGGCGACTCACTCTATGTGGATAGCATCATCCCTCGCTACAGCAACCTGGTGGAGGTGCGCGGAGCAGTGAAGCACCCCGGACAGTTCCAGCTGGGCGGCAACATACAGAGCGTAAAGGACTTGCTCAAGGCTGTTGACGGACTTGCCGAGGATGCATTCCAGTCTCGCGCCGTGATGCACAGGCAGAAGGAAGACCTCACACTGGAGATGGTGTCGGTGGATATAGAAGGCATCATCGCAGGTACCAGCCCCGACATCGCGCTGCGCAAGGGCGATGTGCTCTTCATCCCCAGCGTGGTGGATATGAAGGGCGAGCAGACTCTGACCATCAACGGAGAGGTGCTCTACCCCGGAGTATATCAGTTTGCCGAGAACACCTCGGTGGAAGACCTCATCCTGCAGGCAGGCGGACTCACAGATGCCGCCTCGCTGGCCAAGGTGGATGTGTTCCGTCGCGTGAGCGATGCAAACTCCACCGAGGACAACGGCAAGATGGCTGAAGCATTCAGCATATCCATTGACAAGAACCTGGCAAAGGGTGACAGCACCTTCCGCCTGCAGCCCTATGATGTGGTGATGGTGCGCAAGAGCCCATCCTACAGCGAGCAACGCAACGTGATGGTGAGCGGATGCGTCAACTTCGTAGGCCAGTACTCGATGACAAGCACCAACTACCGACTGAGCGACCTGGTGAAAGCGGCAGGCGGGTTGACAGAGATGGGCTACAGCAAGGGCGCACGTCTCAACCGCGTGATGACCTATGACGAACGTCTGCAACGTGAGAGCGCACTGCGTGCAGCACAGATAGCCATGTACGAGGAAGCCATGCAGGACGAAAAGGGATACAACATGAGTCAGGCCGACTCACTGCTCGACATGAAGATGAACCTGGGCAGCACCTATCCCGTAGCCGTCAATCTGGAGAAGGCTCTGGCAGAGCCCGGAGGCCAGTACGACCTTGTACTGCGCGAGGGAGACCACTTGGTAGTGCCACAGTTCAGCAGTACCGTGAAGGTGAGCGGCGAGGTGAGCTACCCCATAAGCATGAACTACAAGAAAGGTGAGTCACTGGGCTACTACATCAAGCGTGCCGGCGGCTATGGCAACAGAGCGAAGAAGAAGGGTGTGTATGCCATCTACATGAACGGCGCAGTGGAGAAAATCAGCAAGCGTAGCTCCAAGGACATACAGCCTGGAACAGAAATCGTGGTGCCCACCAAGCAGAAGTCAAAGCGCATGACCACCGGTGAAGTGATGGCCATAGCCAGCGGCAGTGCCTCACTGGCCAGCGTAGTAGTGGCTCTGATAAGCATTCTCAAGTAAAGAGGAGAAAGAAGAATCATGGAACAGAACAAGAAGGCACAACTGCCTCCTTGGCCTTTCATGCACAGAACTGCAGGCTGGATTTCATCCAGCATTTAACATCAAAAGGAACAACAAGATGGAATCAATTGACATAGTATCCCTCATCAAGAAACTGTGGGCAAGGAAGAAGACCTTCTTCATCGTATGGGCTGTCACATTTGGCCTGTCACTATTGTGGATTCTGCCACAGCCCAGATACTACAGGTGCAATGTTTCTCTGGCACCCGAAGCCTATGGCGACAACGTAGGAGGTATTTCCTCGCTGGCATCCAATTTCGGCCTCAACCTTGGCGGACAGGGAACAGATGCCATCTATCCCCAGCTCTATCCCGAACTCATGCAGTCTCCCGAATTTGTCGTGGGACTCTTCTCAATCCGAGTCAAGACATACAAGGACAGCATTGACACCGATTACGCCACCTATCTGAGGAGGTATCAGAAGAAGAACTGGCTGACAGAACCCTTCAAAAAGGCCTCCAAGGCAATCACTTCACTGATTGTACGTCCCAAGAATGAAGTGGTGTCAAAGGATCACAAGATAGACCCCTTCAACCTCACAATGTCAGAGTTCAAGATGATGGGCCGCATCAGCAAGAAGATTTCCTGCTCTGTAGATCAGAGAACAGATGTCATCTCCATCTCGGTGAAAGACCAAGACAGGCTCGTTTGTGCTCTTGTGGCCGACTCTGTACGCCAGCACCTACAGGACTTCATCATCATGTATCGTACCAAGAAAGCCAGGATTGATGTACAGCACTACCAGACGCTAGCCGACAGCTGCAAGCGTGAGTATGACATGTCGGTGCGGAAATACAGCAATTTCTGCGATTCAAACCGTGGTCTCATCCTGCAGAGCAAGCTATCGGAAAGGGACGAACTGGAGAACGACATGCAAATGAAGTACAACGCCTATTCTGCCATGCAGAACCAGTTGGAGGCAATGAAGGTGAAGGTGCAGGAGAAGACCCCCGCCTTTACAACCCTCAAGAGTGCCACCGTACCACTGGAACCCGCTGGCCCACGACGCATGATATTCACCGCCTTCATGCTTATCCTATCTACGCTCATCACCTCGGGAATCATCCTAAAAGGTGAAATGCGCAAGATGTTTGTATTCTTCAAGGAATAAAAGAGCCACACAAATTCCCCCACGGAAACCAGAGAATGAGAAGTTTGTTCACAGACATAAAGAACCTGCTTGTGCACAAAGACGTTTTCCTCAACGTCTTTGTGCTCATCATATGGGGCAATATGCTGTTGGGCTACATGCGTGGAATCGTCAATCATATCCCCGTCTTGGGTGACTACACCGATGCTGTCATTGTTCTCACAATAGTCATCCCCCTCATACTCGCACTGCCTGCACTGCTCAGCCGCTTCCGTGTGTTTGACTATTTCTTCTTTCTCGTGATGGTCACAGCTTACCTCATGAACTATGCCATTCATCCCGAGAACCAGGAGTACCTCAATGAGAACATTTTCAAATGCCTGTGTGTGGCCACTCCCCTGTATTTCGTAGGAAGGATTCTGGACATTGAGAAATACTTCAGAGCAATGACGCTGGTCTCCATCATGTGCATTCTGATGAGCCTGTTCTACTTTCTCCACTATGCACAATCAGCAAAGAACATGGCCGAAGTGGCTGGTGACGACAACATGTACACAGCCTATCAGGTGCTGCCTCACATCGTCCTGTTGCTCTGGAACAGTCTGAGGAAATTCAACATACTGCACATGGCAGCCACCACAATGGGCGTACTGTTCCTGCTTTCGTGTGGTACACGTGGCCCTCTGGCGTGCCTGGCATTCTTTGGCATGTGTTACTTCCTGTTCTTCATGAACTTTCGCTATGCATTGCTGATAAAGTCGGCCATCATAGGAGCCATGGGAGTCGTCTTCATGTTCCTGCAAGAGATTGTCTCCTATCTGGCCTTCACATTTACTGGCTTGAAGCTCAGCACCCGCATCCTGGACAAACTGGTAAGCGGTGAGATAGGCAACGATAGCGGACGCACTACACTGAAAGTGGCACTGATTCATTTTTTGGACACCTACGGAAACATCTGCGGGTTGGGGTATTTCGGGTCACAACGTTTCGGCTACATCTACGCGCACGACCTGATTCTGGACTTCCAGATATCCTACGGCTACATTCTGGGAAGCATCATACTGGTTATGCTCTTTGCCCTATGCGGTTGGGCCGTCATTCGATGCAAGACCAAGATGCAGAGATGCTTCATAATCGCACTTATATCTATCACACTCGTCAAGTTTTTCCTGAGCAGCACTTTCCTCTATGACCTCTATTTTTACATACTGCTGGGCTACTGTTGTAGGATAGTCTTCGAGCAAGAACAGAAACAACAAGATGGAATTCAGCAAGCATAAGATACTACACTCCTTCGTCTGGAAACTGTCCGAGAGGTTTAGTGTGCAAGGCATCTCGTTCATCGTATCGATATGCCTGGCACGACTCTTGCGTCCATCTGAATACGGTGAGATAGCATTGATAATGGTATTCATAAATATCGCCAATGTCATCATTGACGGTGGGCTCAACACCGCACTCATACAGAAGAAGGATGCCAACAAGACAGATTTCTCTACCATCTTTTATGCCACAATGGTAGCATCGCTGTTCATATACGTCATTCTGTTCCTCTCGGCACCAGCCATAGCCTCCTTCTACAGCCAGCCTTCGCTGGACTATGTGATCAAAGTAGTAGGCACCTGCCTGTTCGCCTATGCATTCAACTCCATCCAGCGAGCCTATATCTCCAAGCACATGCTCTTCAAGAACCTGTTTCTCTCCAGCCTGCTATCCACCATCATTGCAGGTGCTATCGGCATCGTTCTTGCTTATCGGGGGTATGGAATATGGGCATTGGTCTATCATTATATCGCCTCTGGCTACATCATGGCGCTTGTGATGTTCGCTACCGTAAAGTGGAGACCCGACCTTTCGTTCTCTCTCGCAAGCTTCAAGACGCTGTTTGACTACGGATGGAAGATATTTCTGTCCAACTTCATGATATCCCTGTTTGTCAACATAAGGAGCCTGATCATTGGTAAATTCTATACTCCTGCCTATCTGGCATACTTCGAGCGAGGCAAACAGATGCCCACTCTGATAATGGAGAACATCAACACCTCCATCCAGACTGTATTGTTTCCCGTCTTTTCTGCCCAACAAGGCAATCTGCAGCAGATAAGGAATATGGTAAGCCGAAGCATCAAGACGAGCAGCCTAGTAATATTCCCGCTCCTGGTGGGCCTGTTCGTAACTGCCAAGCCACTCATCATAACGATGCTCACAGAGAAATGGCTTACCGCAGTTCCCTTCGTACAGATATTCTGCATCGCCTATCTGTTTATGCCTCTACAGATTGCCAACCTGGAGGCCATGAAGGCCATAGGACGCAGCGACATCTTTCTGAAGTTAGAGATGATAAAGAAGGTTCTTGAGGTCAGCATCCTCGTCACCTCAGTCTTCATCAATGTATATGCCATTGCCATAGGCGTTGCCATATACAATTTTCTGTGTATCTTTATCAACACATACCCCAACAAGAAGTTGATAGGCTACACGACACGGCAACTGTGGACCGATATCTACCCTCCATTGCTTGCTTCGGCAGCCATGGGCGGTTTGATCTTCTTCCTCACATATCTGCCTTGGAGCAATCTGGCAATCCTCTCGCTGCAAGTCATCACAGGCATAATAAGCTATCTGGCCATCTGCGTAATGTTTAAGCTGGAAAGCTTCACATACATACGTGAGACGATTCTGAAGAAAAGAGACAAGTGAAACTTAAAGGACAAAAAAGCTATGAACACATTGGATATAATCTATATAAGGTATTTCGACAAAGCCGGGAAGGAGATGACCATTGGGGGCATCCAGACATACATCACACGTCTGTCCCACCTGGCAGCCGGTCTGGGGCTGCATGTGCGCATCTTCCAGTATGCTGATCAGAGGTTTGTGAAGCAAATCGCTCCCGACATCGAGGTTATCGGTGTACCTCTTGCTCCCAAACAGCAGACAGCCAACAGGCTCTATGAAGAAGTGCTCCAGAGCAGAAACAGCAAGGACTCCTACATCAGTTTGTTTGCTACCGACACCCTTATCCCATCACATCCTGTCCAGCACTCCATCGCCATCCAGCACGGCATATTCTGGGACATGGAAGGCAAAAAACGCCGCAGCTTCCTTCGTAGCTTCATGAGCCGAACCATTGAGGCTTATCATATAGTCAAACGAATGCGCAACGTGGAAGATGTCGTGTGCGTAGATAACAACTTCATCTGCTGGCACAGAACCCAACTGCACGAGAGGGATGTAAATCTCATACCCATCATGAACTTTGCCGAGGTTGGTCCCAAGGAGATAATAAAGGAGAAGCATGACTTCACCAGCATTGTCTTCGCACGACGCTTCTTCGATTATCGGGGTACACGAATATTCACCGCAGCTGTCAAAAGACTGTTGAGCGAACATTACAAGATAAGTGTCACATTCGCAGGAGAAGGTCCCGATGAAGAATGGTTGAAGGAGCAATTTGCCCACAGCAAAGAGGTTGTGTTCACGCATTACGATTCCAGCAAGGCCATAGAGTTTCATTCCCAGTTTGACATTGCGGTAGTCCCCACCACGGGATCCGAAGGAACTTCTCTGTCACTGCTCGAAGCGATGTCGGCTCACTGTGCTGTACTTTGCACAAACGTGGGCGGAATGACCAACATAATAATAGACGGGCTCAATGGAATAATGACCCTGCCCACTGCAGATGCTGTCTATGAAGGCCTCAAACTCCTGCTCACCCACCCCGACATGAGGGAGAAAATTGCATCCAGAGGCTATGAAACAGTGGCCGAAGCCTTTAATCTCAAACAATGGGAGGAGAAGTGGAGCAAGGTGCTCGCCTCTAAGATGAAATAGCATCACACTCCGCCGCATCACTATTCCGTCACAAGTTGCTACACACACAGAATGGACAAAGAGACAAAACCCACACTGAGTATCATCATGCCCACTTTCAACCATGAGGAGGAACTGGCTGTGATGATTGACAGCATAAAGTGCAACACCTATGACAACTGGGAACTGCTGGCCATTGATGATGGCTCAGAAGAATCCACTATCAGTCTCCTGCAGCGGTATGCCCAAGAGGACTCACGCATAAGACTGATATGCCGGAGCAGACTTCCCAAGGGCGCACCCACCTGCCGCAACATTGGCATCGACGTGGCACAGGGCAAGTACTTGGTGTTCTTCGACTCGGATGACTATATCACACCTGATTGCCTCGGGCAAAGAGTGCAGTCCATCGAGGCTCATCCCGAACTGGATTTCATGGTTTTTCCCTCCGGGCTGTACAGGGATGGCCAGTTCATGCCCATTGCACACAAACTCGTTTTTGGCTACAAGACCCAAAACGATGACATTGCAGCCTTTGCCCGCAGGGAACTTCCCTTCATCGTATGGAACAACATCTACAGAACCTCGAGCATCAAAATGCACAGTCTGCGCTGGGATGAGCGTCTGCTTTCCCTGCAGGATGCCGACTTCAACATGACGGCAATAACCAGCGGAATGAAATACGACTACACAGTCTGCCAACCCGATTATGGTTACAGGATTTCCTCATCTGGCTCCATCAGCAAGCACATCTGCACTGCAGAACACTACAAAAGCCACACCCAATCTATCTGCAATGCCTACCAGAAAATACAGCTGATTTATGGCCACAAATACGATATGTCGCTCTTCATGGGTGTCTTGCATATCTACAATAGCACAATGACTGGACGCGGCATCGATCGGACATTCAGCCAGGCCATCGCCAACACGCTGAAGCAGTATTCGCCCAAATTCTGTCTCCTGTTCAAGATGCTTGTCCAAAGCGGTCTGCTCTTGGCTAAGTTCCTCCCCGAAAAGCGCTCCCGCCAAATCTCCATGATGGCTTTTCTGCTCTCACGCGAGCACAGAGAGAAGAACAGAGTAAGGCGCATAGCAACATCAATAAACCTCAAATAGATGATAAGACTTTCTGTCATTATAGTCACATACAACTCCGAAAAGGACATCTTCGACTGCCTGCAATCGCTGTATGCCAACAACAACCTCAATGAAGGCGAGCTGGAAGTCATTGTCGTAGATAACAACAGTGCCCAGCATGAAGAGATGTTTGCCAAGATTCACTCGTTGTACCAGAATGTCAGAACCATCAAGAACAACCAGAATGGCGGATACGGACAAGGCAACAACGTGGGAATACGTCAGGCCAAAGCTCCGATCATCCTCATTATGAACCCCGATGTGCGTCTCACTACCCCCTGTTTCCAGAAAGTCACGAGGGCTTTTGAGCAAGATGACAGATTGAGCATGTATGGCATGAGGCAGATACTGGATGACGGAACGCCCAGCAGAAACTCCTTCTGCTGCACTGGCTTTGTCAACGGTTACTTTGCCACATTGCTGACTGTATTCTGCAACAGGTTCAACATCTATCTGCCCTCGCTCCTCTACTTCTCTGGAGCCTGCTTCTTTGTGCGGAAATCACACTTCACCAAAGCTGGGCTGTTCGATGAAAACATCTTCATGTATGGCGAAGAAAACGACATACACCACAGGCTGAAAGCTTTGTTCGGAGCCCATTTCCGCTATGATAAAGACATGGCATACATGCACCTCACTCAGGAGAGGAAGAGCGATATGGCCTATGAGGACAAGAAATTGTTCTCCACAATACACATCTGTGAAAAGTTTGGCTACCCAAGGAACAAAACGATAAGGAACAAGATACAAAACGTAAATCTCCTCATTCTGAAAGAGAGTATCAGACAAATGTTGTCACACAATTGTCAGGATACCAACCTGCCAATGCTGCGGCAATACAGAAACCATCTGAAAGAACTGATAAAAGAAGAAGCATGAACCAACAGAGCAACAAGATATTAGTCTCGGTCATCATTCCAACATATAAGCCAGGAGCTTACTTGCAGGAATGCATAGAGAGCATCTGCCAGCAAACCATCGCAAAGGAGGTGTTCGAACTGATTATCGTGCTCAACGGATGCGATGAACCTTATCGGAGCAACATAAATACATTCCTGGCCAAATGCCAAGGAAATATCAACGTGCGCGTATTGCAGACTGACCAGCCTGGAGTCTCCAATGCAAGAAACATGGGCATCGACGAGGCTCAAGGGGAATTCATCTGTTTCATAGATGACGATGATTGGATTTCGGCCAACTATCTTGAGGAACTTATAAATGTAGCACAAGACGGGGCAGATATCGTTGCCTCCAACGTCTTATGCTTTTCTGATGAAACAGGACTTTACACAGAGGACTATATAACACGTGCCTTCAAGCGTATCAGTAGTCCCTCGAACATCCCCATCCTGCAAGCCAGGAGTTTCATGTCCTCATCATGCTGCAAGATTATCAGGAGGGAGAAGATAGGCTGTAAACGTTTTGACTGCCACTTCCGCATTGGAGAAGACTCTCTGTTTATGGCTTCTATCAGCAACAAGACAAAGCACATCAGCAAGTCCTCTCCCAAGGCGGTTTACTATAGGCGTCTGCGCAAAAGCTCTGCTTCACGCACAACCACCAGCCTGTCTGCACACATAAAGAACGCCTGTCACCTTACATCGGCCTACACCCGCATACTGATGTCGGATATTCTACATTACAACTGGCTCTTCTTTGCATCACGATATGTTGCCCTGCTATTGAACATTCTACGAGGTAGTTGACGATTGCACATAGGCACCCTCGCACGAAACAACAATAGAGGCAACCTGCATCTGGCCCTGCCCCAAACCCTCTCATGTCCGAGATATTGTTCTCCACATCGACCGACAGGGAAGAGACCAGTCCGACATGAAGCCGACAGGACAAAAGCAGATTGTCATAAGGGGAGGCAATAAAAAGACAGACTCGCGCGTTCTTATATATATAGTTATAACCCAAATCAACTACAGGAACAGGATGAAAAAGGTAATGTTAGTCTTTGGCACACGCCCGGAAGCCATCAAGATGGCGCCCCTTGTCAAAGCTTTCCAAGATAAGAAAGACAATTTTGAGACTATCGTTTGCGTAACCGGCCAGCACCGCGAAATGCTGGACCAGGTGTTGCACCTCTTCGATATCAAGCCCGACTTTGACCTCAACATCATGAAGCAGGGACAGGATCTCTATGACATTACCTCACGTGTATTGCTGGGAATGCGCGACGTGCTGAAGCAATGCCGTCCCGACATCCTGTTCGTGCATGGAGATACCACCACAAGCACAGCTGCAGCACTGGCTGGATTCTATCAGCAAATACCAGTGGCACACATTGAAGCCGGCCTACGCACCTATAACATCTACAGTCCCTGGCCCGAGGAGATGAACCGCCAGATAACAAGCAGAATAGCTACATACAACTTCTCTCCCACGCAACTGAGCCGACAGAACCTGCTCAAAGAGGACGTGAACGACAGCAAGATTACCGTAACGGGCAATACTGTAATCGATGCACTACACTGGGTGACAGAAAAGATAAAGGGAGATGACACATTGAGCGGCAGTCTGGCAGTGGAACTGAAAGAAAAAGGCTACGATGTAGCACGTCTGAACGACGGCACACGACTGGTGCTTATTACTGGTCATAGGCGTGAAAACTTCGGTGATGGCTTCCTCAACATCTGCCACGCCATACAAGATTTGGCGAAGAAGTACCCTCAGGTGGACTTTATTTATCCCATGCACCTGAACCCCAACGTGCGCAAACCCATCCATCAGGTGTTTGGTGAAGACTTGAGCAATCTGGGAAATGTGTTCTTCATCGAACCTCTGGAGTATCTGGCATTCGTCTATCTTATGGAGAAGTCAGATATCGTGCTCACTGATAGCGGCGGTATTCAGGAAGAGGCACCCGGACTGGGCAAGCCTGTACTGGTGATGCGAGACACCACAGAACGTCCTGAAGCAGTGGACGCAGGAACGGTAAAACTGGTTGGCACCAACTATGATGCCATTGTGAACAATGTATCACTACTGCTGGATAACGAGCAAGCCTACAATACCATGAGCAAGGCTGCCAACCCCTACGGTGACGGACTGGCTTGCGAAAGAATTGTAAGCCGTGTACAATCAGCGCTGACCGGAGCGTAGCAGGGCTTGAGCGGAGCCAACCGCATCACGATGCAAATGAACGGAGACTGTACCTGCAAGCACTACATGGTCTTCTGCGTGAACTTCTGCAGCTATGACCATCTGCACACCCTCATGGAATCAGTGGAGCGTGCTGCCGCCAAGGCCAACGGACTGTGCCACATCACCTTGTGTGTGGGCGACAATACGGCCAGCGACTGGCAAGGTATTCCCGAGAACCTGACACCGCACTGCACACTCAAGAGCTTCCCCTATCATCTCAACATAGGGTATCTGGGCTGTGCACTCAGGATGATGGCAGAAGTGGGATGGCAAGAGGTGAGTCAGGCTTCATACTGCATCATCTGTACTCCCCACATCACTCTCAACGAAGATTTCTTCTGCGTGCTGGCTGCCACAAAGTGGCCAGACGATGCCGGTTGGCTGGCTCCAGACATCCTCACCACACAACCTAATTGCCATGAACGGCCCTACAGCATGCACCGCCCTACCAGACGCGATTTCCATTTCTGGCATCTGCTCTACAGCCACCACATTATATATATGCAGCTGGAAAAATGGCTTCGTCTGCTTGACAGGCTGAAACCCAAGCATACCAAGCAGAGAGCCGTTTTTTCGGGACACCGCTCACTTATGATTCTAAGCGGAAAGTTTCTGGCCAAGAATCCTTATCAGAAGTTCCCCACATTCCTGTATGGTGAGGAACTATTCTGGGCCGAACTGGTGCGTCTGGAGAAGATGAAGACCTACTATTGCCCGTCATTGCTTGCCACGCACAAGGAACAGATGACAACAGGCACTCGCAACTACCAATGGTATTGCAGGCAGAAAGGCAAAAGTCTGCACATACTGAAAGAGTACTGTTTCCACTACTTCTGACTCCACGCCCTACCATCCAGCCGTCAGAACAGGCCGTATTCGTCTTATCTTTACAGCAACAAATAGGAGAACTCCACCATTTCTGAACAGGCAGAAGCCTGAAGGAACTTTTCCACAGCCCTTCATAATTCATCCCCGCACTATAATAAAACTCTTCGAGAAGTAGTATTAAAATCTCCGTTTGCAGCCTTTGGATGCACATACGCAGGCTTCTGATGGCCATCAGAAGGCTTTGTACGGCCATCAGAAGCCTGCAAACGGAGATTTCTGTATAGCTGCGAACACTATTTCTGCTTATTGCACAGACATTATAAGCTTACTGGAGATGGAGGTGAAACCGAGGTTTGCCGGCATGCCCGGCTGCGTCGGGCAAGAAGCCAGCGGGATGAAGTGTGGGAAAATAACAAGGGCGGCTCCCTCGTGATGAGGAAGCCGCCCTGAATGTTATGCCTTAGGCAGGGATTACAGCTGAGGACCAGCAGCAACCAGAGCCTTACCAGCCTCGTTGTTGGTGTACTTGCCGAAGTTCTTGATGAAGCGAGCAGCCAGATCCTTAGCCTTCTCATTCCACTGAGCAGCGTCAGCATATGTGTCGCGGGGATCGAGAATCTTGGTATCTACTCCGGGCAGCTCTGTGGGAACCTGGAAGTTGAACATGGGGATAGTCTTGGTAGGAGCCTCGTTGATAGCGCCGCTCAGGATAGCATCGATGATGCCACGAGTGTCGCGGATAGAGATACGCTTGCCAGTACCGTTCCAACCTGTGTTCACCAGATAAGCCTTTGCACCGCTCATGTTCATCTTCTTCACCAGCTCCTGAGCGTACTTTGTGGGATGCAGCTCGAGGAATGCCTGGCCGAAGCAAGCAGAGAAGGTGGGAGTGGGCTCTGTGATGCCACGCTCTGTACCAGCCAGCTTAGCTGTAAAGCCAGAGAGGAAGTAGTACTGAGTCTGCTCGGGTGTGAGGATGCTCACGGGAGGCAGCACGCCGAATGCATCAGCTGACAGGAAGATAACCTGCTTGGCAGCGGGTGCGCTTGAACCGGGCTGGATGTTGTTGATGTGGTTGATGGGGTAGCTCACACGTGTGTTCTCTGTCACGCTCTTGTCGGCAAAGTCAATCTTGCCATCAGCAGCCACAGTCACGTTCTCGAGCAATGCATTGCGCTTGATAGCGTTGTAGATGTCGGGCTCAGACTCCTTGTCCAGGTTGATAACCTTGGCATAGCAGCCACCCTCGAGGTTGAACACGCCCTCGTCGTCCCATCCGTGCTCGTCGTCACCAATCAGTCTGCGCTTGGGGTCAGTAGAGAGAGTGGTCTTACCTGTACCAGAGAGACCGAAGAAGATGGCTGTGTTCTCACCGTTCATATCGCAGTTGGCAGAGCAGTGCATAGAAGCGATACCCTGCAGGGGCAGGAAGTAGTTCTGCATAGAGAACATACCCTTCTTCATCTCACCACCGTACCATGTATTGATGATTACCTGCTCACGAGATGTGGTGTTGAATGCCACACAAGTCTCGCTGTGCAGACCCAGCTCCTTGTAGTTCTCTACCTTTGCCTTAGAAGCGTTGTAGATGACAAAGTTGGGCTCGAAGTTCTCCAGCTCCTCTGCTGTGGGACGGATGAACATGTTGGTCACGAAGTGTGCCTGCCAAGCTACCTCCACGATGAAACGCACTGACAGACGGGTAGCCTTGTTGGCACCGCAGAATGCGTCAACCACGTACAGGTTCTTGTTTGACAGCTCCTTCTTGGCGATGTCCTTCACTGTAGCCCAAACCTCCTCGCTCATGGGGTGGTTGTCATTCTTGTACTCCTCAGTTGTCCACCATACGTTGTCATGGCTCTGAGCGTCATCCACGATGTACTTGTCCTTGGGAGAACGGCCGGTGAAGATACCGGTCATCACGTTCACAGCGCCAAGCTCAGTTACCTGACCCACCTCGAAACCCTCGAGGCCAGCCTTTGTCTCCTCCTCAAACAACTGCTCGTAAGAGGGGTTGTGGGCAATCACAGTAGAGCCAGTGATGCCATACTTTGTCAAATCTAATGTTGCCATTGTCTTATATGTATTAAATGGTTCGATATTCTGATTTCCTTTCACAACATGCCTTTTTAAGGCACGGCAAAGATACATCAATCTTTCGAAGTGACATAATTCCCTACGCGTTTTTTGACGAAGTGCGGTGGCCTTTTCAATCTTTTTAGCATTTTTGCGATGTGGACTTTGCAATTGGGAGAATATGAACTATCTTTGCACGTAGGTTTAACCCTTTAGCAAAAACAGATAAGAATGGAAACTATAGACATGGGAAACTCGTGCAGTGTGGTGAACACCTACGTTGCCGAGCTGAGAGACGTGAATGTGCAGACCGACCGCATGCGCTTCCGCCGCAATCTGGAGCGCATTGGCGAAGCACAGGCTTACGAGCTGAGCCGCATGCTCAACTACTCTGAGAAGAAGGTGCAGACTCCTCTGGGAGTGGCTGCAGCCAACACCTTTGACGACCAGGTGGTGGTGGCCACTGTGTTCCGCGCAGGACTGCCTATGCACCAGGGCTTTCTGAATGTATTTGACAAGGCCGAGAATGCCTTTGTGAGCGCATACCGCTATTACAAGGACAAGGAGTGCCGCCAGGTGGATGTGCACATTGAGTATATCGCTGCTCCCGACCTCACGGGCAAGACACTCATGCTGGTGGATCCCATGCTGGCCACTGGCGAGAGCATGGAGCTGGCGCTGAAGGCTTTCGAGACCAAGGGAAAGCCTGCACGCATCTTCATTGCCTGCGCCATTGCAAGCCGCCAGGGTGTGGAGCATATGCAGAAGCTGTACGGCGACCGCGAGGATGTGACGCTCATCTGTGCAGCCATCGATGAGGAGCTCAACGAGCATTCCTACATCGTGCCTGGCCTTGGCGATGCCGGCGACCTGGCTTTCGGCGGCAAGATCTGACAGCCTGCCGTACTGCCCTACCCCATTTATCCCAAAAGCGCACCCGGCTGCACAATCACATGCAGCCGGGTGCGCTTCTTTCTTAAATGCTCTGCGAGCGGTCCTTTACTTCTCTACAATAGACTCACAGGGGTTTCTCAAGCCTCGGGCATCGCTCAAGTAAGCCTTTGCCACTCCGAACTTCAGGTTCATGTCGAGCCGTACGGGCATGTGGTTATCATCGTCGGTGATGTAGAAGGTGATGATTTCCTTTTCCTTCTTGCCCTTATACTCCACAAACGAGAAGATGAGACAGCGGTAAGTGACGCCGGTGTTGCGCATGCGGAAATTCTTCTTGCCCCGATAGACCAGCGTGATATCCTCCACCCTGCGGCCGTCTGCCATGGGATAGACCAGTTTGTCGCCTTTCCTGAGCTTGCTGCCATCCTGGGAGCGCGCACAGAGCATGATGCTCATCATATCGTAGATGCAGTCGGAACTGCTGTAGGCCGTATCACTGGTGGTACCCTTGCGGCTCAGATACCGCTGGCGGATGCTCACCTTTCCGCTGGGCGCATACTTGTACCACACTTGGTCCACATAGTACTTGCCACCCTCGTTGGCCGCCTTCTTATAATATAATGGGCGCATATCCCTGGATATCGTGCTGTGAAGGGTATCACGCATCTGGAAGTAATGGTCGAGCTTCTTGTTGGTGTGCGTGATGAGTTCGCTCTTGTAGGCGCTCCGCCCTTCCCAGTGGGCATCATAGGTGGAGAGACGTGCCGAACCGGCCTTCATCCACACGAACTTCCAGTTGAAGTAGAGCGAATACTCCAGCACCTCACCTCCCTGGAAGGCGGTGTTGGGCTGGGTGCACTGTGCACGCATTGTGCCGGAGGCCACTGCAAACATCGCGCAGGCAAGCAAGAGAGTGCCTCGCACTCCCGCCAGCGACGGCTTCTGATACCATTTCATAGCGTTTCTCTGATTTGCGGTTTGAATTGTTCATACTCCTGCGTGCGCCAGGCAAGCGTGGCGGACGGGCCGCTCATCATCCCCTGATGCTCACGGCAGACTATCTTCGGGTGCTCTGCTTCCGCCCTCGCTGCATCTCGCGGTCACGTTCTGCATTGCGGTTCTTGAGCTTCTTTTCCTTGTCGGGCTTCTGCTTGGTGATGGCCATAGGCTTCTGGCGGGCTACATCTACAGCCCGTATATCCCAGTCCTGACGCAAATCCCACCGCGCCTTGAGCGGGAGCGGCTTGCCGAAGTAATAGACGCGCTCGGGCTGCAGGCCAGATGCATAATCGCCCGTATCCCACTGGCCATTGCCATTGGCATCCACATAGCAGCGCATGTAGTACTCTCCGGGCTTCATGAAGAAGAAGTCGGCATTGCCGTCCTTGTCGGCGCGCTGCTGCGCCTCCACCTTATCGTTCTTGCTCAGAAGCTGTACCACCACGCCTGTATCTGGGCTTATCACATGGATGAAGATGGAACCGTACTCCTCCACAGCCCGCACGTGGAACTCCTGACGCACGCTCTTCGACTCATGCTCGAGCACACTCACCATGGCTGCTGTGTCCATCACGAAGCGGTACTTCTGGCCGGGTTCCCATTCGGCATAGAGCATATAGGATTTGGCACTTCGCTCCTCGGGCATGAACAGGAAGGGAGCCGGCAGCCAGTCAGTGTCCTTCTTCACGTAGAAATGAATCTTCGTGGTATCCACCTCCAGTATGGGTTCCTTGGCCAGATAGCGCACATTCTGGTTGGGAGCCAGTGAGCCCGAAGGCTTGAAACCGGCCTCGAGCCAAGTGCGCTCGTATGGATTCTCCTCGTAAGGCAACGGCTTCTTGGCCTTCTTCTGCCTGCGCTCGCGGTCTTTCTCCCATGCCTCTATCTGCTTGCTGCGCTCGGCGGCTATCTTGGCATAAGTGGTCTTGGGTGAGAGGTCGAGTGTATCGTTGGTGACCACCAGTTGGCCCAGCGTATCTGTCTCCATGTAACTCAGTATCATCGAGAGTGTATCCTGCCGATGAATGAGTGCCGTGTCGGTCACCCAGAAGGTGACGGTATCATTCTTGAGCGATGCATCGGCCACCAGACAACGCTCATCGAAGTTGAGTCCCTTGATGCGAGGGGTACTGTCTGACGGTGCGGTGAAATAGAAAGTGAAGTTGGTGGGCTCGGGATAAGCGGTCTTAAGCAGATGACGCTCCTGTCCGTCCTCGAGGAAAGCCAGCAGCAGCACATCATCGGGTGTGTAGTGGGTGTAAGGTACCACGCGTATGGAGTCGTACCAAAGGCTGTCACGCCAAACAGTATCCATACGCACATCGGGAAAACTGCCTGTCACATAAACCGTTGTATCAAAGGCCACTCGCTCGTTCTTCTGGCTGAAGACGAAATCACCGTCCTTATCCTCGAGCGCACGAACCCGGTAGGCACCGTCCTTCACACCCTTGATGGTGAAGCGTCCCTCGCCATTGGTGCGCGATACACGCAGGAAGGGTCGGGTGCGGAAGAGGGTGTCGTTCCAGGTGCTGTCGGCTGGATAGAGGCCCACCATGATGCCCTTGATTGGTTCCAGGTCGGCAGCATTGAGCACACGGCCCGACACCTGCATGGTGTCAATCACGTCGCCAGTACTGAACGAGAAGGTGTATTGTCCCATGGGATTGCCTTCGTTGTTGTCCTCGATGGCATCGCTGAAGTCGATGGTATAGGTGGTGTTGGCACGCAGGGAGTCATAGAAATCCACCTTTACGCGCTTGCCGTCGGCACGCACGTTGGCCGGTTCTATCTGTGGAGGGGATATGACCACCTTCTCACTGGCTTTCTCCAGCTTGATATACTCGTCAAAGAGTATCTGCACCTTCCTCTTGCTCACGTTCACAGCACCATCGGCGGGACTGCTGCCCACCACACGTGGGGGCGTCTCGTCGAATCGACCGCCATCGGGATTGCCTATGCTGGCACAGGCTGCCGTGAGAAGCAGAGCCAGGAGGCAGAGCAGAAGGTTCTTCCTCTCCATCAGTCTTCGTTCATTTTGAGTATTTCTTCTATAGTATCACGCTTGTTGCTCAGACGTGGCACCTTGTGCTGTCCGCCCAGCTTGCCCTTTGACTTGAGCCAGTCATGGAACACTCCAGGACGGGCTTTCACTATCTGCAGGGGTTGCAGGGTGATATCCTTGTAGCGCTTGGCCTCATAGTCGGAGTTGATGCGCTGCAAGGCTTCATCGAGCAGGCGCGCAAACTCCTGCAGGTCAGCAGGCTCCTGGCTGAACTCCACCAGCCACTGGTGGCGGCACTTGCCGGCTGCATCCATATACACAGGAGCAGCGGTATATTCCAGCACCTGGGCACCCGTGGCGGCACATGCCTCTGCCAGCCCCTTCTCGGCATTGTCCACGATGAGCTCCTCACCGAAGGCGTTGATAAAGAAGCGTGTTCGGCCGGTGATGACAAACTTGTAAGGGTCGCGGGAAGTGAAGCGCACGGTGTCGCCTATCATGTATCTCCACAGACCGCTGCTGGTGGTGATGAGCATGGCATAGTTGCGTCCGGTCTCCACCTCCCAGATGGGAAGCACGTCGGGCGACGGACTCTCGAGTTGGTCCATAGGGATGAACTCATAGAACACGCCGTAATCGAGCATCAGACTCATGCTTGGGTCGGCCGGATCATCCTGCAGACCGAAGAATCCCTCCGAGGCGTTGTAGGTCTCCATATAGTTCATACCAGGCTTGGTTATCAGCCTCTTGTACTGCTCACGATAGGGCGTGAAAGCCACTCCACCATGGAAGAAGACTTCCAGATGGGGCCATACCTGCTCAAGGGTGCTCACTCCGGCTTCCTCCAGAACGCGCAGCAGAACCGACAGCATCCACGAGGGTACGCCGCTCAGGTTGGTCACGTTGGCATGCAGAGCCTCCCGGGCAATGCGCTCACGCTTCTCCTCGAAGTCGGAAAGCAGAGCTGTCTGCTTGCGGGGAACACGCACAAGGTTGACCAGAGGGTTGATATTCTCGATGAGAATGGCGCTGAGGTCACCCACCAGACTGTGTGGCAGGTTGTAGTTGGGTGCATGGCTGCCGCCCAGGATGAGCGCCTTGCCGTCGAAGATACGGCTTTCGGGATGACGCGAGAGGTACCACACCACAGCATCACGACCGCCTGCATAGTGTGTATCATGCAGTCCGTCGTGGCTCACAGGGATGAACTTGCTCTTGTCGCTGGTGGTTCCGCTCGACTTGGCATAGAACTTCACACGTCCGGGCCACAGGATATCACGCTCGCCATGACGCATACGATCGATAAAGCCTTTGAGCTCCTCATACGAACTCACAGGCGTATTGGCGGCAAACTCACTGTAACTCATGCGCTCCGAATAGCCGTGCGCATGTCCCCATTCCGTATCTGAAGCCTTCGTGAGAAGGTGCTTCAGAACACGCAACTGCAGTTCCTGTGCCCGTGTGGAGTACAGGTCGAGCTGCTTCAGACGAGGGTTGAAAAATGGACGTATGATGCTTGTCAGACTCATTTCTATGCTTCCTTTCTTTTCTTCTGCATCAATGTAGCATGCAGTTTCTTGTCTCTCTTGATATGACTGAGTGCGCTGCGGCTGGCCACCTGATGGCTTTCCTTCTTGGAGTAACCGGTGCCTCTGCCACACTCGATGCCGCTGATGACAGCACGGGTACGGAATACAGGAGAACCCGTATCATCGCGGTCTTCCGACAGGAGTTCGTACTCCAGCGTGAGCCTGTGCTTCTGGGTCCACTCCAGAAGCCTGCTCTTGAAGTTCACCTCCTGGTAAGCTATCTTGTCGATGTCTATCAGATGTTCCAGTATGCGCCGCTCCACAAACCGCCGGCACGCATTGTATCCGCGGTCGAGATAGACTGCACCCACCAGCGCTTCGAAGGCATTGCCGGCCACATAACTGTTGTGCGGCTGCATGCTGCCCTGATACTGCACCAGTTTGTCGAGCCCTATCTGCACGGCCAGTTTGCCAAGCGTATCGCGCTTGACTATCTTGCTGCGTGCTGTAGTGAGAAAACCTTCCCTCTTGCCTGGGAAGTGACGGAATACTATCTCGCCTACCACGGAGTCCAGAACGGCATCACCCAGAAACTCCAGCCTCTCGTTGTTGACGGGTCGCTCGCCTTCGACGTTCATACCCATGCTCTTGTGCATGAGCGCCTGGCGGTAATACTGTATATGCCTGGGGTAGAAGCCCAGCATATGATAAAAAGAGCGATAAAGCTCCCTGTCCTTTCGGAAGGGGAGCCTTATCGCATCAATGAGGTCACTTGTGTACACTACGCAAGTGTATTACTCGGCATACTTCTTGAAGATGACGCATGCGTTGTGGCCACCGAAGCCAAACGTATTGCTCAGTGCAGCACGCACGGTGCGCTTCTGAGCCTTGTTGAAGGTGAAATTCAACTTGTAGTCGATTTCGGGATCATCGTCTCCCTCCTCATGGTTGATGGTGGGAGGCACCACATCGTTCTGTACAGAAAGCACACTTACCATAGCCTCCAATGCGCCGGCAGCGCCGAGCAGATGGCCGGTCATAGACTTTGTGCTGCTGATGTTGAGCTCATAGGCATGCTCTCCGAAGACGGCCTGGATGGCCTTCACCTCAGATATGTCACCCACAGGAGTGGATGTGCCATGAACATTGATGTAGTCGATATCCTCTGGCTTCAACTCTGCATCTTCCAGAGCATTCTCCATCACGAGCTTTGCGCCCAGTCCCTCGGGATGAGAGGCTGTGATGTGATGGGCGTCGGCACTCATGCCGGCACCTGCCATTTCAGCGTAAATCTTCGCGCCACGTGCCTTTGCGTGCTCAAGCTCCTCCAGTATGAGGCAGGCAGCACCCTCGCCCATGATGAATCCGTCGCGGCTTGCGCTGAAGGGACGGCTTGCATGCTCGGGGTCGTCATTGCGTGTGCTCAGTGCGTGCATAGCATTGAAACCGCCCACTCCGCAAGGAATGATGGCAGCCTCAGCACCTCCGCTCACGATGACATTTGCCTTGCCCAGACGAATGAGGTTGAATGCATCGGCCAGTGCATTGGTCGAAGAGGCGCAAGCACTGGAGGTGATATAGTTGGGACCGTGGAATCCGTACTTGATGCTAATCTGTCCGGTACAAATGTCGGCAATCATCTTAGGCACGAAGAAGGGGCTGAACTTGGGGCCCAGAGTGTCCTTATGCAGTGCATAATTGACAATCTCGTCCTCAAAGGTCTGCATTCCGCCGATTCCCACACCGAACACCACGCCCACACGGTTCTTGTCGATAGCTTCCAGATCAATGGCGCTATCGTCCATAGCCATGCTTGCTGCAGCCATTGCATAATGGCAGTAGGGGTCCATCTTGCGGGCTTCCTTACGGTCGATATAGTTCTCGGCCTTGAAACCCTTCAGCTCACAAGCAAACTGGGTCTTGAATTGGGTGGCATCGAAATGCGTGATAGGCGCAGCACCGCTCACGCCGTCGAGCAACTTCTGCCACGTTTCCGCAGCGGAGTTGCCCAGCGGGCTCACAGCGCCTATGCCAGTCACTACTACTCTCTTCAACTCCATATATAAGGAATTAAGTGGTAAAGAGGGAGAGGGGATTACTTACCCGTGTTCTCCTCGATGTAGGCAATTGCGTCGGCAACGGTAGAGATCTTCTCAGCCTTGTCGTCGGGAATGTTGATGTCAAAAGCCTTCTCAAACTCCATGATCAGCTCTACTGTGTCCAGAGAGTCTGCACCGAGGTCGTTTGTGAAAGATGCCTCAGGAGTTACATCAGCGGCGTCAACGCCCAACTTATCAACAATGATCTCTTTTACTTTTGCTTCAATTTCAGACATGAATGTATTGATTTAGTTTGATGAATAAATTTTCTTGTCTCTCGTTACGGCTTGCAAAGTAACTACAAATTACCCAACCTTGCAACAAAAAGAGCCAAAAAGTTGGCATTTTCTGCACAGCAGTACCTATTTTGTGCAGCTTTTCGGGGTCGGAGAGCCGATTTCAAGGGGCTATGAGAGGCTATGGAGACAAAAATCAGCACGTTGCTGCATCTAATTCAGCCTACACGTGCGAGTGCCTTACGACGCATACCTCTCAGAACCAGCACGAAGGTGGGAACCAGGAAAAGGTCGGCAGCCATCCACGCAGCAGGGTCACCCCAGCACACGCCGGCGAAACCGAAGGCCGGCACCAGAAAGACACTCACCAAAGTGCGTGCCAACAGCTCGTTCACTCCGCTCATCATGGCCACTTTGGTGAAGCCGATGCTCTGGAGCGAGTAGCGGAAGATGACCAGCACACCCAGCACGGGATAGCACAATGAAGTGACGCGCATGAAATGCTGGCTGTGTGCCAGGATATCCGTCTGCCCATACCCCACAAACCATGCTGTGATATCCCACGAGAAGGGCCACAGGACAGTCACACAGAAAGCGCAATAGACAAGCAGCATGCCCAGCGAGGAGAGGATTCCGTAACGTATGCGGTCGAGGAAATGAATGGCCTGCAAGGGGTCGGCAGCTGCACGTGCTGCCCCTCGGTTCTGCCCACAATAGGTGGCAAGAGCTACACCCATGTTCTCGAACACGCAGATGAAGCAGGCCTTGATGCGCATAGCGGTGGTGAAAGCAGCCACGCATACGGTGCCCAAACCGTTGTTGGAACTTTGCAGCATGATGCTTCCGATGGCGGTGATGCTGAACTGCAGCCCCATGGGGATGCCGCTTCCCAGCAGTGTGTCCATATGCCGCACATTGGCCCTGCAAGCCATTACTCCCTGGAGTTCGCAGGTATGCAACAGGCTGCGGGCGGCTATCACGCAGCCCACCACCATGGAGAGTGCTGTGGCGATGGCAGCTCCCGCAACTCCCCAACCCAGCACCAGTATGGCAATCAAGTCGCCACCCACATTGAGTACAGCAGTAGAGAGGAGGATGACAAAGGGAGTGCGGCTGTCACCCAATGCACGCAGGATGCTGAGCAGAACATTGAGCAGCAGCATGACAGGGATGCTCAGAAAGGTGCAGAGCAGATAGGCATAGGCAGGAGACATTATCTCCTCAGGGGTCTGCATCCAACCCAGAATGGGCCGGCAGAGCAATGCGCTGGCCACCATGAGCAATATGGAGATGCCCACCGAGAGCAGCACGCTATTATACACATAGGAGCGCATGCGGTCGTACTCCTTGGCACCAAAAGCCTGCGCAACGGGTATGCCCATTCCTCCGGCCAGTCCCGTGCAGAAGCCCAGTATGAGAAACAGCACCGAACTGCTGGCTCCCACGCCTGCCAGAGCATTGGTACCCAGAAAACGTCCCACGATGGCGGCATCCACCAAGGAGTAAAACTGCTGCAAGAGATTGCCGCCCAACAGGGGCAGCGCAAAGGCAAGTATCAAGGGGGCAGGCCGCCCCACGGTCATATCCTTCGTCATAGTTATCTGACTTCTGCAAAATGTCTTCATCGGCCAGCGGCTTTCCTTCCGCCCGCCTTTCGCTTTTCGGCTGCAAAGTTACGGGTTTGTGAGAAAACAAGCTCCACGCTTGGGGGAATTATGAATTTTGAATTATGAATTTTGAATTGGGGCTGCGCGGGGAGACACTTCGGCATTTGAACTGCGGCTCTGTGCTTTTCTCTGCCCTTTCCTCCATTCTCCCCAGAATGACGCAGCGCGCTGCGATGACCGATGCAACGCGCTGCAACGGGCTACGGAGCGCACTGCAATGGCACATGCACCGCACTTGCCCTTTCCACCCAGAAGTGTACGCTTGACACTCTGCACTTTTCATTTTGCACTTTTCGCTTCATAAAGCCGTCAAGCCATTTGGCTCTGTTCTTTCCCTCACGCGCGTGCGCACGCAATATATATATAATGAGAAGGGGGACGATAAGGGGCTTTGCGGATGGAGAAAAGGAATCCCCTTCGGCTCGACATATGCTGCAATGCACGAAGCAGCGTGAGCGCGAAAGGGATGATGAGTATCGGGGGAGGACAGTCTAACGGCGACGGCGGCCAAAGAGGTCCTTCATTCCATCGAGGTCAAAGCCGAGCGTGAAGCGCATCGTCTGGTCGAGAGGGTTGGTCTGGCTGGTACTGAACACGTAGGCAGCATCCACTGTGAACACGCTCATATGGAATCCTGCACCCACAGTAAAGTACTTGCGGTTGCCCTTGTTGGCAGCTTCGTGATGGTAGCCACCACGCAGCATGAAGCGGTCATTGTAGGTATATTCGCATCCCACACTCCACTGTATCTCCTGCATCTCCTCCTTGAACCCATTGGGGGCATCATGGAAACTCTTGAAGATACCTGCTATGGGCGACACGTCGTAGTATTCCTTCTGCACGCGGTCGGTGTAGTCCGACTCCGTTTCACCGTTCTCGGTATCCTGCTTGGGGAAGGTGGGCACGAGGAGTTTGTTGGCATCCACTGCCACGCTGAACTTGTTGTATTCGTTGAAGGGAACGGTCATGTTCATACCCAGACGCAGGTTGGTGGGGATAAACTCCGCGTTGTCATCGCCTCCGTAGGCTATCTTGCTGCCTATGTTATTGATGTTCAAACCCCAGCCGAAGCTGCATTCGCGGTTGCCCATCATGAAGTAGCCCAGGCGGTAGAGGGCGATGTCGGCGGCAAAAGCCTTGCCTGCCTTGCTCTCGGCAGTATAGTCGTAGCGGATATCCGAGAAGATGAAGCGCATGTTGACAGCCATCGAGAAGCGCTCGCTAAGCATGCGGCTGTAGCCGGCATCCACGGCGAACTCATAAGGATTGATGGTCATATCGTCCATATCAGAGAGGAACACCTCGCCCAGACTGAAGAAGCGCAGCGAAGCACTCACCGCTGAGTAGTCGCCGATACGGTAGAAGCCGGCCATATTGGCCAGGTTGATGTCATTGACCAACTTGCGCAACCAGGGCGTATAGCTCACTGACACACCCGCACGGGCGATATTGAAGGGGTACTTTGCAGGGTTCCAATACTGGGAATTGGCATCTGCCTCGGTGGCTGCACCCACATCACCCATAGCTCCTGCTCGCGCATCGGGGGCGATGGAGAGGGAAGTGACGCTGGTGCGCACGGGGTTGAACATGTTGTTCTTATAGCTGTTCCCGCTGTCGGAGAGGGCCGGGAGAGCCAGTGCGGCACACAGGCACAGCATGCTTAATCTATATGGCAACTTCACTTTCATACACTTATATAAACCTCCGAATGGGCTTATTTATTGTTTATGACCACTATTTTTTGCGTCTTCGACACGTAACTGCTGTTTCCGCTGCGCAGTCGGCAACGGTAGAAATACACTCCCGTGGAGAGGGGACCGCCGCTGCCGCTCACCAGATTCCAGGGTATGGAGTAGAGACCAGTGGCGCTGCTGCCCGTCTGGGTGGTGCTCCACAGGCGATGTCCTGCGAAATCATAGACATCGATAGTGAACTGGCATTCGGCTCCTGGAAGGTCGTAGGAGATGAGGAAGTTGGTACTGGTGACGGCCGGATTCTGGCTGGCGGTGAGCGTGAGCATCTCGGGCTTGAGCGAGGGGTTGACTCTGAAGCGGAGGGTGGCCGAACCCATATTGTTGAGCATATCCCATGCACGGAAGGTGAGACTGTGCTCACCGGCCTCGAGAGCTGGCAGCGTGAAGCCCACCGAACCGCGTGTGAAGTCGCCGAACTCGCGCACGTAGTAGTCGTTGAGGTTATAGGTCATGTCGGCACGCCCGTCGATGACCAGCGAGAGGTTGTGTCCGACTCCTGCCCCACTGACGTTCACTCCGCTCTCATCCTCTATCTGAGCCACGAAATAGGGAGTGGCATTGACCACATCTCCGTCCTGGAAACTCTCTGCATTGAGCCAGGCAGTCACCTTTGGCCCTATGCTGTCGGCCTCCAGACCGTCTTCCACACCGCCCAAGGTGAACTGCTCGCAGTATCCATTGGCCTCCCTCTGTCCGGCATCGTCGATGGCATAGAACACGAGGCGGCCTGTGGCGTCGCTGTAGCTGATGTCGATGGGCACCACAAAGTCCATGCTGAAGGTGCCGCTGCACACACTGTCCTGCAACTCACAGAGCACCGATGTGCGGTCGGTATATTTGAAAGGAGACTTGGAACCTGCATTGTTGCGGCAGGTGATAGTCACCCGGCTGTCGAAGAGGCGGGCATTGAGCACTCCACGGAAGTCTTTGAGCGGACTTCCTGCTGCATCCTGTACATGACCAACCAGTCTGACACGCTGTCCGGCACGCAGTTGCACATCAGTCGAAGCCTTCAGTTCTGTACCCGCTATGCTGTCGAGCACCACACGGTGGGCAGGCAGCGAGATGGTGAGTGCAGGGTCGCCCAGGAGCACGAAGTGCACCTTATTCTCCAGATAAGGACTTTCGGGATTCTCATTGGCCACGATACTTCCCTTGGACAGGCGCACTGCATCGCCCACACGCAGGGGATTGCCTTGGGCATCACGGGCAAACAGGTTGCGCATGAAATGCTTGTTCATCAACTCGTTCTGCGAGGAGAACACGGTGCGGGTAGTGCCATAGAAGGCAAGCGCTCCACCATTGGGATTGAGCACAGCCTGCTCTCCTATATTGGCCACAAGGCCATCGAAGGGCATCACATCACAGGCGGCTGTAACCCACAAGGGCAGATACTGGCTGCGCGCACTGGCAAAATCCTCGGTCTGAAGCACATACTCGTGACTGAGGGTATAGGCTGCCCCATGGCCGGTATAGTTCATCACGAGTGCTCCATTCTGCATCTGCTGGCGCAGGAGGGCGGTGACCTCGGGATAGGTGTTGCTCTTGATGGTGCTCACACGCTGGTAGGCATCCCAATAGACCTTGTGCAGCTCCACCGAGGGGTTGGCCACACGCACCTGCTCGGCCACCTGGTCGGCACCGCTCATGTGGCTGTTGTTGTCGCCGTCATCGCCCAGCATATAGATGAGATTTTTCCACGGACCGGCATTGGTGCGGGTCATAAAGGCGATGCTCTTATCCACCATCACCTTGGCTTCCTGCTGGGTGGTGACGGGGAAGCGGCCCACACCCACATCCACCTTCTCTACGAGCGGATTGGCACCCTCGCCGTCATCGAGCAGACCGAAGTAGTCCTCCATCACATAGCAGTGTATGTCGCTGAAGCTGTCGTCGCTCTCATAGCAGAGCAGATAGTCGTCGGGCGAATAGGACTTCCATCCATTGGAAATCATACGGTTGTCCCAGGCGCAATCACCCATGAGGAGCAGATAGCGGGGAGCTTCTGCATCGGTGCGTGCACGGTCGTAGAGCATCTTCAGGAAGCGGCGGTAAGCCGTAGCGTCAGGCGTTCCGCTCGAGAACTCATTGTATATCTGGTCGGCACGGAAGATGCCCACTCGCAGTCCGTCGTGTTCTGCATGGGCATCGGCCAGGCGCTGAGCCTCCCCCAGGAGCTTGCCGCTGGAGGGGATGATGATGACCATATCCAGGCTGTCGGCAGCATGCAGATCCTGGTTCTCTACCTCTCCCAGGTAGGTGGGTTCGGGGTAGGAATGGCGCACATCGAAGGCAACATAGCGTGCGGTAGGGTCTGACACCACTGCCTTGGCTGTCTCGCCGTCGGACTGGGTGAGGCTGACCAGAGCGGCACTGCTGCGTGCGGCATCTATCCTGAGCAGCCGTGTGCTGGCAGGCGAGCATTTGACCACAAAGGTGGAAGGCACTTTCTTGCCCTCTGAAGAACTGAAGGCCACGAAACCCGACGAGGCAGGAACGCTGATGCGGCGCTTGTAATGAAGGGCCAGATAGTCGAGACGGGCATCATGGCCAGCCGTACTGGTGAGGCGTACAGACCAGTTGGCACCCTTGGAGAGCGAACTGACATCGTAGGTGCCTTCGGCTCCAGTGGCATATACATACTGCGAAGTGGTCTCCATGGAAAGGGTAGCCACATTCTGCCCATTGACCTGTGCCTGCATAGTGGTAGTGCCTTTATAACCGGCGGTAAAGGCTACGCTCAGGCGCTCATCGCCCTCACTGTCGGTTGTCAGCAGGGTGTAGGTGTGGCTGTTGTTGTTTGCATAGTTGGTACCATCGTATAAGTTGCGGCCACCCGAGAACCATGCAAACTCGTCGCGTTCATAGAGCGTGTGGTCGGTAAAGGTGCTGATTTCGCCCTTGGAGAGGCTTGCCGCCACCTCGGGAAGCGTCTGCAGGGTGGCAGTGCTGTCGCCTTCGGTGAGGAAATAGCATGACTGGGTGGTATAGGGATTGAAGATGCGGGTGTTGCCGCTCCAGTATAGAAGTCCGTTTGCCCAGAACAGCCAAGTGTTGTCATCCTGCTTGAAGAGGGGAATCTCCTGCAGATCGTCGTAGTCGGAATCAGCCTGTATGAGTTCCTTCTGCCTGTAGCCGCCATAACCGAAGAGGCGCACTCGGGAGGGGTCAGCGAATCCCATGCGGCGCAGCTTGGCCTTTGTGAGCGCATAGATGCCGTCTTCGGTCACACTTATCTTCACCCATCTGCCGGTGCGCAACACCGAATGGTCGGCATAGCGGGCTGTCTGTGCAGCTGCTACCATTGCCTTGCGAGCGCCTGAGGATTTGGGCGTAGGGGTGATGGTAATGCGTGCGGAGATGAGTTTCAGATACTTGCCATCCTTGCGGATAATGGGCAGGAACGATATATCCAGCATGCCCACCTTGCGCTGCACGCCCACAAAAGTACTCACATTGATGTGCTCACTCACCAGAGAATCATACTTCTCTGCCACCATACATTCGGCTGGCGTAAGGGGAGCATACTCAGGATATTCCAGAGTCACCGTATAGTCATAGTTCCTATAGTCGGATTCCAAGGGAATCACTTCGGTATATGTGGGCAAGACAGAGTCGATGCGCAATGCATTCCAGTCCAGACGGGTAAAGTCGGCACTGATGTTTCCAGCCTCCCCCATTGCGGAAGAAGCCACCACCCTACCCGTTCCTGCCAACACGAGCAGGAGCATCAGGCACATTCTGTATAAGTGTCTATTCATTATCCTTCTATTCTTCTATAAGCACCAAAGCCCATCGGCTCTGACCGGGAACCATCCTTCGATCGACCGCCCATGCCGTCATCTCTGACCGAGAAAGCGACCACAATCAATCGCCCAAATCTTCTTCTCTGAACGAGAAGCCGTCAATGGAAAGCCGAGCAAGACACCTGCCCTATCCGGGAAAGCGTCAACGGCAAGCCGTTCTAGTTCATCAACTCCGAGCTATAACCATCTGACGATTGGCCGCTCACGGAATTCCAGCCACCAACCAACAATCTCCTGGCAGCCAAGCTACCTCACATGGAAGTCCAGCACAGGCTTGTCCTCGAGGTAGCCCTGCAGGTGGTCATCGATGTGGACCGGGCCTACACCCACCGGCGTACCAGTGAAGATGATGTCGCCCGTCTTGATGGTGAAGTACTGGCTAATGAAGCTGACGACCTTGTCAACAGAGTGAATCATGTCGCCCGAATAACCTTTCTGCACCGTCTGGCCGTTTATGTCGAGGTGGAAATGCAAATCCTGCACACCACCCAGCGAAGTCAGAGGCACCCATGTGCCCACTACTGCACTTCCGTCGAAACCCTTGCACAAGTCCCATGGCAGGCCGGAAGAGCGAAGCTGGTTCTGCAAGTCACGTGCCGTGAAGTCAATACCCACCGACACCTCATCGTAATAGCGGTGAGCGAAGCGCTCCGGTATGCTGCGCCCAAGATGATTGATGCGCACCACCAGTTCGGTCTCATACTCACACTGCTGGGTATAGGCAGGTATGAAAAACGGCTTTCCCCCCGTCAGCAGCGCAGAGTCAGCCTTGGTGAAGACTACTGGTTCCTTATATAATAACGTATCATGGAGCTCTTTATTGTGCTCCGCATAGTTCATTCCTATTCCGAATATCTTCATTTTCTGTAGAGATGCTTTGCCGCCATAGCGTGTTGCCCCTGCACACAAGAGCACAACAAAGTTAAAAAGAAAAGTGGAATCCCCGAATGGGAATCCCACTTTTTATCATGTTTCTGCTGATTGAGCAATATTACTCAGCGCGCAGAGTGAAACGCTTGAAGTCGGTCACAGTCAGACCCTTCTCCACTGAATCGAGGTAAGAAGCCACTGTGAAGTTCTTGTCCCAGATGTACTCTTGGCTCAGGAGGCAGTTCTCCTTGAGGAACTTATTGAGGCGACCCTTGGCGATGTTCTGAATCATAGCCTCGGGCAGGTTGTTTGCCTTCTCCTCAGAAACCTGTGCGATGATGCCCTTGGCACGCTCCACCTCCTCGGCTGTAATCCAGCCCTTGGTGATGTTGCTCTCCATGTGCTCCTCGCTGTTCACCAGAGCGGGGTTGATGCCTGCCTTCTTGAGGGCAGCCTCAACAGCCTTCTGGATCTGCTCAGCCTTTGTCTTGTCGATAGCAACGGCAATCTCGTTGTCCTTCACTGCCTGAGGAACACCGGTCTCGTCGATAGCTACGGGAGCAGCACTGGCTACCTGCATGGCCACATTCTTGCCCACCTCAGCCTCTACAGGGGCGTTGAAAGCCACCATAGCGCACAGACCGTTGCGGTTCATGTGGTTGTAAGTGCAGATGTTGTCACCCTCGATATAGCTGTAACCGTCCAGCTCCATCTTCTCGCCAGTGATACCACTGCGAGCGGTAACAGCGTCGGCCACAGTGCCATCGCCCATGGGGAGAGCGTTCACCTCCTCGAGGCTCTTGCACTTGTTGGCTACAGCCGCATCCAGAATCTGCTGTGTGAGTGCCACGAAGTCGGCATTGTTAGCCACGAAGTCGGTCTCGCACTTGAGGGCAATGATAGCACCGAAGCCATCAGCAACCTTCACGAGCACGCAACCCTCGGCAGCCTCACGATCGCTACGCTTAGCAGCCACAGCCTGACCCTTCTTGCGCAGGTAAGCTACAGCACCGTCCATGTCGTCAGACTCTGCCAGTGCCTTCTTACAGTCAGAGAGGCCAGCTCCGGTCATCTCGCGAAGCTTCTTGATATCGGTCATTGTAACATTCATAGTTCTTCTCTTTTTTTGTTTGTGACAAATGTTGGGAATTCACCTTTATGCCTCAGCCTCAGTAGCCTCAGCCTCCTCCTCACGAGCCTTGCCGCTGTGACGGCCCTTCTTCACGGGCTGGTCGTCCTGCTGTGCAGCAGCCTCAGAGTCGGCCTTCTCTACCTTGCGCTCCTCAAGACCCTCTGCAATAGCAGCGCAGCAAGCCTCCAGGATCACCTCGATGCTCTTGCTTGCATCGTCATTGGCAGGGATTACGAAATCCACATTGTCGGGGTTAGAGTTGGTATCAACAATAGCGAACACGGGGATACCCAGACGGTTAGCCTCGCGCACTGCGATGTTCTCCTTCATCACGTCAACCACGAAGAGGGCAGCGGGCAGACGGTTGAGGTCGGCGATAGAACCGAGGTTCTTCTCCAACTTGGCACGCTGACGGCTGATCTGCAGAATCTCGCGCTTGCTGAGGTTGCTGTATGTACCGTCAGCTGTGAGCTTGTCGATGTTGGCCATCTTCTTCACTGCCTTGCGGATAGTGGGGAAGTTGGTGAGCATACCACCGGGCCAGCGCTCGATGACGTAAGGCATGTTCACAGATGCTGCCTTCTCAGCCACGCACTGCTTAGCCTGCTTCTTAGTAGCTACAAACAGAATCTTCTTGCCGCTCTTGGCCACCTGCTTCAGTGCCTCAGCAGCGTCGTCGATCTTGGCCACAGTCTTGTGGAGGTCGATGATATGAATGCCGTTGCGCTCCATGAAGATGTAGGGAGCCATGGCGGGGTTCCACTTTCTCTTGAGGTGACCAAAGTGACAGCCAGCCTCCAGCAGTGTATCAAAATTTGTTCTAGACATTTTTGTTGTGTGTTTGATTTGTTGTTTACTTTCTTCTTAATTCTTCCGGACTTAGTCCGAGCCTCTCCCCTGCCGCGCCACAGCTTTGTGACAGGGTCGGGGGAGTGGCCTTATGGCCTGGTTGGGGAACCAATCTGCGAGTAGTCCACCGCTCTATACATTATATATTATATATAGGAGCCTGTGGAGTCAGGCAGATTTAGATGCTAAACACGAGTGCCAGCCGCAGCATTGCATCACACAACGTCTGCCAAAGCGGCACTCTCCTGCCAGAGAGGGATATTAACGCTTGCTGAACTGGAAGCGACGACGTGCCTTGGGACGTCCGGGCTTCTTACGCTCGACAGCACGGCTATCACGTGTCATGAAGCCTTCTGCACGCAGAGTCTTCTTGTCCTCAGCGTTGATCTTCACCAGTGCGCGGGCGATAGCCAGGCGCAGAGCCTGTGACTGGCCAGTGTAACCGCCACCGAAGAGGTTAACCTTGATGTCATACTTCTCAGCTACCTCGAGCAGGTTCAGAGGCTGCTTAACCACGAACTGCAGGATTGTGCTGGGGAAATACTGCTCCAGTGTACGCTTGTTGATGGTGATGTTGCCAGAACCCTCTGCCACATACACACGAGCCACCGCGCTCTTGCGACGGCCTACTGCATTTGCTATATACTTGTTTTCCATTGCTCTGTCTTACTTATAGAGGTTAATATCAATGGCCTTGGGGCTCTGTGCCTCGTGCTTGTGCTCTGCACCGCCATAGACATAGAGGTTGCCCAGCAGCTGGTCTGCAAGCTTGTTCTTGGGCAGCATACCCTTCACCACCTTGTGGATCAGCTTATCAGCACCGTTGGGCTTAGCCAGGATGCTGGCGGGTGTAGCCTTGCGCTGACCACCGGGATAACCAGTGTAAGAGAGATATACGCGGTCGGTCATCTTGTTGCCGGTGATACGGATCTTGTCGGCATTCACGATGATCACATTGTCGCCGCAGTCCACATTGGGTGTGAACTCGGGCTTGTACTTGCCTCTGAGAAGCTTAGCCACCTTTGTGCAAAGACGTCCGAGAACCTGGTCGGTAGCATCCACTACCACCCACTCCTTCTTGGCAGCCGCCTTGTTGATAGAGATGGTCTTGTAACTTAAAGTATTCATTCTAACTTGATTTTACTCTTGATTCTGTTTGTTACTTTACTCTCACTCGACACGATTCACGGACCGTCTTCCTGGCCAAAGGATAGGCTATCCACACGAGTCGCGAAGGCACATTTGTGCCCTCTTGATAATAATCGGCGTGCAAAGGTATGACTTTTTCACAGAACAGCAAACCCCTGCCGCGACTTTTTTGCTGGTTTTTCCATTGAACCTCATATTCTTACCCATCACATCCTGCTTTCTGTCCCGAAAGTGCCATTTGCGCCCATCCCCCCACCATCCTGACCTTTACGAAACGCCCGAAGGGAGCAAAGGCTGAATTTCATAAGACGACAACCGCATCAGTATATGACGTCAAAAGGTGTACAATGAAATCGGGTGAAAAGCGAACCAAGGGGAAGGCATCTTTAAGGAAGGAAAGGGGTTGCTCGATATTGGCAATGCAGGCCAACCCTATTTGCGAGCGAGAAGAAGAAGCCTGATGTGCAGGATTCATCCAGCCTCCAGGGCGGGTGCATTGCACACCTCCACCGTCCAACCCAAGGCTGGACGGTCGGAGAATATATACTGACTTGGCAAAGTAAGCTTGCTTCATCCACCGTCCAGCCTTGGGTTGGACGGTCAAGAACAACTCCTCTCCTGATTTGAAGGCATGCAGGAAGTGCCGAAAAAGCCTTCATCTCCTTGTTCGTCAATCGGCTTCCCTCGCACAATCACGATATTGTCATCAGCGGAAGGATATGGTGGAGTCACCCCTGGACTGGCCGGTACAAGAAGAGAAAGGACCATCAGCAGCCACACACATAGCGCCCGGGCAACGGAGTACCGCCTCTGCCCTGCAGGCAACGGCTTTCTCTATGGCCTCCGGGAAAAGAAAAGGAGTGGCACTCCTGTATGGAATGCCACTCCTGATAGTCGGTTGCGAGAAACCGGTTACTTCACCAGCACCTTGCGGCCATTCTGGATGTAGATGCCCTTCTGCATCTTCATCACACGCTGGCCATTGAGGTTGTAGATGGCAGCGTTGCCGCTTGTGAAGCCGTTGCCAGCCACTGCATTGATGCCGTCAGCCAGTCCGATGAGTACGGGATAAGCGCCCTCCTCCATGGTGCAAGACCAGCGCTTGCTGTCCCATCCTACCACTGTCTGCTGCAGTTCAGCAAAGTTGGTTCCGTCGTAATAGCTGATGCCATTGGTCACGTCATTGTCTGCCAGAGCACCGAAAGTCTTGTCGGTGTTGTTCCACACCACCACATTGGTGTAGGTGGCCACTGCATCATCAGCCTTTCCTGCCGTGGTGCCCACGAGACCCTTACCCTCTGGCACAATGCCTGCACCATAGAAGTTGGTCACGGTGAAGGGAGCTGTAACACGTGCTGCCAGTACACCGGTAGCATCCACAGTACTGGTCATCTCGATGTTGGCATAGCAGTTCTTGACCACAGTAGGACCATATACACGACCGATGAGACCGCCTGTGTAAGACTTTGTACCCGTGATATCACCTGTCACCCACACGTTCTCGATGACGGTGGTACGCATGTTGCCGTCGGCATCGGTGAAGTTGGGATGTGAAGCATGGCTGCAGAGCAAGCCTGTGCCTGTGCCTGTGCTGGTGACGCTGAAGTTCTCGAAGCCCACGTTGCGCACCGTTCCGCAGAGCACTCCGAAGAAGCTCGGGTAGGTATTGGCTGAGCTTGAGAAGTTCCTGATGACATGTCCGCGACCGTCGAAATGGATATAGTTGCGATATCCCAAGCCTTCACTGACGTCACCTTCACTATTCAGAATCTCCCAGTTCTGCACGCCGGACATGTCGATATCCTGTGTCAGAACGAAATAGGTCATCTGTCCGGGAACCATGCACCTGCGCATAGCCTGCAGTTCTGATGCGTTGGACAGAGGATAGGGGTCGTCTGCTGTACCCTTGTGCTTGGCCATCTCAGAGAGGACCTCATTGCTGTAGGTACCGTCCTCGGCCTTTCCTACCACCTTGTGAGTGGGATCGAGCACGGGAGTAGCATCCTCCTTCAGAGTCTGGTACCACGAAGGATTCAGGTCGAGACCATTGTTGAGTGCGTAGCAAACCTCACCGCTGGCGAGCTGTTCCTGGCTCACCTTGCCGGCAGGAGCATCGCCATGAGCATTCAGATAGAAGCTGTTGGTGACAATCACAGCGCCCATGTTGCGGCTGAAAGTGCATCCGCCACTGGGGTCGGTCTCCATGGAGCCCACCTGCAGACAGTTGTCGATGCGGCAGGTAGCAGAGCTCCAGCCCACCAGACCACCGCAGCTATTGGTAGAAGAACCTACGATGCGACCTCCAAAGAGGCAGTCCTTCATATTGACAGCCGAATTGACAACGCCCACGATACCGCCATGGGTACCGTCGCCCACTACACCTGTCTCGATGGTGATATAGCTTGCCACATTGGAGATAGTGGTTGTACCTCCCGCTGCAACACCGATTACAGCAGCAGCAAACTTGTTTGCAGTGGCAATCTTACCCAGGATGGTGAGGTTCTTCACCGTTGCACCATCGGTTTCCTTGGCCAGACCAGCGTTGTCGGAGGTGGCATTGATGTTGAAGGTGATGCTGTGGTGATTACCGTCGAAGACATTATAGAGCTTGTTCATCATCTGGTTCTCGGTGAAGTACTTGATGTCTGTGAGCAACTTGGCATTCAGTCTCTCGCCCTTGTTGATGAGAGTGGTATAGAAAACCATCTGCGCATCGCTGGCAATCATGCAGGTTCCATCTACGATTTCAGGACGCAGGCTCACGTTCTTCAGTTCGGTCATAGCCTTGGCTTCCTCGGTTGAGAAAGAGCCATTAATGTATCCGTCCCAGAAGTTGTCTATCACAGCCTGCACCTTCTTGTCCTCTGCTTCCTCTATCATTTGAGCTGCTCTGAGCTCGTTGAGCACAGTGCTGACCATCTCGGCCTCTTTCACCATAGCCAAATAAGCGGCACGGCCCTCGACGAACTGGTCGAAGCAAGCGGAGAAGGACTGCACCAGAGCATACTTCTGCTGCATGTCGCTGGCAGTAGCCACAGCCTCTATATTCTTCTTGAGAGCGTCCTTGATGCTCTGGGGGCAGTTGGGCTTCTTCGACGGATCAGTATCATCAGCCTCGAAGTCGATGATGGTCTGGGCGCGTGCAGAGAGCGATGCGAGCACCTTGTCCATATACCCGGCTGCCTCATCCATAGTGGCGAAGTAGTAGAGATGGATGTTGCTCAAGCCAGCCCAGTCGTTTCCGCTGACAGCAGCAAGCTTGCGGAAGCCCACTGTGAGGGTGCCGTCGGTCACCTGGGTAAGCAGATAGTTCTGTGCACGTCCGGCGCTGGCTGCATTGGCCATACTTGTGCGACCATGAATGGCATAAGCCACCAGGTTGCCGTCGATATCCGTCACCTCAAGGTCGTTAGCGTGGTCGTCCCCATTGGCTACAATATAGCAGTTGACTCCATCAACAGCCTCATCGACAGGCAGACGTGTCTCATAGGCGGTAGGCACGAAGGTGTTGTCCTGATTGAGATACAGGCTCGTGTTGTAGTAATTGGAATATACGTCATTGAATGCACGGCATGCGGCATTGGCTGCCAGCACATACACTCCGTTCTTCACACCCTCTATCTTCTGGTACATATCCACTGTGCCCGAACCGTAATACTCGGCTGCAGTGAAGCCGGTGGTAGAGCTCTTGATGGTACCATTGGCCTTGCTGCTTCCGCTCCAGCCGTTCACACCATCCTCAAAGTTGGCGTTGGTCAGCAGGCTTGTCACCTCTGAACCTGTCTTGTAACCGTACTTGATGGCATCGGCCAGCATCTGGTCTATGCTGGCAATCTCTGCCTTCACATCATCGGTATAGAGCTCGTGGGTGTTGTAGATATAATCGGCACCTCCATTGGGATACACATCGTTGGGCTCATCACCTGACAGCAGGAAGTCGCTCAGCTCATCGCGGTTCTCACCCTCGAAGTCTGTGTTTTCCTCCAGATAGGCGATGGTCTCCTCCACCTTTGCCTTGAAGGCTGCATAGGCAGCGGCTGATGCTTCCAATTCCTTGCGCAGGCGCTCATGCTCCGGCAGCTCGACCAGCACATCGTCTATGCTTGTCAGACCCTCGAAGATGTTCAGCTCCTCCTCATACTCAGTGATGAGGTCGGTGGTGGCAACCAACTCCTGGATATATGCACGTCCTTCGGCCACCATCTTCTCCTTGAATGCGGCCAGTGAGGCATCATCGTGGATGTCGCCATACTCATCGCCTGCCTTATAGACCATACCGTGTGTATTGTCGAACACAGGATGGTTGTCATCAGTCAGTGTCTGGTACCAAACGGCGTCGGCCACCAGTCCACCATTGAGCATATAGGTCAGTTTGCCGCTGACTGCATCGTCCTGTGTGATGGCTGTACACTGCCCGTGAGTGGAATAGCAGTTCACTGCACTGGCATCACCACGGAACATGGAGGTACCTTCATTGTCAACTCCTACAACGGTGGCAGTTGACCAGCAGTTCTGGATAGATGCTCCATGAGCCCATCCCGAGAGTGCTCCACCCTCCCTGCCGCTTGTGATATTGCCGGTCACATAGCAGTTGCGCATGGTGACGAGTGCGCAGTTGCCGTCGTTGCAACCGAAGATACCGCCGCCGTTCTGCTCTGCCACAGTCACATTACCCTCATTGCCCACGCAGGAGATAGTCAGATTGGCACTGGTCTTGGCGCAACCGATTACACCGCCATACGACTTACCCGTGATGGAGCAAGTGGCATCGAGAATCACGTTCTTGACCACCACACCGCCTGTCACTGTGCCAAAGAGGCCAACACCCTGCTGTTCGGGAAGATTGACAGTAAGGTTGCTGATGCGGTGGAACTGTCCGTCGAAAGAGCCTGTAAACCTCTTGTCGGGAGTTCCGATAGGCTCGAATTCGATGCCTGCCATGTCGATATCTGCAGTCAGGACAGCATCTGCCTTGTTGCCCATGGCCACATACTTGCTCAGCCAGTTGAGCTGCTTGCCGTTTCCAATCTGCAGCACGCCGTCAATCTGCGGCACGAAATTCATATCCACATTGCCACAAACGGTGCAGAAACCGTCCTCATACTGATGAGGAGGCAGGGCAGCAGGGTCATTGGTAAAGGAGTAGTTTTCGCCATTAGGAGTGCCGTCGCAGCGCACATCACCCTTGGCATACACCACCTTGTGGGTATCAAAAGGCACCGGGAAAGCATCCTCGCCCAGATTCTGGTAGAATGCAGTTGTGCCCATATAGGCATTTGCCCTGAATGCCAGTTCGCCGCTCTTCAGCCCGTCACCAGTCAGAGTCAGCAGCTTGGCACCATCGTTCTTGTGGGCTGTTTCCTTGGTATATACACAGTTGTTCAGTGTAGCCTCACTCGGATGACGTGCGAAGTTGTAGCAGTCGCCGCCGCCCACCTCCAGGTCAGCCGCCATGATACAGTTGGTCATCGTGGTGCGTCCGTCGGTCCAGCCCACCATACCTGCGATGTTTTCAGCATTGGGAGCAGAGATCTTACCCGTGAAGATACAGTTGTTGAGATATACGTAGGCTGACAGATGCGCGCCGATGAAGCCACCGTAAGTGACATCACCCGTAAGCTCAGAGGTCAGGTTCACCTCACACACGCAGTTGCTGATGGTGCCGCTGGAGGTTCCTCCCAACACACAGCCCAGATGGGTGGTTTCACCAACGATATCTCCCTTCACCACCAGGTTCTTGAGCGTTCCTCCGAAGTAGGAGAACAGGCTCTGGTATTTCTCCTTGGCAGTATATCCCAGCGTGATGCTGTGGCCCTGGCCATCGAACGAAGCGGTATAGTGACGTGCGCTGGTACCCATAAACTCGGTGTGTCCGCGATAGTCGATATCGTTCATCAACTTTGCGCTCAGCAGTATGCCCTTGTTCACATAGCCTGCATAGGTTGCCAGATCCTCGGCGGTGGAGAGCAGACAGGTGCCGTTCTCATCCTGCTTCAGATCGTCTATCACAGGAGGCTCATAGGCACCGATACGAAGGTTGCGGATTTGAATGGTGCCCGATCCAGGGTCACCAAAGTCGAAGCGCAACTGGTCGCCGGCTTTTCCCCAGTTGAAACTGCTCATTGAGCCAGAGATGTCTATCTGGGCCAGCGTCCATGAATCGGCGGGCTCCAGAGAGAACTGCTGCTCACGTCCGCCAGCGATGGGTGAGAAGAAGAACTCCACTCCATTGCCCAGGCTACGGCTCAGCTTGTACTCAAACTTCACTGTGTTTTGGCCTTCCTTAAGGTCGGCCTCCAATGGGCTCAACAGTGCGTAGGGGTCTCCACCAGTCACACTGACCAGCCACATGTTGTTTCCCAAACCGGAGATAGCCACACTGTTCTGTCCTCTATCCAGGAACGTAAAGTATCCAGTGTCCTCAGCACTCATACTAAACGCGGCCAACAGAGTTGCCAGAAATAGTAGAAACTTTTGTTTCATTACGGTTAAATGTTAGTTAAACGAATATTTTAATTAGTTCTCGATAGCGCAAATTTACTCATTTTGAGTCTTATAAGCAAAACTTCAGCCCGTTTTTTTGCCTTACCTGCCACTTTTCGCTGTATTCTGAAGCATACTGAGCCTCAGCGACCTTGCCTATGCAGAATACATATATAATATATGTACGCGCGCGTAGGAAAGTGCTTCGGGAGGCATTCCCCTATACCCAAAAGGGTTTCTCCACGCTAAAAGAAGGGAAACTCTCTATGCCACACCGCACGAATATCCTACTTTTGCAATACAATCAAGCGGAAAGGAAGCCACTGGCCAACCGACTGCAAGTGTCGAACCACTAAAATGAAAGAATTATGAGACGCCTTTTCCTCACACTTTCAGTCCTCTGCATCACGATAGGAGCAGCGGCTATGAGCAAGTCGAAAATACGCACGAGTGCGCGTTTCCTTACCGACCGTATGGCCTACGAACTGGACCTCACACCACGGCAGTACGACGACTTCTATGAGATAAACTACGATTTCCTGTATGAGGCAAACCTGGTGATGGACGATGTGATGCGCGGTTACCGCGACGCCATCTACTATTACTACGAGCTGCTGGACCGTCGCAACGAGGATGCCAGCTACGTGCTCAACTACTACCAGTACAGCCGCTTCATGGACGCCGACTACTTCTACCGCCCCATCTTCAACGCAGGAGGACGATGGAACCTGCGCATCTATGTCACCTATAGCAACCACAAGTTCTATTACTACGATGCACCACGCCACTACAAGACCTATCGCGGAGAACACGGACGCCGATACTACAGCAAAGGCTACTACTCAGGGCGTTACAAGAAGCAGGACCGATACACAGGACGGATGCGCATCAGCGGTTCGAGGGACTTCGGAAGGAGCCTCAAGAATGACTTCGGAGTGAACGTGAGAGACCGCGGGAGGGACAACCGCTACAATAACTACAGCAACCCCAACCAGTCCAACCGCACTCAGGATGAGCGCAACAGGGATGTGAGCGGCAACCGCTACTCGCCAGAGATAAACAACAGAAACAACGGCACACGTCCCAACGGCAACGTGAACAGCAACCGAGGCAACTCGCGCCAGCCGCAGACATCGCCCCAGACAAGCACACGTACCGGACGTGGAAACCGTACTGAAGGTACAGACTCAACCCGCAGGAATGACAGCAGCACCCGTACTGAGAGCACCACTCCATCCCGCAGAAATGACAGCAGCACCCGTACTGAGAGCACCACTCCATCCCGCAGGAATGACAATGGCACACGTACAGAGAGCACACGCAACAGCAGTGGTTCTGTAACCAGAACCGGTCGCAGATAGCCCCTCTGCCATCTGTAAAGCCCAGGCAAGCGGCAAGGCAGATGCACAGAACCATCAAGCCCCAGCCACAGGAGGTTTCTCCTGAAGCTGGGGCTTATAAGTATCCTTCCTCGAGAAGTTCAGAGAGCGACGGCGGCAAGCAGTTCGTCGGGAGTGAGCTGCTGCTGTTCGCCCGTCTGCATATTCTTCAGCGTCACCTTTCCCTCTGCCATTTCGGTCTCACCCACAATGGCCACGAAGGGAATCTGCTTCTGGTTGGCATAGCTCATCTGCTTCTTCATCTTCACCGAGTCGGGGAAGATTTCTGCACAGATACCCGCACTGCGCACCTTGGCAAGGACAGGCAGACAGTACTCGGCTTCTGCCTCGCCGAAGTTCACGAAGAGCAGCCGTGTGCCATTGACAGCCTCCTTGGGATAGAGGTCCAGCTGGTTGAGCACATCGAAGATGCGGTCGGCACCAAACGAGATACCCACGCCGCTCAGTCCGGGCATGCCGAATATGCCGGTGAGGTTATCGTAGCGTCCGCCGCCGGTGATGGAACCTATCTGCACATCGAGAGCCTTCACCTCAAAGATAGCACCCGTGTAGTAGTTCAGTCCGCGAGCCAGTGTGAGATCCAGTTCCACTTCGTTCTTGAGGCCAGTCAGATGATTGAGGATATACTCGCACTCATCCACACCGCGCAGTCCCACCTCGCTCCCGGTCAGCACCTCGCGCATGGTCTGCAGCTTCTGGGCGTTAGAGCCGCTCAGGTTGATGATGGGCTGTAGCTTCTCGATGGCGTCGGCAGGAATGCCGTCGGCTGCCAGCTCGGCGTTCACGGCATCGAGCCCTATCTTGTCCAGCTTGTCGATGGCCACTGTGATATCCACTATCTTGTCGGCCTGACCTATCATCTCGGCTATTCCAGTGAGTATCTTGCGGTTGTTTATCTTGATGCATACACGTATGCCAAAGCGGCTGAACACGGTATCCACTATCTGCATGAGCTCCACCTCATTGAGCAGCGAGTCGCTGCCCACCACATCGGCATCGCACTGATAGAACTCCCTGTAGCGTCCCTTCTGCGGACGGTCGGCTCTCCACACGGGCTGAATCTGATAGCGCTTGAAGGGCAGAGCCAGTTCGTCACGGTGCTGCACCACATAGCGGGCAAAGGGCACTGTGAGGTCGTAGCGGAGTCCCTTTTCGCAGAAATGCGCTGCCAGCCGCTGAGTACTGGTATGAGCCACCTCGTCAGCCGTCATGCCATGCATGAAGTCGCCTGAGTTGAGAATCTTGAAGAGCAGTTTGTCACCCTCCTCACCGTACTTGCCCATCAGCGTGGAGAGGTTCTCCATGGCCGGTGTCTCTATCTGCTGGAAGCCATAGAGTGCATACACCTGGCGGATGGTGTCGAAGATATAGTTGCGCTTAGCCATCTCCACAGGGGAGAAGTCGCGCGTCCCCTTGGGGATGCTTGGTTTCTGTGCCATAAAAGAAGTTGGTTGTAAATCCGCCTGCAAAGTTAAGGGATAATGAGAAGATAACAAAAAAAAACTCTACCTTTGCATTCACATCTCATTATATATATTATGAACCAGGATACAGACACAAGCATACCACAGGACGAGAGGCATCCCGCACCCGCCCCCACCAATCCTCTGAGGCAGATGAACAGCGCCCAACTGCAGAGGCTGAAGGAGAGCCGCAGGCTGGCCGAGACCAAGCTGCGGCATGTGGAAGAGAGCCTGCAGAGGCTGCAGAAGCAGCAGGAATGGTTGCGCCGGCACAAGGAGCTGCAGCTCGAACTGCGCCAGCAGAAGGAACGACTCTTCCTGTGCAACAAGCGCCAGACCACTCTCGACAGCGAGGCAGCACTGCTCTCACGCCACGAACAGGTGGAGGGCATACTCAAGAAGGTGCTCCGCCTGAGCATCCTGGAGCACATGAGCCAGCAGAACAGAAGCGAGCAGAAACTGCTGGAGCAGGAGACCGAGAGGCTCACACGCCGCCAGGACGAACTGGTGAAACAGAAGCGGCAGGCAGCCGAGGAGCACAAGCAGGCCGAGGAGCGCTTCACATCGGTGCACGACAGCACATTCCAGGCTTGCCGCATGGAGGGTGCCAAGGAGAATGCAGAAGCCGAGATACAGTATCTGCACGAGATCAAAGAGAACGTGATGCGCACCGCCGAGGCGGTGGCAGAGGAGATACAGAAGCACCGCAGCGAACTGGAGATGGTGACGCAGGAGCTGGAGCGGCACCGCGCAGGCCGCCAGAGCATGGAGATGCACGAGCATATGCTGATGCACGCCGAGGCCATCCTGCTCAGACTGGACCAGCTGCTCGAGAGCAAGGAGCATCAGGAAGCACTGCTGGCACACCAGCAGGAAGTGGCACGCGCGCAGCAGGAGGAGAACCAGACACTGGCCAGACTCTACACCCAATACCGCGAGATAGTGTCGCAGACCGAGACGCTGGAGGCCGAGCTGCAGATGCACCGCAACAGTACAAAGGGCCAGGACAGTTTCCTCATGCAGGAGCGTGCCATGAGCCTCAAGGCCAAAGGGCAGATGCTGCTCAGTGCCGAATCGCTATGGAGGCGCATCTCGGCAGGGTACAACGCCATAGAAGAGAAGGAAATCCGCCTCAACGAACTGCGCCTGCACATTGAGCACACCGAGGCCAACGTCAAGACTCTGGAGACGGAGACCGGCAAGGCACAGCGCATAAGCCGCGAGAAGGAATACACCTACCTGCTGAGCAAGGGACAGAATGTGGTGCAGCTGCGTGCGGGACTGCATGAGGGTACCGCCTGTTCGGTGTGCGGAGCCAAACATCACCCCTACCATTGCGACACGATGCTCGAACAGAGCAAGCTCATAAGCGACTTCAAGACCGACTACGAACTGCTGGAGGCCGAAGCGCAAGGCAAGCAGAAACAGCTGGAGGAGCTCCGGCTCGACCTGGCAGAGAGCAAGGGAGAGCGGAAAGCGCTGGAAGCAGCACTCGAGAGGCTGCGCAGCAGGCAGAACGAGGACGTGAGGGAGTGGGCCATCTTTGCACCGCTCGACCGTTCGTTCAGCGATTGCACGCCCAGCACAAACCAGGAGGCACGACAGGCCATGATACGCCAGCTGAAGGAGAACGTGAGTCGCGACGGCGAACTGGCGCAGAAGGAGCTCGACACCTTCACCTTCCACCACACCCAGATAGCCGCCCTGAGCGAGAAGCTGCAGCAGCTGGAGCAGCGCAAGAGCGAACTGAGCACACGCCTGGAGGAGGTCAACACCGCCTGCCAAGTGGTGGCCGGCCGCGTGGAGAGGGTGCAGACCCGCATCGACAAGGAGCGCAAGCGCTACAGCCGGATATACGAGCAGACCGACAAGGACATCACCATCACCGACTGGCTGCGCGAATGGCGCGAGAGCCACGAGGGGCTCAAGGGACGCATACAGCAGATGGCTGCCGCCTGGAACACCGTCAACAAGCAGATAGAGGACGAGTCACAGGAGCAGCGCACCGAGCAGGCTCTGCTCGAGGAACTGGCCTTGCGCCAGGCTGCAGTGAGCCAGTGGGCCGACACGCTGCAGAAGCGCATCGAAGCCTGCCGCACACAGGCCGACGAATACGCCACCGGCATAGAGCGTCTGGCAGGCTCGGGCGACCCCAGAACTCCCTTCCGCGAGAGCTACAAGCAGTTTCTGCAGGCCATCGCAGAGGAGAGCGAGGTGGCACAGGAAGCCGAGCTGGTGCAAAGCCAGGCCAGCAGGGCAAGGGGCAAAAGCGACTTCCGCACCCAACTGGAGCACAGCCAGGCCGAGATGCTGGCCGAAGGAAGGGCCGAGGTGGATGTGTGGATACACAACTTCAACGCCCAGAACTCTCCCATCCAGTATGCCGAACTGGAGCGCATGATGCAGGACGACCGCGACTGGCACGAACTGCGCACCCGCATCCAGTCCTCCACCCTCGAGACAGCACTCTGCCAGGAGCGCGTTGACAACCTCAACAGCCGCATCGTGTGCCTGCAAGCCGAGGGCGGGAAAGCCAGCGGAGATGAGGAGGAGATGCTGGCATCGCTGGCCAGCCAGCAGGAGACACTCGAGCAGCAGCGGCGCGACATCATGCTCCAGATAGCGCGTGCCGACATCACGCTGGAGAGTCAGGAGCACAGCACAGCCCAATCTGCCGGATAAGCCAGCACGCTGCATCGGCCATCGCAGCGCGCTGCAACTGCCAACGCAATGCACTGCACTGGCCAACGCACCGCACTGCACCCGGCCAGGCATCCTGAAGGACTGCCCCCGTGGCGCTATCCCCCGGCAAGCGCAAGGCAAAGCGGGGAAAGGCGAGATGTAAAGTTTCAGCCGACCAAGCACAGAGCCTCATGCCGCGTGGTGTGGCGCCTCAAGGGAGAAAATGAACTGCCCCTGGCAATAAAGTGCATAATCCCGAAGAACAAAAAGTAAAGTTTCAAAAAATGCGATGTGATGCGTAAACCTGCGCCCCACATCGCATTTATTCTATAAAAATACCACCAAATTGTCCGTAAAACGCCTCCGCAAGCCCTTCATTGGGTCAAAATAGATCAAGAAATGCACCCTGTTAACATTCTTTATCTATTGTCAATATACAAGAAAAGAGTTGATTTTGTATCTTTGTGCTGGTAAACAGAGAAAATAAACCCATTTAAGTCATGGCAGGAAACAAGTACAACCTCACAGAGAAAAAGCAAAAGAACCCTCTCTACCGCACTTTGGTCAACCCCCAACTGGTGGAAGAGCTCTATCAGAAGATAATGGCCAAGTTCGTGGTCGAGAAGAAATACAAGGATCCAGACTACTCCGCCCAGAAGCTCGCCAAGGAGCTTGAGACCAACAGCCGCTATATAAGTGCTGTGATAAACCTCCGCTTCCAGGACAACTACTCGCAGATGGTAAACGAGTTCCGCGTCAAGGAAGCCATGTATATGCTCAAGGACAAGCACTGCGAGCGCATGTCGATGGAGGAAGTGGCCACTCAGGTGGGCTTCTCAAACCGCCAGTCGTTCTATGCCGCCTTCTACAAGCGCACCAACTGCACTCCTCGTGAGTTCCGCATGAAGGCTTTGGCCGAACTGGATGCACTGAAGAAGGAGCGCTCCGAGAAGCGTAAGGCCAAACAGGCAAAGGCCGAAGCCACCGAGACCAAATGAGTGCGGAGGTGTTTCAGTATGCCGGCGAGCGATTCGCCGACATACAGATGCTCCGCTATCAGGTGCCCGGATTCGACGAGCTGACACTCCGTCAGAAGACTCTCATCTATCACCTCAGCCAGGCGTCCCTGCTTGGACGCGATATCCTATGGGACCAGAACGGGCGGTTCAACCTGCGCCTGCGACGCATCCTGGAGGCTGTATATACACATTTCAGCGGCGACCGCTCATCGGCGGACTTCGCCGCTTTTGCTGTATATATGAAGCGCGTGTGGTTCAGCAACGGCATCCACCACCACTACGGATGCGAGAAGTTCCAGTCTGGCTTCACGCAGGAGTTTCTGCACCAGGCACTTGAGCAGCTCCAGGCAGAGCACATCGCCCTGGGCTACAGTTCGCTGGAGGCATTGGAACAAGAGCTTTTCCCCGTCATCTTCGACCCCTCGGTCATGCCCAAGAGGGTCAACCAGGCAGCAGGTGAAGACCTCTTGCTCACCTCGGCATGCAACTACTATGCGCCCGGCATCACACAAGCCGAAGCCGAGGAGTTCTACGCACGCCAGAAGGCAGAGGGCGACCAGCAGCACCCCATCATGTATGGCATGAACAGCCGGCTGGAAAGGGCTGCCGACGGAAGCCTGCACGAGAACGTGTGGCGGGCCGATGGCATGTACGGAGCAGCCATACGGCAGATAGTGCAGATGCTGTCGCAAGCCATCCCCTATGCCGAAAACGAGCGGCAGCAGAGCGTCATACGCAAGCTCATCGAGTTCTACGAGACGGGCAACCTGGCCGTCTTCGACGCCTACACCATCCTGTGGGTGGAGGAGACCGAGGGCGAAGTGGATTTCACCAATGGCTTCACCGAGGTGTATGGCGACCCGCTGGGACTGAAAGCGAGCTGGGAAGGCTACGTCAACTATACTGACCACCAGGCCACCCGACGTGCACAGGCATTGAGTCGGAACGCGCAATGGTTTGAGGACCATTCGCCTGTGGATGCCCGCTTCAAGAAGCCGCTGTGCCGCGGCGTGTCGGCCAAGGTCATCAACGCAGCCATCTTGGGCGGCGACCTCTACCCCAGCAGCGCCATCGGCATCAACCTTCCCAACAGCAACTGGGTGCGTGCCGAGCACGGAAGCAAGAGTGTGACCATTGCCAATCTGACACATGCCTACGACGAAGCAGCACGCGGAAACGGATTCCGCAACGAGTTTGCCGACAGCACACAGACCGTAAGCCTGATGGACCGGTACGGCTCGATATGCGATGACCTGCACACCGACCTGCACGAGTGTCTGGGTCACGGAAGCGGAAGACTGCTGCCCGGCGTGGATCCCGACGCGCTGAAGGCCTACGGAAGCACCATCGAGGAGGCACGCGCCGACCTCTTCGGACTCTATTACCTGGCGGATGAGAAACTGGTGGAACTGGGTCTGACGCCCTGCCAAGAGGCTTACAAGGCACAATACTACAGCTACATGATGAACGGACTGCTCACTCAGATGGTGCGCATACAGCCCGGACACCAGATAGAAGAGGCACACATGCGCAACCGCGCACTCATTGCCCGATGGACACTGGAGCACTACCCACAAGCCGTCAGACTCAGCGAGCAGGACGGCAAGCACTATGTGGAGATTCTCGACTACCCCTTGCTGCGCACGGCCTTCGGCAATCTGCTGGCCGAGATACAGCGCATCAAGAGCGAAGGAGACCTCCAGGCTGCCCGGCAGATGGTGGAGCGCTACGGCGTGAAGATAGATGCCACACTGCACCAAGAGGTGCTCGAGCGCTACAGCAAGCTGAATCTTGCACCCTACAAGGGCTTCATCAACCCCCGCTACACACCCATCTACGACCAGGAGGGGCACATCACAGACGTACACATAGACTACCTCGAGACCTACGACGAGCAGATGCTGCGCTACAGCAAACAATATAACACACTGATATAAACATGCTTCAGGAAATCATTGACATAAAGAAAGACCTGAGGGCAAGCATGAACGGAATCCTCTCTGCCCGCATGCGGGAGGCCGGGATGCCCTACAAACTGGTGTTCGGAGTGGAACTCCCACGCCTGCAGAGCATAGCAGCCCAGTTCACCCCAAGCCGCCGGCTGGCCCAGGAACTGTGGAATGAAAACATACGCGAAACGCGCTTGCTGGCATGCCTGCTCATGCCTCCCCAGGAGTTTGCAGCCGACCTCGCCGACATCTGGGGCGATGAGATTCCCACCGCCGAGGTGGCTCAGATAATGGCCACACACCTCTTGCCCAAGGCACCCGGTGCCTGCGGACTGGCCTTCGAGTGGATTGCATCGGACAACGAGATGAAGCAGCTTTGCGGATTCCTCTGTGTGGCCAGACTGCTCCAGCAGGATGCGCCCATCGAGGAACGCTCGCTCGAGGAACTGGAAAACCAGGCTCATGCCCTCTCCGACAGTGCCAGCCCAAGCCTCAAGAAAGCCATCGCAGCCGCACTCAACTGGAAGAAAGAACACGAGGAACGCATGAAAAAGCAGGAAGAAAAGGGCTGCAAGCAAAAATAAAGCCATACCTTTGTGGATGGTATGCACGATGCGGACATTATCATAGAAGCAGCCACGCAGCGGTTGACAGACTTTTTGACAGCCAAGAAGATGCGCAAGACACCCGAAAGATACGTCATCCTGAGGGCGGCGTGCCTGCTACCCGGAATCTTCACAATAGACCAGCTGGACGAGCAGATACGCCTGCATGGAGAGATGCAAGTGAGCCGCACCACCCTCTTCAATAACCTGGAGACCATGGTGGAAGCACAGCTCCTCATCAAGCACACGCTCACCCGGGCAGCACACTACGAGCTCAACCTGCAGCCCACACCCAAGGCCTACCTCGTGTGCAGCCGCTGCCGCAAGGTGGCCAAGCTGGAGCGCAAGGAGCTGGAAGCCTACCTGGCCACCGTGAGGAGCAAGTCGTTTGTGGTGCAGCAGCCCGTCCTCTACCTGCACGGACTGTGCCGCAAGTGCTACATGGAGCAGATAAGGAAAGTAAAACAGACTAAATAGATCAAACCCATGACGAAAGGAAAAGTTGATGCCTTGCTTGGTATCGTCTTCGGTGACGAGGGCAAGGGAAAGGTTGTAGATGTGTTCACACCCCGCTACGATGTGGTGGCACGCTTCGCCGGCGGCCCCAATGCCGGACACACAATCATATTCGAGGGCAAGAAGTTTGTGCTCCGCAGCATCCCCTCAGGCATCTTCGATGAGGGCAAACTGAACATCATAGGCAACGGTTGCGTGATAGCTCCCGACCTGTTCGCTGCCGAGGCACATGAGCTGGAGGCTGCCGGTTACGACCTCAAGAGCCGTCTGCACATCAGCAAGCGCGCCCATCTCATCCTGCCCACGCACCGTGTGCTCGACCGCGCCTATGAGGCAGCCAAGGGAAAGAACAAAGTGGGCACCACAGGAAAGGGCATCGGCCCCACCTACAGCGAGAAGGCAAGCCGCACGGGACTGCGTGTGGGCGACATTCTGGACAACTTCCAGGAGAAGTACGATGCGCTGAAGGCCCGCCACATGCAGATTCTGAGCGACATGCACTACACCGACTTCGACATCACAGAGGAAGAGAAGCTGTGGATGGAGGGCGTGGAATACATGCGCCAGTTCCCCTTGACCGACACGGAGATAGAAATCAACCGCGCCTTGGAGGCCGGCAAGAACGTGCTGGCAGAGGGCGCCCAGGGCACCATGCTCGATATTGACCACGGCACCTACCCCTTTGTGAGCAGCAGCAGCACAGTATGCGGCGGCGTGTGCACCGGACTGGGTGTGGCTCCCAACCGCATCGGTGAGGTGTTTGGAATATTCAAGGCCTACAGCACACGAGTGGGTGCAGGCCCATTCCCAGTGGAGCTCTTCGACGAGACAGGCGACCTCATCCGTGAGGTGGGACACGAATATGGAGCCGTGACAGGACGCAACCGCCGCTGCGGCTGGCTCGACCTGGTGGCTCTGAAGTATGCCATCATGGTCAACGGAGTGACCCAGCTCATCATGATGAAGAGCGATGTGCTGGACGGCTTCGACACCATCCGCGTGTGCACAGCCTATGAGAAGGACGGTGTGCAGACTACCGACATGCCCTACGACACCGAGGGCTGGAAGGCTGTCTATGAGGATCTGCCGGGCTGGAAGACCGACCTCACACAGATGACCAGCGAGCAGCAGTTCCCCCTGCAGTTGCGTGACTACATCTCTTATATAGAGAAGGAGACTGCCACTCCCATCACTATCGTGAGCGTAGGACCCGACCGCGCACAGACCATCATGCGATAATCCTGGGAGCCGAAAGGTACCCCACAGATACGGCAATCCCCAGCCTCCATGCATCGGAGACTGGGGATTGCCCTTTCCTGACCCGCTGTGCGGAGTGCTTAGGCCGGCTTCGGCTCAGAAGTTGTCCATGTGCACCTCGAAGTAAGCCTGCGGATGGGCGCATACGGGGCATACTGCGGGAGCCTCCTTACCCACCACGATATGTCCGCAGTTGCGGCATTCCCACACCTTCACCTCGCTCTTGGCAAACACCTCCTGCGCCTGGATGTTGTGGAGCAGCGCACGATAGCGCTCCTCGTGCCGCTTCTCGATGGCAGCCACCATGCGGAACTTCTCGGCCAGCAGCGTGAAGCCTTCCTCGTCGGCCGTCTTTGCGAAGCCATCGTACATGTCTGTCCACTCATAGTTCTCGCCCTCGGCAGCAGCCAGCAAGTTGTCTGCTGTGGTGCCTATGCCGCCCAGCTCCTTGAACCAAAGCTTGGCGTGTTCCTTCTCGTTGTCGGCTGTGCGGGCGAAGATTTCCGCCATCTGCTCCAGTCCCTCCTTCTTGGCCACCGAGGCGAAGTAGGTATATTTGTTACGCGCTTGCGACTCCCCGGCAAATGCTGCCTGCAGGTTCTTCTCAGTCTGAGTGCCTTGATACTTGTTACCCATAGTCTGTCCCTTTCTTTTTGGTTAAATGTGATTATTGATGCAAAAGTATTACTTTTCGCCCGTAATAGCAAAGATAAACCCGCAAATCGATAGGAAATTTCGGCACGAGCGTCATTTTACACCAACTTTATGCCGAAATCTACCATTAAAGACCTAACTTTGCAGAACATTCTAAAGCATTACAGATGAACACGGAACAACTTGAAGGACGTTACCAGACCGTATGTGCGGCTCCCAGCGGCAACGGTTTCCGCATCGGGCACATGCCTGACTTCCTGATGCGCAGCGACATCAACGACTGCGCGCCACACGTCCATGCCTTCTACGAAATACTCTGGTTCCAGCAAGGCGAAGGCATCCACACCGTGGATTTCACCGATTATGAGGTGAAGCCAGGCACCATCTTCTTCCTCACTCCTGGGCAGATACACCACTTCGACGACAAAGAGCGCTACCGCGGAGTGTCCATCAAGATGTGCACCGACTTCATGCACGACGAGAAGGACCCCGGCAGCCTGTCGCTCAAATACGACTTCTTCCACGTCTTCGACGCTCCTCCTTATTATATTATAGATGCCGACACGGCCGTCACATTGGACCGCATCGTGGAAGCCATGGAGCGCGAGGAGCACGAGAACCAGGCTTTCGGCAATATAGACATGCTGAAGGCTCTGTTGCGCATGTTCCTTATCAACGTGCTCAGATACGGCAGCCAGGCCCAGGGGCAGCAGGCCTACGAACTGAAGCCGGCACGCATGCTCTTCCTGCAGTTCCGCCAGGCTGTGGAGCGTCACTATCGCGAGAAGCACTCCGTGCAGGACTATGCCGACCTGCTCAATGTGGCGGCACGCACGCTGAACAAGTGTGTCAACGACTGCTCGGGCCACTCGCCGCTCACGCTCATCAACGACCGCATCGTGCTGGAAGCCAAACGCATGGTGCGCTATACAGGCATGATAATAAAGGAGATAGCCATCGAACTGGGCTTCGAGGACACCTCCTACTTCGTGAAGTTCTTCAAGCGACAGACGGGCTACCTGCCCTCTGACTTCCGCGAAGCCGACCAGGTGACCCACTGCATCAGCAGGTCTGGGCGCGATGACTGACCTCACACTCATCCACACACACCATTTACACACAGCCACATGAGTACCCCCATAACCAACAAACCCATGCAGCCCCACACACTCAGCGCCGAACGCGACCCGATGGGAGCAGCCATACTCGACTACCAAAAGGAGCAGCGGGCAGGCCGACTGCGCGTGCGCTCCACGATGTTTGAGGATGATGAGATGCCCGTAGCCCACCTGTTTCGCAACGAGAGCGAGATGCCTCTGCTGGAGCAGAAGGCTCTGAGCCTGGCGCGGGGACGCATACTGGATGTGGGAGCAGGCGCGGGATGCCATGCACTGGCACTTCAGCAGCGCGGGATGGAGGTCAAGGCCATCGACATCTCGCCGCTCAGCTGCGAGGCGATGCGCCTGCGCGGAGTACGCGATGTGCAGTGCACCAGCCTCTTCAGTCCTCTGTTCTCCCCCTCAGAATCCGCATGCCCTGTGGGGTTCGACACCATCCTGCTGCTGATGAACGGTACCGGCATAGCGGGCAAGGTGAGCCGCCTGCCCATGTTGCTCATGCGTCTGCGCGACCTGCTCGCTGCTGGCGGACAGGTGTTGGTGGACTCCTCCGACCTGCGTTACATCTACGAGGACGAGGAGGGGCATATGGACATCGACCCCAAAGAGCCCTACTATGGCGAAGTGGATTACCAGATGGTGTATAAGAACCTGCGCGGCAAGACCATCGAGGGCGACTCCTTCGACTGGCTCTATGCCGATTTCGGCCTGCTCCAATCCACCGCCCGCGCCTGCGCGATGGGCTGCGAACTGGTGGCAGAGGGTGACCACTACGACTATCTGGCACGCCTCTGGCGCGAGGCTTAGGCATTGGGCGAAGAAAGCGGAAGCGCCCTTGGCCGAATGAATGGCGGCTGCGACAGACGGCTCTCCGCGCTCCATGCCACGCAACAGCATTCCCTGCCTGCAGTTGTGTTTGGATGAAACAGCCAACGCAATGCGGTGCATCGGCCTTCGCAGCGCACTGCATCGTCCATCGCAGCGTGCTGCATAGGGCATCGCAGCGCAGTACGTTCTACCCCTCTTCATTATTGTGTATTCTTCCCCGGCGGCTCCCCCAGGCAGTCTGCCCTGCCCGCTTGCTTCCTCCAAGTCGCTGCGGAGACAAAGGAAAGGCATTTTTCAGAAAGAGACGATGGGCCGGCATTCATTCGCGATGCTCCTGCCAGGCACCCCGAAATCCATTCCATCGGCACGAAGACAGCCCCCGGCAAGCGACAAAAAGCCCATTTACTTGCATGTAAACTCAAATCTGCGTACTTTTGCACCAGCAACTGGTTCTCCACACGCCGCATGAGGATGCGGCAGGAGCCAAGATGGGAATGCAGTGGGAATCTGCAACTATACCCGTAGCTGTGAGTCCTTTCTACAAGGGTAGCCAACAGTGTCACTGAACGCAAGGCTTTCGCCTTGCAATACGTTTGGGAAGACCGCGTTATCTCAAGGATGAAGTCAGAAGACCTGCCAGTGCTGACAAACGATATGAATATCTGCGGGACTACAGATAGAAACTGCCAAGAATGACAAGACAGCAAGGAAAGTATGCGCTGATGTGTGCTTTCGCAACCCTGCTGAGCCTGCTGACGCCTGTCCGGGGACAGACCGGGAAGCAGCACAGAGACTCGGTATCCACCATGCGCGAAGTGGTGGTCAAGGGAACGCGGGAGAACACACCGCACCAGATTATCACACGCAACCAGATCAACAGCCTGCCATCCAACTCGGTGGCAGATGCCCTGAAGTATCTGGCAGGCGTGCAAATCAAGGACTACGGCGGACTGGGAGGCCAGAAGACCATCAATGTGAGGTCGCTGGGGTCGCAGCACGTGGGCGTATATATGGACGGTGTGCGCATCACCAACGCGCAGAACGGGACGGTGGATCTGGGCAAATATTCGCTCACCACGCTGGAGAGCGTGTCGCTGTATAATGCCAACAAGTCGGAGCGACTGATGATGGCCACCGAATATGCCTCGGCTTCTACAGTATATATGCGCACCCGCCGGCCCGACTCCACAGCACTCGTGTCGTCGTACCAGTACGGCTCCTTCGGTACACACAAGCTGGCTGCCACCTACAGCTACAGGAACTGGGGATTCGTGGATGCCGCCTTCACACGCTCACGGGGCAACTATCCATTCGAATACCACACGCAATACGAGGACACCACAGGCACGCGACGCAATGCCGACATCACCATGTACCGCATAGAGGGATGCGCCTTCTGGAAGGGACTCCAATGGCACACCTACTACTTCAACTCGGTGCGCGGACTGCCCGGGGGCATCGTCAGGAGGCTATCAGACACCTATACCGACGTGGGCAGGGAGTGGGACCGCAACTTCTTCAGCCAACTGACCTACCGCGAAGAGTTCGGGCCTGTGGGGGTAAGGGGCATTGTGAAATACACCAACGACTTCCTGCATTACCGCTCGGACTACCCCGAGAACATCTCGGTGCACAGCAACAACAAGTACCACCAGCAGGATATCTACGGCGCAGCAGCGGGGTCGTACCAGCTGGGGGACTTCTCTCTGTCGGCATCCACCGACCTCCGATGGTCGGACCTCACCACTGACGTGAAGAACTTCCACTACGTGTACCGCCTGGACAGCAAGACTTCGCTGGCCGCCTTCTACCGCTTCAAGGGGCTGAGCACCAACGTGAGCGCACTCTACACACACGTTAGCGACCACACCAACGGCACCACCAAGCCATTGAGCCAACTCACCTACAATGCCCTGGCATCATATACCCTGGGGCACTGGACCATGCGCACGTTCTACAAGAGCGTGTTCCGCGCACCCACACTCAACGACCTCTACTACACATTGGTAGGCAATCGCAACCTGAAGCCAGAATACACCAAGCAGTTTGACATAGGGGCGGCATTCCGCAGCCAGTATATCGACGTGCAGGCCGACTGGTACTACAACCACGTGGAGGACCGCATCGTGTGCCTCCCGCTCAAGGGTTCCTACCAGTGGACGATGCTCAACTACGGCTACACACGCTGCATGGGAGTGGATGTCACCGTAAATGCACGCTACAAGGCACACTCTCTGCTGCTCACAGGAACATTCCAGGACGACCGCAACAGGACAAACCCCAAGGAAGATGCCTATAATGACTACATCGCCTACAGCCCCAAGTGGTCGTTCACAGCCGTATATTCGCTCGACTACAAGGGATGGACAGCCTCACTGAGCCACATGTTTGTAGATAAGAGATACTGGACGGCCGAGAATGCCATTGAGCCTCCCCTGGAGGCATACAACTGCACGGACGTGAAGGTGGGCTACCACTTCCTGCGCCACTATACGGTGGAAGCCGAGTGTCAGGACGTCTTCGATGCGAGATACGAGCTTATCCAGCGTTGGCCAATGCCAGGCAGACGCTTTTCGATAACATTCAAATATAAGTTATGAAGAGAAACATATTCCTACTGATGCCCCTTCTCCTGCTGGCAGCATGCGGAGAAGAAAACGTTCCAGGCCCTCAGCCTGGAGGCGGCAAGGAGCCCACACAGCTGACCGAGCACCTTATCATCTGCAACGAAGGCAACTGGCAGTCGGACAACGGGCAGCTGTCATTCTACAACGGCGCCACCGGCACACTCACCAACCAGTGGTTCCGCAAGCAGAACGGCATGAAGCTGGGCGACACGCCCAACGATATCCTGCAGGTCAACGACACCCTCATCGCCATCGCAGTGAACTGGTCAAACATCATCCAGTACATTCATCCCGACGGCACAGCATGTGGAGCCACCGAGAACGTGCCCAACAACCGGCGCATGTGCAGCGACGGGGAATATCTGTATATCACCTCCTATGCCCACAAGTGCGGCACGATGCGCTTCACCAAGGGGTATGTGGCCAAGATAGATGTACGCACCAAGCAGGTGGTGGGCACCTGTGAGGTGGGATGGGAGCCCGAAGGCATACGCCTCTATAAGGACACGCTCTATATAGCCAACACGGGCGGCTACTCGTTCAGCGAAACTACCCACGAGCACGAAACGACCGTGTCACTGGTAGATAGCAAGTCGATGACCCCCATACGCAATATCGACACGGGATGCATCAATCTCTTCGGCAAAGTGTCGCAGGCTGGCAGGTACCTATGCATAAACTCTGGCGGCGACTATTATGACGTAAAGCCCAGGATGGTCATACTGGACTGTGAGAGCGGACAATTTAACGTGCTGGACTTCCCATGCACCTACAACACCACCGATGGCCGCCTCTTCTATACCGTGGGAGCGGAATTCTCCTACTATACAGGCGAATATAAGTACCATCTGAAGACCATCGACCCGATCACCATGGAAGTGACCGATGGCGTGGCAAATGAGGTGATTACAGAGAAGCTGAAGACTCTTACCTCGCCCCACGAGATATACATCTCTCCCTACACCCGCAACATCTACTTCACAGAAGCCGGCAGCTACGCATCGGCTGGCTATCTGTACGGCTACACGATGAGTGGCGAGGAACTGTTCCCGCCGCAGAAGCTTTATATCAACCCCGCCCATATCCTGGCGCTGCCAATACAGGAGCAACAGGCGGGAAGACGACTTCAGGTAATCACGGAATAATCTGACCAAAAACATTATATTATGAGAAAGTCTTTGATTACAATAATAATGCTGTCGGCGGCATCAGTTGCAACGGCCCAGACACAGCAGGTGACTGTGGTGGAACTACATCCTGCTCCGGGCCAGTTTGTCAACACACTTCCCCAGGCCAGCGAAGGCACCACCCACAAGGAGATGTGTGCAGCTGCCACCCAAAGCCTGGCCGATGAGGAAGTAATCCATCTGGGGGCCTACGGAGGATACATAACCGTGAAGTTTGACCACGCCGTACAGAACAAGAAAGGCTCCGATTTCCGCATCATGGGAAACAGTTCCTATGCCGTTTCCGACCCCGTGTATGGCAGCGAGACCATAGGCGGGAACTTCGAGCCGGGCATCGTATATGTGGGAGTGGGCGATGATGTGGAGACCTGCAAGTGGTATGAGCTGGCAGGCTCGGAATACTACACCACCCAGATTCACGACTTCTCCATCACCTATCACAAGCCCACGGCTGAGACAGGAGAGCACAAGCAACCCTTCTCCACCCATGACAACTACATCCGCTGGGAGGCCACGTGGACAGACAAGAACGGAGAGAAGCGTGACTCATCGGGCTACCACATGAAAAACTCCTTCCACAAGCAGACCTACTGGCCTTTGTGGGAAGAGGGCGAGACACTCACGTTCAAGGGAGGAAAGTTGCCCAACAACGCCATCGACTACTCGGGCAAAGGCATCAATTGGATTCTCTACCGCTACGCAAAGGACTCCTACGGCTACGCCGACTGCTCGCTCAACAAAGACGAATACTCCACCTTCGATATCGACTGGGCTGTGGATGAACAGGGCAATCCTGTGGAGCTGCCCGAGATAAACTTCATACGCGTGGCCACAGGCATCTTCCAATACTGCGGATGGATTGGCGAAACGAGCACCGAAGTGGCTGGCTTCCAGGACCTGCATCTGGTACCGGGATACGATGACGCCCCCATCATCATCCCCACCAAGGAACGTCCCTCGGGCCTGAACACCATCACAGGCAACAGCCAGAAGTCTGCCCCCATCTACTATGACCTCACAGGCCGTAGGGTGGAGAGACCCACACGAGGCATTTATATCCGAAACGGAAAGAAGATAAGCATTAAGTAAAACTCAAAAAAACAAGCCGCAAGAGAAAACTGTTCACTCTGGCAGCGTTCTGTCTGGCCACTCTGGCCCTCAACGCACAAGAGAGTGTCGACTACATCATCCGCACTCTGACATTCGAAGATGCCGACTTCAAGGGGTCCACTCCCACATTCAGCGGGGGCGACAACTGGTCTTCACTCATCGATGACCCTCAGTATGGCGGTCAACTGCTGTACGGTTCAGGCGATGGCGTATCCAGCATCGACGAGGCTTACAAATGGACTGATGAGAACAACACCTGGCTCTCGAGCGTACTCTCACAGGGCTACGGCTCCTGGTGCTACTATAGCGGAGGACATGCCATATCCAATTACGCTTCGGCCGATATCGAAACCTATGGCGGTTACAACTCTCAGCTGACTATCTACAAGAAGAGTGACAATCTGGAACTGGTACGCACAGGAGGCGGACACAACGGTTCGGACAATTTTGCCGTGCACTTTGGCTATGCCGACAACTCAGGCTTCGGACTGGGGGAAGATGCTCTGCCAGCCCTGGCCTTTGCCGATAGCACAGCAAGAGTAATCGACCATATGTACGTCAACAACATATGCTACGCACTCAACTGCTACATGAACGGAAACGGCTTGACCGCCAAGATTGGCGAGGGAGACTGGGTGGCTATCGTGGCCACTGGCTACAACGGCGACGAGAAGACAGGTGAGGCCAAGCTGTATCTGTGCAACGGCCCCAAGGAGATAGTTACCGACTGGACCAAGTTCGACCTCTCTGGCCTGGGCAAGGTGACCCGCGTGACATTCAACGTGACTGGTTCCAGCGACAACGGTTACGGCTTCTCACAGCCCGCCTATTTCGCTTATGACGACGTAGCAGTACGCTTCGAGAAGGATGCCACCGCCATCAACAACATCAGCCAGAGCACTCCTGCCGCCAACCAGGCCTACTACGACCTGCAGGGCCGCCGCATCAGCACTCCCCAGAAGGGCATGTACATCCACAACGGCAAGGTGTATATCAAGAAGTAAAGCCATCTGCCAACGCCTCAAAAAGGGAATCACTATTATCCGCATAAAGGCGTAAACAGAGAATCAGAAACAACTGCCCCCCCAAAAAAGGGCTCCCATCATCATAGGGCTGAACTCCTCCCCAGGGGCTCAGCCCTATCTTGTTTTCGCTCCCACATCAAACGTTTCACCACAACAACAGCCTTTCACAGCCCACCCGATATATCCTGGGGATTAAGCCGTCAACTGATTCAGTATGGCTTTTACAATGCTGACTACTGTTTCAGTTTATGAAGAGAAAAAGTGTCTAGCAGCAAAATCGGGAAAAGACAGAACCAAGGATACTTTTTCCGGGCAGTTTTCTGACTACATGGAGCATTCTGAGAATATCGCCCAAATGGTACCGCCGTATCGGTCTGTTGGTACCGCGCGGAGCGGAAGCGTGGTACCGCTCATATCGGTCTGATGGTACCGGTACCAAAGTTCCGATATACACGCTGTCAAAGGGTGCCGTACGGACGGTACCGCAAGGCACCCCAAGATAGCGAGTTCAAGCAGTCTTACTTGCCCCTTCTTTTATGACGCAAAGTTTCTCCCTTGAGTTCTATATGCTCTGAAGAGTTTACCAGCCTGTCCATGATGGCATCGGCAAGTGTCGGTTCTGCAATGTAGTCATACCATCTTTCCAGCGGCACCTGAGATGTTATGATGACTGACTTCTTCTCGTACCTGTCCTCAAGCAGTGTCAGCAATGCAATTCGAGCTTCCGCTGTAAGAGGCTGCAATCCGAAGTCGTCAAGTATTATGAGGTCTTTCTTTTCAAGTCTCCTGATGAGTTTCTGATATGTGCCCTCCAACCGTGCCTTTGCCAGTTCATCTGCGAAATGGTTCATGCTGAGATAAAGGGTTGACAGCCCGAGAGTGCATGCCTGATAGCCAAGGGCACAGGCGAGATAGGACTTTCCGCACCCTGTCAGACCTGTAATGAGCAGGTTGTCGCCCCTGCGTACGAAGTTGCAGTCAGCAACCTCCGCCAGCATGGCCTCCGTCAGGTTGCGCTCTGTGGAGCATGTTATGTTCTCGATGAAGACCTTGTATCTGAGTTTGGCAGCCTTCAATAGTCTTTCAGTGAGTTTCCTGTCCCTGGTACATATCTCTGTCTGTACCATTTTCTCTACGGCTCTTTCGAGTCCTGGGCGTTTCTGCATGGGCAGTATCATCATGGCTTCAAAGGCCTCTGCCATGCCAAGGAGTCCCAGTTCCTTGAGTTGGGTCATGGTTGTCTGCATGCTCATGGTTCCTGCCTGTCTTTGGATGAAACAATGCCCCTGTATGCAGATGCGCCACGCACGTTGTCGTTCTGGGGAGTCGTTGATATGATGGTGTTGACAGCAGCCTTGTCCCTGTTGTTCCTCAGGATGTTCGCAAGCAGCCTGTATGCGGCCTTGCCTGTCTCGGCCTTCATCAGGGCGGCTGCCGATTCAAGACGGTCGTAACCGTAAGTCTTTCCAAGTGACAGCACTCCGTTGCACGTGCCGTAAGCCTGCTGGGGGAAGGTGGTGTGCTGGAGTATGTCCTCTACCGCCCACCTGGTAAACGGACCGACACGCTGCGCGCGGTCAATCAGCGTTGCCGCATTCTGGGAGCGGTTGTGCTCGTAGGCAAGGTGAGACTCCGGCATGTGTTCCTTCACGGTGGTATAGCCGTATTGGTCATACTTGCGGTCGTGTGTCCATATGAGTTTGCCGTCCGCATAAATCTCGACAGCCGTCACGTCCCACATGACCTTGACCGTCTGCCCTACATACTTGCAAGGTACACTGTAGAAGTGTCGCTCTGAGCCTACGCATACGTGATACGACGAGCCAAGCTTCACCTCCTTGCGCATACGGAAGCGGTACATTTCCTGCGGCAGGGGACGCATGTTCGGAAGCTCGTACTTCTCAAATATCTCCCATCGGCTGCTGCCCTTGTAAGGCAGGGAGCAGTACTCGTCCAGAAGTTCCCAGATGCGGCTGTTGATGTCGTCCAGCTCATGGAATGTTTCATCCTCCATACGGGCATAAACATAGTGATAGAGATTGTTTACGGCGCTCTCCACAGGTCCCTTGTCGCGAGGCTGGCGCACCCTGCACGCTGTAGGCTCGATGCCGTAGTATGTGGCCCATTCCACGGTCCCGTCAGACAGGGTGAGGCTGTAGCGTTCGGACTTGGCCACCCACTGCTTCATGTTGTCGCTCTTCGCCTCCTTGGGCAATGCGCCCATAAACTCGAGAGCCTTGTTCAGGCCATGGAAGAACCACTCGGTCGTGGCCTTGGGCATCGCCATCATGAAGGGCAGGTTGCTGTAGGGCATCACGCATACCAGCACCACGAGCTTCTGCGGTTTGCCTGTCCTGCGGTCGGTGAGGTAGAGGGCATCGCCGGCAAAGTCTATCTGCATCTGCTCTCCAGGCTCGTAGTTGTTGTGGTACGAGTAGTCATGTGACTCGCGGTACTTTGTGACATGCAGCTTGAACTGGGTGTAGCCGTAGCCGTCAGGACACTTCTTCTTGTAGAAGGTCTCGTGGACGAACTGCATGGTGGCATGTCTGCCCTTGAGCAGGCGCATCACCTCTGGCATGAGTCGTTCAAGCTCAGCCTTGCGGGGATCCTCCACCTGTGATGCCCCTTGTGGTGAAAGGACGGTGAGTAACTCGCTGTCGGAGAGCGCAAGCAGTTCTCCGTAGCTCTTGCCTGTGTCCCGTACAGCCTTGCTTACCTCCGAGACACTTCGCTTGCTGCAATGGATAAGGGAACAGATGGCATTCTGTGACTGCCCCTGGTTGAGCAAGCTGATAATTTCTCTTTGTCTTAACATAAATCTTGTGTTTAGACGTTTTACATTAGATTCGAATGGACACATACGTTCCATCCCAATACTAATATAAGCATCCGTGCAAGACTTTTGTCGGAACAATAAAACTTGTTTATAGTTGCAGTCAAGATGCCGGACAGGCGGTACCATACTTCCGCTACACACGCTGCTGAGCCATTATGTCATAGAACACTTTCTGGAGCGGTACCACTTAACCGATATGAAAAATCCGACAACGTGAATCTGCGGTACCAAAACACCGCTACAGGCGGTACCAAATCACCGATATTATCAGATATGTTTGACAGCGTATGCTGCCGCCTGAGTAGGCCGCTTTTCTCCAAGGGGCTGTCTTTCTGCCGTCAAGAAATCACCGGCGAGGGCGACTCCATTCCCGCACCGGCCGTTCCCCTGCGCGTTACGCCCGACAGGCTGGAGCAGATATCCGGCACCGACATACTCGTTTTCGGTTCCAATCAGCAAGGCATTCATGCCGGCTGGATTGCCCAGGAGGCGCTGGAGCGCTTCGGTGCGCAGATGCATCAGGGGACAGGCATACAGGGACAGAGCTATGCCATCCCCGTCATGCAGGGCGATGTGGACACCATCCAGCCCTATGTGGATGAATTCCTCGACTATGCTTCCCGGCATCCCCACCAGCGCTTCATGGTCACCGAGGTGGGCTGCACCCTGGCAGGCTTCGAGCCCGAAGATATCGCGCCCCTCTTTGCCCCGGCCCGCGAGGAGTCCAATATCTGGCTCCCCATCTCCTTCCTGGTTGCCATGGAGGAGTAAGAAGAGGAGGCGGAAAGCCGCCTTGCCGGCAGAGTCATCATGCTACCCCGAAAAACGCAGCGTGCTGCGATGGCCTGCGCACCGCATTGCGATGGCCCATGCAGCGCGCTGCGAAGGGGGATGCACCGCAGTGTCTTTACTATCTTATGGCAGCAGCCCTTCTATCTTATGGCAGCAGCCCTTCTATCAGATAGCAGTAGCTCTTCTATCCAATAACAGCAACTTTTCTGTCTGATAACAGTAGCTTTCCTATATAATAAAGGAACGGAAAGGAGGAAAGGGCGGTGGAGCGATCTGCCTGATATGCCAGCAGACCCTCTGCAGGCTTTCCCTGGCTCGGGGCAGAGGTGCCCGGAGGGGTGGGAAGATACCTTGCAGAGGGTCTGCTTTTCTATAGTCTTGCCCGTGGGGGTAGTCTGGACTTTTACTTCCAGGTGAGTCGGCGGCCTATCTGGTCGTAGAGGAGTGCCCAGTGGGCGCGGCTCTCAGCATCGCGTGCCGACTGTTTGGCCTGCTTGGTGAGCTGCTGCAACTGCTGTAGCGTATAGAGTACAGCGGGCTGGATGTAGGCATTGCTGTTGCCGTTGGCGCGCAGCAGGTGCTCCAGCATCTGGCTCTGGAGGTTCTTGCGGTAGCTGGACACCTTCTCGCCGGTACGTGCTTCGCTGAACACCAGGCGGGTGAGGTCGGTCAGGTAAGCCTGAGGCGTGTAGGTCTCATTCTTCACATCCAGGCGGTCCATCAGCATCCTCATGGCAGTAGTGCCCACTCCCTGGGTCAGCTCTTCGGGGTTGGCCGTGAAGCGCTGTGCGTAACTCATGTCGCGCAGCCACATAGGCTCGTGCAGCACCTGCTCGTCCATAAACTTGAGAGCTGCCTTCTGCTTTTCCAGAGGCTGTGGTACATACTTGTCGCCGGGCTGCTCCTTGGTGCGGTACGTGTAGAGTACTCCGCCGATGTTGCGTGTCACGTGACCGCAGTAGCGCAGGAACTGTCCGCGTATCTGCTGGTACATGCGCTCCAGTGCATCGCCATAGATATCCTTGGGGTCGTCGCTGGTCCACTCGGGCAGGCGGCTTATCTCATACTTCAGATTCTGTATGCCGTAGGCGCTGGCCTTCATGGCATCGTCGCCCAGGTCCTCTGTCTGGCAGCGCGGATCCAGTCGGCCCAGGCTGGTTTCGCCGTCGCCCCACCACAGGCGTGGGTTCTCCTGGCTCTTGGCAGTCATCTCCTCCATCAGTCGGTGGTCGTCATCCTCGTCCTTGGCATCGGGCAGGTAGGTGTAACCCCAGCGGATGGCCCACTCGTCATAGTCGTTGATGCGGGGGAAGATGCCTGCACGGCTGATGTTGTCCTCGGGCTGTGCCACATAGTTGAAGCGCGCGTAGTCCATGATGCTGGGCGTGTGTCCGTGAGCCTCCACCCATGCTTTGTTGCGCAGGCTATCCACAGGCACCGTGCTCGAAGAGCCGAAGTTGTGGCGCAGACCCAGCGTGTGGCCCACCTCGTGACTGCTCACGAAGCGTATGAGCTGCCCCATGAGTTCCTCGCTGAAGTTCATTGTGCGGGCAGCCTCGTCGATGCTGCTTGCCTGCACCATATACCAGTCGTGCACCAGGCTCATCACGTTGTGGTACCAGCAGATGTGGCTTTCCAGTATCTCGCCGGTGCGTGGGTCGTGCACGTTGGGGCCGTAAGCATTCTCGATAGGGCTGGCCAGATAGCGTATGCAGCTGTAGCGTGCATCCTCCATGCTCATGGTGGAGTCGTTCTCGGGCCACTCCTTACCTATGATGGCATTCTTGAAGCCGGCCTTCTCGAAAGCCTTCTGCCAGTCGTTGACACCCTGTATCAGGTACTTGCGCCACTGCTTGGGAGTGGCAGGGTCAATATAATAGATGATGGGCTTGACAGGCTCCACCAGTTCGCCACGGCGCATCTTCTCCACATCCTCGGGACGTGGTTCCAGGCGCCATCGTGTGATGAACTTCTTGCCCTCAACGCGCTGCTGCTCGTCGGTGAAGCTGGTGTAGCTGTCGGTGAAGAAGCCTACGCGCGGGTCGTAATAGCGCTTCATCATGGGGCGCTCGGGCAAGAGAATGAAGCTGATGTTCAGTCCCAGGGTCACCTTGCCCGTGCTTTGTGCGGCAGGCAGGCTGCTGTTGGGGCCGGCGGCAAAGGTCTTCACCATGCGCACTTCGGTGTTCATTGGGAACGACTTGATGTCCTGCACGTAGCTCATATCGCCCAGCATGCCCTGCAGACCATAGCTCTGCTTGACGTACTGGGGCAGTCCCAGGGCAGGGTTGTCCTGGTTGAAGAAGGGCGATACCTTTATCTTATACACCCCGTTCTGGTGGCTCTCTATCTTGAAAGCGCCTATGATAGGGTTCTCGTTGCTGATTTGGATGGCCCGGCTTATCTTCTGTGTGGAGTCGGCCACATTGATGATGAGGTTGGCACGCAGCAGCATCTGGTCGTCGGCACCCAACTGGAAATACACAGTCTGCTCGTTGACCTGCTCGCCTCCAAACTTTCCGCTGCCCGAAGGAGTGGTGGTGTAGCGTGTGGTGGTGAGGAAGTCGCGGCCGATGAGGCTGTCTGCGATGTGGAAGAACCACTCGTTCTTCACCTTGGTCACGCCGAAGAGTCCCTTGCGCTCGATGGATGGCTTCTCCTCCTGAGGCTTCTGGGGCTGTTGGGGCTGCTGTCCCTTCTTGCCCTTCTTGCCTTTCTTGCCGGCCTTCTTGGCGTCCTTGTCCTTCTTCTGGTCCTTGGACTTCTCCTTGTCGTCCTTGCCTTTCTTCTTTTTGGCGGTCTGTTCCGTCTTGGCCTTCTCCTTGTGGTCTTTGCCCACGCTGGGAGTTGCTGTCAGCAGCATTGCTGCCATCAGCAGGCTCAGATACTTGATTCTCATGCGGGTTTTGTGTATTGGTTTGTTGTTTCTTGAATGTTCTTTCGTGCGGGTCAGTCGGCTGTCCGTCCTGTAAAACGGGACAAAATTACGTTTTATTTTGCACTCCCGAGGGTGAAAAGGCAGAAACTTCGTAATTTTGCAACATTATCTATGGCAGACTTCAAGCTCATATCCAAATACCAGCCTACGGGTGACCAGCCCGAAGCTATACGCCAGCTCACTCAGGGGGTGCTGTCGGGTGTGCCCGCACAGACCCTTCTGGGAGTGACGGGAAGCGGCAAGACCTTCACGGTGGCCAATGTGATAGCGCAGGTCAACAAGCCCACGCTCATCTTGAGCCACAACAAGACCCTGGCTGCACAGCTGTATGGAGAGATGAAGCAGTTCTTTCCCGAGAACGCCGTGGAGTACTACGTGAGCTACTACGACTACTATCAGCCCGAAGCCTATATCCCCAGCACCGACACCTATATAGAGAAGGATCTGGCCATCAACCAGGAGATAGACAAGCTGCGGCTCTCTGCCACCAGCGCGCTGCTCTCTGGCCGCAAGGATGTGGTGGTGGTGAGCAGTGTGTCGTGCATCTATGGCATGGGCAACCCGGCTGCCTTCTACGAGAACATGATAGAGCTGCACGTGGGGCAGCAGATGGACCGCCAGCAGTTGCTGCGCCGCCTGACCGACAGCCTCTACGTGCGCAACGATGTGAGTCTGGCACGCGGACAGGTGAGGGTCAAGGGCGATACGGTGGATGTGGCACTGGCTTATGCCGACTGCCTGCTGCGCATCACCTTCTGGGGCGACGAGATAGAGTCGCTGGAGGAGCTTGATGCGGTGAGCCTGCATCGCCTGGCCGCCTTCGAGGACTATAAGGTGTATCCCGCCAACCTCTTCATGACCAGCCACGATGCACAGGAGCAGGCCATACGCCGCATCGAGGATGACCTGGCTCAGCAGGTGGCTCTCTTCGAGCAGGAAGGCAAGGAGCTGGAGGCCAAGAGGCTGCACGAGCGCGTTACCTACGATATGGAGATGATAAGGGAACTGGGCCACTGCTCGGGCATCGAGAACTATAGCCGCTACTTCGACGGGCGTGAGCCGGGCACACGACCATACTGTCTGCTCGACTTCTTCCCCGATGACTACCTCACGGTGATAGATGAGAGCCATGTGTCTGTGCCTCAGATAAGTGCCATGTACGGTGGTGACCGCGCACGCAAGAACAATCTGGTGGAGTATGGTTTCCGCCTGCCTGCCGCACGCGACAACCGTCCGCTGCGCTTCGAGGAGTTCCTGGAGATGACGCATCAGGTCATCTACGTGAGCGCCACACCTGCTGACTACGAACTGGCACAGAGCGAGGGCATCGTGGTGGAGCAGCTCATCAGGCCCACGGGACTGCCCGACCCTGTGATAGAAGTTCGCCCCACCCATAATCAGGTGGATGATCTGATGGAGGAGATACAGGTTCGCATCGAGCGCGGAGAGCGCACCTTGGTGACTACCCTCACCAAGCGGATGGCAGAGGAACTGACTGAGTACCTGCAGCGGCACGGCATACAGACCGCCTACATACACAGCGATGTAGATACGCTGGAGCGTGTGCGCATCATGAATGACTTGCGCTCGGGCACCTATAACGTGCTGGTGGGTGTCAACCTCCTGCGTGAGGGACTGGACCTGCCCGAGGTGAGTCTGGTGGCGATACTCGATGCCGACAAGGAAGGATTCCTGCGCAGTCACCGCAGCTTGACGCAGACTGTGGGACGTGCAGCACGTAACCTCAACGGACGGGCCATCATGTATGCCGATGTCATCACCGACAGTATGGCGCAGACAATAGAGGAGACCAACCGCCGACGCCAGGTGCAACTGGCCTACAACGAGGCTCATCATATCGTGCCGAAGCAAATCAACAAGGCGCAGACTATGACCGATCTGCTTCAGGCAGGTGATGCCAGCGAGCAGAGAGCGTATGTGGAACCGCAGCCAGCCAGCACCGTCATGGCTGCCGAGCCTGCTCCGTCATTGCTCACACCTCAGCAGATGGAGCGGCAGATAGAGTCGCTGCGCACCAAGATGCAGCGTGCAGCCAAGGAACTCAACTTTGTGGATGCCGCACTTCTGCGTGATGAAATGCTGCGCCTGCAGGCTGAACTTGAGGAGAAAAAGGCTTCTTCCTGATTGGTTTGGCACGGAATGTCCTTCTCTCTTGCAGCCTCTTCCCTTTTTTCCAAAACGTTTCCTTGTTTTTCCAAACGCGCTTCCTCATTTCCCCCAATGTCTTTTATGGGATGAAGCAATAGGGCGGCTTTTTCTGCCCTTGCTCGTCTGATGGGAAAGGTTAAAAAGTGCAAGAGGCCGCCTTTTCGCGCGCAAGTGGTTCTGTATTACAAGAAAAAGTGCTACCTTTGCACCATCTATGCGCTGGAATATGAAGAGAAACATACTGTTCACCCTGCTGTCTGCGGCTCTGCTGACAGGTTGTGGGGAGTATAGTGCTGTGCAGAAGTCATTGGACTATGACTATCGGTACGAGGTGGCAAAGGCAAACTTTGCCGAGGGAAACTACAATCGTGCCTCACAGCTGCTGGGCGATCTGATTGCGCCACTCAAAGGAACGCAGTACGGAGAGGAGAGCCTTTTCCTGCTCGCGCAGAGCTGTTTCCGACACAAGGACTATGAGTCGGCCTCCACATTCTTCCGCAAGTACTATCAGAGCTACCCCAAGGGCGAATATGTGGAGCAAGCACGCTACGGATGCGGCTATGCGCTCTACAAGATGACTGCCGATCCAAGGCTGGACCAGAGCAGCACCATGGAGAGTATCACCGAGTTTCAGAACTTCCTCGACTTCTATCCCCAGACCTCCCTGCGCGAGCAGACCACACAGATGATCTACGCTCTGCAGGACAAGTTGGTGGAGAAGGAGTTCCTGGCTGCCAAGCTCTATTATGACCTGGGAGGATATGTGGGCAACATGACATACGGAGGCAGCAACTATGAAGCCTGCGTGGTGACAGCCGAGAATGCCCTCAAGGACTATCCCTATGCATCGGCTCAGAGGCGCGAGGAGTTCTCTGTGATGATAGTGCGGGCCAAGTACCACCTGGCCATGAAGAGCGTGGAGGAGAAGCGTATCGAGCGTTTCCGCGATGCCGTGGATGAGTGCTACGCATTCCGCAACGACTATCCCGAGAGCAAGCACCTCAAGGAGGTCAACTCCATGCTGGCTCACGCCGAGGGTGTTGTGAAGAAGAAGAACATCCAGCTGCAGCCTGCCGACGACCAAGAATAAGAGTAACAAACGAAGTTTATACATTATATAATATATATGGATTACAAGAAATCTACCGCACCCACCAATACGGTGACACGTGATGTAATGGATTTGTGCAAGGACACAGAGAACATCTATGAGAGCGTTGCCATTATAGGCAAGCGCGCCAACCAGATTTCGGCCGACATCAAAGCGGAGCTCAACAAGAAGCTGCAGGAGTTTGCAAGCCCCACCGACACTCTTGACGAGACTTTCGAAAACCGCGAGCAGATTGAGATCAGCCGTTTCTACGAGCGTCTGCCCAAGCCCACTCTGATGGCCACAGAGGAGTTCATCGAGGGTAAGATCTACTATCGCAACCCCAGCAAGGAGACTTCTCTGGAGTACTAATCTGCCTGTACCCGGCATCCTGCCGGGGAGGCATTTGACTGGTAACGATGATACAAAGAATTCAGACCATATATCTCTTTCTGGCCGCAGCTGCATGCGTGTCGTGTATGAGCATGGACATCGGTCGCTTCGTGGATGCTGAAGGAGGGGTGGCTGGCAGGCTCTACAACCTCTGGATTACGTTTCCCGACGGGCAGCATTCGTTCTACCCATGGGCACTCTTCGTCATTCTGCTCATCAGTGCAACACTCTTGCTGCTCGATATCTTCCAGTTCAAGCATCTGGTGCGCCAGTTCCGCCTGTGCATCTTCAACCTGGTTCTTTTGGCAGGCTGGAACATTGCCTATATAGCGCTGGCGTGGAAGCGCACCCATGAAAGTGGGTTGTCATTCAGTCCCGAGTGGCCTGCTGCCCTGCCCATAGTAGCCATCGTGCTCATCTGTCTGGGTATGCGCGGTATCATGAGGGACATTCTGATGCTGAAGTCACTCGACCGCCTGAGATAACGAACCATCCACTTCTGCCTCTCCCACAAGGTTGGAATAGGATATCCAGTCCGTTTGGCCCATATACCGAAAGCACACTCTCTTTTCCCCGATGAGGGACAGAGGGTGTGCTTTCTGCTTTTATTGTGATGGCCCAATCCCGCGCGTTCTTCTCTCCAGCAGCCTCGCGCAGGGAAGTCTGCGAGCTGGGATGATGCATATAATATAATGTACGCGCGTACATATTATATTATATAGGGAAAGGAGTTGTGATTAGTGTGTTCCTGAAGCGTCTTTCTGGCATATTTCCGCTTTGGTCCAAGGACCGATGGAGTTCGGTCCATCCATCTTCCCTCTTTCGTACGAATGCCATCGAAGTTTGGTCCAACCACCTTTCCACTTTCGTCCAAATGCCATCGAAATTCGATTCAACCACCTTCCTGCTTTCGTCCAAATACCATCGAAGTTTGGCTCATCCACCTTTCCTCTTTCGTCCAAATACCATCGAAGTTTGGTTCAATCACCTTTCCTCTTTCATGCTAATGCAGGCGAGCAGTTCTTCAGATTCCGCTGGATTATTCTTCTGAAGCCTTTTGGGTGCAGTTCGAATAGCTTGGCAGCCTTGTTACTAATCTCCTTTCTCTTCCTTCTAAGACTCTTCCGCCTGCTTTCTGTGGCCGAAGGAAGGTGGGGTGGTGGTGCGCGAGGAACTGTGAAGCAGGCAGACGAAAGGTGCGGGAAGGGTGCGTTGTTCTATTGGCACCATAAGAACAAAGGGCGAAACGGTATTGTTCGCCCTTGTGTAGATGGATGCATAGCAGACAGTTCTGGTTCTGCTATTTCCTTGTCTTGATTACGTCAAAGAGGTAAGAGGCTTTGGCGATGATGGCACCATTGGCGCTGCGGCCGAATGGATCCTTCTTGGAGTTCTTGAAGATGTCGCTCAGAGCATAGTAGTAGCGTCCCTCGAGCAGGAAGTGGTGTCCGCTGCGCGTGCTCACGTCCAGTCCCAGACCGCCGGTCAGTCCGTACTCAAACTTCCTTTGTACTTTCAAGTCATACTGTTGCGTCACCTGGTTGGGGCGCTTCTTCAGCGTTTCCTCGCTCCATTCTCCGCCTTTCTTCTCCTTCTCGTTGAGCGCGAAACCTATCTGCGGACCCAGTATCAGGAAGCCTTTCGCTCCGCCCCGCTCGCGTCCGAATCCCAGGTTGGCCAGCAGCGGCACCTGTATATAGTTGATGCGGCGCTCATAGGTATCGCTGCTCGTTTCTATTTTCTCCTTCCATCCCATTCCGGTATAGTTCACTTCGGCCTGCACCGCACACAGAGCCGCGAAGTACTTCTCGCAGGTGTAGCGTAGTGTGACGCCGAATGTGGTGCCCGTGTGAAAGTCCTGTTTGATGGTGGGGTTGAAGGAAACCTTGTTGAGCACGTAGCCTCCGCTCACGCCCACAGCCAGGTCCTGACGCGGTTCGCCCACTTGTGCCTGGCTGGCTGTCCATGCTGTCAGGAGTGACAGAGTGATGATGAGTCTCTTCATTGCACAAGTGTTATCTTCTGGTCAGTGGAATAGTGCACCAGTTGCACGAAGTGGTTCATGCGTTCGCCTCCCTCTGCATCCTGTCGGAAAAGGAAGTTGTGCTGTGCAGGCTGCTGCTTGATTTTGCCCTGCTTGGCCTCAAAGGTGTCGCCCAGAGCGGCCAGTCCGTGCATGAAGTAGTAGCCCATGTCGAAGCCCATCATGGCATAGCGTGGGAAGCTCATCATCATCGGATGCCCGAAGTTGCTGGCAAAGGCGTTGTCGAAAGACTGTGTGCTCGGGCTCAGCGGGTGGCTGTAGTAGGTGCAGTAGGCGTATGTGTCGAACTGGTAGAAGCAGTCCAGCAGCGTCTCCGTATAGGTCATCCATTCGGGGTAGCCCACCAGTCGGATGCGGTATTGCGGGTGAGCGGCAGCAAAGTCCCGCAACTTCGTGCAGAGGATGTTGAGTGACTTGATGCCCGTATTGTCGGGTATGATGCAGTTCACCTGTGTCTGGTTGAAAGCCGACTCATATGCGAAATCGTCCCCGTCGATGTTCAGCACCCTGGCTGCCACCTTCTTTTCGGCCAGACATTCCTTCAGTTTGCCAGTGAAAAGCGCTCCGCGTGTGTCAGGCTCGTTGGTGTTCAGTATTACGTAGTTGGCCTTCTTCTCCATCGTCTTCTGCACCAATGCGGCTGCATCCGTGGCGCTCACGTTGCTGGGAGCCGTTGCCGTGTAGGCCAGAGGCTGGTTGGCCTCTCCCTGCGTGTGGGTAAAGGGCATCACCAGACGTATGTTGTTTTGCATGCAGAACTGGTTGAGCGGTTCTACTTGTGCTCCATCCACAGGGCCGAAGATGACGTGCACGTGCTGCAGTTCCTGCTTGTGCTTGCTGAGCAACTGCTGCATGCTCACTTTGGTAGAGCCTGTGTGCAGAGCGTGTATGGTGATATCCACTCCGCTGCGGCGCACGCTGTCGGCAGCCATCAGCAGCCCTTGGTAGAACTCCACCATCTTTGCCCCACGGTCGCTGCTCTCCTCCAGTGGAAGCAGAACGCCTATGCTGAGGCTGTTGAAGCTGGTGCGCACGGATGGCACAGGCTCATCCACGGGTTCTGGCTGCGGGCAGGCGTCGGGAATGGTGAGCAGTGTTCCCTTCTTGGGCTTTCTTTTCTTGACCTTTGCATCAGGGTTGGCCTGCTTCAGAGCCAGCTCGCTTATGCCGTACTTGGCGGCTATGGCAGTCCACGTTTCTCCTTTCCGCACCTGGTGCATGTGCTGGAGTTGCTGCATGGTGCCCTGTGCCCATAGCAGGCAGGGCAGACATATCAGTATGAGGGATAATAGTCTTTTCATATCCGCAAAGGTAACACTTTTCCCCCTATGGCAGTCATTTTGCGGCACGAAAAGGGGTGGCGGGTGAAGGAAAAACGCTAATTTTGCAGAACTATGCGTAATAAGAACATTCTAAAGGCTCTCTCTCTTGGGCTTTCCACCCTTTTCCTGTCGGGTGTGGCTGCCTCTGTGCAGGCTTCCGGCATCGTGCTTGACCCTTCTTTGCGGTGGGCTTCCGTGCCTGCTGTGCGTCAGTCTCAGGCTCCTGTGTGGGCTGTTGTGGGGGAGGACGAACTACCCTCGGTAGATCCCACCGGCACGTATGTGACCGTTGAGGGAGAGGAACTGGACGATGCCTCTTCCAGCCAGAGTGCGCCGCTCAAGGCACATTTCAGTGCCAATCCGCAGAATGTGGGCGACTACACAGCCCGCTATGAGTGGAAAATCTGGCGCGAGGGGGATGACAAGAACCTGCTTGTACACCGCTTCGACGAGGAGATAGATTACACGTTCACCGGCAGTGGTTCGTTCCGCATACAACTCTACACCACCTTCACCTTAGGCAATGATACCATCACCTACCCCGGTGAGGGCGAGGAGAATCCCATCTGCGTGAGCATCAGCGAGAGCAAGCTGGAGTTCCCCAACGCCTTTTCGCCCAACGGCGATGGCTACAACGATGTGCTGCGTGCCAAGGAAGGCTACCAGAGTATAGTGTCGTTCGAGGCGGCTGTCTTCAGCAGATGGGGCCGCAAGCTCTACTCCTGGAACTCCCCTGCAGGCGGCTGGGACGGCAAGGTCAATGGCCGTACGGTGAGCGACGGAGTGTATTTCCTGGTGGTGAAAGCCAAGGGAGCCGACGGACGCAAGTATAATATCAAGAAGACGATATCGGTGCTGACGGGCTATGACAACAGCCGTCAGCAGGGAACGGGAGGCACTGATGAGTGATTCCAAGCTGACCATACTGGGTGCCAGAGTGCACAACCTGAAGAATGTGGATGTGGAGATTCCCCGCCACAGCCTCACTGTGATTACCGGTCTGAGCGGCAGCGGCAAGTCTTCCTTGGCTTTTGATACCATCTATGCCGAGGGTCAGCGGCGCTATATAGAGACGTTCAGCGCCTATGCCCGCAATTTCCTGGGCAACATGGAGCGCCCCGATGTGGATCAGATATCCGGCCTCAGTCCGGTCATCAGCATCGAGCAGAAGACCACCAACAAGAATCCGCGCAGTACCGTAGGCACCACCACCGAAATCTATGACTTCCTGCGCCTGCTCTTCGCACGTGCCGGCGAGGCGTTCTCATACGTCAGCGGAGAGCCTATGGCCCAATATACCGAGGAGCAGATAGTGCATCTGATCATCCGCGATTTCGCTTCGCGCAAGATATGCATCCTGTCGCCTCTGGTGCATCACCGCAAGGGACACTATCGTGAACTCTTCGAGAGCGTACGCCGCAAGGGCTATCTCTATGTGCGCGTCGATGGTGAGATGTGCGAGATAGTGCCCGAGATGAAGCTGGACAGGTACCGCAACCACGACATCGAAGTGGTCATCGACCGCCTGCGTGTGCAGGAGAAGGATGAGGCGAGGCTGGCTCAGACAGTGGCCGTAGCGCTCAAGCAGGGCGACGGACTGCTGCAGGTGCTGGATACCGACACGGGCGAACTGCGCCACTACAGCAAGCGTCTCATGTGTCCCACCAGCGGCATCTCCTATCGCGATCCCGCTCCGCACAACTTCTCATTCAACAGCCCACAGGGTGCCTGCCCGCGTTGCAAGGGCTTGGGATACGTGAGTCTGATAGACCCCGACAAGGTCTTCCCCGACCGCAGTCTGAGTGTGAAGCAGGGAGGAGTAGCCCCCTTGGGCAAATCACGCCAGCAGATGATATTCTGGCAGATAGATGCCTTGCTCCAGACCTACGGATGCACGCTGGATACACCGCTCTCACAGGTGCCCGATGAGGCACTTTCCGACATCATCAACGGCAGTGACGAGCGCCTGCGTATTCCCTCTTCGGTGGCCCACACCAGCAACGACCTCTTCTGCGAATATGACGGACTGGCCAAGTATATCAGCCAGATGCAGGACCAGGATATGGGTGCCAATGCCCAGCGGTGGGCCGAGCAGTTCAGCGGAACATGCACCTGCCCCGAATGCGGCGGCGCCCGACTCAACCGCGAAGCGCTTCATTTCCGCATAGCAGGCAAGAACATTGCCCAACTCTCCGCCATGGACCTCTCTGAGTTATACGAGTGGGTGAGTGGGGTAGAGGAGCAGATGGCTCCCCAGCAGCGGCGTATAGCCAGCGAGATACTCAAGGAGATACGCACCCGCCTGCGCTTCCTGCTCGATGTGGGACTCGATTACCTGTCCCTCTCACGCTCTTCGGCCACCCTTTCCGGCGGCGAGAGCCAGCGCATCCGACTGGCCACACAGATAGGCAGCCAGCTGGTGGGGGTGCTCTACATACTGGATGAGCCGAGCATCGGACTGCACCAGCGTGACAACATCAGGCTCATCAATTCGCTGTGCAAACTGCGTGATACGGGCAACACAGTGATAGTGGTGGAGCATGACCAGGAGATGATGGAGCATGCCGACTATATTGTGGATATCGGCCCAATGGCTGGCCGCAAGGGCGGACAGGTGGTGTATCAGGGCACTTACAAGGATATGCTCAAGGCCGATACGCTCACCAGCCGCTATCTGAGAGGCGTGCAGCGCATCGAGGTGCCTGCTGTGCGTCGTCCCGGAAACGGCCATGTGCTCACGCTCAAGGGGGCAAGGGGCAATAATCTGAAGGGTGTGGATGCCACATTCCCGCTTGGATGTCTCATCTGCGTGACCGGTGTGAGCGGCAGCGGAAAGAGCACGCTCATAGGCGACACCCTGCAGCCGCTGCTCAGCCAGCACTTCTACCGCTCGCTGCAGGCTCCCCTCCCTTATGATGGCATCGAGGGTCTGGAGTATATAGATAAGGTGGTGAGTGTGGACCAGAGTCCGCTCGGGCGCACTCCGCGCTCCAATCCTGCCACCTACACAGGCATCTTCAATGACATACGCAGCCTCTTTGTGGAACTTCCCGAGGCCAAGATACGTGGCTACAAACCAGGCCGCTTCTCCTTCAACGTCAAGGGTGGCAGATGTGAAGCATGCGGTGGCAACGGCTATCGCACCATAGAGATGAACTTCCTGCCCGACGTATTGGTACCCTGTCAGGAGTGCCAGGGAAAGCGCTACAACCGTGAGACGCTGGAGGTGAGGTTCCGTGGAAAGAGCATAGCAGACGTGCTCGACATGACCATCAACCAGGCGGTGGAGTTTTTTGAGAACCAACCGTCCATCCTCAAACGCATCAAGGTGCTCCAGGATGTGGGGCTGGGTTACATCAAGCTGGGCCAACCGAGCACCACCCTGTCGGGCGGCGAGAGCCAGCGAGTGAAGTTGGCCACCGAACTGGGGAAGAAAGATACGGGCAAGACACTCTACATACTGGACGAACCCACCACGGGTCTCCATTTCGAGGATATACGTGTGCTGCTCTCCGTACTCAGCCGCCTGGTCGATAAAGGCAATACGGTGGTGGTCATCGAGCACAATCTGGATGTGGTGAAGAGTGCCGACTGGCTCATCGACATGGGCCCTGGAGGAGGCCGCGAAGGTGGCCGTCTCGTGTTCAGCGGCACACCAGAACAGCTGGCCCAGAGCGATGTGAGCGTCACGGCACCCTATCTGAAAGCCATGCTCACGGCACAGAACGACAAGAAAGAAGCGTGAGAGGCGGCCTGTGAAGGCAGCCTCCCACGCACGATACATAACGACCCTAAGTAATATTATCCTAATAGTAAAAACGAATGAAGAAGCAAGTCTCTTTACTCATGCTGCTTCCTGTGGCGGCCAGCGCCCAGCAGCGACCCAACATCGTCTATATTATGACGGATGACCATACGGCACAGATGCTCTCGGCATACGGCAACAGCCCTATCCAGACACCCAACCTCGACCGTCTGGCCAGTGAGGGTGTGCTTTTCCGCCACAGTTATGTGGCCAACAGCCTGTCTGGCCCCAGCCGTGCCTGCATGCTCACAGGAAAGCACAGCCATAAGAATGGTTTTACCAACAATGAGCACGGTATCTTTGACGGAAGCCAGCAGACTATGCCCAAGCTGATGCGTCAGGCAGGTTATCAGACAGCCCTCATCGGCAAGTGGCACCTGGTGAGCCAGCCCACGGGCTTCGATTACTACGAGATTCTGCACGGGCAGGGCGAATACTACAACCCCACATTCATCCAGATGGACGGTTCGCGCAAGGTGGCCAAGGGCTACTGTACCGACATCGTCACCGACAAGGCCATCGACTGGATGGAGCATCGCGACCAGGACAAACCCTTCATCCTCTTTGTGCATCACAAGGCTTGTCACCGCGACTGGCTGCCCCCCATGAAGTATCTGCGCGCCTATGAGGACCAGACATTCCCCCTGCCCGGCAACTTCTGGGACAATTGGGAGGGCCGTGTAGCCGCCCAGCAGCAGGAGATGACCATCGGTTCGGCCCACGATATGGACATCGTGTATGACAACAAGATATACCGCAAGGGCGATTCCACCCGTCTGAGCCAGGCTTATCTGAACAATATCAAGCGCCTGGACGAGGCCGACCGCCGCGTGTATGACCAGTTCTATGACTCCATCACAACGGCCTTCTACCAGAATCCTCCCACGGGACGTGCCCTCACGGAGTACAAGTTCCAGCGTTACATGCGCGATTATGCCAAGGTGACTCGTGCCATGGATGACAATGTGGGCCGCCTTATGGACTATCTGCGCGAGCATGATATGCTGGACAACACACTGGTCATCTACACCAGCGACCAGGGTTTCTACATGGGCGAGCACGGATGGTTTGACAAGCGCTTCATGTATGAGGAGAGCCTCAATACGCCTCTCATCATGCGCCTGCCCGACGGACTGGAGCGCAGGGGCGAGATAGACGACATGGTGCAGAACATCGACTATGCTCCCACATTCCTTGAGCTGGCCGGTGCTCCCATACCTGACGACATACAGGGAGTGAGCCTGGTGCCCCTGCTCAAGGGCAAGCAGAGTCCCAAGCACTGGCGCAACAGCATCTACTATCACTTCTACGAGTTCCCTGCCGAGCACATGGTGAAGCGCCACTATGGCATCCGCACCGAGCGCTACAAGCTCATCCACTTCTATAATGACATAGATACGTGGGAGCTGTATGACCTGCAGGAGGATCCCACAGAGATGCACAATCTCTATGGCAAGCCCGGTTATGAGAAGCTGACAAAGAAGTTGCACAAGCAGCTCGACAAGCTCCAGAAGAAGTACGACGTGCGTCCCGAGGACCTGTAAGCGCACTCCTTCACGGACACCTGACCGACAGACAATGCTGCCGGGGCCGCATCATCCATGCGCCCTGGCAGCATTTCTTTTTTGTGCCAGACGGCTGTATTGAAAGGGGAACACGGCAGTCATTCCCGCTCCACAGGGAAGGACCTTTTCCCGCAGTGCGGTGCAGTTCCATTCGCAGCGTGCTGCGGTGGCCCATGCAGCGCGCTGCAGTCGTCAGTGCAGCGTACTGATATCATTTGCCCAAGCGTGCAGAAATCTCCGTTTGCAGGTTGCGTATGGCCATCCAAAGCCTTCTGATGTGCATCCAAAGCCTGCAAACGGAGATTTTCACAGGCTTCTTTTTTATTTCGATTAGGTTTGGCTGACGAAAAGACTACTGTTGCCGGGGGAATGTGAGGGCAAAGGTGGTGTGGTAACCGCTCATTGGGATGGGTAGCAGAGTGAGGTTGCCTCCCTGTGCCATGATGATTTGTCGGGAGAAGGACAGACCGATGCCGCTGCCCGTACGCTTGGTGGTGAAGAAGGGGACGAATATCTCACGGCGCACATCACTGGGGATGGGCTGGCCGTCGTTGCTGATGAGCAGGCGGTCGTGCCAGTGCAGCCCCATGTGGGTAGCGCCTGCTTCGGCGGCGTTCTTGGCCATGTTGACCATTATCTGCAGCAGCAGATGGGCATCGGTGAACACGGTGGGAGCCTCGTCGAGATGCACGTGCCAGGTGAGCGCGGGGTACATGGCTTGCAGGGTGCTTGCCACTTGCTGGAGGTTCACATCGGTGGGCACAGGCTTCTGCAGCTGTGTCATCTTGCGGTAGCTCTCCACAAAGGCGCTCAGCGAGGCGGTGGTCTCCTGTATGGCCTTGAGCCCTTCCTCGTACTGCGAACCCTTGATGCGCGGGTCGGCCAGCCAGGCTTGGGTGATGCAGGAGATGGGTGCGGTGGCGTTCATGATTTCGTGGGTGAGCACGCGTGTCAGCTTCTGCCACGACTCCACCTCGTGTCGGTCCATCAGTATGCCTATCTCGTGTCCCATATTGTTGAGGCTGTCCAGCAGCGCCCGCTCGCCTTTGCACAGTCCGCGGGCAGAGAGCCGGAAGGCCAGATCCTCATTGCGCACAGCCTCGTTCATCAGCCAGGCTTTGGCAGCAAGCGCCTGCTGGTGGTGCCTATGCCAGATGAGCCAGATGACGAGCAGCACTGCCGGCACTCCCAGAAGCAGTCCGAGGGGCAGTGTGACGGGAGTCTGCATCTGCTCGGATGCCTCCTGCAGCCATTGCCTGACGAGTGTGATGAGGCTGCTCATGGGCGATGCAGTTTGGCATAAAGCGTCTGCCGCGTGATGCCCAGCAGTTCGGCTGCCCGGCTGATATTGCCATGGCAGTGATCCACCACACGCTTCACGTGGTTGCGCTCCAGCTCGTCCAGCGACTGTATCTCCTGTCCCTTATCCACTGCATCCTTCAGCGTGCGCAGCAGCTCGTCGTTGTCCCACGGCTTGGTAACGAAGTCGGAGGCGCCTGCCTTGAGGCACTTCACCGCCAGCTGCACGTCGGCATAGGCTGTGATGAGCACCACGGGCAACTGCGGATGCAGATGTCTGAGCGTGCGCAGCCACGTAAGCCCCTCCTGCCCGGTGTTCATCCCCAGGGTGAAGTTCATGTCCATCAGCACGATGGAGGCCTTCTCCTGTTGCAGCGTGGCAGGCAGGCTGTCGGGTGACGCGAGTGTGATGACCTGCTCGAAGGTGCTGTCCAGGCATATCCTCAGTGCGGTGAGGATGGCAGGATTGTCATCCACTACCACTATCGTTCCGTATTGTGCCATATATATAATGTATATAGGTTGGGTGCGGCAGCAGGAAGCCGTCTGGCCCCTGTTCCGCCACAAAGTTACGTCAAATGTGTATGAATATCATACGGTGGAGTGTGTGATTTTCATCCAAACCGCCTCTGGGCAGTGCTTCATCGGCTCCCTTTCCGCGAGAAAGCCTGTATATTTGCTCATGCAAACGGACAGAAAGTATAAACTTAAAGATAAAGAAGCGTATGATCAAAGTAGAGAATCTGACCAAGGTGTTCCATACCGACGAGGTGGAGACACATGCCCTCAACGGTGTGAGCCTGGAGGTGCAGGACGGCGAGTTCGTTGCCGTCATGGGACCGTCGGGCTGTGGCAAATCGACATTGCTCAATATACTGGGACTGCTGGACAATCCCACCAGCGGACACTACAGCCTGGACGGGCACGAGGTGGGCGGCTTGCGGGAGCGTGAACGCACGCTCTTCCGCCGTGGGCGCATCGGTTTCGTGTTCCAGAGTTTCAACCTCATCGACGAACTCAATGTGGAGGAGAATGTGGAGCTGCCGCTCAAGGCGCTCGGCGTGCCTGCCAAGGAGCGCCGGCAGAGGGTGGTGGAGATACTGCGGCAACTGAAGATGAGCCACCGTGCCCACCACTATCCCCAGCAGTTGTCAGGCGGCCAGCAGCAACGTGTAGCCATAGCGCGTGCGGTGGTCACCAAGCCTTCGCTCCTGCTGGCCGACGAGCCTACCGGCAACCTGGATTCGCGTAACGGACTGGAGGTGATGGAACTCCTGAGCCAGCTCAACCAGCAGGGAGTGACCATAGTGATGGTTACGCACAGCCAGCACGACGCTACCTTTGCCCAGCGCACGGTGGAGCTCTTTGACGGTCAGGTGGTGGATTCGCTTGATGGAGTCTTCTGAGCCGGCACACAGAATGAGACAGCCCCGTGACAAGGAAGGGCTGTGACGGAATTTCAATCAAACAGAAAGAGAAAGATGAAAACATTCTTTAAGTTCCTGCAACGGAACAAACTCTATACGGCCATCGAGGTTTTCGGGCTCTCGGTGGCGCTGGGATTTGTGGTGCTGCTCGCATCCTATGCCCGCACGGAATACAGCGTGGGCCGCACCAGGCCTGCCTATGACAGCATCTATGCGGTGGGATATGGTGAGAGCATAGGCATGACATTGGGTACGGGCGAGAAAATCCTGAACCATCTGCCCGCCTTCACGTCCTGGACCAGGATAGGCTGTCAGCTCGGAGCCCATGTTCTGGTGGGCGACGAATACCACCAGGTGCAGGCTGTGGGGGCAGATGCCGACTTCTTCCAGTTCATGCAGATGCCCCTCCTGGCGGGTGATCAGGCACGGGCATTGCGGGACCGTGAGTCGGTGGTGCTCACCGAGAGTTGTGCCCGTAGGCTCTTCGGCACCTCCGATGCCATAGGGAAGTCGCTCACCTGGCAGCGTGGCGGCGAGAAGGTGCGCCTGCATGTGACGGGTGTGATGCCTGATCTGGGACCTTCCAGCATCTTCCAGGATATAGATATGGTGGTTCCCATGTTGTACTTGCAGGGTTATGTGGCCGAGATGGACAACTTCGGTTCGGTCTTCACCTTCACCCGTCTGGCAGCGGGAACATCTGCCGAAAAGGCCCAAAAGGACTTGCTCCAGGGTTACAAGGACTATTGGCAGGACTGGCCAGACAATGGGGACAATGGTTCATTCCTGTGGGGGGCATCGCTTGTGCCTGTAAGCGGAATCTATTTTGCGCCTATCGAAAGGGATAATGGGGTGCTGCGCAAGGGCGACCGCAGCAGGGTGCTCACCCTGGTGGGAGTGGCTCTGATGCTGCTTCTGTCGGCATTGTTCAACTATGTCAACCTCACAGTGGCCCAGACAGGCCGTCGTGCCCGTGAGATGGCTACCCGCCGTCTGGTGGGAGAAACCCGCATGAGTGTGCTGCGCCGCTTCATTGCCGAGTCGTTCCTCTTCACTGGTTTCTGCTTCCTGCTGGGCTGTCTGGTGGCTTTTGCCTTCCGTCCGCTCTTCAATGAGTGGCTTGACACCAGTATCGTATTTCCCACAGATGCAGTGTCGCTGCTGGTTGCACTGGTCGCTCTGGTGCTGGTGTCGCTGCTCTCTGCCTTCATGCCGGCCCTGCTGGTACTGCGTATCAAGCCCATAGATGTGATGAAGGGCAACTTCCGCTTCCGCAGCAAGATGGTGCTCGGACGTGTGTTCATGGTGCTTCAGAGCGCCATCAGCATGGTGCTGGTATCGGTGGGCCTGTGCATGGTGATACAGATGCAGCACATGCTCCATCGTCCTACGGGCTACCGCACAGAAGGCATCCTCATGGTGAAAACCTGGGCATTGGGAACGGATAGGGCACAACAGGAGCTGCTTCACAACCGCCTGGTGCAGTTGCCTCAGGTGCGCAGAGCAGGCTATGCCGGCAATGTCCCTTGGGCGGTGGGCTATGATGGTGTGCATCGCGATGGCGAGAAACTGTCGTGGATGAGGCGCATCCGTCTTGATTCTACGGTGTTTGACATGCTTGGGTTTAAGGTCATCGAACAATACACCAAGCCCCTGCCCGGACAACTGCTTGTCACCAGGGAGACGTGCCGGCGCTACCGCATTTCGCCCCAGAACCCTTATGTGGAGCCGGAGCAGGAAGGTCGCATACGCAAGCGGGTGTGTGGTCTGGTGTCGGACTACTATGCAGGGTCGGCTGTGGATGAACCGATGACGGACAGTCACAATGTGGTGGAGCTCATTGGGGAAAAGGATTCCGTGCTGTTCTGTCAAGTAATTGAGGTACAGGGCGACGAGGCAGAGGCGATGAATGCAGTGAAGGAAGCCTACAGGCAGACTGCACTTGAGTTGTCGGGCCTGCCTGTTGAGGCAAAGGCTTATTACGTGACGGACTATCTGAAGGACGAGCTCAAAGGCACGCGCAATACCATGATGCTCGTACTGGTCTTCATGTTCATCTCGGTGATGATATCGGCCCTCGGCCTGCTGGCCATGTCGGTTTATTTCACAGCACAGCAGAGCAGACAGATAGCCCTTCGCCGTGTGTTCGGATATGGTCAGCGGGCTGTGGTGGGCTGGTTGTCGGTGCGCTTCGTGCTCACCACGCTGGTGGCAGTGGTACTGGCAACGCCCCTGAGCATATGGCTCATGCTGCGTTACCTGCAAGGCTTCCACTATGCCATCTCCTTCCCATGGTACATCCTGCCGCTGTCAGCCCTCATTATTCTGCTGGTGGCCATGCTTTCCATCCTCTGGCAAACATGGCGTGCCGCCTCCTGCAACCCGTCGAAGACGTTGAGAAGCAACGAATAATAAATCATCATAAAGCGCTCACAGTATAGTGGTAATAGCTTAGAAAATGACTGTGAGCGCTTTGTGATTGACAGGTCAAAATGGGTGACATAGATTGTTTTAAGGTTAGGGGAGGGTGGTGACCGCTTTATGGCATGTCTGGCAGCAACCTGACGCCTTGAAGATGGCATGGCATAATCGTTCTCCGTCCTTTTTCCCGCTAAAGGTATGCTGGTATGGGAAATGTAGGATAGACAAGTCCGATTGTAGGCGAACTGTATTTACAAGTGAAAAGAAGATGCCTCATGTGCAAGTCTCATTCTGCTTCCCAGGCGGGCATACTGTATGTCTCCACCGTCCAACCCAAGGCTGGACGGTCGGAGAATATATACTGCTCGGCAAAAGTATCTTAGCTTCATCCACCGTCCAGCCTTGGGTTGGACGGTGACGGAAACCCTTTTCCTCGTCATGACGACTTGCTGAAAGTGCAGAAGTAGCCTTCATCTTCTTGTTCACCAATCGGCATTCCTTGCACAGCCTGGCATGTTCCCCTCTCATATCATTGCGTTTACCCATATTCTTGAGGCTTGTATAGCCCTCAATCGGTCACTATAATAATCCGCTATCTTATTGCTTCCAAACACTGTGAAACAACCAAGCTGCGTAAGCGTTCTTGCCTTGCAATATGAACTAAAAGGTTTTGATTGCTGTCTTTTTGTGCAAGAAAAAACTCTAATGGCCGATTTGGGTTGAATGATGTTATACATCCAGTAAATCAGCCCGAAAGGAGAAAAATCAAAGAAGAATCTCTCTTTTCTTATAAGACTTGCACAAGTCTCGAATAAAAAGCATAATTTTGCGTTTTGTTTCACTTGCATTATGATTAAGTATGTAATACGGGCAAAGAAGAGCCCGATAGCAAAGAGTGTGAAATACTATCCGCAGATGGCACCGACCACGCCGGTGACGCTTGCGCAAATCGTAAAGCGCATAGAGAAGCGTAGCACCGTGTTGAGTACCGACGTGAAGGCTGTGCTCGACGCACTACAATACGAAGTAATAACTAACGATTGAAACTTGCAACTAATCGATAATCAATAATAATACAACCCTAAAAAATGTCTTATAAGACAATTTGAAATGTCTTATAGGACAATTAAAATGGCTCACCCGACAAACCTAGGGGATTAAGCATACAGCCTTGTAAGTCTGAAAAGGAAGAACCTTATA